>Ga0099364_10002102_pt1 | contig 32083 bp, 23 predicted proteins | sample TergutTh196P3_FD_73070 | JGI IMG/M metagenome (GOLD analysis project Ga0099364, IMG submission 73070) | Microcerotermes parvus P3 segment gut microbial communities from Pointe-Noire, Republic of the Congo - Th196 P3 | ecosystem: Host-associated > Arthropoda: Insects > Digestive system > Gut ... | reverse complement strand
ATACCCTTTTCTGTTATATGGTTGAAAAAGTATGTCATACTTTTTCAACTGGTATGAGTTCATTTTCTCACTTTCCTACCGCTTTTCATATGTCCCGGCTGCATGGACGCTTACTTCCATCTGATCGTTGCGTTGTTCCTTTTTGAGTATCTGAATTACTAAGGGAGTACGAGATCGCATATAGCGTTGTGCTTGTTCTCGACTCATCTTGTTCTTGTAAAGCTTTTTGAGTATTTTTCCTCTATTTCATCCCACGACATAATTTTTGCCAGTTTTGCCCAGAGGTTATCGCATCGTAATTCTACTCCGAACGGTATTTCCATATTTCGCCTTGTTTTGTACGTGATTATCAGGATTCTTATACTGTTCAGGAAGCCCTATTTATTGGGGAGCGTTGCACAATTATTTTTTCGATTTTCTTTGTTGATTGTAGTTTTATCAATATTGGCAGCGTTGTAAAGCTTTGTACTTGCATGCTTGTTTTTTCATCTTAGTTTGAGCATTTTCCCAGCTTGGACTCCCATATCATACAAAAGTGGCCGAGCCCGATAGCTGTGAGCTGTCAAAATAAATCTAAAATGGAAACATCGCCATTAGTTCTGATCGATTACCTCTTCTCACATTCCTTGCGGATTATCTGAACATACCGTTCAACCTTCCTTAAATCACCGTGGACGGTGTAAACGTCGCGCTGTGAAAATTCAAGCTTACCGGCTTTTCTTGAAGCCGCTATCGTTTTCGCGATGTATTTTCTCGCGGCATTCTCGTCAAGATTTCTTTCAACGCCAATGAGATTCGGGCTTGGCTTGCGGTGATAAACCACTTTTCTGCCCTGAAGCCGCTCACCCATGTACTCTTCGTCGCACCATGGAGATATTGACACCTTGCGCAAATTTTCATACTTGCTGACGCTGTTTTCCCACACATTGCTTACGGATTCACAGCAGCCGTAAGACAGAAGCCCGAATCGCTCGGAAATCTCCTTATAATACGGGAACACAAACTCATGGTACATTTCCGCGGAAACCCCGGAGGTTTCCTGCGCATCCATGTATACCCAAATGTCGGAGGTTTTTAGCTGTTCCCCTTCATCAACCAGATCATTTGTAAATGCAAGACTGCCCTGAGAAAGCCACACATCGTTATTTGTCGGCAAAATTATTCCGTCGTCTTCCATTTTCCTGTATATTTCGATATAGTCGTCTGTCAGCATTCTCATCATTTGGTGGAACAGTTCCGGTTCATCTATCATTGCAATGAACATATCCTGCATATCCATAATATGCACAACATTTTGCATTAAACAGGCAACCGCACAAGCGCCGGACTCTTTCACAGGCAATATATCGCCTATGATTTCACGGATACGATCGCCATATTTCCTTTTTGCATCGAGATTTTTATGTATTATTGACTTTGAAAGCTTATGAAAATCCTCTTTTAAATCAAAAATCCGTGAGACAAAGTGATGCCCTAAGCTACCGCTTTCAATCCTTTCTACAGGCAAACCATACGGGGTTATCTCATAAGCTATATCGACAGGGATATAATCTCTGACAATCATGTCGTCTTTAAAATGTTCAAAGTTTATTGTATTTGATATAAGCAAATACTCCAGCCTACGCGCTTCCTGCGATTCGCACCTGAGCATCGGCGTAATAATTTCATCGTTGAAGGTTCCGGCCTCAATGGTAATCATTGGACGGCTTTGGCGGTTCATGTCGCCATGTGCCTTCCAATCATCGTAGAGCCGTCTGTTTCTCTCGCTGTTTGCGTATTCCAACTGGCGTTTTGCTAATTCTCGCAGTCGCGCCGTGTCTTTACCCGATATCATACCTGACTCCTTTGCGCTTTTTTGCCGCTGTCTGGCGACGCAACAGGGATGCCGTCTAAAACTGCGGCAGGTGTGGCCTGTTGAAGGCGAACATCTCGTTGGTCATATCCTTAATCTCCTGCATAGAGCACACGGCTGAGGTCAGAGGATCGCACAGAACCGCATGGAAGATCGCGCGGCTGTCGCCGCTGTGACAGCCTTCGACTGCCAATTCCTCAATCTGCGACGAGAGATTATTGATGATGGCAAGGTGCGGAGGCAGCTTGCCAACAGGTCTGGGTACAATACCTTCCGAACCCGCCAGCGTCGGAACCTCTACACACGCGCCGTATGGCAGATTGTCGATCAGGCCATAGTTTCGCACGTTGCCGTTGAACTCAAACACGGCATGGTCGCCAAAGCACGCGTTGAAAATATACGAGGCATATTCGTGTCCGCGCTCGATAGAGATATCGTCTTTATCGAGCCAATCAAGGATATCTTTTCGCCAGTTTTCGTTCTGCGCCAGATAGTCGTCGCGAATTTGGGCGTATGCGCCCGGGTTCCAGCCGGTGCCATGTATGCAGTACTTTTCAATGAGATCCGGGCGTTTCCGAAACCACGCGTTGTACTCGGAGTTATGACCTGAGGATTCAGTCACATAATAGTCAAGATGCAGATACATTTCGTTGCGGACAATCTCCTCGTTGTAAATCTCCGGTCTTTCGGTAACCGCCTTGTGGATGAGTGGGTAGGCGTCCTCGCCGCCAACGCGGTAGTTCGTATACCAAGCCTGATGGTTAATGCCCGCGCAGGTATATGTCACATCCTTCATGTCCGCGCCGATCCAGCCGGCCAGCATCTCAGCTGTGCCTTGCACGCTGTGGCATAAGCCCGTGATGTTGAGGCCGGTCAGCTCCTTCATCGAGCGGCAAAGCATAGCCATCGGATTTGTGTAGTTGAGCACAACAGCATAAGGCGCGGCCTTTTCGATATCGCGGCAGATGGAAAGCAACACCGGCTGTGTGCGGAGAAACCGAAAGATACCGGCTGGTCCGCGCGTGTCGCCGACGTTGATGTCTACATTGTATTTCTTTGGGATTTCTATGTCATTGCGCCAGATATCAACACCACCCGCTAGAATCGTTATGATGACACCATCGGCGCCGGTGAGCGCTTCCATCCTGTCAATAGTGCTTGTCACCTTTGCCGGATAATTTCCCTTCTGTATGATCTTTTGCACGGCCCGCGTGATGTAATCCAACCGCTCGGAATCGATGTCCACCAGCGCGATTTCAACATCGGCAAGTTCCGGAAACGTAAGAATATCCCGAACCAGATTCCTTGTAAAACCAAAACTACCCGCACCGATAAACGCGATTTTTTTCATTGATGCAACCTCCAATTATAATTGTATGCGTAAGGTCGTATTTCTTACATTTTCAAATGGATAGCGAGATAGTTTTCCGTCGGGGAGATTAAGGACAATTTCAAGTCTCGGAACCGGATCATTAAATTGCAATTTGAAATTGTATCGGTCATAGTCTTTTTCCAATAATATATCCGCTCTTATTAGCGACATTCCTGTTAATACAGGCCAGTTCTTCAACTCGAAGCCTATCCATCCGTCAGGCAATCTTGGAATTATTTTCAAAATATTTTTATCTGAATCGTCCACTCCAGCGATCAGCCTTGCGATTTTAAGCGGTTCGCAAACATTAACTAAATTCAGCGCGCCGCAGCCTTGATCGAATTTCTCTGCGGGGTTGGGGGACTGCGCAAAAAAATCGGGAGACATGATCCTTTCGTAAAAATAGTAATCATATTTCCTGTCGAGATGATATCCTTCGGGAACGTCAAAAGTTGAATTGACGAGGAAGCCAATCAGCTTTTCGTACAAATTGGACAGGTCATACAGCAGGGTGTGCTGTATTGCGTATCCCTGCCCGTAGGAAGGGCTCGACAGGTATCCGCCGTGAAGCTCCTCGAATTGGGTGAATATCCCGTATTTTTCGTATTGGCACCTTCTCTGTGGGTTTGAAAGAAGCACATCAAAGGTATTCTTGCAGATATCCGCATATTTCCATTGCGAACCTAACGGGTCAAATCCGAAAACATCGGAGTACATCGCGGAAATGCCGTTGATTCCCGCAAAGCCTTTATTCGTCCTGAAATTCAATACATCCGGATCCGCTTTCATCGTTGCGGGGTCTATACACCAAATCCATGAGCGGTCAGATCCGATGAAATATTTTTCTATATTGGATAAAAGCAGGGCTTCCTTGTTTCTAAGTAATTCTGCCGATTCTTTATTCTGTGCGTATTCAGCCATACTTTCCGCGGATGCTAACGCGCAGTATACCAGAAAGTTCTGGACTGCGTTAAAATATTCCCCGTCAACGTCCATGCCTCCGCCGAATTCACCGCTTCCCGGTATCAGCGGATATTTGTCGAGCATGTTAAGTATATAACTTAAAGGCGAAGCTTCGGAGAAAAGGAAGTCATAGATCAAGCGTTTTGCCTCCGATTTTTCGGGAAGCCTTTTCCAAAGCAAAACGAGCGCGATGACAATGGCTCCTGTTCCGTCGAGCTCACTGCCGCAGCCGGGTTCTCCATATTTGAAATACATCGGGAACGTATAATATCCGTCCTTATTCTTCCTGACCAGCCTGATTAGGTTTTGGGCAAGAAGAACCGCGTGCTCAAAATATCCCCACTGCGCCAGTTCGCGCAAAAACACTCCGGCGTCTCTGCTCCACATGGTATTATGCCACGGCCTGCCCTCTACGGAGGCACTGACAAATCCACGGATATTCTCGTCCGGCCCGTACTGAAAGTTATTTTCCAATACTCCCGCAAGAGATTTTTTAATTGCCAGACTGAACAATTCCGCGGTTTTATTCCCAAAAAAAGATAGTTCGCCCCGACTCGTTTCCATAGCAAAATCTTCCTTTTCAGCGTATCCTCTACAGGTGAAAACACAATCTTGAATACCCGCTTATTTGACTCCGATAATTTCTTTCAGGCGAAAAACGAAGTACCTGAAATCTTCCCAAGATATTTCCGGATGTATTAAATGGTCAAGCGAAGGAATATAACCCGGTTGCTTAAACATTGGAGCGACTCGTTCAAGCTCTTTATCTATAGCTTCTTTGCCATTGGCGATTTCTTGTTTATCAATTCCACCTAAAATTCCCAGATTAGGATACTTTCTTCTGTATTCCAGTATATCACAACCTGCCGCGACTTCAAACGGAAATATCAGATTTATTCCGCATTCCATGAACAGGGGAACCAATTGAGATACATTGCCATCAGTATCAAGGGATACGATGGGTATATTGTAGGCGTCGGCGAAGGCCTTTATTTTTTTGTAGTTAGGCATCATAAATTCCCTGACCATATCCGGGGAAATTAAGGAGCCCTGTTTACCCGACATATCCTCCCACATATGTATGCAATCAATTTTGACGTCCTTACTTGCGATTTTATAAATTTCGATCCAGAAGTCCGTCAGGTAATCCATCATTTCATGTATCAACTCAGGCTGATCGTAAAAAGACACGAGCAATTCTTCAACGCCCATCATATCCCTGAGGGTTCCGAAAAGGCCGTAAGGATAGTACCCTATCTGAACCAATTGATCGCCTTCATTGTATTCTTTAGCAAGCGTTGCCCAATTTTCCGGGAACCTGCCCGGATCGTTCGGATTCAATCTTTCCTTTTTAAGTTTTTCCCAATCTTCCGCGGTTTTTACGGGGTGTTCAATGAACTTCGGAATTGAGCATCCATCTTTTCTGTCCTCAATCAGAATGCCTCTGTAGTCATATTTAATAATTGTTTTACCTGTATCCGCAACAATCCTTTCCTCAAATTGTGGAAAGAATCCCAAATTCACGTCAAGCATAAGGGCTATGCCGGAATCAAATCCGAAATCCGCAAACCAGTCTTTTTCAGCGCCCAGACCCTCGGTATTCCACCTTCTGACGGTTTCATACCATGGGCCGAAGTTAAAAAAGAACGGCAGCCTGTCAACATCTTTGCATAAAACCGTATTGATAATTCGTTCCCTGTTGGTCATTTACCTATTCCCCCATAATGAATTACTCTTTACAGCGTGACTGCAATACATTTAAAGTTTGCTGATTATAATACCATGATTGCCGAACGCGCGGGTATTTCCACGCTTTCCGCCAGTATGTTCCACTCGTTGCCGTCAACTAAATGATACTTACTGAGGTTTCCGTTGCTTTTCTGGATTTTTATGTTGACGGATGTGTCCTCGTAATTGCACACGACAGCTCCCAAAGTGCCATCGTCCGCCTTGAACACGCTGTAAGTTTCAAAATCATCCCCTCCGGCATTTGCGACTTTCACGCCTTTGGTGCTGATAAACTCGCCATCCCAAAACCATTTACGGTATCTTATGCGCAGTGCGTCCATTTTTTGTCCGTATTTTACTGTTTCGGGGAAGTCGCTCAGCATGCCCTTGAAATTGTACGGCTCGTAGCTGACAATAAAGCGGAACATCAGGCATTGGTTGAGCATATTGCGATCATTGAATCCCGTCACCGCCGTCATGAAAGGTGTGTGCGGAAGCAGGTAGCGCCCCACGGGGATGTGCGTCGTTGATTCCGTGCGGTAGTACGACAGGGAGTATTCCGCAAGCTGCCAATCGTACGGCGCTTCTCCCGCGAACAGGAAATCCTCGGAACAACCGGGTACTTTGCGAAAACGCTGGGTCAACGCGGCGTCGCCGTTATACGAGGATTGGCCATAGCGATGCCCGTGGCCCGGGTGGAAACACATCAGCGATACGCCATGATGCGGACACTCGTCATGGAGCATTCCCGCCGCCCCTAAATCCACCACTTTTTTAAACTCGGAGGCGCAAATCTCCAAATACTCTTCAGAATTGAAGCACATAGGAATCAAACGTTTTGTGTTGATATCCAAAAGCTGTGTGCCTGTCTGATACCTGTAGCCGCCGCACACGTAGTAGTCGCCGTAAGGATCGGTGCAAGCAAGTCTTTTTAGTTCGTCACGAAACCGTTTTGTACCCCTGTCCGCCCAGATAAACTTTGTGAACAGAATTATTCTGACGCCCATTTCCTGACATTCTTTTATCGCTTGTTTGAGTTCTTCAAACGTACCCAGCCGTGGGTCAATGTCGTGCGATGGGTTGTTCTGGTCCTGACCGCCGTTGTTCCAGCCTACAAGCTGTATTGCCTTAACGCCGTATTTTAAGCATTCCTCCGCGACTTTTGGCAGTTCCGTGTAACGCATGCGCAGTTCGTCTTCGGGGGAATTAATATGGAGCTGCATCCACACGTGCGGTTCGCGCGCCCAAGCTGGGGCAACCGCGGGTTTCATCCACTTCTGCCGCCATTCCTTATAGATATCCGCTCCAATCTGCCATCCGCCTTTATAAGCGGCAAGCGCGACAGGAGTGATCCCGCGTTTTTCGCCCGGTTGAATATACGGAACGTGTAATGCAGAATAGCGGATTTCCACAGGCTTCTCCGCGATTATTTCGTTTTCCGGTACGCGTTGGTCAATTGACGATTCCCAGCCCGGGCGCAGCTCGCCTAACCAGTTCAAATTGTCCGTACTGTTGCTCCAGGTGCCCATATACATCCCTTGCGCGCCGTCGTGGAATAATATAAACGGCATCATCGGGACTCCTATGCCGTGCGGTATCTGCGTGGGATAGTCAATGCCGTAATAGCCTATGTTTGACTGGAAATTCGGCCAGATCGGAACGTCGCAGCCCGCAGCGTAAATGTGGCAAAACGCGCTGAGCCGCTTCGCTCCTTCCGGCGGCGCAAGATTAATAAGGCACGGACAATATACGTTTTCGACGACATAACCCGATTTGTTGTCGATTTCAATGGAAAAGACTGCCGCTACGCCGTCTGCCCTGACAGTCAGCTCGATAGCTATGTCGTGTATCCCGCCGCGCTCAGAGGTCAGCTTTTCCCATTTCATAACGATTACATCTTGTTTTACCATGCAAGACGACATTTTTTGCTTTTCGCCCAAAATATGATTGTTTCGGAGCTCCTCGGATAGCGGGAGCAAGACTTTCCACGAAAGGCCGCACCCCCCCGTGCCTAAAATATCCCAACCGGTTATTTTTGACTTTAGAGAATAAAGGACGCCGGTTTCATCGTCAAATTTTAACGTCAGACTGCCTGTTTCAAGTGCAAGCATAACAATATCCCCCCTGAATTACGATATATGCCTCGGTCTAGCCCTTCACCGCGCCGATCATAATGCCTTTTACAAAGAATCGCTGGAAAAACGGGTACACAAACAGTACAGGAAGAACGACCACAATCGAAATAGTCATGCGTATTGACGTTGGGGTAAGCATTTTCGCCAGATTCATTGCACCCGCGTTCGCGGTGTTGTTGCGCAGGCTCTTCGCGATAGCGTCAACCTCGGACAGGTATTGATAAAGCAAAAATTGGAGGGTAAACAGCTTGGAATTTGTCATGAGGAACAGCGTATCGGTAAAGGAATTCCACTGCGAAACAGCGGCGAACACCGCAATAGTTGCAAGGATCGGCTTTGAAAGCGGTAAGATAATCTTTGAAAAACGGATCATGTATCCCGCGCCGTCAATTTCAGCGGATTCCTCGAGAGATGCCGGCAAACTTTCAACATACGTTTTGAACAGCACAACATAAAACGGAACCACCAGAAACGGCAGAATGTATGCCAGAAAATTGTTCAGTAAATGCAGGTTTTTCATTGTCAAGTACCACGGTATGATTCCGGCGTTGAAATACATTGTCACAACCACAAACCGGTAACATAGCTTTCTGTGCCACATTTCACGCCTCGAGACCGCGTAGCCTAAGAATGCCGATCCCAACAATGAGCAAAAGGTTCCTAGAACGGTTCTTGCTAAAGATATAAATGCCGCTTGTCCAAGCCCCCTCATCTGAAAGACCTTAACATAGTTGTCTAAATGAAACCCCTTGGGCAATAACAATATCTTCCCTTGAGATACCAGTGTGTTATCTGAAACCGAATTTATAAACAGATAATAAAACGGAAACACGCAGATTATGGTCAGCAATCCGAATATAAAGTATATAAGTATATCGGCTATGCGCGAATCACCGTTTTTATTTTTAAAGATCGACTTTGTATGCATATCTACGCCCCCCATTAAAAGATGCTTTCGCCCCGCACAAGCTTTGACGTTGTATTGGCAAAGAACAACAGCGCCACGCTGATTATAGATTTCAGCATGCTTATCGCGGTAGCGAAGGGTATCTGGTTGCCCAGAATGCCCTGATTGTACACGTACAGGTCAAGCACTTCTATTTTTGCTTTGTTCATGGGGTTCGCAAATATATAATACTGCTCCATGCCGTTGTTGATAAAGTTCGCGATGGCAAGCAGCAGCAGCACGAAAAATGTTGGCATAAGCGCGGGGATCACTACATGCAAATTGATCTTTAACCGTGTTGCGCCGTCTATTCGCGCCGCCTCATACAGCTCCTGCTCCACGCCCGCGATAGCAGCCAGATAGATTATCATGCTCCAGCCAAGCGTCTTCCAAACGCTGTAAAGCCATTGCGTAATCCAAACATTGTTTCTCGACGCCAAAAAGTTAATGCTTGTTTTAATTACGCCCATATCGAGCAACAGACGGTTGATAAACCCGTCGCCAACGGCGAATATCGCCCAGACCACGGAATAGATAAGCACCCAGCTTATGAAATTCGGCAGCGTTATCAGTGTCTGTACCGTACGCCTGTAATTTTTGTTTGTTATTTCGTTGAGCATGACCGCGAAGATCACAGGCAAAACCGAGCCAAGTATCCCCAAAAAGCTCATAGCGAAGGTGTTTTTCATGACCCTGACAATTTCGCTTACCGTATATGGGTTCGACACAATCATCTTAAAATACTTGAGCCCGGCAAACGGCGCGCTACTTAGCTTCATGCCCGGGCGATAATCAAAAAACGCGTATATCCAACCGGCAAGCGGCAAATACGCGAATATGAACACAGCTATCAGCAATGGGAGTGCGAGAAGAAACAGCCGCATTCCCGGAGCGATTCCGGCTTTTGCATTGTGTGGATTGCTTTTCATAATTTGTCGAGTAGACGCTCGACTTCACCTCTTTTCTCAATAGTGAAAGGTTAAGTCTATCACCCCTCACAGAACCGGACGTGTAGTTTTCCCGCCTTGCGGGGTACCCCTGTCACTTTCTATACGTTGTGTACCTTCCATTATTCCTGCTTTCAGAAACCGCACAATATACCGTAGAAAATTCTTGTCCTGTATGTCATGCTCAAGAAACTTCATCAGCCATTCGTGGTTTACATTGTCAAAGAACCGATTGATATGTCCGCCCCTTCCCTCAACGGTCATTACTCGTTTCATCGGTACTATAAGCGAATCCGACTTCTTGCGCACCTTTTTCTCCACCTTAGGTGAAATGCCCCTTGTGTGGCGAATACTCTTTCGAGAATACGCAAGACCTCCCAGGTACGCTAAGTGTAACAATCTAAAACTTGCCATGCTCTAAGACCCCGGCGGAACTCTCCTGCTCTCGTCTGTATCGAGCATTCGGTATTGCCTGCTGGAAGGGTGAGTCCATCGGCTTCCGCTTTTTCTATCTAACGAGGCTCTATCGCTTCACACTTTCGCATTACGGCTCGTTTTGTTTCCCGCCTACGCTTAAACCTAACCTCGCGGCTTCAGCTCCAAGGCTGGATAACGGCGGTTGACTAGACCTTACCGTGCTGGAGTCACACCAGCTTTACACTTAACGCCGAACTGGCGCACCACCCCTCATTTTGTAGCCCGCACCCGATTAAGTGAAGCGGGGCTACCAAAAGCGAAATTATCCCGCCGCCTTTGCAGCCCCGCCCAAACGCTACTCAAAGTCTGCGCCAATACACCGGCTCGCCTTATTGCGCTCTGTTTACAGTTCGGTTATTCGTATTGCGAAGCCATAGCCACCGCGTTGCTCCATGCTTTCTTGCCGTATTCGGTAAGCTCCGCAAGACCCTGAGTTTCCGCGTTACTGACCATCTTAGAATAAAGCTGTTGATATTCGGCCTCGTTCGCGGCGAAAACGATGAGCCACGAATCGGTTTTGACGATATCGCCAACTCTTGTGGCTATCATTTGTATATCGTCCGGCAGAGGCGCCAAAAGATTTGAAGCCAGAGGGAAATTCGTGATTTTGCCTTCCGCGAGTGTTCTGGCCACATGGTCGGGGTATCCGGTTTGCGCGAGGTAGTCCTTATCGAGCTCCGTCATGGTCTTTTGATATCCCGGCCAGAGTCTCCATTCCGCGCCGACGCCATATGTTTTACTGATATTTCCGATTCCCAGAAGTGAGGATGTACCACCGAAAGTATCTCTGGCAGAACTCAGCGTGTTGCCGCCCGGCATTTTCGCCTCGACGTCTAGCCTGAATTCGTAACCAAAATCAGTAGTATACGGGGTGCCGCTGTCGTCGAGATCCCACAGGTAGCCCTGAGGCCCGTTTTCAAATATCATGGTGGTATCGGGATCCGCTAAGAAGTTGACGTAGGAAAGTGCGCGGTCTATATGCTTGCTGCTGGAGCTGATCGACCAGCTCCAGCCCCTTCCGGTCGGATTGTTTTCATAAACGACCGGGCTGTAGCCGTCGGTGAACGGGATTTCCATAAAGCCCTTAAAATCCGCCGCGTTCAGTCTTTCAGGGGTTCTGTAGCCGTCGCAGGCCCACCACCAGTTTGAGAACATGACCCTGCCGGAATTAAATTTCTCATTTGCGGATTCATATCTCTGCGTCATAGAAGCGGGATCCAGAATACCCGCCTGATTTGCCTCATAGAGGAAGCGCAAGCCCATAATGTAAGCGCTGTCGGGGTCAAGCATTGAGCGAAGCTGCATCGTGTTGTAATCGACTTCGCACATGGGTATATTCGGGCGGCCTTCACTTACGCCCACTATGGAGCTGAAGAAACCGGCAAGGTTCATGTAAATGCTGTCCCAGTCCGACCACAGCGTAATGCCGTATGTCTCCTGACCGTCCGCGTTTACCGGCTCAAGCTCGACCATCTGCTTTAACAGGGGAATGTAATCGAACAAGGTCTTTACTTCCGGATAATCAAGCTTTTTGTACAGATCCCAACGCAGCATCGGCCCATAGCCGAAACGCTCCACTGTGGGCGTTATGCCTGTTCCGTAAGGAAGCGCGTAGCATTTTCCGTCATCGCTCACAGCGTCAGCGTAATACTTCATGGCCTTTGACATATTTTCCACAACATTCGGCAACTGGTCAATATAGTCATCATACGCGACGAGAAGCCCCGCACGCATTGCGTCGAGCACAAATTTGTCTTCCTTGAATACTACGACATCGGGCAGGTCGCCGCCGGCCATAAGCGCCTGCAACTTTTGCTCACTCTGGTCACCGGCGGGAATCAAATCGAGCTGGATGCCAAGCTCGTCCCTGAGTATATCGCACCACCAGCCCTCCTGAAGACCGGAAGTATTGGACGTCATCGCGAAAACCTGTAGCGTAACAAGCTCCTTGCTGGCAGCGTCCGTCACCGTTCCCGTGTCCGACTGCGCGTTGCTGCTCACGGACGTGCTGGTATCGCCGGTTGTCTGGGTGCCGCTGCCGCCTGAACATGCGGTAAATACCAGCGCAAACGCAAGCAGAAGCGTCAGAATTCGTACCATAGCCTTTGACTTTTTCATTACTTTTCCTCCTAAAAACATTTTTGTCGCCTCAAAAACTTTCATTGACTAAGGAATTGTGACGAATTAAATCGGACGCTAGTTGCTCTTAATATACAATTACTATTTAAAAGCGTTTGACTAATTGTCCGTTTTATTTAGCAACAATCCAAAATCCGTTGTTCCTGGGCTTTTTAGAGGTACTGCTTATTCGAAAAACGGGCGTCGCTCGTTTGCCGATACAATCAACGGGAGCATGGTAAAAAGCGGAAACAGCCCCGTATAGGTTGCGATTTTGATTCAAATTATCTTTAATAATAGTTTGTGAGGGCAAGCTGCCTTGGGAAAGTTGTTATACCAAATATTTAAACTGTTTTGCTTTTACAGTTTAAATATGTTGAAGTTATCATATCATTGATGTTATTAATTGTCAAGCATACGGCAAAAATAATGTTATTGACATCTTATAGTCATAATTTAGTAATACTCTTTTAGCATACGCTTGACAATCAATAGTATTGATGATATGATAAATTTAATATAATTAAGGTGACATTTAAGATATTGTATAACATCTTTTGAGGAGTGGTGGCTTGCTATGAAAGGCGCTAAACAAGCAATTTATATGGATATCATGTTGTCGCTGAAAGAAAAAATCTCAAATAGCGAATATCAGGTAGGCCAAAAGCTGACAGAATTAGCCTTGGCGAACGACTTCAATTGCAGCCGTATCACCGCAAAAAAGGCGTTGGATGAATTAGAGCATGAGGGCCTGATTATACGGAAGAAGGGCAGCGGCAGTTATGTTGCGGATGCGTCGGCTCGTCCCGAATCGGTAGAAAGTAAAAATATCTCCATGATTCTGCCCCCCGGTTTTTTGGCCAGCAATCTGATGGAATATTTCTACGGAGCTTCGACTGTGTTATCGGCGCGCGGATACATACTCGGCACGGCGTCCGTCGATCCGTCCGATAGCTTGACTGACGGAGACCTGATACTCCGTATGATTCAAAACAATTGCGCCGGTATCATCTATTATCCTGCCCATGACAATATGAATACGGAGCTTTTAACCATGCTCTCCATGAATGATTTCCCGCTCGTGACAATAGATAAACAGTTTAGCGGCGTTCCCACCAGTTCAGTCATCTCGGATAATTATAACGGTACCCATGAGCTAACAAAGCTTTTGCTTAACAAAGGGCACAAAAACATTGCCTTTGTGTCCAATGAGAATATCAATGCCACATCTACAATAAAGAACCGTTTTTTGGGCTATGCAACGGCGCTTAAGGAGCATGGGTTCGGCTTGAATCTGGACAATATTGTCAGCGAGTACAATCAAGAATTAAAGATAAATCATCCTGATATATACAATCAGGTTATTAATCTTCTTCCATTAAAAGAAGAACAATTTGATTTTTTCACAGCGATAATCAATCGGCTTCGCGCAAACGGGGTTACCGCTATTGTTGGCGCGACCGACATTGTAGCCATGTATATGATTAAAACCTGTGAGCATCTCGGCCTGTCCATACCGGGCGATATGGCCTTGGTAGGCTTCGATGATCATATTTTACTTCAACACATGGGAATCTCCGTTACAACTGTCCGGCAGGATTTTTATGCGATGGGATATCGTGCCGCAGAATTATTGATGAAAAAAATAGACAACCGAACAGCGCCATGTGAAAATCTTGTTTTTCCTGTTGAGATTGTGGAGCGTACGTCAAGTGGTGCAATTGAATGATTGAGCATTTCAAAAACACACTAGGGAATATCACGACTGGTTCAGGCCTTGTCGAGCTGTCCCAATGCAGCGACGGAACATTCAAAGCGGGGCAAAACGGCGTGGTTTCCGTTTTTTCTACCGGAGATGGAAAAGTAGAATTTGTCGTTTTTGAGAACAACACAATTGCATATATCAAGTCTGAAATGGGGGCGGCCGCCTACTACCCCGTTTTGCCTGTAACGCTTGAAAGACCTGTAAAAGCGGTTCTGATGGATCTTGACGGTACAAGCGTAAAAAGCGAAGAATTTTGGATTTGGATTATCCGGATAACAACGGCAAGCTTGCTGAACAATCCAAAATTCGAGCTTGAACAGGAGGATTTGCCTTATGTTTCCGGGCACAGCGTCTCGGAGCATTTGAGTTATTGTATCAATAAATACGCCCCGGGCAAGACGGTGGAAGAAGCGCGCAAGCATTATTTTCAGCATACCCACAGGGAAATGAAGGAAATCTTAGAAGGCAGGGGACGCAAGAACGCGTTCACTCCTGCCGCCGGATTGAAGGAATTTATGCTGGAGCTTAAATCGCTTGGCATCAAAATCGGACTTGTGACGTCTGGGCTGTATGAAAAAGCGTGGCCTGAGGTCATGTCCGCGTTTCTGGCTCTGGATATGGGCGACCCGAAGGATTTTTATGACGCCATCATTTCGGCGGGATTTCCCATGAGAAAAGGCGAAGTCGGTACACTTGGAGAGCTTTCGCCTAAGCCGCATCCGTGGCTGTATGCTGAAACATGCAGGATTGGATTGGGAATCGAGCCTGACGACAGGAATCATGTTCTCGGAATTGAGGACAGCGGTGCGGGAATTTGTTCTATACGGCTTGCCGGATACAACGCGGTTGGGATTTCAGGAGGCAATATTGTCGATAGCGGGACGCTTGGCCTATGTAATTATTACTGTGACAGCTTTGATGACATTTTAAAGATTATAAAAGGATAGGGGATACTTATGCCGTCAAAACCCAAAACGCTGCATGTCATATCAAACACTCACCACGACAGGGAACATCGGCATGCATTTCAGGAAACTAGGATCATGCTTGTCCAAATGATGGATGAACTGATCCGCATTATGGAAAACGACCCCGGCTACAAATATTTCACATTAGACGGGCAAGCCATTGTGCTGGATGATTATCTCGAAGTAAAGCCTGGGATGAGCGACAGGCTCAAAAAGCTGATCCGAGACGGACGGATTCTCATCGGGCCGTGGTACAGTCTCACCGACTGTAACGCCGTGATGCCCGAATCTATCATCCGCAATTTACTTGTCGGGCATAGGTCATGCCGGAAATTCGGCGAGCCTATGAAGTTGGGATATTCCATTTTTTCATTTGGTCAAATCGCGCAATTGCCTCAAGTTTACAGCGGCTTTGGCATCAATGACATTGTTTTATACAAAGGCGCGTCGGGGAAGGCTTTGCCGCAAAGCGAATTTATTTGGGCCGCACCGGATGGGACCGAAACCTTTGCCACAAGGCTCGGCAAAGAAGCGCGGTGGAATTTTTATTTTGATTTTGATATACCGGTTATTCTTGGCGGAAATGTAAAAAAGCCGGGATGGGAATCCAAGTTCACTGATGATATCGGGCTCTGCCATATGAATGACGAGGCCTACAAGACCCGGTACGCGACAGAACTTGCGCCAGACATTAGGGTGCGGGAAGATAAGATAGAGGAAAGCGTCAACGCGGTGCTTGAATTATTAGATGAAAGCGCTTCTGAAAATATTTTTCTTGCGTTTGACGGAACAGACTTCACATCCCCGCTGAAAGAAATCCCGGCCGCGTTGGACGCCGCAAATCGAATCATGGATGGTAAGGTGCGGCTTGTCCATTCAACCCCTGTCACTTATTTCAATGAGGTTAAGGCGGATATAACCCCTGGTAGCCTTGTGCGGTATGAAGGCGAGATTCGGTTTGGTCCCGTAAGCAAGGTGCATTCCGAAACAATGGGGACAAATAGTGAAATAAAGCAGGCAATGTTCCGCGCCGAAAATACGATTCTGCATTATGCCGAACCTTTGTCCACCTTCTTAAAAGCAAATGGCGGGAGCTTCGAAAAGGAAATTCTGGATCTGGCATGGAAATACCTGTTTGCCGCGCAGGCACATGATTCAATACACGGCTCCGGGGATCCCAAAATCAAACCGGATACTCTGAATCGCTTGGCACAAGTGCAGGAAATCGCGGACTCCATTACAAGGAGGGCGGTGGAAGGCTTGGCCGGACTGATTGATATGTCCGGCTTTGAGCAGGGTGATATACTGCTGGCGGTCTTCAATACGACATGGTATGGCAGAGACGAGATCATGAATTTTACCGTTGACCTGCCGGCAGGCGAGCGTGCGGAGGAGTGTTGGCTGGAAGAGTTAGACGGAACGCGTGTGGAAACATATCAGCTCGCACGCCACCCGTTTAATCTGCCCATGATTCACAAGGCTTACAGACCCAAATCGGTGTATTCCGACAGGATAGAACTTCAGGCCCGCATCAAAGATATTCCACCTATGGGATTCAAGCTTTTAAAAATAAGGAGAACCAAAGGCTGCGACGCTACATACGCAAAGCCGTTTCCGATCGGGCATTTCCCCTATAACCCCATCGGCAAATCAGTGGGCGTCATGGATAACGGCTTGCTCAAAGTCACCGTTGAGAGCGACGGAATTATTAATGTTTACGATTATGAAACTAAAAAAACTTATAACGGATTAAATTGCTTCACCGATACAGGCTGCTCCGGCGACTTTTGGATACACAGGACTCCGTTTTATGATCAGACCATAACCTCTCGGGGGACTCCGGCGAAAATAGAGTGCATCAGAAACTCCGGGCTTTCCGCGACTTGCAGGGTCAGTATTGCAATGGATATCCCCGAAAGCTTAACAGGAAACAAAATGTCAAGAATCAGACATGTGATTCCTACAGCAATCGTCAGCGAGATCACGGTGAATAAAGGCTCCAAGCGGCTTGATTTTAAAACCTCTCTGGACAACAAGTGCAACGACCATATGTTTACTGTCAGCTTCCCTACCGGTATCAACGCCGACGTCGCGGATTGGGAGGCCCCGTTTGAAATACGGCAAAGGGCTGTCGATCAGTTTACCGATAATAACGGCGAAAAGGGTCCCGAGCTTGAACGGCAGGCTATGCAGGGCTTTGTGGACGTTTCGGACGGCGAAGACGGGTTTGCGCTGTTTTCAAAAGGGCTCAGAGAGGCCGGAACGGTCAATTATGGCGGCGCGGTTATCAACTTGACGTTGTTTAGAGCCGTCTCAAGCGTGTTTCCGATCCATGACGATCTTTTTATAGGCTTTGAAGAAGAACCTTCACAATGCATTGGCAGGCAATCCTTTGAATACGCAATCTACTTCCACAAAGGGGATTTTGCACAGGGACGCGTCATAGCGGAATCCAGAAAATATACAGTGCCTCCCGTATCCGCACAGCTAGGCTACAAAGCCGGAGGGACGTTAAAAGGCTCCGTGTCCTTTATGCGAAGCGGCGCAAACACGCTCATACTCAATGCCGTGAAGCCGGCTGAGGACGGTGAAGGCGTCGTTGTCAGAATCACGAACCCTACCAGCCTGACGGTTCACGACGAAATATATTTCATGAATGAAATCGTTTCCGCTTGCCTTACCAATATGGAGGAAGACGAAAGGCAAATGCTGACGCCGGAAAAACACTCGCTTAAGGTCGCAATAGCTCCCTATAAAATTTGCACATACTACATAACTTTTTAGTAAAATTGTGCTTGAGGAGTTTTAAAGAGTATGAAGCATTCCTTTATATTTCCGGATTACCCCGCGAATGAGGAGATTTGCGTCTCCGGCATTCCTTTCAAGCTGCAACGGGATCGCATTATACTGGAGCTTCCGCAGGCGGATGCAATACCGTTTTGCGGACGGTGCGAGGTTCTGTTTTTTCTTGGGATGGTGACGCGGTCATGTGAAGCCAGCGATTGGTGGGGGCCTTACGAGCGAAACTATGACTATACGAAGCGGTTGTTTATCGGCGACTGCGTAGGGAAAATCCATATCGTATACGAGGACGATACGCAAGAAAGTATCCCTGTGATTTTCGGCGTGAACGTATGGAACTACGACCTGTTCGAGCAGACGAAATCGTGGGAGCAAGACTTTGTCAAAACATGGCACGGTCCCCACAGGGAACCGTTTGACTCGGATTCCGAAGCAGAACGCCTGCGCCGCGCCGCGCTGTGTATGATGGAGAACAACGGCCAAGAGGCGGAAAAGGGTTCCAAGTGGGTGTTAGGGATTAAAACATCGCCTGAAAAGACCCTCAAGAAAATTATTCTGGCCGACGAGCCTTGTAAGCGGGCGGGCTTTGTGGTCTCAGCCGTTACGGGGCTTTGTGCCGGCGAGCAGCCGGAGACCGATTGGCCTGTAGTGGAAAAAGGTTTTTTTGTAAGAAAAGAATATGCGCGTGATGCGGACCGTTTAGCCCGCAGGCTCTACCAGTTCGCGGACGAACTGCCTGAAAGCGATTTGCTTCGTGACGTGCCGGGTTTCGACGCTCCGGACGTCCGGTTCTCAGGCAGCGGCTTAGCGGATATCCTCACTAATGTTTACCGCGTCAATATAACGGATATGGTTTGCAGTAAAATAGACGACAAAGGCCAAGGCCACACTTCGTCCAAGGAGCTTCCATATTTCGGGTGCTATATGGGTCTCGGAACATGGTCGGTCAGCGAGCGAGGCAGTTACTACGATGATATCTGGTCCCGCGATGTGGGCCGCGTCATGACCGAGGTCGCTCACGCCGGATATGTTGAACGCACGGCCCGTTGCGCCGACTATCTGCATACACAGTTATACAACGAGGCCACAAAATATCAGGTGCCCAACTGGAAGCGCATCGCCAACGTCACAAAAGAGCGTGAAAGCCTTTGGCTGTCAGTCCAGTGCAAGGAAAACGACGGTCATGGCGCCATGATGCTGGCTATGTACAATCATTATCTGAAAAGCGGAGCCGGTAAGGAATGGCTGAATGCCAATAAAAAGCACCTGTTTGACGCTGCGAATTGGATTTTTTGGCAAATCGACCACCCTTTGGAGTCCAACTTCAATAAGGTGTTATACTCTGAGTCGGAGGCCAGCCATCAGATTTGGGGAGACTACGACCTGTTTTCCAACGCCCAGTGTATTTTTGCGCTTAACGGCTATGCGAGAATGTTTGACGATATGGGCGACACAACCCTGTCACAGAAATGCCGTGATACCGCCGCGTTACTGTGGAACGGGTGTCTTGACTATTTCCGGCAGGAGCATTTCAAATATGGGAAGACCCTGACAGATATGCCTGGCGACTGGACATGGGAATATAAGCGATTTGCGCCTTTATTTCTGATGGCAGATACCGTAGGCTATGACCCGCGGCGTGACGCGCCTGACTTGTACGCCATTATGGATAACAGCTTCAAGGCACAAAAGGACGAATATTACGCTCCCGAAGCCGGCAGGCAAATGGGCTACGGTCAAGGCTACCTTACTGAAGCGGCCATCCTGCTGGATCGTTATGAAGAGTTAACCGAATGCGTCAATGCTGCGGCGGCCTTCTGCTACCACCACACCGATTACCCGTACATTGTGCCCGAAGGCGTAGTTCTTCACGGCTCTAAAAAGTATTGGTTCCGCAATTGTGACCTCGGCAATGCCGTACAACAGGGCGAAATCATGAAATGTATTCGTTTGCTGGTCGGCATTGACGATTTCTCATATGAACGCGGCCTACGGATTATCCCGCGCCTGCCGGATACTTTCCACAGCCTGAGCGCGAACGGCTATGTGCTTTCCGCACACATGAGTCCCGTCGGCCGAAACGAACATATTTCACTGACTTACGAGCGGAGAGATGGCGGCTATCGCCTCACGTTAAGCTGCTCTGCGCCGGTAAAGGTGCATTCCGTCCGTTTCGGCCCTTTCCCGGAGGATTATGTCTTCGCTCAGTATTCCGGCGAGCCGTCGCACACATATGTGCTTAATGGGCGCAAATTCGTGGAGATTCCGATTGACCGCGATATCTCTGATTGGGATATGGCCGTCAACTAAATGATAACTGCAAAGGAGACAGTGATGGAAAATAAATTTATCCGCGAGACTTTTGAACAAAATCACGGTATTCTGTGTTTAATTCCTGTGTTCGTACCGCGTCGGTTCTCAAAACCGGGACGCAGGCTCAAGCTGCACCCGGATGATTACTACGCGCTGGGAACGAAACGGGGAGCTATCAAGGAGCGTTGGTTCGCCTCGGTCATTACCTGCATGAACGGCGAGCTCGCCGCCCCCGACGAAGGCTTGAGTTATGTCGAAACTGGCGGCGAACCCGTTACCCTGCGCGGTTTCGTAGAGGAGCTTGGCGCGGAGATTATCGGCAAAGAGCTTATGGACAAATATGGAACATGGCCCATGTACTCGAAATTCTTCGACTACGAGGACCCGCTGTTCCATCACGTGCATCTCGACTTCGAGGCTGCCACCCGCGTTGGCAGGCTCGGAAAACCCGAGGCGTATTACTATCCGCCGCAGCTCAACAATTACCCCGGTACGTTTCCGCACACCTACTTCGGCTTCGACCCGGACGTGACACCGGAAATGGTCAAGGAAAGATTGTTTGATTACGAGAAAAAGGATATCCGAATCACGGAATTGAGCCGCGCGTACCGCATTGAGCTTGGCACGGGTTGGTACACTCCGCCCGGAGTAATTCACGCGCCAGGTTCGTATTTGACCTATGAGCCGCAGTGGAACTCGGACGTTAATTCGGTCTATGAGAACATCACGTCGGGGGAGGTTTACCCGTACGAGTTCCTTGTGGAGAACTGCCCCGAGGATAAGCAATACGATATGGATTACGTCATGAGTCTGCTGGACTGGGAGAAGAACGTAGACCCGCACTACAAAAAGACATACTTTCGCCCGCCGGTCGTGAGCAGTCAGGACGAAATCCATATCGAGAAATGGGTGGCCTACGGAAACGACTACATAGCGGCCAAAGAGCTGACGGTTTACCCCGGTAAGACCGTCACAATCAAGGACGAGGCGGCTTACGGCTGCATCTTCGTGCAGGGCCACGGGAAATTCGGCGGCTATGACGCGGAAACGCCCGCGCTGATCAGATTCGGACAAAAAACCGCCGACGAATATTTCGTCAGCGAAAAGGCGGCGAGTGAAGGAGTAACCGTCAGCAATCCGTCGCAATATGACCCGATCGTGATACTCAAGCATTTCGCCAACAACCATCCGGATACGCCCAAATGAGCGGATATGCTCTCGGCCTGTACGAAAAATCCATGCCGCACAGCCTCACGTTGAGGGAGAAGCTCGCCGTAACCAAAGCGTCCGGGTTTGATTTTCTGGAAGTCAGCATCGACGAGACGGATGAAAAGCTGCCGAGATTACGCTGGAGCAAGACGGAACGCAAAGAAGTCATAAACGCTATGTGTGACTCGGACATCCTGATTGGCAGCATGTGTCTTAGCGGACACCGCAAATATCCACTGGGCAGCCTCGACGAGGCTGTCCAGCGGCAAAGCCTTGATATCATGGAAAGGGCGATAGAACTTGCCTGTGATTGGGGCATAAGGATCATCCAGCTTGCGGGATACGACGTATACTACGAACAAAGCGACGAGCGGACGCGGGCTTTCTTCCGCGAAAACCTCGTCAGGAGTGTTGATATGGCGTCAAAATCCGGCGTGACGCTCGCCTTTGAGACGATGGAGACGCCGTTTATGGACACGGTATCGAAAGCTATGCGCTATGTAACGGAGATAAACTCGCCGTATCTGCAAATCTACCCCGACCTCGGCAACCTGACCAACGCTGCTTGCATCTACGGACACAGCGTCGCGGAGGATATGGAGACAGGTCGTGGACATATCGCCGCGATGCATCTAAAGGAAACGTCGCTGGGAAAATACCGCGACATGACATTCGGCGCAGGACACGTGGATTTCGCGGCAGGCGTAAAGACGGCGCGGAGGCTCGGCGTGCGGCGGTTCGTGGGCGAATTTTGGGACAATGGCAGCTATCAATCGCAAATCGATCACGCTCACACGTTTTTGCGCGGCATTCTGGATGAAACGGCGAAAGGGGAATCTTGATGTATATAGGCATAGATAACGGCGGCACGCTGTGCAAGGCGGTGCTGTTCGACGATAACGGGCGGCAGATTAAATCAGCGTCCAAGGAGCTGCCGATGCTCACTCCGGCAAGCGGATATACCGAGCGGGACATGGAGGAGCTGTGGCAGGCCAACTGCCGCATAATCCGCCGCGTCGTGGAGGAATCCGGCATTGACCCGAAGGACATCAAGGGCGTCGCCTGTACGGGGCACGGCAAGGGACTATACCTCTGGGGCAAGGACAATAAGCCCGCCATGAACAGCATCATCAGCACAGACGGCCGTGCGTGGGAATATCCCGAGCGGTGGGCGAAAAACGGTACGGCGGACAGGGTATTTGAAAAGACATACCAGAAGATACTGGCCAGCCAGCCGGTTTCCCTGCTCTGCTGGCTGCGGGATAATGAGCCCGATGTGTTCTCAAATATCATGTGGATATTCGAGTGTAAGGACTATATCCGGTTCAGATTAACAGGAGAAGCATTCGCCGAGCTGACCGACATATCAGGCAGTAATCTGCTGAACCTCGCTACCCGGAAGTATGACAAGGAACTATTGGAATTGTACGGGCTTGAAACCGTATGGGACGCGCTTCCGCCGCTCAAACATTCTTTTGATCCGTGCGGAAAAATCACGGCGGAGGCGGCGAAGCTTACCGGACTTATGGAGGGCACAGTTGTCGCGGGCGGCATGTTCGACATCGACGCGTGCGCCATCGCAATGGATATCATAAATGACGAAAACATCGCCGTCATCGCGGGAACATGGAGCATCAACGAGTACATATCGAAAACGCCTATACTCAACAAAAGCGTGATGATGAACTCATTGTACTGCATGGACGGCTACTATCTCGTCGAGGAATGCAGTCCGACCTCGGCGGGGAATCTTAAATGGTTTATGGAGATGTTCATGCCAGACGTGAAAAGCTACCGCGAGTTTGACAGCCTCGCCGAAAGCGTCGCCCCCCATGAACAGAACCTGATTTTTCTGCCGTATATTTTCGGCTCCAACTACAATCCGCAGGCAAAGGCGTCCCTCATCGGGATGGACAGCCACCACACGAGAAACCATGTCGCCCGTGCCATACTTGAGGGCATATGCTTCTGCCACAAGGTACATATTGAGAAGCTGCTGCAAAACCGTGAAAAAACAAGAGCCGTCCGTTTGGCGGGCGGAGCGGCGAAGTCGCCGCTGTGGGCCCAGCTCTTCGCGGACATACTGGAACTGCCGGTCGAGCTTATCGAGTGCGACGAACTGGGCGCGCTGGGCTGCGCAATGGCGGCGGCCGTGGCCGCGGGCGAGTACGCTGATTTCGGGGATGCGTCAAAGGTTATGGTGAAGATCAAGCGCCGCGTGGAGCCAAACTCCGCAACATTTGAGGCGTACCGGGGGAAGTATGAGCTGTACAGGCAGGTCGCCGGCGTGTTGGACGGCTGCTGGAAAAGCTTTTGAACTATTACTAAAGCACAAAAGCATAAATATATCCGTCTGACATTGAGAGTGGCGAAAATTTCCCGCAGCTCGTTGAAACCACGATCCGGGCTTTCGGACTGCACACGGAGCGCATGAGAAATCCCCAGCACATCATAATAGTTTCCGAGGTGAATAAATGAAACAAACGGTCATATCCGCTATCAGGCACAAGCAGAGCGGAGAAATCCCATACAATGTGGAATTGACATCCGAAAAGCGCAAGGCATTGTGCGGGGAACTTTGCATTACCGAAAAGGAATATTTTACATGGGCAGGCAATCATATTGAAAAATCCGATTATAATACCGGAGAATATATAAGATCTGGTTATTATGAGGATAATTTTGGCGTGATTTGGAACAGATCGGGACTCGACAAGGATATCGGGATCGTAGAGGGAAGGTTAGTGAATGAAGAAAATTACAAAAGCTACCGTTGCCCCGATGTGGATGCGCAATTTGTGAAAGATACCACCGAAAACTTACTTGGAGGCAAGCTCGATACGCTAAAACTTGGTAAAATAAGCATGACGCTGTTCGAACGCGCGTGGAGCCTTAGAGGCATGGAAGAGCTTCTCATGGATTTCTATCTGAATCCGAAGATCGCGGAGCACCTACTTGACCAAATACTTGAATACAACATGAAGATACTCGAAGTCGCGCTCACGTACGAAATAGACGGCATTTATCTGGGCGATGACTTCGGCGCGCAAACAAGTCTCATAATGAGTCCCGATACATGGCGCGAGTTCATCAAGCCCCGATATAAGATCATGTTCGATAAAATAAAGGGTAGAGGCAAAATTACCGCGCTGCATTCCTGCGGGAATATCAGCGCCATTTTGGGCGACCTTATAGAAATAGGCTTGGACGTATATCAAACCGTACAACCGGAAATATATGATTTGCAGGCCCTCAAAACAGGGTTTGGCAAAGATTTATGCTTTTGGGGCGCGATTTCCACACAGAGACTCCTTCCTTTTGCTACGAAGCGGGAGCTGGTTGATACGGTGAACAAAACGATCGAAATAATGGCGGAAGATGGCGGGTACATAGCGTCGCCGACACATCAAGTTCCGGGCGACGTAAGCAACGAGAATATCCTCACGCTAATAGACTTGCTGAAAAGTTATGCCTACAGCGCCGGAAAGAAGTAACTGTAATACACGGATATCTGTTGCGCGGCACATCGGGTAACAGTAAAACAGATGGGATATGGAGTGACGTCCTGTGAAAATCAAACTTGGAACCAATCTGGGCTTCGCAATCAACAAATATTCCGAGCCTGAAATTTGGGTGAAGGTCGTGCGGGAGGATTTAGGCTTATCCAGCGTGCAGTTTGTCGCCGACCTGTTGAATCCGTTTTTACCCGATGATTACATATCCTCTCAGATAAGCAGGATTCAGAACGCGGCCAAAAGGCATGATATAACCGTTGACAGTATTTTCACATCGGCTTTTACAAGAGTGAACCATTTGATGCACCCGGATAAGGAAGCGCGGGAAATATGGTATCATTGGTTTAAAAAGCTGTTCCTGATTGGCAGCAAGCTTGGCTGCAAAACAGGCGGCAGCCATTTTGGTATAATGACCTTTGATTCCTTTGAAAATAACTATGATTATTTGCTTGAGGAAAGCGTCAAAGGCTGGCAGAGATTGTCGTTTTACGCGAAAGAATTGGGTTACGAAAGCCTAATCTTCGAGCCCATGAGCGTCCCGCGTGAGATGGGCAACACCGTCGGGGAAAGCGCCAAGCTCATGGATATGGTAAACGCGAATTGCGGAATCCCCATGAAGATATGCCTCGACGTAGGGCACGCGCCGCATCCTGACGAGCGGGATCCATACCCGTGGGTCGAAAAGCTGGGGGCCGTATCGCCAATTATACATATTCAGCAGACGGTGCCGCACAAATCCAACCATGCGCCGTTCACCGAAGAACAGAATAAAGATGGCATCATCAAAGGCGAAAGGCTTATGGAGGCAATTGAAAAATCAGGCTGTGAAGAAACCATTCTGATGTTCGAGATCAGCCACCGCGAGCATTGGGATACCGATTTCAGGATCATACCCGATTTAAGGGAGAGCGTAAAATATTGGAGGAGATGGGTCAAGGAATGAAAGCCTGCGTATTGCACGCCGTCAATGATTTGCGGTATGAGGATGTCCCAGATCCCATAAGAAAGCTGGGGGAGGTTCTCATCAGGATCAAAGCGTCCGGCATTTGCGGAAGCGATATTCCCCGTGTGTTTGAAAAAGGTACGTATCATTTCCCAACCATTCCGGGGCATGAGTTCAGCGGCGAGATCATAGAGGCGGACGACAAGGATTTAATCGGTAAAAAATGCACAGTGTTCCCGCTTATCCCCTGCCGGGAGTGTCCAAGCTGCGAAACAGGGCATTACGCCCAATGTGAAAGCTACAACTATTTCGGTTCCCGCTGTGACGGCGGCTTTGCTGAACTCATTAGCGTTCCGCTTTGGAATGTCGTTCTTGCCCACGACGATCTCACCTACGAGGAAATCGCCATGACGGAGCCTTGCGCGGTAGCGCTGCACAGTCTGGAAAAGGCAAGCTTTCGCATGGGCGGCCGCGTATGTGTTTTTGGCGCGGGGCCGATCGGCATTATGATCGGCAAATGGGCCGCGCTGAAAGGCGCGTCGGATGTGACCCTCATCGATGTTGATGCAAGCAAGGCCGCGTTCGCAAAGAAGCTGGGTTTTCAAGTGAAGCCGACGGGCAAATACGATATTGTAGTCGAAGGGGCCGGGGTAAGCGCCAGCTATGAAAGCGTAATGGCAGCGGCAAAGCCTTTCGGTACGGTTGTATTAATGGGAAATCCCACAAGGGAAATGACGATCTCACAAAAAGGATACTGGGAGATTTTAAGGAAAGAGCTTACCGTCAAAGGTACATGGAATTCAAGCTACAACGTCGGCGCAAACGATTGGAAAACTGCGCTTGCGTCCATGCGGAAGCTTGATATTTCGTGCCTTGTCAGCCATAGGTTCCGTCTCGGCGAATGCGGCAAGGCGTTCGGCTTAATGAAAGAGCGCAAGGAATTTTTCAACAAAGTAATGTTTGTGAACGATTAAGAGAGGGCGACGATATGAAAGCGGCGATATACGAAAATCTTGACACCATGACGGTCAGAGAGGTGCCCATGCCTGTCTGCGACGACAACAGCGTATTGGTGCGGGTAAAAGCCTGCGCGGTTTGCGGAAGCGATATCCGGATTTTCCACAGCGGGAATACCCGCGTTCATCCCCCTCAGATTCTGGGGCACGAAATTTCCGGAGAGGTTGTGGAAGCCGGCAAGCATGTGAGCAAATTCAAGACCGGCGACAGAGTGGCGGTCGGTGCGGACGTTCCCTGCGGTGAATGCGCGTTTTGCAGGGCAGGTATAGGTAACAACTGTCAGATCAACTACGCGATGGGCTACCAGTTCGCTGGCGGATTTGCCAAGTATGTGCTGCTGAATCAGACCGTCGTAAATTACGGCCCAGTGCAGACGCTTCCCGATAACGTATCGTTTAACGAGGCGGCGCTAGCGGAGCCGTTGGGATGTGTTTTGAACGCGTTGGATCTTGCCCCGATAAAGCTCAACGACGTAGTCGCGCTCATCGGCGCGGGCCCTATCGGAATGATGCTCTGCGAGGTTGCAAAGGCAATGGGCGCGTCAAAGGTCATTTTGATCAACCGCTCCATGCCGCGGCTTGAAATCGCGCGGAAGATCGGTGTCGCAGACATTTATGTCTGCTCGAAGGACGAGGATGCCATAGCGAGGGTTCTCGCCGAAACAGGGGGCTTGGGCGCTGACGTCATCTTTACGTCATGCCCGTCGCCTCAGGCGCAGGCCGACGCGCTTCATATGGCGAAAAACAGGGCCAAGGTCAATTTCTTCGGTGGCCTGCCGAAAGACGCGTCGAAGGTCACGCTGGATACAAACATCATCCATTACAAAGAACTGTTTATTTCAGGCGCGCACGGCGCGATGCCGATCCATCATCAAAGGGCGGTCGAGCTCATCGCCGACGGAAGGATAAACGTCAAAAAATTTATCACACATACTTTCCCTCTTGATGATATCCTGGCCGCGTTCAAAACCGCGGAGGATCACAACGGGCTGAGAGTGGTGGTGAACCCGTGAGCGGAAAAATTTCACCGTCGATGATGTGCGCAAACTTTCTGAATTTGGAAAAGGATTTAAAGGCGTTTGAAGAACTGGGCATAGAATACCTGCACGTCGATATTATGGACGGCAGATTTGTTCCCAATTACACGCTGGGAACGGATTATGTAAAAAAACTGAAAGAGGCCACGAAGATACCGGTGGATATCCATCTGATGGTCGACCGCCCGGAGGATAAGCTTGAGTGGTTTTGCTTCGGCGCTAACGACTATGTATCCTTTCATTATGAAGCCACGAATCATGTGCAAAGGACAATCCAGCGGATCAAAAGCCGCGGCGCGAAAGCCATGCTCGCCTTGAATCCGGCGACGCCGCTGTGCGTTTTGGAGGACGTTATCTCTGACCTTGACGCTGTGCTCATCATGACAGTAAACCCCGGGTTCGCCGGACAGAAGCTTGTGCCGCAAACGCTGGATAAAATCAGGCGCTTACGGAAAATGCACCCTGAAATCAAGATCGAAGCTGACGGGAATGTCAGCTTCGAAAACGCCGTGAAAATGAGGGAGAACGGAGTGGATATTTTTGTCGCCGGATCTTCCAGTATTTTCGCAAAGTGCGGCGGTTTGGAGGCAAATACAAGTAAATTAAGAGAATGCATACGGTAAGGAGTGTTTATGGACAGCTACTATGATATAGCGAAGGAGCGGTACGGCAAAATCAGCGTAGATACTGAAGTTGCGCTGAACAAGCTTCAAAATGTCGCTATTTCGATTCACTGCTGGCAAGGGGACGACGGCGCCGGATTCGAGGGCGTAACTCTTAGCGGCGGTATCTTGGCTACAGGTAATTACCCGGGAAAAGCAAGAACTCCCGAGCAGCTTATGTCGGATTACGATAAGGCTTTGTCATTTATCCCCGGAACGCACCGAATTAATTTGCACGCAATCTACGCGGTCACAGGAGACAAAAAGGTTGAACGCGACGAACTAAAGCCCGAGCACTTCACAAAGTGGGTTGAGTTTGCGAAGCAGCGCGGACTGGGCATAGATTTCAACCCCACATTTTATAGCCACCAGATGGTAAAGGATAACTTGACGCTTTCAAGCCCTGACGAGTCTGTACGTCAGTATTGGGTTCGGCACGGGATCGCTTGCCGCCGGATCGCGAGTGTCATGGCAAAAGATCTGGGAAAGCCTGTACTCAACAACGTGTGGATTCCCGATGGATTTAAGGACGTCCCCGTCGATCGCCTCGGCCCTCGCCTGCGTCTACAAAAGAGTTTGGACGAAATCTTTGAAGAAAAACTCGAAGGCGTCATCGATTGTGTGGAGGGAAAAGTTTTCGGCATCGGGTTAGAATCCTGTACCGTGGGTTGCCACGAGTTTTATCTGGCGTATGCGGCAAGCCATCCGGGAGTCTATAACCTGCTGGATAATGGCCATTATCATCCGTCCGAAATGGTCAGCGACAAAATCCCGGCCTTGCTTACCTGTTTTGATAAGGTTCCGCTGCATGTCACGCGCCCCGTTCGCTGGGATTCCGACCACGTTGTGCTGTTGGACGACGAGCTTAAAGAAATCGCCAAGGAGATCGTCCGAAATAACGCGCTTGAAAAAGTTTTGATCGGGCTTGATTTTTTCGATGCGTCTATCAACCGCGTCGCCGCATGGGTTATTGGAACACGCAACATGCAAAAGGCTATACTGCTTGCGTTGCTTTCCCCTTGGGACACTTTGAAAATCCTGCAGGACCGCGCCGACTTCACGAAACTCATGGTGTTGCAGGAGGAGCTCAAGAATTTGCCTTTCGGCGCAGTATGGGAAGAATTCTGTCGACGCAGCGATGTCCCGGTCGATAAATCATGGTTTGACGCGGTTAAGGAGTATGAGCAGGAAATCCTATCAAAACGAATATAAAATTATGAAAAGTGAGTATTCGTGATGAGAACTTTGAATGCTTTGGGAATGGATTTCGGCGCCAGCGGAGGGCGCGGTATTATCGGAAAATATGACGGCAATACGCTCGCCCTCAATGAAATACACAGGTTTCCCAATTATCCTGTAAACGTGTTGTCTGGTACATACTGGAATATCTTTATGCTGTTCGAAGAGATGAAAAACTCGCTGAAAAAGGCAAAAGCACTGAGTATCCCTGTCCACTCCATAGGTATTGACGCATGGGCCTCCGATTATGGCATACTGGACTCACAGGGCAATTTACTGGGCAATCCTCACCATTACAGGGACATTCGCACAGATAATATCGTTGAGGAAGCGAATAAGCTTTTTTCGCAACGGGAGGTTTTTTACAGAACAGGAATGGAGCCGCATCACAGGCATACGCTGTACCAGCTTATCGCAATGAGGCAATACGAGAAGGATATACTCGATAAAGCGGACGCTCTACTTTTTATTCCGAACCTGTTGGCTTATTTTCTTACGGGGAACAAATCCTGCGATTCCACCCATGCATCGGCGGCGCTTTTATATGACCCAATTAAGAAAGTCTGGATCAAGGAGTTCTTGTACAGCTATGGCCTACCGGATATTCTGCCTGGAATTAGCAAAAGCGGGCAAATTACCGGGGAGCTGCTGAACAGTGTATGCATCGAAACGGGAACCGCTACCTGCCCTGTAATTTTGACGCCGTCGCACGATACGGCGTCTGCGATTGCCGCAGTCCCGACGAAGGATAAAAGCGAAGTTATCTATATCAGTTCGGGCACATGGTCGATCATCGGCAGCACAATAAAACGCCCTATCATCAATGATGATGTGCTGAAATGCGGATTCAACAACGAAATCGGTTATAACGATGAGATCATGTTCGTCAAAAATATAACCGGATTGTGGGTTTTGCAGGAATGTCTGAGACAATGGGCCGGAGAGGGGCAAACAACAGATATCTCGTATTTTGATGAGTATGCAAAGAACGCGGATTACAACGAGTATTTTGACATTGAAAAAGAAGAATTCATGGAATCGGGCGATATGGTTAGCAAAATTCAGAATAATTGCCGAAGCGCCGGACAAAAAGCGCCCGAGAGTAATGGGGATATTTATGCTTGCATAATCAACAGTCTTGCCATGAAATACAAGGAAGTGATTGGGCTGGCAGAAAAACTAACAGATAAAAAATACAGTCGGATCCATATCGTAGGTGGTGGCGCAAAGGACAGCGCGTTATGCGGACGCGCCGCAAAGGCAACCGGCATGGTGGTGTGTGCCGGTCCATACGAGGCAACCGCGATTGGAAATATTATAACGCAATTAATAGCGTTGGGGGAAATCCGTGACATGGACGAAGCACGAGCGATTATTGAGAGGTCATTTCCTCTTAAAACATTTGACCCGTGATAGAAGATGAAACACAGAAGTCATATTTTCATTCAAACATCATAGATGTCATATAATTGTCCGTAATAACCGGATTCGCATCCAGTGCGATTGTATACGCCTGTGCCGCAAGCTTTTCGGAAATTCTAAATAATTGGTATCTTGGGCAGTTGCGTTTGTCTCAACTGCGTTGCTTCGGTTCGTCAAGCGAGAAGACCAATGACTTGATATAGCTCAGTCTTTTTAGTGAAGCTGAATTGTTTTCCAATCAAATCATCGAATCGGAACTTGGGGAAGTCAACGCTCATAAACGCAAGAAGCATAAAGGCAAACGTGATGAATTCTATAATGGGTTGCAAACAGAACAAATCGTACACGAGTTGCCGGAATCGGAGCGGGTATGCCCCGAATGCGGCGGCGATTTACACGCTTGCGGTCACGAAGTTGTGCGGTGTGATCCCAATCCCAAACAAAACAACCAACATAATTGATTACGATAGTGAAAAGCATTACTGGCCGTAAATGGATTTTGGCTTGCTTTTAATTTGGGATTGGTATTAGTTTTGTGGGTATGCCCCTGTCTCCTTGCTACTGATACTTAGGCATCCAATTCCCATGCCGCTCAATCATATCATCTACCATCGATCGGATATCATCAAGGGAAAGCTCCGCCGATGTGTGCGG
>Ga0099364_10002101_pt1 | contig 32091 bp, 33 predicted proteins | sample TergutTh196P3_FD_73070 | JGI IMG/M metagenome (GOLD analysis project Ga0099364, IMG submission 73070) | Microcerotermes parvus P3 segment gut microbial communities from Pointe-Noire, Republic of the Congo - Th196 P3 | ecosystem: Host-associated > Arthropoda: Insects > Digestive system > Gut ... | reverse complement strand
TTACTCCTATGATCCCTCAAAAGACCTTGACATTTCACTGTGGACAATGCTTACATCGCCTATAACATTTCCATTCTTCTATCAGTTGAATAACCTTAATTGGCAAAATAATTTTGATTGGGGTGAAAATTTTGAAGCTGTAAACTTGACCAATGAATTATATAAAATAACAGTACCGACTATAGTATTATGGGGCAGACATGATGGTGTGACACCTGTACCACAGGCATATTCTTACTATGATGGCTTGGGTAGTAGTAATAAATATTTGCATATATTTGAGTATTCTGCGCATAATATACCCACAGATGAACCTGAACTATTTGTTGAGAAGGTAACAGAATTTATTGAAAAGTATAGATGATATTGTATATCAGCTTTACTTCGCCTAACAAACAATTATGCATTATGAATTTTTTTCCATTTACGTAATTTGGTGCGAAAAGTTTTATAAGGTGCGACAGTATTGATATGCACCCATTTCCATATAGGCCAATTTGAAGGTGTCGAAGACGCCCATTTCCTGCCACCGGGTTTAAATAACTCATTATGACTAAAGCTGTTAAGCCATTCAGTGAATGAATCTACTGCCGTTATAAATGCTTTTTGTAATTGTGCCAATGATTTATCTTTGTATTTATCATAAAAACCTTGATACAGGGCTCCCATTTGATTCCATTTATATCCGGGAGCAGGGGTAATAACCTCTTTCCCTGCTAATTCGTCCTTATCCCATCCGCGGATTAAGCTCAACCATCCGAGTTGGTACGCGATTATCTCCTGCGGTGTACGGTCCACTTCAGTATATCTGATATTTTTATCTGCTTCTGCTATAGCTTCAAATTCTTTATTAAATAGTTTTGCTGTATCCTTAATTTCTGTAATCAGGGCTTTTTTATCAGCATATTCCTGCATTATTTAGTCCTCCATAGTAAAATAATAATAACTATATCGCATATAATTTGACAGATAACGTCATATTATATTTTGTGTAGAACATGTATCTATATGTTTCTGCCATGTACCCATGTATTATTTTTTTTACAGTTATAATTAAGTTTAAAATGAACATTTTCGGACATTTTATTGATTTTTCTGTATTTTTATAGAAAATGTCCGATTATGCACATTATTTGCTTATTCTATCATATATATTGAGAATCGATCTGCACAGAAATGATCAAAAATCTATTTAAGGAGAATTTTATGGAAAATTTTGAAGGATTGAGTTTTAGAAAATTTGAGGAAAAAGATGTAGATTTGTTTGCTCAAATATTTAAAAAAGCTTTTGATAGAGACACTCAAATTCATCTTAATGAAGAAGAGGGAGGGCCTCCCGGTTATGAAAATGGGGATTTCCTAAGGGAATGGTATTTAAAAATTAATTCTAATGCCTTTGCTGTATTTAAGGATGGTAAACCCATTGGAGGAATTAATATTTGGATAAATCAAAACAATACAAATTTTCTGGGGAATACATTTGTGGACCCCGATCTTCAAGATAAGGGCATTGGTCTAATTATATGGAAGTATATCGAGAGTAAATTCCCTGAAACTAAAATATGGAGAACAGAAACTCCCGGGTTTTCATCCAGAAACCATCATTTTTATGTGAATAAATGCGGCTTTAAAGTTTTTAAAATCGAAAATCCCAAGGATAAAAGAGAATCTAATTTTCTATTAGAAAAAGTAATGAATAATTAACGATTCTACATGATGCTTTGCCGGCTTGAAAGAGGTTCGCCTGTTTCAAACGGTGAAGCTTATACTATCCTGTTTAATTTAATAAGGCGATACCAATATGACATTTCATATACAATCCATAACTGATATATTATTAAAATTATTGCCAAGATTATATTTGTTTGCAGTAAATAATAAATCACAATTGGAATAAGTATAAAAAGTATTAGATTCGAAGTAAAAAATAATTTTAGGTTTTTCGTTCTATATAAAAAAAGCGGCGATATTCCCATTATCAGAACAATTGAAATCATTACTATAATAGGAATAAGGTCTCTTTGGATAAAAAGATGGTATAAAACAAACCCGTACAATAAATAAGCTATAATTCCGAATTTATCCATAAATCCAATCATTATCCCTTTATCCGGATGGTTTAGGTTCTTAAACCAAGTTTTTGCCTCATTGCTCCAAGACCTTCCTGCGATTATTAATGATACCAAGCAGCAACCGGTTGAGAATAATAACGATAATAAACTAAACTCCATAGAATCCTATCTAAAACCACTGCATTCATCGGAATACAGTGGTTTAAATTTTGTTTACAAGTTTAGAACTTGTACTTGAATATTACTCCTTTTTCCATCTCTTAAGAGTCGGAAAAATCTGTAAGATCCGTTGCCTGGCCTCATCATCACTTTTGTCCCCTTCTGCCTTCCACCAGGGAATATTACCCTCAACGGCTTCTTCAAAGGTCTGCTTATACACAAAATCCCCGTTTTGATAACAATGGCAACAATAGTCTTCACTCGGCTTTCCATTTGATTCTGTACCGAATTTGTCCGCTGTGTCCATAGGCATGTAACAAGATTGGCAGTGCTTTGCATTTTCCATAAAATTCTCTCCTTGAGTTGTTATTATTAAATTAATTGTATTCCATATAATATGACAATCTATGTCATATTATGAATATATTTTATCGATTTTTCCCAACTTTTCTTTTATTTTTACCCTGACAAATTCCGGCTCTAAAACTTCAATGAACTCTCCATAGGATAATATTAAGCCATACAACCAATGATCAAGACGCCATTTTACAGAAACTATGAAACTCCCGTCGCTTTGTTTTTCCGTCATATCCTCACAAAACTCATCAAAAATACGATGGGACATCTCGGGAGCAACCTTTAACTTAAGAGTTACAAGTTCTTCCTTTGGTTCCTGTGTAATTTTCTCATCTAAATCATTATTGCTAATATTACGTTTAGAAAAGTTTGTTTTGGTTATCTTTAAACCCTTAATACGGTTTAGTTTAAATAACCTTATATCCTGTCTCTTTAGGCAGAAACCTTTAATATACCAGGCTTTTTGCTTAAACCATAATTGAATGGGCTCGATTTGACGTTTGGTTTTCTCTCCGCTTGTACCGTAATATTCAAAATCAACTATACGGCGCTGTAGGATTGCAGTCTTAAAATCTTCGAAATAGCTGCTGCCTGTAAAACTCCAATCAGAGAAATCTACAAGCAACCAATCTTCAATATTTTTATTAAATAGAGCAGATAATTTTTTTAGAGTTTGTCCTGTCTCAGGAGATTTCACATTCGAGAGAGTCTGTAATGCTAAAAGAATCTCATGCTGTTCCTGATTGCTCAATATAGATTTATTAATAACAAATTCAGGCAGTATATTAATTCCTCCGCCCTTTCCTTTCTCCGTATACACCGGAATCCCTGCAAGGGTTAGGATATCTATGTCCCTGTAAATAGTACGTTGCGATACATTAAACTTTTCTGATAATTGCTTTGCTGTAATTGTTTTTTGCTCAAGTAAAATATAAACCATTTCCAGAAGCCGGCTTATCTGCATATTGCTAGCCTGCTTTATGTTTGCATTGCCCGTGTGACTTACACACACAATTTGGGCAATACCTTTCTTCTTCGCTGAAAATGCAGCCGCAGTACTTCTGCATGTAGAAACCTGCCTCCTTCGCCATATTCTGACTCTTCCTGAAAAGCGGCTTGAAATCCCTATATAAAAACTCTATACCTGCCGCTTGCCCGGCTTCCTCCCCAACCTGCCTTAATAACTCGTGGTTCTGATACGGGCTAATCAAGAGGCTTGTCGAAAAAGCATCAAAGCCATTCTCTGTAGCATGACGAGCAGTTCTTTCAAGCCTCTTCGTATAACAGATCCCGCAGCGCCCCGCCCCACCTGCATCTGTAGTCTCAGCGACAGCCCTTAAAAAGGCCTGGAGCCCATACTCGTCTTCTATAATGGAAGGCAGCGCGTTTTCTTCAGAAAATTTACGAAGTGAGTCCAGCCGGGAGCGGTATTCAGTATAGGGATGAATATTCGGATTATACCAAAGAAGGGTCAAATCGATGCCTTCTTTTATAAGCGACCCTGCAATCTCTATCGAACAGGGAGCACAGCAGACATGGAGCAGGAGTTTCATGTGTCACTTTACCATTGTTTTAATTTGGAGGCAATACATGCATATCTAGCTATCCAAAGAAAATAGCCGCAATAATCGGATGGATTGTATTGTGCAGAGCATGGGCGATAATTAAAGATAGTAGTGTGCAATGCTTAATCCTGTCTCTGCAAACGCACCAATACAACCCTATTGCCGTTGTAATGAGTATTTGCCATGGATTCCAATTGAAAATATGGAACAGCCCAAATGAAGCAGATGAAACGAGAATTGCGAACCATTTAGAGCCGCTTATATCAAACAATTTTTTGAATAAATATCCGCGAAATATAATTTCTTCTACCAAGGCAACTGCAAGCATCATATAAGCAAACTGATACAGGATAGCTAAAATGTCCAAATTTCCGACATAACTCATGTTAATGCCAAACAATGCAGGTAAAACGATAAAAATAGTAAGAGAGCCGCCTGCCACAAGCGCACCCGTTAAAACCTGCAGCAGCATGTTATCTTTTGAGAAACCAATGTCTTTCGCTGTTTCTTTATCTCGCTGCATAAAAAATATCACAGGAGCAAGCATCGGCCACCATGCCACGATAAATAATATCAATCGCAGCGCAATGGGGGCATTTTCCGCTATGTTATTTACCAGGCTTACAAATTGAAGTGCGAGCAATACAAGTACATAGGTTATTACTACAGTAATAATGTTTTTTCTTTTTGTTTCCATGAAAAAATACTCCTTATAATAGCCAATGGAGTGCGCCGGCACAAGGGACGGATATTAATCAGCACATTTTTAGGCCAAGATTGCGAAAGTGTGCTTTGACCGCCATAAACTCCCTGCTTGTAGGCCGTCTGTTTATTTCCTCATACTCCCTCGACTTATAAGCCGGCGTATATTGCTCCATCAGATTTACGACTGCTGCCGGGAGGTTGGTTTTAATCCAATCAAGAATCCGGATGGAATCCTCGGCCAAGCCGGGCATCACCAAATGCCTTATCAGCATGCCTTTTCTCATAATTCCATTTTCAATCACAGGCACACCCACTTGCCTATGCATTTCCTTCAGTGCTTCCTGCGCCACAGTAAAATAGTCCGGCACATCTGAATACCGTCGTCCGAGTGCGTCATCAGCATACTTTAAATCAGGCATATAAATATCTATCAATCCGGCCATAATTTCAAGTGATGGTAAAGCGTCGTAGCCGTTGGAATTATACACAAAGGGTATGCGTATACCGTTTTCTTTCGCAAGTTTAATGGCCTTGGCGATGGGCGGCACAAAATGGCTCGGGGTCACAAGATTAATATTGTGGACACTCCTTTGCTCCAGATTCTTGAATATTCTAGTGAGTTCGGAAACCGTTACAACTGTACCGTAACAGCTTTGGCTAATATCGTAATTCTGACAAAAGACGCAGCCCAGGTTGCACCCGCTGAAGAAAACCGTACCGGAACCCCTACGCCCGCTGATTAACCGTTCTTCTCCTGTGTGAACCATCGCGCTGCCAACGACCGCGTCTATTGGAGCTTTGCAATATCCAGGTTTATGAAGGCGGTCAACCGGACAATTTCGCGGGCAGACAGTACAGTTATTCATTTTCTGTTTCCATTATATATAGATTAAAATCATAGCAAGTATAAAAATATTATATTTGTTTTATACCGTCTACCTCATTAAAATAGGATTATTAAATCCTGTAGGGGAACATTTAAGTTGAAAAGGTTAAGAATTGCTGCGGGAGCAGGTTATGCAGGTGATAGGATAGAGCCGGCTCTGGACATTATTCGCAGGGGAAATGCCGATTACATCATTTTCGAATGCCTTGCCGAGCGGACTATTGCCCTTGCGCAAAAGGAGAAACTGGAAAATGCAAGTGGCGGTTATAATCCGCTTCTTGATTATCGCATGGAACGGGTAATCCCCCTGCTTGCAGAAAAATCAGTAAAAATCGTTACAAACATGGGCGCAGCCAATCCCAGGGCTGCTGCCGAAAGAATTAGCGAAATTGCAAGAAAGGCCGGCCTTAATCATCTTAAAATTGCAGCAGTTGAAGGTGATGATGTTCTTGACTTGGTTCTAGGCAGCCCCGATTTACCCAATAACTTACAAATCATGGAAACCGGTGAACCCCTTTCAGGGCTCAAGGATAAAGTGATTTCCGCCAATGCATACATGGGTGCTCTTGGTATAAGCCGAGCCTTGGGGCAGGGGGCCGACATAGTTGTGACCGGCCGTGTTTCCGACCCCGCACTGGTTTCAGGGCCCCTGATGTATGAGTTTGGCCGTGAATATAATGACTACGATTTTCTTGGGAAAACCATAGTGGCAGGGCACCTTCTTGAGTGTGCCGGGCAGGTAACCGGGGGATACTTTGCCGACCCCGGTAAAAAAGATGTCCCGGATTTGTGGAATCTGGGGTTCCCAATTCTGACATTCAGTGAAGACGGCAGCCTCCTCCTAGAGAAATTGCCCGGTAGCGGCGGCCTGCTTGATACACGAACAGTTAAAGAACAACTACTCTACGAGGTGCAAGACCCCGCAAATTATCTTACCCCCGATGTGGTAGCAGACTTTTCCGATATTCGCGTTCAACAACAGGGTAATAATCGGGTGCTGGTGACCGGAGCCACAGGAAGGCAGGCAACAGGCACCTTGAAGGTCAGCGTAGGATATACCGATGGCTGGATTGGCACAGGGGAAATCAGCTACGGCGGGCAGAACTGTATTGCCAGGGCAAGACTTGCAGAGGAAGTCATACTGAAACGAATGAGCAATATATATGATTTTAAACCCCGAGAACTGCGAACCGACCTGTTAGGCGTAAACAGCCTTTACAGAAATGTTCTGCCGGCTCAAGAGCAACTTTCCGAAGTAAGGATGCGTGCAGCGATTCACACAGAAACCGAAGAACAGGCTGAGCTGCTAGGCCGTGAAGTCGAAGCGCTTTACACCAACGGCCCTGCAGGTGGCGGCGGCGCAAGAAGCAGCGTGGTGCAAGTGGTTTCAATTGCCTCAGTGCTGATACCGGCAAACCTTGTTAGGCATAAGCTCATCTGGTTTGGAGGAAAGTAGCGTGAAATTATACGACATAGCCCATTCCCGCACAGGTGATAAGGGCAATATTTCCACTATTTCTGTTATAGCATATAACGAAAGTGATTACCCCGTTTTAAATAAGAATGTAACAGTCGAAAGAGTGATGGAACTTTTCCGGGAGATCGGTGTAACGGCAGTAGAACGCTATGAGCTTCCTTCCCTCGGTGCATTAAACTTTGTTTTACACAATACCCTTGGTGGAGGCGTGACACGTTCTTTGGCCATTGATACGCACGGCAAGTCGCTTAGCGGCTTGATGCTGGAGCTGGAGATAGGCGATTGAAGGTCAGGGTCAACATACATATTGCAGAAATATTTAATATTTGATATATTAAAGGCAGAGGTAACGAAATGGCTGTCAAAATCAAACCAGTAGAGCCAACTATAATAAAAAACAAGAAAATCGTCCGGGAAGTGATTGCCCAAGTTCGCCGCAAGCCGTCTGCAGAAGATGTCAAGTGGGCCAAAACCCGCCGGAAATTATTTAATGAATTGACTACCAAATGAAATGCACTGATAAAAAATCCATCCTCACCGACAAGAGGTTATTTTCCTTAAAATTACTTAGTGAGAAAACCAGTCTGGATAGTTTTCATTGCAGTGTCCACCCCCTTTCAGGAAAAATATCGCGGTCTTGGTACGCTAATGATAGAGATGGCAGCAGAGATCGCCGTAGCCTGTAATGAGCAATATTTTGCCTGCCGTTTTGTTACTGTTGATGATGACATTACTGCTTGGGAGGGCCATAGATCACGACAAATCTGGCAAGCTCTGATTCGCAGTGGACCTCGTGCTCTATGCCTTTAAGAAATAAAACTAAATCACCGGGAGTTATGGTTTCATCTTGCTGCGGTGATATAATGCGTAACTCACCTTCCAACATGTAAATTATCTGATCTAGTTCAGTATGGCAGTGTTTCTTCGCCCCACCGCCTTTATGCATTTCCCCGACGATGAATTCTAAATGTTCACTGCCATTAAATGGACCTACTAAACGTCGGTTATAAGTATGTTCATGACCTTCAGGCTCGTAAACGGGAGAATCTTTTATACTCACCTTAATAAATTCATTATTATTCATTTTATACCTTCAGTTGGTTCTTTTTGATAATTTCAACAATGCCCTGTTCACCATCTACTCTCACCCAATCCCCTGACTCAATAACCTCATCCGGGTTCTTGTCTAAACGATCAACTACAGGAATGTTTACATTATAAAGCGCATCAGATAATAGCGCTCCTGTAAGAATGATAAGCTCAGTTTCACGGTTAACTATTGCCTTTGGCGCATTTCCGCAGCGTGTTGTTTCCAGCATCCAGGTTGATCCACTTGTAGAGCCTTTTCCAATAGGGTAAACAAGCACTTTATCTCTTACACACTGATCGCAGACCGCCACTCGAACATCGTCAATTCTACCTGTTGCAGGATCAACGCCATGAGACCACACAAGCGACTCTTTGCTCACCAGCGCCTCTCCCTCTACGATGCCATTCACAAGGCCACGCCCTTTTAGAATAATTTCGCCTTTCATAATAAACTCCTATTCCGCAACAGCTTTGATGCAATCTTCTATGGATGCATAGATCAATTCCACATTGTGTTCTGATGGCAGATAGCTGGCAAATTTACCTGAGTCAGTCATCAGCGTTTTATAACTTCCTACAAGAGGGCTGATTACGAGACAGGTTGATACCATCATTCGTACACCGGCTTCCTCTAATTTCTGCAAAATGCCCATACGGCGCAGCAGCCCCTCTGTCTCATAGGTAGTGAATATCCAAAAACCTTTCCCGGGTTTTACTTTTTTCCCTTCTATCAATTCGCTTATTTTCAGCAATTCTGAAGGTGAGCTGTGTGGGCAACCTGTTACGACCAGATCAGGTTCATCCGGGAATTTTGTCGTCATTGAAGCCGCTGTCTCATCAAGCATTTTCCGTGTAATTAAAAATTCTCCTTCAGACTTTTTACCGTGGAATGGGTCATGCATTATTGCTTCAGGTGTAATCCCATCTATATGATACAATGCAATAGATCCGCTTGACGCTGCTGAAGCACCAAGGTATTTTAGATTATCATTAGATACGCTTTGTTCAATTCCATACAGTGCAGGAATTTTATTCCCCATGGATTTACCTAGAATAATGCCTATGGTATTAAAATCTAAATCGTTTAAATACCCGGCTTCAATAGTAACTTTAATTTGTGCCATGCGGTTTTCAGGTAAATATAGACCGAACTTTGGTGCCCTGCCGGTAAGTGCTGCACAAATTGCGAATCCTGCCGGAGTCCTATTAGTTCTGGCTCCCAATACAGAGTTAGCATAGCTAACAGCTGACGACTCTGCCCATGCCACATTCTGTCCGAAACGTGGCACACTTCCCTGATTGTATGGCGTGCAAGACCATGTTGGCAGTTCACCAAGTTTGATTATCGCATCCCGTAATCGTAGTTGGTTTTCTGCATATTCACGGTCATAACCCATCTCTTCCCATGTTTCAAAAGGGATTGATGCAGGGTCTTGGGTAGTTGGCACAGAGCATTTCCCGCCCATGCAAGCAAGCTTCTCCAACCAGTCCCGACCTGCAATGTGAAGAGAGCCAAAATGTGCCATTGCCTGAACAGAAACCACCTCTACGAGCTCACCTGCACCTAGAGCACGAGCAGTTTTAACGATTATCTCCATTGCGAGCTGCCTTGCCTCTCCATGTTTTCCAAGAAGAATTTCTTTTTCATATGAAGTTAATTTAATATCCATTCGCAATCATACCTCCGGAACTTATTTACGAGACTGCTGAGAAAATTGTAACAAAGTTTAAAATATAACTCAAATCAATGATATTTATATGTTACATTAATTTAGCTTATATATATTAATCTAATTATTTGACGGTAACCCGCTCTCCTGCCCGATAAAATCAATAAAATGTCGGCACAGAGAAGTCACCTGTGAAACGTCTTTATGAATGATGATAATCTCTCGGCCCGGAATAGGCTTATTTACTTTAACCTCAAAAATCTCTTTCTTCTCAAGCATCTTCTTAACAAATAAATCGGGCACAATGCCCACAGCAAGGTTACGCTGAACAAAGGGCAGCACTGTGCTTGAAGTCCTGACACTATAATCCGGTTTAAAGAAAACACCTTGCTCTTTAAACCATGAATCAATTTGCCTGCGTGCACTTGTTCCTTTCTCGACAGCCACTATCGGGATGCGGCATAACTCATCCACTGTCAGAGTCCGGTTTTGCAGACCTTCTGCTTCCATTAGTGTCTTACCTATAATGAAAATATCTCGAAACTCCGTAGCCGCTGTCACAGTCAGGTTTTCTGCATCCTTAATCGGAGACACCCCCGCGGCCAGTTCTACAGTACCGTCTTTGACCATCCTGATAATTTCAGGGGTAGAGCTGCCTGAAACATTTAGAAATACCTTGGGATATTTTTCCCTGAATTTTTCAATGATAGGCAAAAGGAAATAATAAAGAGCCGTCTCGGTCGCTCCAATATTCAAAATCCCCGATTCAAAGTTGGTCATACGCTGCAAGGTCTTTTCCGCACTTGCAAGCTCATTAAAGACCTTCTCAATATGATCAAGCAAAACCTTGCCTTCATTGGTAAGGTGCATACCGCGGGAGATTCTTGAAAACAGCTTACATTCAAGATATTCCTCTAATTGCTTGACCGATCTTGTAATCGCAGGTTGGGTCAGAAACAGGGCTTCTGCTGCCTTGGAAACACTGCCAAGTTGCGCGACATAATAAAAGGCCCGACAATATTCAAGGTTGCATTTAAACATAATGTTTTATCCCACTTTCCATCTTATATAAATTAAACTGATACAAATTATAAATACATTCAATTTGTATTATACCTTATCGGATGGTAGAATTCAATTGCGAAAAGGAGAATAAATATGGAGCGGAAAAAAATTCATCGAGCTTGGGTAGTTTTAATAGCCAGTTGTTCTGTTTCCTTTTTTGGGATGGGCTTAATAATGAGCACGATAGGTATTTACTTCCCGTCGCTAATTAGGGAACTAGGCGTAACGCAGGCACAGGTATCGGGGTATATGGCATTTTTCACTGCCGGTATGTTCGTTGGGATGCCGGTGGTAGGAAATCTGGTAGGCAAAGTAAATATAAGAATGATGATGACCGTTTGTGTGTTTTTTGCATCCGGTGGGTTGTTGGTAAACTCTTTTGCAACCGGCATTGGTCAGCTTTACTTAGGCGGTTTTTTGATTGGTCTTGGTTTGGCTTTATTACCCGGTATTTTTAACACGATTGTTCTTGGTAACTGGTTTAGTAAAAAATTCGGCCTCGCGATGGGGATCTCTGCAATGTTCTCAGGCATAGGAGGTGCATTATTCAACCCGGTTATAGCCATGGTCATTGAAAGAGCCGGTTGGCAGATGGGGTATCGTACTTCGGCTTTAATTTTGGCTATTGTAATTCTGCCTGTGATATGGATTATGATACGCTTTGCACCGGGAGAAAATGAAAAACCTTATGGTGCAGTTGAAGGAAGCAAGCAGTCAGCTACAGATACTACTTCAACATTGATAGGTATGACCTTCAAAGAAGCTGTTCGCAGTCGTTTATTTTATTTGGTTTTATTCGGTGGTATGGTGTTGGCCATTCCGGGTGGTTTAGTACAACAGGTGCCGAGCCATTTTGTTAGTATTGGCTTTCCTTTAACGGTGGCAGCAGGCATCATGTCAGGTTACTCGATCGGTTCGTCTTTAGGGCAGGGATCTTTGGGAACATTCCTGGATTTAAAACCATCATTGGCAATAATATCTTATTCGATTTTAGGTTCACTTTCATGGTTGGGTATAGCCACTTCTACAAACCAGATGATTATTACTATTTGTGCGGTTGCCTGTGGCTTAGCACAAGGCATTATGACGGTGGGTTTGCCATTTATTAACCGCAAGGTATTTGGTGGTAAAGAGATTGGTAAGATTCACTCAATTATAATGATGACAGTAGCTGTTATTTCCGCTGCCGGAATTGTTATAGTTGGAGCCATCTATGACCTTACAGGTAGCTTTCGCATTCCGTTTTTTGCAGGAGCTGCCGCATTTTTTATTGGTTCTTTATTTTTGCTTTCCGGCTTTACAATTGGTACAAAGCGTAAGTTATCATAAAAACCACTGTATAAAGGAGTAAAATCATGGATAAAGCTAAACTTAAAACCGTAGAAATTGACCCCATGTTTGTGGGAATGATGGAAGAACGTCAAGAAGCACTTCCCCAGGCAATTTGCGATGTGGGTGGTTACTTTATAGAAGAAGTGGAAATGCGAGATGGGATAAAGCTCATCACCAAAATTATAGTTCCTGATCAAGGTGAGAAATGGCCAACTTTATACACCCGCAGTCCCTATAATATGGTATTTCAGATGGAACCTACGGTAATGCTGCCATTTGTCAGACAAGGTTATTGCGTAGTTATTCAATCCTGTCGTGGAAATAATGGCTCGGGTGGTGTATATGAACCCTTCCAAAACGAGCGAAATGATGGAATCGATTCGCTCAAATGGCTTGTAAAACAGCCTTTTCATAATGGGAATATCGGCACTTACGGTGTTTCATATAATTGTTATACACAGTGGATTGTTGCTGATAGCCTACCGCCTGAAGTCAAGACAATGTTTTTGGAAAGTTTTGGAATTGATCGATATGCACAGATGTATATGAACGGCATGTTCCGTCACGATATTTATACATCTTGGGCATTGAGCCAAGTTCAGATGGATAATATGGGTGATGTGGATGAAACATATAAAAAAGCACTTCATATCCGGCCACATAATACAGTGGACGAGAAGCTGTTTGGTAAAAAGCTGCCCTTCTATCAAGATTTTATTTCTAAAACAACACGCTCTGACTCTTACTGGAAGGATAGTTTTTGGGAAATTTTACGGCGCATACCTGAAAAGATTGATCGTCCTGTTTGCATTGTAGAAGGATGGAATGACCATAATGTACATGGTGTAATGGTTGGTATTCGAGGACTTCGTCCCGAAATAAGAGAACGCAGCAGAATTGTACTGGGACCTTGGGATCATATAGGGCAAATTGCCGGAGTAATTGAGTGCCCTGACTCAGATAAATATGGTGCCAGTCATTCTAAGCTTATGCTGGAATGGTTTGACCGAATGCTCAAAGGTAAAGGCATAGAAACGCCATTTAAATCAGAGGTCTATGTATTGGGTGAAAGTAGGTGGCATGACATTGAGGCGTGGCCGCCAGATACGCAGAAAATAGCTTTCTTTCCCGGAAGCAATGGAGTTTTATCAACTGCCGCACCCGAAAATGGAAGTTATACATATGAGTATGACCCGTCAAATCCTGTGGATACTGTTGGTGGTAGTGCGCTTCTTTCCTGGATGGGCGGGGGGATCGATAATGGACCACAGTTGCAGCCTGACTATTCGGACCGCAGTGATGTGCTAACCTTTATTACCGATCCAATGAAAGAATCCATAACACTTGCAGGCAGCACTGAAGTAGTTTTGGAAGTATCCAGCACCGCGCCGGATACAGCCTTTATGGTAAAACTTAGTGAAATATTTAATGATGGACGCGTTATCAATATTGTAGACGGGGCATCGAGCATTTTGCTTCGTAATGAATCTGATACCATTTTGGACTATAAACCGGGCGAGAAAGTAGTATTGAAGTTCCAATTATGGGATACAGCCTGGCAATTGCAAAAGGGTTCCCGTTTGCGGTTTGATATAACATCGTCCAACTTTCCTATGTACCATATACATCCTAACCGGACGGGAGTCTGGTCAACTCATGAAGGTTGGGATAAGGCAAATCAGACTGTGTACTATGGCAGTGGAAGCAGTGTAGTCAATTTATCCGTTTTAAAAAAAGGAACTCTAGGGTGAAGCATATAAAACCAATCGAAATCAGTAGCCCGTTTTCTAAATTTCTGTCAGACGAGATGCGGGAAGCTATGCCACCACCGGAATATGAAGTGGGAGGTTATTTCATTGAGGAAGTGGAAATGCGCGACGGTGCAAAACTGCTTACAAAGGTTTGTGTTCCTGACAGGGGAGAGAGGTGGCCTTGTTTATTTATGCGTACCCCCTATGAAGCCTATTGGGAAATGGGGCCTGCTAACGCTATACCATTTATAGAGCAAGGGTATGTTGTAGTAATTCAATATTGCCGTGGAACAAATGGCTCAGACGGAGAATATAAACCATTTGAAAATGAGCGTAATGATGGCATTGATGCAATAAAATGGCTGTCTGCACAACCATGGCAGGATGGGAATATAGGAACCTTTGGTGCTTCTTACATGGCTTTTAATCAATGGGTTATCTCAGATAGCCTTCCGCCGGAAGTTAAAACAATGTATATCGATAGCGGCGGTGCTGATTGGTATGCAGCAGTATATGCCAATGGTATGTTCCGCCATGACTGCTATACATCATGGCCTGTTGGAAATTTTGGAGATAAAGATAATCTTGAAGAAGTCTATCGTGCAGCACTTGATACTCGTCCCCATAATACCATGGACGAAAGAGTTCTGGGTAGGAAGATTCCATATTATCAGGAATTTATTAAAAACACCGCCAGAAGCGATTTATACTGGGCTGACAGTTATTGGCGGAGTACATTGGAAAACCCTGCCAAAATCAATGTTCCTATATGTGTAGTAGAAGGATGGTTCGATCATAATGTTGAAAGCGTTATGGCCGGTATCAGGCGGCTTCGCCCCGAAATTGCAAAACAATGCATATTTATGTTTGGCCCCTGGGATCATATTGGTCAGATGCCGGATGATGTTTTGGAGTATCCTGACGGAGACAAATTTGGCCCCGGAAGGTCACTGTTAATGCTAAGTTGGTTTGATCGAATGCTTAAAGGTAAAAAAAATGAACTTGTGTCAGAATATTATGCAATAGGAGAAGGAAAATGGCACACCTTAGATTTCTTTAAACCTGATACTGAAAAAGTTACCTATTATATTGGAGCGGACAAAACATTGACAGGGTCTCATGTAGAAAATGGTGAATATAGGTACGAGTATGATCCGGCAATGCCTCTATATGCGATTGGCGGCAGCGATCTAATGTCTTGGATTGGTGGCATTGGATTCTCTGATCGTGGTCCCCAGTTACAGCCGGAATATTCTGACAGGTTCGATGTATTGGTTTTCAAGACCTGTCCATTGCCCGATTCTCTCCTAATAAAAGGTAGCCCCGTGGTGTCGTTGGAGGTGATAAGCTCTGCTCCTGATACATCGTTCATGGTAAGATTAAGCGAGCAATTTGATGATGGTCGAACTGTTAACATTGCTGATAGTGCTTCCAGTATCTTGCTTCGTGGAGAATCTGAAACAATCCTAAAATATACACCGGGAAGTAAGGTTGTGCTGACTTTTCGTATGTGTGACATTTTTTGGCAACTTAAAAAAGGCTCTAGATTAAGGCTCGATATCTCATCTTCAAATTTCCCTATGTACCACTTGCATCCAAATAAAGTTGGTATTTGGTCTGCGATTGAAGATTGGGATAAAGCCAATCAGGTAGTATGTTATGGCAGCGAGAAAAGCGCTGTTTATCTACCTATTATGTTGAATAAATAATTTTTTGGAGGTTTAAAATGGCAACAATTGACATGAAGTTGAAAGAATTACAGGCAATTCCGGAGGCAGTAGAGATCTTAAAAAAGCATGTTCCAAAAACAATGAAAAGTCCATACTTAAAAATGGGCAAGAATATGACTTTTAGAGCCATAGCCGAATTCCCACAGGCAGGTGTGTCAAAAGAAGTACTGGATCAAATAGAGGCTGAATTGCAGGCACTTTAGTTGTAATGTCAAAAATAGTTTCCCCTGATGAAGCGGTTCGCCCGATCAATGATGGAGCTGTTATCATGGTGGGTGGCTTTATGACCTGCGGAACACCGGAGATTCTGATAGATGCACTTGTCAAAAAAGGCGTAAAGAATCTGACAATAATCTGCAATGACGGTGGCCTGCCTGACAAAGGTGTTGGCAAACTCATTGCAAATAACCGGGTAAAAACCCTTATTGCAAGTCATGTGGGGCTTAACCCTGAAGTAGCAAAGCGTATGAACGCAGAAGCAGATCCGGAAAGGCTTGAATGTATACTGGTTCCGCAGGGGACTCTTGCAGAGCAGATAAGAGCAGGCGGCGCAGGTCTTGGCGGTTTTCTTACTCCCACAGGTATAGGAACTATTGTCGCGGAAGGCAAGCAGGTTATCAACGTGGATGGCAGGGATTACCTTATAGAAAAACCCCTGCGAGCAGATTTTGCTTTGATCAGGGCATCCATAATTGACAGTTTTGGTAACATCATATATTACGGTACGACTAAAAATTTCAATCCTCTTATGGCAACCGCAGCAGACTACGTTATTGCCGCTGCCTGCAAGGTTGTAGAAACAGGAAGTCTCGACCCTGATTCCATACATACTTCCGGCATTTTCATCGATGCTATTGTAGCGGGAGAAAGAAGCTAGACTAAAGAAATGGATGCTATATTATCTTTTTGCATAATAAGACTCCTATGTATTAATGATTGATCCAGGAAACAATTATGTCAATCATCAGAGACGACCCCGATACTAAGACTTTGTATAATTTAATGTAGTTCACCAAAGCTGAAACAAATAAAATTAAACTTTTATTCAAAAGGAAATACAGGACGTATATCTTATAAATCTTGACTACTCAATAGCTTTTATATTTATTTATAGTAAGAATATATATTAGAGGAGTGCAAAAATGGGTATTATCATTGCATTGTTAGTTGGATTGTTGATCGGCGTTTTGGCACAGTTTGTGATGGGCGGTAGTTTTAGCTGGATATTGAGTATTGTTCTTGGTCTGCTCGGTGGTCTTGTTGGCGGCTTTCTATTCCAAGTCCTGGGTATAAGTATAGGCGGCTTGATTGGTCAATTAATTGCCGGCTTAATCGGGGCCTGTCTGCTTCTATTTATAGTACGGCTAATAAAAAAATAATAAACCGGCAGGAATGTCTTCGAATTAATCCGTGCCTATATTTTCGCCCTTGCTTTCCGCTGAATTTTCCTGCTATAGTTTTCACGGTAATAACCATGGAAACACCAAAATTCCCGCCGGAAGCGAAGGCGCTTACAAGGGCGGAAAAAGCCTTCGTCAATGCGCTCTTTAACCTCTTAAAAGACAGGCGCTTTGACGAGATACGAGTGACGGATCTCCTCCGTACTGCCGACTATTCCCGCGGTGCATTTTACGGCAAATACGAAGACAAATTTGATTTCATAGAGAAAATAACAAACAAGATCGCACACCTGGATGTCAACGAACAGATGAAATTCATGGTTTTAATGGTAAGCAAGGCCTCCCCCGAAGAGCAGGTGAGGCAGGTTTCCGCCTGGTATAAATTCTTAACCGAATACAGGCCCTTCTACGAAATGCTCTTCGACGGCCTTTTCCCCGGGATCTCCGACGAGGAATACTGCTTTAGATGCACAGAGATAATCGGGCAATTAACTCAAAGTCACTTCGGGAAAATCACCATCGATGTTGACAATGGAATTGATGAGAAACTACTCTGCTATATAGCCTCATATGAATGGATCGCTCTCCATAAATACTGGAAGCGCAGCGGATATAAGCAGTCACTGGAAGAAATGGCAAGGCATACGTTATACACACAACGAGATTATATCCTCAATATGCGCCTTGAGCGGTCTACATTATAAATCCGGTAATTAACCAAGAGCTTCCAGATCGGCGTAAAGCTGCTGAATAACATCCTTTTCAAGGCGTGACTCAGGAAAGGTTGTAAGCAATTTCACAGGTAACTCCATGGCCTGCTGTTGAAATGACGGGTCGGAAGTTGAGCCCGGCCAGTATTTCTCAAGAACCTCGCGTCCACCCGGTGTGTCCATTATCTCTCTAATCTTGCTCGTTTTGTTTAATCCCATTTTCTTTTCCTCCAAAAAAATTTTCGTTAATATTAATAGAGTATCAGGTTATCTTTTACCCAGTCCTCATCTTCAGCAATTCCAAGCTCGGTATGAACTTCCGTGCTTGCATTACCTGCCTCATTAATAACGCATCTTTCAAAATAGCCGAGACGCACAACACTTATGCGCCATTTCCCGTCATCACAGAGGCGGTAATCATCAAAGTAAAAACCGTAGCCTGCAGTCATGACATGCGGTGCCTCTTTCGCCGTTAGAACATCGTTTAACATTATTCGGGCAGTAGCAGTGGTCGGACTTGTAATCTTAATCCGTGTTTGATGTCCCTGATGCACAGTGTTAACATTCGACAGCCACTTCATGTTCTGTTCCTTGAACTTATCGCGGCCTTCTACTGTAAGACAATCATCAATATAAATCTGCACATCTTCAGTAAAAACATCGACCCATTTATCCCACTGCTTTGAGTCCATATACCACCAATAGTCGGTCATCAATTCCATGATTGCATTTTTCTGCTGCAGTTCCCAAAGAACTGCTCCCATTTCCTCAAGGGGGATTTTTGGCAAACTCATAATTAACCTCCTTAGTACACTGTCCAGCCGCCGTCTGCAACTACGACAGCACCATTCATAAAAATCGATTCCTCACTTGCAAGGAAAAGAATGATATCTGCACACTGTGCGGTTGTACCAATCATCGGACAAAGGCCTAAGCCTTTTTTAAGATTATCAAAGCCCCACTTACTCGGATTGGTATAAAGCTTCGCCTGCTCTGTGAGCATGCCTCCCGGGGCAATGGCATTACAACGAATGTCAAAAAGACCGTACTGATACGCACAGCTCTTCGTAAGCCCAATAAGCGCATGCTTTGACGCTGTATAAGCCACCCCCGAACGCCCGCCATACAAGCCCCCTACGGAGGCAACATTAACGATATTCCCGGGTATATCTTCATCCAGCCAATACTTAATAGCCGCACGGGAGAGCTGCATTGGTGCTGTAACATTTGTCCTGAACACTCCCTCCCATGTCTTATCATCCACTTCATGGCAGGGCATATGCTGATCGATCATAGCGGCATTGTTAACAAGAATATCAAGCTTGCCATACTTATCAATCGCATGCTTAACGATACGCTCTTCAATGCCGTCCTCTGTTAGCTCACAGATCAAGGTTTCAACAGTATGCCCAAGCTCCTTTTGCGCCGATTCAATTGCGGCAAACCTCTCCTTGTTCCGCCCAACGCCTATGACTGTTGCACCCTCTGCCGCCATCTTCTCCAAAACACTTTGCCCGACACCGGTGGACGCACCTGTTATAATTGCAACCTTACCTTCAAACCTTTTCATTGAGCATCTCCTTTGCTTAGTTCAAGAACCGCGTGCATGGCATAATCGGTGCACTGTGAGAATTTACCGACAACCAGGGCATCCCCTATCACCTTGACAATGCTAACCTTGCCCTCAAGCTCAGCCTGAAGCGGGTTATAACTTACCACACCGACTGCCATCGCAACCTGGTCAAAGCCTTTTAACATGAATTGCCCCTCGGGCCCCTGACAGTTCGCACCGTCCTTTGTAAGACCGAGAACCTTTGTATCTGTCAGAATTGGGATGCCGCTCTCTTTAAGTGACTTAAGCATGAAGTGCTGCGAGCTGAAATGCAGGTCGCTCCCTGCCTTTGGCAGCATTTCAACAACAGTTGCTCTCCTATTCTGAAGAGCTATATACTCCGCAAGTTCAAGGCCAACTGCTCCTCCGCCTACGATTAAAACATTCTCACCGCAGAGTATGTCTCCCTTGATAATATCTACAGCTTTGACCACTTTAATGCCTTCATTGCTAAAATTGGGAATCACATGCCTTGAGCCTGTAGCAAGAATAACCGCATCAGCCTTCATTCCAAGAACATCACCGGAAGTCGCTTCAATTCCTGTACGAATATCTACACCGTATTTATTGCACATTGTAATAAGGTACTTTACAAACCTTGCTATCTCCTGCTTACGGGGTGGCATACTTGCTGCAAGCGCCTGTCCTCCCGGCTTATTTTCCTTCTCGAATAAGGTAACCTTATGTCCGATTTTCGCAGCTAAAAATGCAGCATACATTCCGCCGGGCCCTGCTCCGACAACAACGACATTCTTCGGGCTCCGGGTCTTTTCTATCTTATGGATGCTTTCCCAGCCGGAAAGCGGATTACAGCCGCAGGATATGCCGCCCGGGGAATGCGGGGAACCGGGAAGCCCGAGACAGCGTGTCATGCAGCCGATGCAGGGGCAGATTTCATCGAGCTTCCCTTCCTTCGTCTTATTCGCAAACTCGGGGTCTGCAATCAACGCGCGGCCAAAGCACACTGCATCGAGCACACCGTCCTCGACAAGGAAGTTCGCAACTGTCGGGTCGTTAATCCGTCCGACACCAAGCACCGGCACATCAAGTGCACGCTTTACAGCTTCAACTGTGTCCATGTTATACATGATGTCGAGCTGAGCAGGGCCTATAACACTATGCATAACACTATAAGTCCCTACGCTTATATTTACCGCATCAAGACCTGCCTCCCGGATTATCAGCTTTAGGTACATGATGGTTTCCCGCACCCTTCTTCCGTCAGGGATTAGCTCATCACCGCTGATGCGCAGCATCACGGGAAAGTCTTTGCCGCACTTCGCCTTTATATCCTTTACCATCTCGATGCCGAATTTCGCACGATGGTATAAATCTCCGCCAAACTCGTCTATGCGCTTATTTGTATGCATTGACATAAACTGTGCAGGTAAATACCCGTGGGCACCGTGAATCTCTACACCGTCAAAGCCGCACTTCTTCCCGCGCAGAGCCGCATCTCCATACATGCCGATAATTTCCCATACTTCTTCGGTAGTCAGTTCACGGTTTAAATCCCTGTGCAGAGGGCAGGGTATTTTCGATGGGGCAACGACATCCTCATCAGTCACCCTTTCATCAGATTCCCGCCCTGCATGGTGTAATTGCAAAAAGAACTTCGCCCCCTTCGCGTGTACCGCAGCAACGCAATCGGTCAACCCCGGCATAAATGAATCGTCAAGAATGGCAGCCTGGAAGGGGCCCTGTGGTGCCCTTGGCTCAATCGCAGTAATCTCCGTGATTATTAGGCCAACCCCGCCTGCTGCCCTTGCCTCGTACCAGGCCGTCAGCGCCTCAGTGTGGTAGCCGTCCCAAGTGCCCTTGGCATTACCCATGCCGGGCATGATAAATCGGTTTTTTATTTCGCAGACACCAATTTTGAAAGGCTTAAACATAGCGTCAAACATAATAATCTCCTTTATCAAAGGAAATTATATTTTCAGAATTTGGATAAAACAATGAACAGAATTCGGGGAATTATCATAAAAATGATAGCTTTGCGGTTTTTGTCAACTTGTATACTAGTATACAAGTTGGTAAGTTGAGCTCATCCTATCATCATAAAAAAAACACCGATAACCCAAAATTTGCCTCATACCCCTCTTGAATATATAGCAATATACCCTTAAATTTCATATACTGGGGATGGAGGCATATAATGCGAATTATTCCGGTGGCGAGCGGAAAAGGCGGAGTCGGGAAATCTCTTGTGGCAGCAAACCTGGCTGTGGCTATGGCACAGGCGGGACAGAGAGTGGTTCTGGCTGACCTTGACCTTGGCGCTTCCAACTTACACCTGGTTCTTGGGCATCATGCACCGAAAACGGGGATAGGTACCTTTCTTAACGATACAAAATCGAACTTCGCAGATGTCATTGCAGATACAGATGTCCGCGGGCTAAGATTCATCCCGGGGGATACCGAAATCCCGGGTACTGCAAATCTTAAGGCCCATCAATTAAAGGCACTTGTAAGGCATTTCTTCGCCCTAAAAGACGAAGCTGATGTGCTTGTCCTTGATCTTGGGGCAGGAACCCATCAATCCATACTTGATTTCTTCCTTTTATCGGGTCAGGGCATAGTTGTGTCGGCGCCGGCGGTTACGGCAGTGCTAAATGCCTATGTTTTTCTTAAAAATACGGTCTTTCGCCTTATGTATACGGTCTTCCAAAAGGACAGCCCTGCGAAAGCATACCTTGAAAAGGTCCGAAAGGACGGTTCAGGCGCCCAAAAGCTATATATCCCTAAAATGTTGCCCGAAATCAAGAAAATTGACCCTGCATCCTATGATAAATTCGTTAAAAGAATATCAAACTTTCATCCTCGCCTTATTATGAATCTAATTGATGATCCGAAAGACGCGGATGTTGCGATGAAAATTCGGCGCTCCTGCGAGGAGTACCTGGACCTAAAAATCGAGCATTTGGGAGTGGTTTACCGCGATAATATTCAGGATATCGCCCTTGCTTCAAGGCTTCCTATCATCCTTTATAAACCCCAGGCAGTTCTTTCACAGGCAATATACCGTATAGCCGATAAGATACTTCAAAGTGTTGAAGATAATTATTCTCTGGATGACAGGGAAATTGAGGAGAGTTTTCAGGAAGCGGGCATGGAGGCGGAAGTCGATTTTAGTGCTAAAATGGACTATATTGAAGATCTGCTCCACTCAGGAGCTTTATCACAGGGAGATCTGGTGGAAACCGTTAAATCTCAGCAGTATGAACTGGCAAAATTAAGAAAAGAAAATAACTTCTTAAAGTTAAAGCTATCGAATGCAATAGCTCAAGGGTATAACCCTTAAAGGCCCGGTATGGGAAACCTTGCCAAGGGTAGTGCATCAATTTCAATTAACTCGAAGGAAAGCGAGGCGCGTCTCGTTTTTATCCCGAACCCGGATGAGGTCGGTTGGGATGTTGCTGCGATTACCAAGCTCGCTTCAGAGCATCAACTTGGTGCCTTCCACGATTTAAAGGCCCTGGAAACGTTTATTGCAAAAGCTGCAAGAGCAAAGACTTCAGAGCCGATGGAGATAATCTATGCCCAGGGCATAGAGCCCCAAAATCCTATCCCCGAAAAAATCACCTGGGAAAGCCTTCCCGTTCCCGGTGATATGCTCCCCTTCCAGGAAGAAGTCCTAGAAAATGCGCCGCCCCCAAAATTATTCAGGATAAAAGTCGAGAAGGTAAAGAAAGAAACCAAGGTGAGTAAACCCGGCGCCCTGCCATTCATAGCAGGAAAAGAGGAAGTTACCGTAAGCTGGGAGAAAAAAGAAGTCAGAGAAAAGGTCGTTATAAACCCTGAAGTCATCGACATTATGTATGCCGACAGGGGCAGAAAACTTGGAGCCGTGGTCCCCTCAAGCCCCGGTAAGCCCGGGAAAAGCGTTTTTGGAAGGCAAATCAATCCTGAGGCAGGGGAGGATGGCACCTATCTGATTGGGGAAGGGATTTCCAGAGATAAAAATGAGCTTCTTGCAAAGGTTTCAGGTTTTATCAGGGTAGGGGAGAATTGGGCTGATATTGTTCCCCTTGCAAAGCCCTCCTGGAAAATAACTACAGGCTCCGACGGCATCACCCTATTCTTTCAATTTGAGCCGGGCGACCCGCGTTTTACTCCTCCTACGGGGGCTGAAATCCTTGCCTCCGCAGTTGAAGCGGGCGCTGACGAGGGCCATCTTATAAGTCAAAAAGAGTTAGACGATGAAATTGTCGCTTCAATCAAGAAAAAAACACCTGTCGAAGCTTTTGCCCTGCTTCGTGTAAGCGAGGCTGAAGCAAGGGTCGATATTAACCATGATAAAACAAGGGCAACACTTTATCTCCGTAAAAGTCTTGCAGGAGCAATGCCCTTAAGCATGAAGGTAATCAGTCAGGCCATAAAGGAATCGGGAGTTCATGGCTTTGATGCAGAAAAATTAAAAGTTGACTTGCAGACTTTTATGGAAGGAAAGGATCTTGTTCTTTCCGATTATGTACTTGCCGAGGGAATACCATCCACGAGGGGACAGGACAGGGAAATTCAAGTTGCGGTAAATATAATTTCCGATGCGGAAAGAGCGCCTATTCTTGCGCGGCTTAAGGATTGGTATAGCAGGGATGTACTTGAAGAAGTCAAGTTTGATCTTAGAAAAGAGATGAGTTTCGCCTTTGTTCCTGCAGGCTCTGTTATAGCAACGGTCAGTGCCTCATCCGAAGGGGAGCCCGGCAAAGACATTTTCGGAGAAGAAATCCCCGGCATTCCGGGGAACGATCCTGATATCAGGATTTTGGAAGGTCTAAAGATTCATGGAAATGAGATTGTAGCTGCCACCGGCGGATTGCTCCTGTTTAATGCATCAGAAAAAAGTTTTAAGGCCGAGGTTCTTGAATGGCAGGATGCAAAGATAGGTATTCACACTACTGAAGATCTAATGGAAGTTAAGGGTGATTTCTTTAGGGAAGAAGGTGCAGGTATTCCTCTTACCCTTGCAAATGTAAAGAAGGTACTTACGGATCTTGGTATAACCAAGGGAATAAATTGGCAGGCAGCTGAAGAGGCATGTGTCATTGCGAGAGCTAAAGGTCATATCCTCGGCCGCGTTTTGGCAAGGGGTCTCCATGCACTTGCAAAGGGAGACTCTGCCCATAAATGGCTTGTCCCAATTGACCTGCATCCCGGAGAAGAGAATAAAAGAGTCATCCAATTAAAAGCGGGGGCACCGATAATACTTTTTTCTGAGCCCATTGCAGAAGGCAGGCCCGGTTATGATGTAAAGGGAAGAGAAATCCCGATAAGCGAGGCAGTTCCGCAAACAATAGAATATGATGAAACAATCAAGGAAGAACCCTATGGTAAGGGCCGCCGCCTTATTGCCCTGCGCCCGGGGGATCTGAATTTCTTCAATGGTAAGCTAAGTATTTTTTCGGTTAAGACAATTGAAGGTGACACTGAAGAGAACCTGAAATTTTCAGGTGAAATTCGGGTAAAGGGAAATCTCCTGCCGGGTTGTATGATCATGACCGGCTCTCATGTACTTGTTTCCGGTTTTGCAGATCAGGCCCTTGTTTCCTCGGGGGGCAAGGTTGTCATTATAAAGGGTATTAAAGGCGGGGGCAGGGGAATCATCAGGGCAAAGTCGGGAATAGAGGCCGACTATACTGAGCGTGCATCTCTTGTTGCAATGGGTGATATCAAATTAAAGAAAGGTTCTATATTTTCTGTTATTAGGACTAACGGGAAGCTCCTTATAAGCGATGGTAACGGGAAAATAAACGGCGGAATCTGCCATGCAAGAGCAGGTATTGAAACGGCAAGCATCGGCTCTGATAAAGCTAATAGAACTGAAATCTCATTTGGGCAGGATTACTTTATTAAGGAAAAATTAAATTCTTTTGATGAGAATATTGGCAAATTAAATGATCAGATATCTAAAATTGATAAAATGACCGAAGAAAAGGAAAGGCTCATTAAATTGCTTGAGCATTTAAAACAGGAAGCTTCAGTTTTAAAAAAGCAGTATGAAGAGCATTTCGATTCGGAAGTCATTGTGCACGGTATAGTTTATCCCGGGGTGGTTTTTGAAAGCCACAATAGATATTATGAAATAATGCAGCAGCGCAATGGCGTCATCTTTTCGTTTGATAGAAAAAGCGGAACAATTAAAGAACGACCAATTAAATAAAGGTAGGTAATATGCTTCTTCAAACTCATTTTCCATCTTGGTTAAGCCCTGAAATTATACCGGGCCTTCCTTTCCGCTGGTACGGACTCATGTATGTAGTTGCCTTTGGGGTTGCCTTTCTGCTATATCGCAGACAGGTTAAGGAACGCAATTTTCCGATGTCGGAAGACAATCTGGCAAGTCTTTTTTTCTGGGGCATTCTCTCCCTGCTCGTCGGTGCAAGACTCTTTTCCGCCCTTATTTATGATACCTCAGGCATTTATATAATGCAGCCGCACCTTATTTTCTGGCCCTTCAGAAACGGTCAATTTACGGGGCTGGAGGGGATGAGCTACCACGGCGGTGTTGTCGGAGGCGTCCTTTCCATAATCATTTGGTCAAGGGCAAAGAAGTTCGATGCCCGCGAAATCGGAGACATGTATGCTGCAAGCATTCCATTAGGTTATGCCTTTGGCAGGCTTGGCAATTTCATAAACGGGGAGCTTTACGGACGTATTACTGCAAGCCCCCTTGGGATGGTTTTCCCGAGGGGAGGGATTAGTCCCTCTGACCCAAACTTCGAACGAATAAGGGAGGGTGCCGAGGCAATGGGTATTACCGGGATTCTCAGCCCCGGCGGAGTTTTAAATTATCCGAGGCATCCTTCACAGCTTTACCAGCTCTTTTTCGAAGGCATTTTACTTTGGGCTATTATTTGGTTTTTTAGAAATAGAAAACCCTTTAAAGGTTTTTTGATTACTCTTTATCTTGGCGGCCTTGGTTTTTTCAGATTTATCATAGAGTATTTTAGAGAGCCTGATTCACATATCGGTTATTCATTGCAGTTTGTTTTTAATGATCTTCCCCTTGCGCTTGGGCATCCTGCCTGGAGCTTTTCAACAGGACAGGTTTTGTCTTTCATTATGATGCTTGGGGCAGTTCTTTGGACACTTATTGCAATTAATTTACCCGGGAAAGAACCTGTGCGGGATTATGCTGCAGAAAAAATCAAGCCGCAAAAATCCCTGCTTCAGAAAGCTGAAGAACGTAATAGGCGGAGGAAACTTCGTAACAAGTTACGTTAAACAAGTTGCGTTAGTTCACACATGAAGTTTCGTCTAACAGTCATCATCACATCCATCTCTCTTTTAATGGGGATAATAATGATGCTCTTCCTTGCTCAATTTTATCAGAGTAGAATTGAAACTGAGAATAGTTTTGCAGCAGAAATTGTAGTTGGAGTTATTGCTTCGTTATTGGATGACCGTTTAATTGATAATTACCTTATAACACTTGAAAAAGATGAGTTTTATTATTTCCTTTTGAATCAGCTTAGGGTTTTTCAGAACGAAACAGAGATTGCTTTCATCGTCGTGGCAAGGATATTTGAAGATCGTCAGATTTTTATTTTTGACACAGATTCAAACGAAGAAAGTTATATAGATTTGGGAGAAGTCGTTTATTACGGAGATGCAGAGGCAGGTATCCTTCACATTCTTGAGCAAATAGCACAGGGTCAACCTGTAGAGCCATATATTCACCGTTCAAGATGGGGCTGGCTGCGAAGTGCAGTAGCACCGATTTTCCGTGATGACGGAAGCATAGCAGCTCATGTGACTGTCAGTGTAAGCATGGATAGAATTGTTCAGGAGAGAAACTTCTCATTCATTTTTCTTGGAATAATTATAGTATTTATTTCTGCCGGATCTATTACAGCAAATCTTTTTGCAATTCAGAGATTCGTAATTTCACCTGAACGGAGAAAGGCAGAAGAGCATGCACTGCTCCTTGAAAGTCTTAATCGCACGAAGAGCGAATTTTTCGGCAATATAAGCCACCAGATGAAGACTCCTCTGACAATTATAGCTACAGATATCCAGCTTGCCGAGCAGTTTGTAAACGAAGGTAAGCAAGATAGTGCAAAAGAACTTTTACTTGAGGCATGGCAGGAAACAATGCAAATGGCCAACCTTGTTTCCGAAGCAATTGCTCTATCAAGGGGCCAGGAAGTTGTTAAATCAATGGAAAGTTTTGATTTTGGTGCCGTTATTAAGGCAACCCTTGCTGTGTTTGAGCTATTGATTGTAAATAAAGGAAATACTCTTAAGCAGGATATCGCAGATCTTCCGCATATTCGGGGCAACGCTGACATGCTGGCAGGTGCCCTTGTGAACCTCCTTTCCAATGCAAATCATCATACTAAAAATGGATTAATTAATGTGGAATGGGCTGAAGGACCGCAATGGCAATATTCTCTAACGATACGGGACACAGGAGAGGGCATATCTCCTGAAATTCTCCCAAGAGTGTTCGAGAGAGGTATTTCTGAAGGAAGCGGAACCGGTCTTGGACTAGCCATTGTAAAAAGCGTCATGGAGTATCATGACGGCCAAGTGCTGATTGAAAGCGAGCAGGGGAAAGGCACTGTAGTGACACTTTTATTTAGATCACCAAAGGCGCCAACATGACAGGAAAAACAATACTTTTAGTGGAAGATAATCCCAAGGTCTTGCGTAATAATATAACTATTTTAAAATCACAGAATGCCGGCATTATCTCTGCGTCAACCCTTGCAGAAGCACGCTTAAAGCTGTCGCCATTTTACGGAAATAACGGGGAAACAGGTGTCATTCAATACCCGGATGCCGCAGTAATTGATATTATGCTCCCTGACGGATCAGGTATCGATTTATTACACGAGGTTCGCAGCTCTGCAGGCCCGATTTCAAGTCTACCGATTTTACTCCTTACTGCAAAGGGCAGCCCTGATGATATTGTATCAGGGCTTTCCATGGGGGCTGATGACTATCTTGCAAAGCCCTACGACCTAAACGTATTTGCCGCACGTATTGAAGCACTTCTTCGCCGCACCCTGATTATCAAAGACAGTATTAGCTCAGGGCCATTGCTTCTCAACTTGATAAGCAGCAGGGCCTTTTATAACGGCAATGATCTATTCCTGACACAAAAAGAATTTGCTCTGCTGCTTTTGCTTATGCAAAATGAGGGGAAAAATCTGCCTGCAGCTTATCTGTATGAGAAAGCCTGGGGACTGCCGCCAAAAGAGGGAACATCAGCTTTAAAAGTACAAATGTCAAACTTAAAGAAAAAACTAACCATTGCCGAAAGAGTTTTTATTGAAACATCTTGGGGGGAAGGATATTCTATAAAAATACAATAAATCTTTTCTTTGTTTGCAAAAAAGTAAAGATTTTTAAGTCCTTGCGCAGATTTTTATATTTTTTTATGATATAAATCTAATATTAACTACATCAGGAGAGCATTAAAATGAAAAATATGAAGGTAAGAGCCAAACTCATCGTCAGTTTTGCTATCGTTGCTATATTAGCTATGGCAGTTGGGATAATCGGTATTTATGGCATGCGGCAAATTGCAGATTCGGGGTCTTATATGACTGAAAGCACTGTAGTCCCTATGCCTTGGCTGTCCAAGGTTGAGGAAACACTGCTTACGGCCAGAATACATGTACGGGAGATGATTATTGCATCAATGCTCGGAGATTTTTCCCGAGTTGAATCAGAGTTCAGGTATATCGTTAGTGTTTTAACCGAAATGGAAGGGCACATGGACGAGTACATGTCTTTAATTACAGACAGCGAAGTAAGGCAACTTTTTGAAGAAGCCGGAATGATCTATAGAAATGATCTTACTCCCGTCGTCCTTTCGCTGTACGCAGCCTCCCAAACAGGTGATGTTCAAACCATCAGGAGTGCTCTCCAACTTTGCATTGTTTACAGCGATCTGATACTGGAAAATTACACCCGTTGTTTTGAAATCATGGTGTCCTATGCTCAATCCTTATCTCTTGGCGCAGATGAGCTTTCAACGACACTCTTAACCGTTATAATTATTGCGCTTATCATCGCATTCATCTCTACCATTTTTCTTGCAATATATATCTCATCCATGATCAGCGGCCCCATCGGCCTATTGAACGGTGCCTTTGAAAAAGTCTCCACCGGAGACCTGACGCCAAGGCTTTTTGATAAGGGGAAGGATGAAATTGCAAGGACTTCAAGGTCCTTCAACCTGACTTTTGAAAAGATAAAGTCCATGATAAGGCATGTAATGAATGAAACAAAGGTTATTGGCGAAATGAGCTCCGATCTTGCAAATAACATGGCTAATACTGCATCTGCAATGAACGAGATCGCTGCCAATATTCAAAGTGCAAAGCAAAGAATGATTAACCAGAGCGCAAGTGTTACCCAGACAAATGCTACAATGGAGCAGATCACTGTCAACATAAATAAGCTAAACGGTCATGTAGAAGTGCAGACTTCCAGCGTTGAAAGGTCCTCTACTGCAATAGAGGAAATGCTTGCCAATATTCAGTCGGTTACTCAGACCCTAATTAAGAATTCCGAAAACGTAGACAAGCTTAGCGAGGCTTCCGATGTTGGTCGTTCGAGTTTATCTGACGTTGCAACAGACATCAGGGAAATTGCCCATGAATCCGAAGGCCTTCTGGAAATCAATGCCGTAATGGAGAGCATAGCAGGACAAACCAATTTGCTTTCGATGAATGCTGCAATTGAGGCCGCTCATGCGGGAGAGGCAGGTAAGGGCTTTGCAGTTGTTGCAGAGGAAATCCGAAAGCTCGCAGAAAGTTCCAGTGAGCAGTCAAAGACCATCAGTGATGTCCTAAAAAAGATTAAGAGTTCTATAGATAAAATTACAGTTTCCACTGACAATGTGCTTAAAAAGTTTGAAGCAATTGATTCAGGTATCAAGGTCGTAGCCGAACAGGAAGAGAATATTCGTAACGCCATGGAAGAGCAGGGCCAGGGTAGTAAGCAGATCCTTGAAGCTATTGGTCATCTGAATGAAACAACAAGGCTAGTTAAGAGCGGTTCAGAAGAAATGCTTGAAGGTGCAAAGGAAGTAATGCGCGAGGCAGACAATTTGGAAAAGTCTACTCAGGAAATTACAAGCGGCATGAACGAAATGGCTAGTGGTGCAGATCAAGTAAACGGTGCAATAAATCATATTAATGAGCTGACAAACAAGAACCGTGAAACTGCCGCCGTATTAATGAAGGAAGTTAATAAGTTTAAGATAGATTAATATATCGAATAAAAGGTAAAGATTTCTAAACATTTCACATTCACCGGCATTTTTTATGATATAATGCACCGGACATGAAGCGCTCTCTATTCCTGTTCCTTGCTCTTTTTGCCCTGTTCTTTTCTTCCTGCCGAGAAACTCCCTGGAAACCCGGAATCCCGCTTCCGATAGACGATGTCTTAATTGGTGTACTGCATATATCGGACCCCTTTGCCGAAGGATCAGGTTATGCCTATGCCCATCAGATGGGCATAGAAGAGATGAAACGTAACCTTGGCATCCCTGATAACCGGATACTGTATAGGACAAATGTGGATTATGTCGGACCCATGGGTGTGGAAGGTGCCATGCGGGAGCTTATCGATCAGGGAGTTAACATTATTATTGCAACAAGCTGGGGTTATATGGAAGATTGCGAGAAATTGGCAGAAGAATTTCCCTCAGTGGTATTTGCCCATGCCTCAGGCTATAGGTATAACGACACCAATTTTACCAACTATTTCGGCAGGCATCATGAGGCACGCTACCTTGCAGGCATTATCGCAGGTCTGCAAACAAAGACCAATAGAATCGGCTTTGTGGCTGCCTGGGGAACGGAGAACAGTGAGGTAAGCGGGGGCCTAAACGCTTTTGCAATGGGGGTTGAACGGGTTAACCCCGAGGCAAGGGTCCATATAAGGATAACAAACAGTTGGTTTGACCCAATGGGAGAGGCTGCTGCTGCAAGGGCACTTATTTCCTTTGGGTGTGATATTATTGCCCAGCATGTAAATACGGCGAGCCCTCAACTTGAAGCAGAGAGGGCCGGTGTTTGGGGCATAGGTTTTAATACCGACATGAGCCTTGATGCACCCGGGGCTGTTCTTACTTCGGTTTTATGGCAATGGGGTGCCTACTATACCTTCCTTGTACAAAGCATCATTGACGGAACATTCACCACCACACCCTGGTACGGCTCCCTTGCAGACGGTGTTGTTGATCTTGCGCCCTTAAGTCCGATTATTAGCTGGGAGCCGGAAACCCTGCGCATCCTCTCCGTGGAAAGAAGGCGTATTGAAAGCGGTGCATTTAATGTATTCAGGGGAACAATGGAAACAAATGACGGCAGGATCATTGGAAGTGAGGGGGAAGATCTAACTGACAGCGAAATTCAATTCGGCATAAACTGGCATTATAGAACAGTAGTCGTACAATAAGAGAAATAGATGATTAAAATTAATCGTAATGCATTACGAAGTAATTTTCGTGAACTTATTTTCGTATTTTTAGCGTTTTCCATGCTGG
>Ga0099364_10002100_pt1 | contig 32097 bp, 30 predicted proteins | sample TergutTh196P3_FD_73070 | JGI IMG/M metagenome (GOLD analysis project Ga0099364, IMG submission 73070) | Microcerotermes parvus P3 segment gut microbial communities from Pointe-Noire, Republic of the Congo - Th196 P3 | ecosystem: Host-associated > Arthropoda: Insects > Digestive system > Gut ... | reverse complement strand
CAGATACATTAAATCAAATTTCTGTAAAATTCGCCACCGTTTTCCAGGGCCTCATCAAACAGGATTTTTATGTAATCACGCCTGCCGTAAATCACCCGATCGATGAAAACGCTATCTGCTTCTGTACGATAGAAAACTAAATAATTGCCGCAGACAAGAAAACGATAATCCATTTCTACCTCCACTTTAGATGATAGTGGCGTACCAATAAACGGAAAATCGGCGAGCCTATCAACGGCGTCTTGAATCTTCCCGATAGTATTAAACGCAGCTATCGGATTTTTCAATTTATCCGCGATGTAGTCGCCTATTTCCTCTAAATCCTTTATGGCGGATCCGGAGTATTTAATTTTCGCCACTATATCGCTCCTCAAGACGTGTCCTCACTTCATCGGCGGCAATCCATCCGTTTTCTTCACCGGAGCGGCGTCCCTCGTTTAGTTCTGATTTCAATTTCCGCCACGCAAGAGTTTTTTCATATTCCCTGTATTCTTCTATATCCATGACGGCATAACGTCCATGCCCGTTTTTAGTCAAAAAAACAGGAGAGCCGATTGCGACATCGCGTAATACTTCGCCGTAGTTTCGCAGTTCCGAGATTGGTTTGATGTTTGGCATATTTTCACCTCCACATATAACATACTCCAAATCTTCGTAAAATACAACGACGAATATTACTACAAATTCATAACTTGCATATTGGCTATTTCAGCGGTTCCTTATATAAACCCTCACGTCGCCATTCTCGTCCGTGCCGTCGGGCTTCTTCAACGCGTCTATCATACCCGTTAAGCCGCCGGATATGAAATCGGCGACGAAATCCTTCATTGGCAGTTCGCGGCGGCCTATATATACCCGGGCGCTCCGGGATGAAAGTTTTGCCTTGTCCGTTATTGCCGACGCGAGACGGTCCAAATCATTCTCCCCATAGCGGCGTTCGCCGTCGCCTTCATGATGGCGGTCGTAGACTGCGAATATTCCGGGCAGGCCGGGAGTGTCCTCGTTCGGGCGGGAGACCCAGATTTTGGGGAGGGCGAGGTCTTTGCCTCCTTCGAGGATCACGACGTCGGCGGCCGGGAAAAATCTGCTGGCGACTTCGCGGGGGTCGGTTTGGTGAGCATCCTGCGCTTTGAGTTCCATTCTGAATCCGTCGTCGCCCCACAGCAGCGAGGGAGTACCGGCAGCCGTGACGGAGCCGGAGTCGGTATCGGCGGGCGACGTCACGTTCTCATGCGAGCGTTTTATATACCCCACGGAAAGGCCGCGGTTGGAGAGTATTTGTATCAGTTCGCGGCACAACGTCGTCTTTCCCGAGTCCTTGTAACCGGATACCGCAATAATTATCACAGCCTCACCGTCTTTCGATTTTTCTTATGGGGTCCAGGGGGCGAGCCCCCTGGCAGGGTTTGGGGCAGCGCCCCAAGGTTTTTATTTAATCAGTAAACTTATACCCGCCCATATTCATTACCGCATCGCGCCATTCCGCGCTTTCAATAGCGTCCAGCAAATACTTTGCCGCCGGATGCCGGTCGAACCCCTCGGAAAAGACGAGTTCATACGGCTCGTGGGCGATGGGTATGAAGTGAAGCCCTATGGCGTCGGCCGCGGCTTTGATGCCGAGCGTCGCGTCCGCCACGCCGGATGCTACTTTGTTTGCCGCTTCGAGATGCGTGATGGAAATCCGGTTGTAACCCGGCAAGCCTGAGGGCGCGATTTTTTTATCGCTCAGCATGTAGTCAAGCAGAACGCGCGTGCCGGCTCCCGGCTGTCTGTTTTCAAACATAATATTACCTGACGCCAGATCTTCGAACGAGCGGATGTTTTTCGGGTTGCCCTGCGCGGTCATGATGCCCTGTTCGCGGTTGAATATCAGCATCCTTCGCCATTTACGGCCGCGGGCGAACTGTTCGATGAAGCCGGTGTTGTACTCTCCGGTGGATGCGTCGAGCAGATGCGAGGCGGCGAGGTGCGCTTCCTCCCTGCCGAGGGCGGCGAGTCCCGCCATGCTTCCGACGGCTCTAATCACGAGTTCGGCGTCTTGTCGCGCCATGAAGGATACCAAGAAGCCGAAGGCCGGGTCGTCGGACCCCTGAAACAAAAGGCGTTTTTCCAAATTCACGCGGCGGGTCAGCATTATGGTGATACCGGAACCCTTGGGCATCTCCAAATTCTCCTCCGGGATCACCGCGATACCGTCGCTCTCCGCGAGAGTCCGCAGGACGCTGGCCCCCGACGACAGCGGCCAGCACAATTTTTTTCCGTCAACGAGGGCGCATTTTACCCTCATCCACTCCCCCACGCCTGAAGGCGACGAGTGATTTGTCGTCAATTCAGCGCTGAGATCGCCGAGCGAACCTATTGCCTCGGCGACGTACTCATTGCCGTCCGCGTCCACTCTCCCGCCCGACATAACCTTGAGCAGCGGGTAAACCAGCGACCACAGAGTAACCGCGCAGGACATCGGAAAACCGGGAACGCAGATCGCCGGGCGTTCATTTATTTCAGCCGCCATTACGGGACGGCCCGGTTTCATCCTGACGTATCTGAAAAGCATCCGGCCCAGTTCGCGGAAAATTTCCGCCGAGTGATCGCGTTTGCCCTTCGCCGAGCCTGCCGAAAGAAGCACCACGTCGTAATCGCGCGCCGCTCTTTGAACAGCGTCGGCAATCAAGTCAGGGTCATCGGGCAGTATCGGGGACACGGTCAGTTCGTAACCCCAATTACTGAACATAGCCGACGCGTAAGTCGAGTTGCTCTCCGCGACTAAGCCCGCCTCGATGTGGCCGCCGCCAAGCCAGCGCTCCGGCGGGACTATTTCATTCCCCGTCGGGATGAATATCGTCCTCGGCCTCGGTATTACCGGAACGCCGCTTATCCCCGCGCACAAAAAGAGGGACGCCAGCGCGGGCGTTACCCTCTCTCCCCGGCAGGCAAGCAGAGCGCCGCGCATCACGTCCTCACCCACCGCCCGCACGTTCTCTCCCTGCACGAGGCTCTTGTAAATTTTTATCGCGCCCGAATGATCGCTGTCCTCGGAGGTGTCCTCGACCATTACGACCGAGTCCGCGTCCCCGACGGGCATCCCTGTGTTCACCCAAGCGAAATTTCCGCTGCTCAGGATGATCGGCGTCGCGGGCGTCGCCCCCGATGTTAGGCCGGACATAAGCGCGTAACCATCCATCGCGCTCGCGGCGTAGTGCGGCACGTTACGGAGGGAGATCACGTCCTCAGCAAGAACCAGCCCAAGCGCGTCCCCCGGCGGCATCGTCACGCGGCCAATACTGTCCGCGAACCTGCCTGTCAATATCCGCACGGCGTCCCTGAGTGAGCAGTGCTCGGGGTATGTCACCATATCCATATTTCGGCGCTCCCTCCTCGCCGCAGAGTCTCAGTGTCGGGACGCAGTCTTATGAACCCGTCCGCGTCCGAGAGGGCGGATACGTAACCTGATTTTGCCGCGAGGGGGCGTACCTCGCCGCCGTCTATCAGCGCCGGGATGAACTCGTCAGGGCCCGTGCGCCCGTGAACATCCTCCGCCAGCGGTAATTTTATGTATCTGCCGGGGTATGTTTTTCGCGCCCCGATCATCCTCAGCATGAGAGGCAGAATGACAAATACGGCCGCAACCGCGCAGGACATCGGATGCCCCGGAAGCCCGGCGGCCAGTTTTTTTTCGCGGACATTGCCGCCGATTATCGTCGGCTTTCCGGGAACCATGTTTATGCCCCGCACCAGCAGGCCGGTATCGGAGAGGGATTCGATGACGCCGGTGGTGTGATCGCGCGTGCCCACGGATGAACCGCCGGAGAGCAGTATCACGCCGCACTCCGAGGCGGCGGTTCCGGCGGCGGCGCGCAATTTCTCCAGAGAATCCCCTATAATGCCGTATGACTTGAATCCGAAACCGTACCTCCCGCAAAGAGCGCCCAGTATGTACGAATTTGAATCCCTTACGCATCCGGGGGGAAGCGGCGAACAGTCCGCCGGCACGATCTCGTCACCGGTCGACAGCAGGCCGACCTTCACATCCGCGACTGGGACCTCAGATACGCCGAAGGCCGACAGCACTCCCGCGGCGGCGCAGTCTATCATGTCGCCCGCGCTCACGAGCGCGTCCCCTCTGCGCCGTTCTTCGCCCTCGAAGACCGCGTTCTCACCCCGCGACACGGCGCGGCGCACCTCAAGCCAGCCGCCCGAGTCCTCCGTGTCCTCGATCATCACAACAGCATCAGCCCCTCGCGGCAGCATACCGCCGGTTGCGATCGACGCCGCCATGTCGCCGGATATCTCGAATCCCGGCGTCTCACCCATCGCTATCTCTCCAACGATCCGTAAAAACGACGGCGAGCCGGGGGACGCTCCGGCAGTCGCATCGCTCCGCACCGCGTATCCGTCCCTCAGGCTTCTGTCGAACGGTGGCATCGGATCGCCCGCCGTTATCTCCCTCGCCGTCCTCAATCCAAACGCGGCGTCAAGCGGCAGAATTTTTTCGCGGACGCTCCACGGAAATCCGAGCGCTCCGCTCACAAGATTGATACAAACGTCTATAGGTTTTGTTTCCTCTACAAAATTTCTCATAAACAGCACCCCTGACAGATGCAAACCGTATAAAGTAATTACGCAATTATAGCATCGGCGGCAAACGAAAAAATGAAACGGTATAGTATAATTTACGCACTGACTGACCATCGGGGAAGCGCTCACGCTTCCGACTACAACATTAAAGGGGGATAACAGCGTGGAGAAGATGAAAGTGCTGGCGGAGTGGAATTATTCTCCATCAGCCTCTAAGCTGGGATACACGAGGGAGACCCTTTACGTGGGACTCGGCGGCAGGGACGGCAATTATAAATTCGAGAAACGTCCCGTATCGGACGACATGATTGACACATTCATCGGCGGACGCGGATTCGGACTCAAGCTGTTGTGGGACGCGGTGACTCCCGAAACCAAGTGGAACGATCCCGAAAACGAGATAGTCATCTCCGGCGGACCGCTCTGCGGCATCACGCAGTACCCCGGAGCGGGAAAGTGCTACGCCGTATTCCTCTCGCCCCTCACGGAACAGACGTACAACAGCAACTCAGGCGGCTACTTCGCTCCCCTGCTGAAATTTTCGGGTTTCGACGCGTTCGAGCTCCAGGGCAAAGCCGACAAAGAGGTCATTATTTACATCGACGGCGACAACGGCATTGTTCAAGTGCTCGAATCGAACATCACGGATGACAAAAACGCCTACGCAGTCACGGAACACCTGCACGATTATTTCGCCGCTGACGAGAAGGACAAGAAAAACATATCGGTTGTGTCGAGCGGAGAGGCTGCGGAATACTCCTACTGGGGCTGCATGAATTTCAGTTTCTACGACCCGCGACGCAAAGCGGCGCGATTGAAGCAGGCGGGCCGCGGCGGGGGCGGGACAGTCCTCAGGGATAAAAACGTCATTGCGCTCGTGGTCAAGATGAGCAAGGTGACAGGCACGTCGACGGGCCCGGCGGACGTGGATACGCTTACCAGAATCGGCGGAAAGCTCCACAAGGAGATACACGACTTCGACGACGTGCAGTGCCAGATGCGCACCATCGGCACCGCGCATCTCAACGAGGTAATGAACGACTACGACCTGCTGCCCGTCAATAATTTCAAGTTCGGCAGTCACCCCGATATAGGCAACATCCACTCTCAGGAGTACAAGAAACGATTCACGCAGGGTATGCCGGACGGATGCTGGTACGGCTGTTCCCTGTCGTGCGCCAAGGCGACGCCCCCCTTTACCCTGACGACAGGGCCGTGGAAGGGCAGGCAGGTCATAGTGGACGGCCCCGAGTACGAGACGGTGGCAAGCCTCGGCTCCTGCATCGGCATATTCGACGCCGATTGGACGATAGAGGCGAATTTCTACGCCGACCACTACGCAGTGGACACCATATCGCTCGGCACCGGACTCGCCTTCGCCTGCGAGTGCTACGAGCTGGGATTGATCAACAGCGAACACACCGGCGGCCTCGAGCTGACTTTCGGCAACAAGGACACGCTGATGGAACTCATTCACCGCATGGCGAAGGGGTATGACGAATTTTCGAGGATATTCGCGCTGGGTACGCGCAAGATGAAAGAACTGTTCGCCGAAAAATACGGCGCGAACCGAAAAATCATGGAGGACATAGCGATGGAGGGACAGGGTCTGGAGGCGTCGCAGTACCGCTGCCAGGAATCGATCGCTCAGTGGGGCGGGTACTTCCTCACCCTGAAGGGACCGCAGCACGACGAAGCGTGGCTGATCTTCATGGACATGGTGAACAAACAGCTTCCCACCTTCGCGGACAAGGCCGAGGCCCTGTTCTACTTCCCGAATTTCCGCCTCTGGTTCTCCCTGGTCGGCCTCTGCAAGCTGCCCTGGAACGACATCGAGCCCGAGAACAACCGCACAAAATACAAGGGCATCGAGGCCGCGAAAGTGCCGGAACACGTCGAGAACTATGTCGAAATATTCAACGCCGTCACCGGCAAAAATATTGTGAAAGAGGACATCATCACAATGTCCGAAAAGATGTATAATTTCGAGAGGGTATTCAACCTGCGGATGGGCAAGGGCACCCGCGAACAGCATAAATGCCCTGACAGGGGCCTCGGCCCGGTGTTCGAGGACGAGTGGAACTTCCGCCCCGAGTATTTTGACGGCAAGCTCAAGGAAGCGGGCGTGGAACCGGAGGGTATGACGGTCAAGGATAAGATCGCCCGCCTGCTGGAAATCCGCAGGGGCCAGTGGGAAACGTTGGTGGACAGCGTGTACAAACGCCGCGGCTGGAACAGAAACGGCATCCCGACTCTCGAAACGGTAAGAAGGCTGGGAATAGACTATCCCGACGTGGTGGAACTGTTGGAGAAACGCCTGAAACCGGAGGACGCTTACGAATGATACGCGTAAACAGCGAGGAAATGCCTTGGCGTGACGGAATGTCAGTCCAGGATATCCTCGACGCAAAAAATTACACATTCAAAATGATAGCGGTGTGGATAAACGACGAGCCGATTGAGCGTGGCGAAGGTTATTCAGCGGCTCTTGTGCCGGACGATGCTGATGTGGAAGTAATCCACATGATCAGCGGTGGATAAAGCGGGGTGATCGAGGCGGGACGACCTTATTAACCCAACGCGAAAAAATTCTCTGAGCCCGTTCTCCTAAGGGGAATTTCCTACGGGGACGGGCCGATGGGTACGGATGGAAACGCCCGTGCCTCCCGTTTGGAAAGGAGCTATTGAAAATTACGCATTACTTCGGCCGTCTCCTTTTTTGGGGACGGCCGATTTTAATTAAGAGAGGATGAATTGATATGAGAAAAATCAACATGAAAAAGTTTGGTAATCTATGCGCCCTGTTTGCCCTGGTTCTGATAATGTCGGTGTTTGCGGCCTCCGCGGGGGCGGCTCCCGTTCTCCGTATGGCCACCACGACCAGCACGAACGACACCGGACTTCTCGATTACCTTGAGCCGATACTCTTGGCCGACAAAGGAATCGAGTTGCAGTGGGTGTCCGTCGGCACGGGCGCGGCGCTTGAGCATGGCAGGAACGGCGACGTCGACGTCGTGTTTACCCACGACCCGGAAGCCGAGAAAGCCTTCGTAGACGGGGAATACGGCGTCGAACCAAGGCAGATCATGTACAACGACTTCGTTGTTATCGGCCTGCCGTCCGATCCGGCGGAAGTAAAGGGCTTGGCCGTGAACGAAGCGCTTGCCGCGATAGCCTCAAAATCCGCCCCTTTTGTGAGCAGAGCGGATCGATCCGGCACGAACATGGCTGAACTGCGTATGTGGGCGGCAGCCGGCATAGGCGAGCCTGACAGGGAAACATGGTACATCCAGGCCGGGCAGGGCATGATGCAAACGATCATCATGGCGGGCGAGCGCGAAGGTTATACGCTCACCGACAGGGGCACATATATTACGTATGAGGCAAATCACGGAGGCAATCCTCCGCTGGTGATTCTGGTCGAGGGCGACGAATCCCTCAGGAACCAGTACAGCGTTATTCCGGTGAACCCGGAAAAGCACGGCAACGTCAATTTTGAGCTTGCGAAATCATTGTCGGAGTGGCTCGCGTCTCCCAAGGTCCAGGAAGACATAGCAAATTTCAGGATGGAAGGGAAGCAGCTATTTTTTCCTAACGCCAACTAGGAATCCGGCATTCAGGTTAAGAACAATCCGTTGAATTACATATCGGATGGATTTTTCCAGGCAATACGCCTGATACTGTCAATGGACGAGCAAACCTGGTCGGCCGTTATCACCACGATACGGCTGACCACGCTCTCCATGATCTTCTCACTGGGCATCGGCATACCGCTCGGTTTTCTGCTCGGCTATTTCGACTTCCCGGGCCGAAGGGCCCTCCGCACAATCGTCGACACCATGCTGGCTCTGCCGACTGTGGTCGTGGGCCTGCTTGTCTACGCTTTCATTTCAAACCGCGGACCTTTGGGTCAGTGGCGGCTCCTCTTTACGGTACAGGGAATGGCTATAGGCCAGACGATACTGGCGCTTCCGATAGTGATTGCGCTGTCAGCGAGCGCGGTCGAAAGCCTTGAAGAGCGGTTGCGAATGACGCTCCGCACTCTCGGCGCGTCAGGTTTGCGCATGGCCGCGACATGCCTTTATGAGTGCCGGTTCGCCCTTCTCGTCGCGGCGGTCACCGCGTACGGCAGGATAGTGGCGGAAGTCGGCGTTTCGATGATGCTCGGAGGCAACATCAAATGGCACACGCGGACGATAACGACGGCAATTACGCTCGAAACCGGCAAGGGCGATTTCTCCCTCGGCATTGCGCTTGGACTTCTTCTTCTTTTGATGAGCTTCGCGCTTAACGCGGGATTATCTTGTCTCAAACGGCGCGAAACGTGAACTTTACCTACGAGCTTTCCGACATAAAATTCAGTTATCGGGGACACCGCGCCCTCGATATAAACTATCTCGGCATACCCGAAGGGGGCATAGTCGGCCTGATAGGGCCAAACGGCAGCGGAAAATCAACGCTGCTTAAAACGCTTGCTTTCCTGCGTTCTCCTCTGTCCGGTAAAATAATTTTCGAAGGGAAAAACATATCCGGCAGTGAGCGCGACGCCCGACGCCACGTAACAATGCTGCTTCAGGATCACTATCTTTTAAGAACGAGCGTCAAAAAAAATATAGCTTACGGCCTCAAATTGCGCGGGATAAAAGGCGCGCCTTCCGACGCGCTCGTTCGGGAATCCATGTCGCGGGTCGGGCTGTCCTACGATGAATTTGCGGGCAGGATGTGGTACCGCCTATCCGGCGGCGAAGCTCAAAGGGTGTCGCTCGCGGCGAGGCTCGCCATTCGCCCGAAAGTGCTCATACTTGACGAGCCGACGGCCAATGTCGACGAGGCAAGCGCGGTAAAAATCAAAGAAGCAATAATAAACGAGCGCGACGATCACGGCTCCACAATCGTGGTAGCCACACACGACCTGCCCTGGCTATATGAGGTGGCAACAGAGATAGTCGGCATGTACGAGGGCCGCGCGATAGACGGAGCCGCGAATCTCCTGCCGGGCGACTGGCGGGACGAAGGCGGAACAGCCATGCTAGCGATGGGCGGCACGGTCTTCCGCGCTGAAATTCCCCCCGGCACGGTCCCAACCAACTGTGCCGCAATAGCGGCGTCCGAAATAGATATAAATATTTACGCCGGTGAAAATCAGGAGTCCTGTCATCCGTTCACAACCAATACGGCGCGCGGCATAGTAACGCAGATGACGCTCGAACGTTCGACAGGAAAAATAATCGTCGCGACCAGTTGCGACGGCGTTACTTTTCGCGTGAGGATAAACGGCGAAGAGGCTTCCGGGAAAAACATCAACCCCGGAGCGGCGGTAAACCTTTCTTTTGCAATCTCGTCGGTGAAATTTATCTGAAACAATCAACCGCGGCCTTGCGGCCGCGGTTGATTGTTTCAGATCTATGCGTTTACACTTTTATTCCGGCTCTGACTCCGGTTCCGGCTCAGGCTTTGGTTCCGGCTCCGGCACTGGTTTTGGCTCCGGTTCCGGTATCGGTTCCGCCTCCGGCTCCGGTTTTGGGTTCGGTTCCGGCTCCAGTTTTGGGTTCGGTTCCGGCTCGAAGGATTCTTCCTCTTTCGATTTCAGGAAGTCCCCGATAGTCATCGAGATTTCCTCGTTCGGCATTTGAGGGCCGCGTTCCTTGCCTCCCCTGCGTTCACTGTTATCTCTGTCCCTGCGGGGACGGTCCTCACGCTCGCCGCGCGGCGCGCCTTCCTCTCTCTGGGGACGCGGTTCCTCAGGCTGCAACGATTTCAGCGATAGCCTGATCCTTCTCATCGTCGGGTCAACTTCAAGGACGCGGGCCGTTACCTCCTGCCCGACCTTGAGCACGTCGCCGGGTTTCTCAACGCGGGTGCGGCTTAACTGGGAGATATGAATGAGCCCTTCGACGCCCGGCTCAAGTTCCACAAAAGCGCCGAAGTCCGCAAGACGGATAACTTTAACCGGCAAGTCCTGATCCTTTTCGAACCTCGACTGTATGTCGCGCCACGGATCGTTGAGCTGTTTGTAGCCGAGGCTTATGCGCTTGCGCTCGTTGTCGACCTCCAGCACCACGACGCTTACTTTCATGCCGCGTTTCAAAATCTCCTTGGGATGCTTAATCCTGGTCCAGCTGAGGTCGCCTATGTGAATGAGGCCCTCCACTCCCGGTTCAATCTCCACAAACGCGCCGAAATCCGTCATGTTGGTCACGGTACCCTCGGTTTCCGTGTCCTTCGGCCAGCGCTCGGCGGCTGTTTCCCATGGATCCGGCAATGTCTGGCGGATTGACAGCGACACGCGGTCCTTCTCGCGGTCTATGCCGACCACTTTCACCTTCACCGTATCACCCTTGGTTACGATGTCCTTCGCCTTGACGTTGCGCTGCCACGCGAGTTCCGTAATATGAATGAGCCCTTCTATCGCTCCCAGGTTGACAAACACGCCGAAACTGGTGATGCTGCTTACCTCACCCTCAAGTATGTCGCCCTCGCTTACGGAACTGTAGAACTTCTCACGCTCCACGCCCATTTCCTCTTCAAGAATGGAGCGCCTCGATAACACGAAGCGCCGCTTGCGGCGGTCGCGCTCTATTACCTTGGTCTGGAAAATCTGGTCGACGAGCCTGCTGGGGTTGACGCCCCTGCCTTCCTCAGCCAGATGCGATATGGGGATAAAACCCTCAAGCCCGAAACAATCCACGATCAAACCGCCCTTTACCTTGCGCAGCCCGCGGACTTCCACGATTTCGTGCTTCGTCAGTTCTTCCTCAAGCCGACTCCATCTCTCGTCGAATTCACAACGCCACCGGCTCAGCGTCAATTGGGCTTCCTCGCCCTGACTGATGTTGGTCACCTGTACGCGGATCCTGTCCCCCACTGCCGGCTCTTGCGCGGACTCCACCAGTACCGGGTGCGTCCACTCCTTCTGCGGGAGAAAACCTTCACACTTGAAACCCACGTCAACAAGCCAACCATCGTCTTTGGAGTTAACAATAACTCCCTCGACCACCTTACCGCGATGGATATCCTCGAAGCCTCCCATCTGCTCCATGATACTCTCCATCGTTTCTTCAGCCGCAGAATTTTCTTGTTCCTGCTCCAGTTCTTGTTCCTGTTCGTGATCGTGTTCCTGTATTTGTTCCTGTTCTTGCTGCTGTTCTGGTTCTTGCTCCTGCGTCTGCGTTGTCAATTCTCCATTGCGGATATCATCCACCATACCGTCATAGCCTCCTCGGACCTACAGCTTCTTTAATTTGCGTACTATTTCTTTGAGCAGCCAGTCGGGAGTGCTTCCCCCCGCCGCCACTCCTATTGTTCGCCTGTCGCGCAACCACCCCCGGTTTAATTCTTCCGCCTGTTCAACCCACATCGCGGGCACTCCGAGCGATTCCGATATTTCGACCAGTTCACGTGTATTCGCGCTGTTTTTGCCGCCGATTATCACGATTCCATCAACCGCGGCGGCAAGACGCCTTATCGAACTCTGACGTTCGATCGTCGCTCCGCAGACAGTATTATACACCCTGACCTCATCAGTATTAATAATGAATTTTGACGCAACAAGTGCCAGGGTTTCCTCCCTCTGCGTAGTTTGACACAAGATTCCTATCTTTGACCTCCGGGCCTCCGGCTTAACCTCATCCTCACCGTTCATCACAACAGTGCCGGAACCTATGTGGCCGAGTATCCCCTTGATCTCGGGGTGACGCGAGTCACCCACTATCACCACCCTGTATCCCTCTTCCTCAAGCTGTTCCGCCTTATGCTGGACGTTTCGCACATAAGGACAGGTCCCGTCGACCACAACTCCACACTTTCGCCCCGCCTCCTCCAGTTCCGCGCGGGAAACTCCGTGCGCTCTTATGAAAGCGACCGAACCTTCGGGGATTTGTGTGATGCTCTCCACAACTTCGAGCCCCAAACTAACAAGCCTTTTCACTTCCTGCGGGTTATGAATCGGGCTCCCGAGGGCGTAAATCGCGCCATATTTCGCCAACGCGCCCTCCAGTTGTTCGATCGCCCTTCTAACCCCAAAGCACATCCCCGTGGGGCTTGCTACAACCAAATTCATTCAGGGACACCGCTTGAAATTTTTTCCGCCATGTCCGCGACCAAATCTTCCAAAATAGTTTGTGATGAATCATACCACATAATCGGAGAAAATTGCTTAAACCACGTCATTTGTCTGCGTGAAAATGCCTTTGTCGCCCTGATATCCGATTGCAGAGCCTCATCAAGCGTCATAGACCCTTCGTGGAAGAGCGCCAGCTCCCTGTATCCGAAGCCTCTCATAGAAGGAAGGTCTTTGGAATACCCTCTTTCAAGGAGCCATTCGACTTCCTCCGGGTATCCGTTTTCGAACTGACCGGCCGCGCGCCGCTCTATCTTGCGGTATAAAATATCCCTCGGGGCGTTCACGCCGAAATATTTGATCTTCATACCGCCTATTTTATCTCTTTCCACGTAAAGCGCCGTCGGTGGTTTGCCCGATATTCTGTAAAGTTCGAGAGCGCGAGTCACGCGGTACGCGTCATTCGGATGAACGCGGGAAGCCAATTCCGGGTCGGCCAAGGCGAGTTCCGCGTGCATGGAGAGAGAACCCTTCGCCTCGAACTCACGCCTGAGTTCCGCGCGAACAGCCTCGTCGCTGGGGAGAGCGAGGGATAGCATATCTCCTTCGAGCGCCTTGAAATACATCGGCGTGCCGCCGGCGAGGATTGGGGTTTTTCCACGCAAGACTATCCGCCTTGCCGCGTCCGCCGCGCGCTCCACAAAATCCGCCGCCGTGAATATCTCGTCGGGGTCTGCCACGTCTATCAAATGGTGAGGGACCACGCGCCGGTCAGCTTGTGAAATTTTGTCCGTGCCTACGTCCATGTAACGATAAACCTGCCGCGAGTCGGCCGATATTATCTCGCCGTCTGTCATTCGGGCGAGCTCGAACGCGACGCGGGTCTTGCCCGCCGCGGTCGGACCGACTATCGCGTAAATCGCCTCGCCGCTCACCGCTCGAACCAACTCCTGAGCCTGTCGCCGGCGAGGAAAATTGTCGTGGGCCGTCCGTGCGGGCAGCTATAGGGGCTGCGGCATCGTTCGAGCCTCTCGAAGAGATGCAGAGCCTCCTCGCGCTCTATGGACGCGCCGAGTTTCACGGCGTCGCGGCACGCGGTGCGCGCCCATCGCCACCACACCTCGCGATCGCGCCTCGAAGGATCCGTTTCCTCCTCTATGCCCTTTATCGCGGACCGAAGCATCTCAAGCGGCGACAGTCTGCCAAGCCCCTTTAACACGGGCACGGATGACAGCACAGGTATATCGGTATCCGCCCCTTCGTCGTCCGGAAACGCAAACGTGAACCCCATCGCCGCGAGTTCGCCGCGGTGAATCGCCGCAGATGCGGCTACAGCCTGCGGCAATTCCTGCGGCGACAACAACGCTTGAGACGGCAGCTTTTCGCCGGATAACGAGTCCTCTATCTCCTCGTAAAGTATCCTCTCATGCGCCGCATGCGCGTCGAGGAGGCATAACCCGCGCTGGTCGTCGAATACCAGATACCCCCCCTGAACCTGCCCGAGATATCTGCGCTTCTCCGCTTCATCATCGGGGAACAGATTGTTTTCGCGCACTGACTGTGTAGTGTCGGGAGGTCCGAAAGACCCGGGGGCGTCATACTCCGGCGGACGTTTTTTCCCAAAACTCGGCACGCCCGGCACGAAATTTTCCCAAGGGTCAAGCGGTGGGGACTGGACGGAGTGGGCCGTCACCGTTTCGTCACTGAACCCCCCGCCGGAGAGAAGGGCTTTCTTTGCTCCCCTCAGGACCAGATCGAATACCGGCCCGGACTTTCTGAACCGCACTTCCGCCTTCGCGGGATGCACGTTCACGTCCACATCCTCCGGCGGCATGGATATGCTCACCACCCACTCGCCGAATATCGACGACTCGGTCGCGTTGAGCGCCGCGCGTATCGTAGGGTCCTGAACCCTTCGCCCGTTTACGAATGTCGTGACGTTCACGCGGCGTGAACCCGGCAGGGCGTTCCACCACAGTGAAGCCGACATTCTTTCGGTGCGGGCGTCCGCCCTGACGGACCTGTGTTCCTCCCCCCATATCGAGCGAAGCACTTCGTCCGTATCGGCGGCGCCTCCGATGTCGAGGGTGTTCTTTCCGTCGTTCGACACCCTGAAACGGATGCCGGGATTCACAATAGCGTAGTCCTGCACTACCTGAATTATCCGCTTGAGTTCCGCCGACGAAGTTTTCAGAAATTTCCTCCGCGCGGGAAGGTTGAAAAATAAATCGTCAACCTGAACGCGCGTTCCCTGCATACAGGGGACATTCGAACAATATGAAACAGTTCCCCCTTCGATACGCAGAACGCCTCCGGTATCCTCTCCGCGCCGTCTGCTTCGCACCTCCATACGGCTCACCGCCGCGATGGAACTAAGTGCCTCCCCCCTGTATCCCAGGGTACGCACGCGCTCCAAATCACCCAAGGTTTCTATTTTGCTCGTCGCGTAACGTTCGATCGCCATAGTCAGATCCCCGTATGCGATCCCGTCGCCGTCGTCCTCGATAACGATAGAAGCTTTGCCTCCCTGCTCCAAAGTTACCGATATGCTTCCGGCCCCGGCGTCTATGGAATTTTCGATTAGCTCTTTAGCAGCCGACACCGGACGTTCGATCACCTCGCCCGCCGCGATGCGGCTTGCGGTATCCTCATCGAGCCTTTTGATGAATCCGCCGTTCGAACTCGTCGGCGCGTTCATTTGAGTTCCAGTATCCCCTTGCTCTTTTTTCGAAGCCTCGCAACCATTTCCAACGCCTCCATCGGAGTTATCCTGTTGGGATCGCACTGCGAAAGTTCCTCTATGATCCCCTCGCGCTCCACGTCGAAAAACAACTCCGCCTGTATATTCTTGCGCGACATCTTTCCCAAAGAACGGCCGGAGTCACCCCTGTTCTCAAGCTCATCAAGTATCTCCTGGGATCGCCTGACTACGATGTTAGGAACACCCGCGAGACGGGCCACCTCCACGCCGTATGACCTGTCGGCCGGGCCGTCAACAACTTTATGAAGAAATCTGATGCCTTTGGACGATTCTTCAACTGCCATCGACAGGTTGAAAAGTTTGGGCAGTTCGAGTTTGGTCAATTCGTGATAATGAGTGGCGAAAAGCGCCTTTGTCCTGCCCTCGATATTGAGATCGAGAAATTCCAGCACAGCCCAGGCTATGCTCATTCGACAGGTTGAAAAGTTTGGGCAGTTCGAGTTTGGTCAATTCGTGATAATGAGTGGCGAAAAGCGCCTTTGTCCTGCCCTCGATATTGAGATCGAGAAATTCCAGCACAGCCCAGGCTATGCTCATGCCGTCGTATGTGGAGGTTCCCCGCCCTATCTCGTCAAGTATGACAAGGCTGCGCCCGGTCACGTGCCGCAGAATTTCTGCCGTCTCCACCATCTCGACCATGAACGTACTCCGGCCGAGGGCAAGTTCGTCGCGGGCTCCTATGCGCGTGAAAATCCTGTCGATCACGCCTATGCGGGCTTCGTCCGCCGGGACGAACGATCCCATGTGTGCCATGAGCGCGACAAGCGCCGCGGTCCTGAGATATGTCGATTTACCCGCCATATTCGGGCCGGTTATCACAGCGATACAGCCCGAGTCATCATCGTCCGGGTCCAGCATTATGTCGTTCGGCGTGAACGGAGCGGACTTATTTACCCGTTCTATGACGGGATGCCGAGCTCCGCGTACTTTAAAAACTCTGCTGTCCTCCATAACGGGTCTCCTGTAGGAATTGTCGCGCGCTGTCTCTGCGAGCGAGCAGAGAACATCGAGCACAGCAATGGCCGACGACGCGGACTGACAGGAGGCGCTTCGTTCGAGCACAAGCGCCAGCACAGTTTTGTACAGCTCCTCCTCGCGCGAGCCTATATCGTGTTCCGCTCTGAGTATCCTCCGTTCGATATCCTTGAGCCGCTCGTTTACGAACCTCTCACCGTTTACGACGGTCTGACGCCTCACGTAATCCTCCGGCACCGAGTCCGCGAAATTTTTCCCTACCTCTATGTAGTACCCGAACACCCTGTTTATCCCAACCCTAACCCTGATCCCCGTTCGCTCCCGCTCGGACGCCTCGAAGGCTTTCAAATTATCCTCGGCGTGCGTTATCGCGTCACGATAGTCGTCAAGTTCGGCGTCGTATCCCCCGCGAATCACTCCGCCGGCGGAAAGCGCCCTCGGCAGATCGTCCGCGAGTGAACGTTCAAGCGTATCCCTCATCGCCGACAGATCCGGGACCGGCTCGAATATGCCCCGTATCTGCGGGAAATTTGTGCGCTCCACCACTTCAAGGATTTTTGGCATAGCGGAAAGAGTATCTCTAACCACACCGAGGTCGCGAGGGTTGCCAACGCGCATCGCGAGGCGGGACAAAGCGCGCTCGATATCCCCGCAGGCCGACAATGCGCCAGCGATACTCCGCCGCGCAGGGTTGTCATCCACAAGGAACTCTACGCAGTCCTGCCTGAAATTTATCTCGCCCAGGCGCTTTGAAGGGTGGGTTATCCATTCGCGCAGCAGTCTTCGTCCCATTGGCGTCTTGCAGCGATTCAGCACAGAGTAAAGGGACGGCCCCGAAGGATCGGTGAGCTCCAGATTTTCCTGCGTCGCGTGATCCAGTATAAGTATCCCGTCGGAGTGCATGGGCCGTATCTCATGCACATGTTCCCCTCCGCCGAATTGAGTTTCTTCTAAATATCTAAGAGCGGCTGCGGCAGCCCCCACAGCACTGTCGTCATCCTCCAGCCCCATTGCGCGGAGAGTCGGTATGTTCCACTTTTTGCAGAACCACCCCGCCCCGTAAGAGGTGGAAAATTCCCCGCGCTCGCGCGTGACGACGGTTCTTTTGCCCCTCGCGGGCACGTCGCGCCAGAGCGTGTTGAAATCCGCCTCGCATCCGCGAGGGATAAGTACCTCGCCGGGCTGAAAAGTCTCGACCAGCGACACCGCCTCACCCGGAGGGAATGTCCCAGCCTCAAGGCGTCCGGTCCCTGAGGTGAGCAAGGCTATTGACACCGTATCACGCCCCGGCAGTACGGAGGCGAGCCGCCCCTCCCCCTCTGCGTCCTGAGGGACATATGTGCCCGGAGTGACCACGCGCACCACTTTACGCTCCACGATCGTCCGTCCGTCCGGCTCGGTCACCTGGTCGCAGACAGCGACTTTGTACCCGGCGGCGATGAGCCGTCCAATGTACGTGTCGAGCGCATGATGCGGAACTCCGGCCATAGGCATCGCCTTATTCTTGTCACGGGCTGTCAGCGTTATATCGAGGAGTTCCGACGCTGTAATCGCATCATCGAAAAAAAACTCAAAAAAATCCCCCATGCGGAACAACAGCAGGCAGTCGGGGTATTTTTCCTTCCACTCGCCATACTGTTTCAGCATGGGGGTCATCTTTACGCCTTCGGGTAATGTCAATGGGGTTTCTCCTTGTATTTTTCTATTTTATATCCGTCTTTTCGTATATTTTTCATATCCCCCAAACCTTAATCTCCCAGTCTCCGCCGCGTTGGGTACGCTCGAATATTTTATCGTCCCATCTTTGACCTGAACGCTCGTCACATATGATAAGGTGGGCCTCCGTCGCGTTACTTCGTTCGGAATAGCGCGCCGTTTGCTCCAATCCGAGAAACAACACCCGATCAGGGACGGGCGTTCTCTCCCGGATCGTCTTCAATTCCAGCACGATTCGCTGTTCCTTTTGATCTCCCCTCGCGGCGTCCTTTGGATAACGCCAGCGGACCAAAAGATCTACGCGCCCGCTCCCAAGAGCGTATTCACGATCTATCAAGCCGCCACCGTTCATTATACGCTGCAGGAATGCCTGCAACAACAATTGAAATCCGGCTTCCTTATAATCGAACCGCTCCAGCCAGCTCTCTGAATTCTCCCGGAAAAACTGCTGAAACTCGCGAAGCAGTTTCCCCATGTTGAGTTTTCCGTCCGATTCGATATACCAGGGCTGCGTAGGGTGGGAAGTCAGACCAACCTGCATCACCCAGGATAGTTCACGCGGCAGAACCTCGCGATAAATATCGTTTGAAATTACGTAGTTTCCACTCTCATTCCGGAGTAATCCAAGATCGATCACATATTGCAAGTCGTCCGGCAGAGGCTTATTCGTCCAAATTTCACCGGCGATAACCGCCTCAAGCACGCTTCGCACCCGTGGTTCTTTCAACTTATCCGTGAGCTGATCCAAATGCGTCGCGCGGGAAATGATAAGCTCGTTAGCGGCTTCTTCTATCATATCAAGCGTTATCTGGTTATTGCGGTCACGTCCTTCCGCCATTTCAAAAGTTACCTGATGCGCCAGGGCATTTACCAGCCACGGCTGTCCGTGTGTCAGCTCCCAGGCTTTCTCAAAGATGTTTTCTTCGAATATCTGGCCGGTTGTTTCTGTGTGCTGGAGGTAGAGTTTCCTGATATCGTCCCGCGAAAAATCTCCCAAGCGCAGGGATTTTGCTTTAATGTTGAAACAACTCCCTCCCGTGATGATTTCCCCGTCCGAGCGGTGGATGCGATAATCACGAATATCGCGCACTCCGCAAAGAATGACGGAAATCGGGGCCGATTCGGGACGTTTGGCATAAGAATCGCGAAACTGACGCAATACGGAAACCAACGTATCGCCAATCAGCGCGTCGATTTCGTCGATGAAAAGCACGAGAGGTTTGTCGAGCTTGTTACAAGCAAGTGACAGCATGGCGGAAAGCGCTTTAAACCCTCCGGCTTTTTCAAGAATGGGTGATACCCATTCGCACGGTTCGGAGCCGCTCAGAAACATCATAAGCTGCTGTTCCAATTCGTATAGGATAGCCCGCATACCCTCTTTAACATCGTTACGCGCCGCCTGCGCGGACTCCACGTTGATATAGGCGCAGTGATATACGCCTTCCCCGTTTATCTTTTTAACCATCGCCAGCAATGACGTGGTTTTACCCGTCTGCCTGGGAGCGTGCAGGACAAAATAGCGCCATTGATCAATCAGTACGCGCACTTCGTCGTAGTTAATCCGCCGCAGCGGGTCAATCATATAGTGCATTTCCTCTATTCCAGGCCCCGCCGTGTTGAAAAATTTATCTATCTTCGGTAAATACATTTTATCCACCTCTCGAATTGATAAAGAAATTCAGCAGATTTATGAGTTCCGGTGTAATAATGCACTATATCACATATTTTACCAGCAATCATCTGCTAAAATCCGTTCCCCAGAGGCTCGGATACATGAGCCCAATTCAATCGCTTGAAGAATTGCAAGAAAAAAATTCTTTAGATCTCAGCTGCTTAATTTTACGCCAGGAAAAGTGCTGACTTACTTGCCCCACCCCAGATATGTCGGCCTGAAAATTTTTCCCACGAAATACTTCGACGATGCCCTACATGTAGCCGTCGCCACGGTGAATCGCATAGAAATATTGTTAAGCTGGAATTTTGCCCACCTCGTGAAAATCAAAATCCGAAGATTGGTCGCTTTGTTCAACGCTGTGGAAAATTACGCGCCTGCGCCTGTCGAAATTATTTCCCCTCCCGAGCTATAATCTTAGCAGGAGAAAATTATACAAAAAAAGAATTGGTCATAACGAGCGTTGTAGCGAAGTGTCACCAGTTTCCTTTTTTTTCATAATATGTGGCAATATCAGGAACAGCCATAGAGAAGGGATTTGATTACGGAACACAAAACCGTGATTGGCGTGACCTGCAGTAACGAAATACCAAAAATAAGGAATTAAAAACAAAAACGCAAGAGAAAAATATCCAAGCGTGCCGATAGATCTGCGCTTTTTGCTGTCAACCGCGAGGCAGACGATCACGATTAGGTAAACCACCAAAACCAACGTAGTCACCGCAAATCCCAATAATGTGGACGAAGGCAAAGTGGACACGAATTCTTTTATCATAGGCATCAATCCCTCCGTTTCAGCAATGCTTAGAAGAACTGGGCCTCTCCCTGTGCCGGTGATCGGCACGGAGAAAGGCAATATGGCATTGATATTTGTAACTATTGGAATCATTCTGATAAAAAATGTCATACCACTACCTGAACGCAAAAGAATCGAGTCCGTAGCGTCGCGCAAGACAACAAGTCCATTTCCTAGAATTATATCCGCCAAAATCCACTTTGCCCCCCATGTCAAAAGATACCCTGTTGACCAGACAATGCCAAACAAAATCAATCTTTTGACATAGCGCCAATCCCAGCGAAACAACCGCATTTCGAGATCGGGAAGCGCTAGAGCCAGGAGCGGGAACATTAATGTAACGATCGGCGCGGTTAATCCACCAAAGGCGATGAAAGTGGTCAGGGAACCGGATAGCAGAAATAGCCGGACAAGACGCTCTTCGTCTCGGATATTCCAGTGAAGTATCACGCACATAACAGCAAGAGCAATTACGAACGAGTCGACATATTCCATACAAAATGCCAGTATTGGGAACCCCCCTAGAATCATAGAGACCGCGAAACTAACTGTAACAATCCAGTCAGTTTTGCGGGCCAGCAAAAACATCGCAGCCGAGAAAAGCATCATCAAAACAAAAAAAGAAAGTTTTCTAACATCGGCAAATGCCATAACGGATAGCATAGGGCGTAAAAAGGCGACATAGCCGTGCCAGTATCTGGCATAGCTCCATGTTTTCGTTGCCTTGCCCTCTACAAAATTTTTGAAATCCTGTATGGGGATTAGCTCAGGTATTGAGTCGTGTAACTCCGTATCATCGGGTATATAAGATATATTCATGCGCATTCCTGAACGGATCGGTTCACGCGGATCCAAAGTTCCGGTTACGTTCAACATGATGGCATCGGTGAAATTGTCCATTGTTGGCATTTGTCCAAAAGGCATATAATATGTACCCTCTTTTTCCAACAAAAGAGCCGCGTCTTTTAAGTGTTCGTTCAGCCTTAACACAGGGAAAAGAGGTGCGGCTGATACCAGTGCAAAATACACGCATATCAGCAAACATAAAAGAAGAACTGTGCGGAAAAACCATCCTTTCCGTAGTCCTGTGTAAACATTTTCAAATGTTTCCATCATTGTGTACCTCCATCATGCTGTCATATCCACGTATAGAATAAGGTTCGCTGGAAATCCCAGTAGCCTGTTGCAAAAAAACGAAGCAAATTGCACTTCAGATTCTGGAATGAGGGAAAGCAGTTTTATTTTGGTCAATAAATTCAAATTTTGCGTGTTTGCCCAAAAATCAAGTCCTAAAGCAGACAGTATCTTTTGGTGCGCGGCTCTTGGCAGATAATGAACGAATGGTAGGTAGGTATGAAACTCAACTGGAAAAGCTTTGTTGGGGGTAGTTAAATAAATTTTTCGGGCCACTCGAAGGCACTCGCTCAAAAAAAACCGCTGCTGAGGGTAATCTCCAACGTGTTCTAATACAGCGGAACAAAAGAGTATGTCAAACTGTTTATCTTCAAAGGGAAGTTTTTCATTAGGTTCTGTCCTCACAAACTCTGCGCCACTGAAAATGTCTTTCAGACAGGTGGCATCTTCCACGCTGGTCATGGTGATATTTTGCAAAAACGGATAAAATTTTTCGAAAAAATTCGATTCAGGTAATGTCGTATCAGGTGTCACGCCAACGTCCAAAATCCGGTCTTTCTCACCAGGTGATGCAAGAAACATGAAATGTTTGAACATTTTAACCCTAGCTCTATAGGCAATAATGCTCTTGAACCTAGTCAATGGATTGTTGAGTTGAAAATAATCACGATATCCTTGATGTTCTTGCATCACTAACCCTTACCTCTTTTCGATTCGAAGGATATCGAGAAAAAAACCGCGAACATAATCTGCACACCGACAACAAAACATCCCATCGCCGGAATGGTCACGCGCATAATCCGCTCGGCGTCCAGTTCTCCAAAAGACTCTCTTTTCCATAATAAAACGGACAAAACAACAAATAACACGCCTGCGATTGTAAGAATAACTCCCAAAATCGCACATTTTTCCGTGTTAAACACTTTAAAAGGTTTTGGAATGGAAGGTATAAATTGGGATTGCGCGGCGTATATTTTTGTATAAGCGGAAAAAAGTACCAGATTGACGCCTATGATAACAGCGCCTACGCTGTACAGTAACGTATTGACGTCAAAAATTACGCCGAATGCCCTAATAGGGCCAAACTCCAGCAATATAGAAAACAATAAGCCAATCGCTATAAAAAAGATTCCCGGATACAGAAACAGCCAGTCCGGACTGTGCATCAGCAAAAATTTCAAATGACGCCAGCCATCACGCCAGCTGCGCAGATGAGGGGGACGCGAGCGGCCATCCGGCGAAAGAGTGGTCGGTACTTCGGAAATTTTGTAGCCGCATAAAGTAGCCTGAACCACCATTTCGCTGGCGTATTCCATGCCTGTCGTCCGCAAATCCAGTTCGCGCATTCGTTGCGTGTAATAACCCCTGAGTCCGCAGTGAAAATCTCCTATGGGACTTTTGAAAAACAGCCTTCCAATAAAAGAAAGGACCGGATTTCCAAGATATCTGTGAAGCGGAGGCATTGCTCCTTTTGCGATACCTCCTTTGAAACGATTTCCCATAACGAGATCGTCTCCGGTGCGCAATTGCTCCAAAAACGGCTCTAGGGCCGAGAAATCATAGCTGTCGTCGGCGTCCCCCATGATGACATATTTTCCGTACGCGGCTTCGCAGCCATGTTGCAACGCAGCGCCATAACCGCGTTCAGTTACGGTTATCACTCGCGCGCCGGCTTTACAGGCTATTTCCTGCGACCCATCAGTACTGCCATTATCTGAAATGAGTACTTCTCCAATGACATTATGTTTTTCCAAAAAATTTTTAGCTTTCTTAATGCAAATTTCCAAAGTCTCGGCTTCATTGAGACACGGCATTAGTATAGTCAGTTCTATTGAATCTTTCATTCTCTACGAACCTCCTCTCGCACTAAATTTTTCCAAACCAGTCGCGAACGCATATAAAATCAGCGGACTCCCATACAGGAAGTCCGCTGAAATAATTTCTCGTATCTAAAAAATTCGATGCGGCGGCAGTTGGATTTACGTTTGAGAATAGATAGCCCGTAGCCCGTAGCCCGTAGCCCGTAGCCCGTAGCCCGTAGCCCGTAGCCCGTAGCCCGTAGCCCGTAGCCCGTAGCCCGTAGCCCGTAGCCCGTAGCCCGTAGCCCGTAGGATTATGTCCGGTTTTTTGTGCTTGTCAAGGGGTTTTTTAAACAAAAAGCGCCTCTTTCCAAATTTTTTTATTTTTTATTTAGTGATTCCCTGCAATTAATATTATAACAGGATTTAAGACCCGCCAGAATATCCCGCGCGTCCCGTTCTTTTAAGCCGCGCGAGCCATCGCCCAGCCCTACGCCCGGTTTTGCCTGTTCTCCGTGGAAATCCGAGCCGCATGTGACGAGCAGTCCATATTTATTCGCCAGCTCCAGATATCGGGCAGTCTGTTCATCGGTATGCGTACTGTAATAACACTCCATGCCGGACAGGCCATATCCCTTCAATTCGGATACCAGCACGTCAAGTTGTTTGTCATCCAGCTTGAGAAGCGCCGGATGCGCAAGCACCGGCACGCCTCCCGCTTTTAGAATAGCCTCAATGCCTTCCCGCGCGGGCGGCTTGGAGCGCTCGACCGCGTCAAATTCCGGCGTCCCCAAATATCGGTCGAAGGCATCCTGAACAGTGGCGGCGTATCCTGCCTCCACCATGGCGCGGGCGAAGTGCGGACGTCCGGCTGTTTCATTGGTGACATGCCGCTTCACCTGTTCTTCGGTCAGCTCAACCCCGTATGACCTGAGGTAATCGTAAATCCGGCCCTCGCGCTGTGCGCGCAGGCGTATGAAATTCTCGCACAATTGCAGCAGGGAGGCGTCGGTATAATCGATAAAATATCCCAGAATATGCAACTCCCGGTTGCCCTCGACACTGATTTCTATGGCGGGGACAAATGTTATTCCCAACTCTGCCGCGCGGGCTTCGCCCTCCGCAAGACCGGTAACGGCGTCGTGGTCGGCAATAGCCAAGATGGATATGCCTTTTTCGGCGGCCATGGCGACGACTTCGCCCGGCGTATATTGCCCGTCCGATTTGTTCGTGTGTACGTGCAGGTCTATCATATCGGGAAAAACTTTCTCATAAGCATTTCGATGGCTTCGTCGACGGAGCAGCCGCTGGTGTCGATTGCAAAATCCGGATTCGCCGGCGCTTCGTATAGGGCGGTGACCCCGGTAAAATTTGGAATCTCGCCACGCCGCGCCTTGGCGTAAAGGCCTTTTGTGTCCCGGCTTTCGCACACGTCCAACGGAGTGCTTACATACACCAGCGCGAATGATTCCCCGACAATACTCCGCGCGTTTTCGCGGTCGCTCTCATATGGAGAAATCAACGACGCCAGAACGATAAGACCGGCGTCGTTCATCAGCTTTGCAACCTCCGCCGTTCTGCGGATGTTCTCGACACGATCCTGCTCCTTGAACCCCAGGTTTTTATTGAGCCCGTGCCGCATGTTGTCACCGTCGAGCAGCATGGTGTGCTTCCCTTGGGCAAACAACCGTTTCTCAAGCGCGTTGGCGAGAACCGTCTTACCGGCTCCGGACAGTCCGGTAAACCAAAGAGTGAGCGGCTTTTGCCCTTTGGCAGCCGCGCGCATAGCAGGGGTTACGTCGGTGTCCTTCCATACGATGTTGGTCGAACGCCGGAGGGAATGCAGTATTGTACCGCAAGCAGCCGTCATGTTGCTCACGCGGTTAATCAGGATGAACCCGCCAAGAGCCCTGCTGTTTTCAAACGAATCGAACGCCATATTTTCGGACAGCGATATGTCGCAGACAGCAATCTCATTTTTATAAAGCTTATCCGCAGCCATATTCTTTCCGGTGTTGGCGTCGATCTTGTGCTTGATCGCCATGACCATAGCGGGAAGTGTTTTCGCGCCGCATTTCATCCAGTAATGCCTGCCCGGAACCAGTTCTTCGGCGTCCATCCATAGTATCGTGGCCGTTAACGCGCTGCTTGACTCCGGATCGACCCCGCATGTCAAAACGCTGCCGCGTGAAACGTCGACCTCACTGTCCAGTTGAACGGTTACAGGCTGCCCTGCGTACGCCGTGCCGGTCGGCCGATCCGCCACGTATACAGCCTCGACCCGCGCCTTCTCCCGCCCGGGCAGTAGAGTAACTTCATCGCCAACGGAGATCTGCCCATGCTCGATTTGCCCCTGAAAACCCCGGAAGGTGTGGTTAGGACGGCAGACGCGCTGTACGGGCATGACGAAACCGCCGTCTGCGTTCTTTGAGCTGACGTCAATCCCTTCCAGATACGACAGCAGCGGCAGCCCCTTGTGCCAGAGTGTATGTTCGGACGGCTTTGTGACGTTGTCGCCGTCGGTGGCGCAGACAGGCAGAGCATATGCGCTTTCTGCACCCAAACCTCCCGCAAGACCGAGAAATTCCCCATGTATCTCGTCAAAAATATGTTTATCGTACGCCACCAGGTCGATCTTATTGACCGCAAGAACAAAATGCTTTATCCCCATGAGGGAACAGATTCGCGCGTGCCTCCGGGTCTGCGTGAGCAGGCCCTTCGTGGCGTCTGCCAGTATGACGGCCAAGTCGGCGAAAGACGCCCCGACCGCCATATTGCGCGTGTACTGCTCATGGCCGGGGCAGTCGGCGACGATAAACGAGCGCTCTTCGGTTGTAAAGAAACGGTAGGCGACATCGATCGTGATGCCTTGCTCGCGCTCGGCCATCAAGCCATCCAGCAATAGGGAATAGTCAAGCCTCCCATCCCGGCTGCCCAGCCTGCTGTCGAGCTCGAGAGCTTTCTCGTGATCGGTAAAGAGCAGCTTGGCATCGTACAGCATATGCCCTATCAGAGTCGATTTTCCGTCGTCCACGGAGCCGCAGGTGATAAATTTCAATAAAGCCTTCATTAAAAATACCCTTCCCGCTTCCGCTTTTCCATGCTGCCTGCCGCCTCATGGTCGATGACGCGGCTTGTCCGCTCCGATGTAACGGCGGCGAGAGTTTCCTCGACAATCGCTTCCAATGTGTCGGCCTCCGACTCATGGCCCCCGGTGAGGGGATAACAGCCCAGCGTTCGGAAACGCACTTTTTTCATCTCCGGCTTTTCCCCAGGAAGTAGGCGCATTCTGTCGTCGTCCACCAGTATAATGTTGCCGTCCCTATACACAACAGGACGCTCCTTTGCAAAATATAACGGGACAATTTCAATCTTCTCACGGCATATATACTGCCAAATGTCCTTTTCCGTCCAGTTGGACAGAGGGAATACGCGAATACTCTCTCCTTCTTTAATCTTCGTGTTGTACAGTTTCCACATCTCCGGGCGCTGGTTTTTGGGATCCCAGGCGTGAGCAGTATTGCGGAACGAGAAGATCCGCTCCTTTGCGCGCGATTTTTCCTCATCGCGCCGACCGCCACCGAACGCAGCCGTAAATTTATACTTATTAAGCGCGTCTTTGAGCGCCTGCGTTTTCATAATATCTGTGTAGGCGGCCCCGTGGTCGAAGGGGTTTATGCCCTGTCGCACGGCGTCTTCGTTGGTGTAAGCAATCATGTCGATGCCATGCTCACGGGCCTTTCGGTCACGGAATGAAATCATTTCCCTGAACTTCCATGTCGTGTCTATGTGCAAAAAGGGGAAAGGCGGCTTCTCGGGAAAGAACGCCTTTAACGCCAATCGCAGCATGACCGAGCTGTCCTTCCCTATCGAGTACAGCATAGCGGGTCTTTCACATTCAGCCGCGACCTCGCGAAGGATATATATTGCTTCGGCTTCGAGAGCGTCCAGGTGGGTTTGTAATTGGCTGGTCATAGAAGAAGACATCCCCTCTGTAAAATTAAAGCCAATCAACTAATGTTAAGTCAGGTATTAAGCTGAAATGTTTTTTGTTGTTAGTGACCAATCCAGCATTTAATGAAATTGCCGCGGCGGCTATCTGCATATCCAAAGCGCTGATGATTTTTCCCGTTGAGGTCATGTGATGGCGGATTTTAGCGTATTTTAAAGCCGCGATATGATCCCAGTCTTTGACTTGGACAAGCGTAACAAAATCGTTGATGTCACGCTCCAGTTTTTCTGAAGGATTCTTCTCAAAGCCATATAACAATTCCGCATAAGTAATGACGGAAATGCATATCATGTCGCTTTTGTGTTTCAAAAAATCTTTTTTCAGCTGTAAAGGGCGGTCCCTGATTATGTAACTGCATATATCCGTGTCGAGCATAAAAATTTCGGGCATTAGAACAACTCCCGTTCCTCGGGCGGCGCATTCTCCGATCTGTTGAGTTCAAAATCAAGACAAGGACCGGATTCAAAGAAACTATCCCATGTAACGGAGGGTTTAGGAAGCAGAATGACCTTGTCTCCATCTCGCTCAATATAAACCTCATTAGTGGTGAAATTGAACGCCTTCGGCAGTCTTAAAGCCTGGCTTCGTCCGCTTTTGAAAATTCGTGCCGTCGTTCTGTTCATAAAAAAAGCTCCTTCCAAATATTCGTGTAATATGATTATGTCATATCACATATATATAAGCAAGAATTTTTTTTGAGTCTTCTCTTGGTTCATCTACAGTCCGATACGTTTTAGAACCCATTCCTCCGCCGCTCCGAAAATAAACTTTTCGATAAAAACACCAATCATGGTGATAATCAAAATTATCAGCATAACACGATTGATGTCGGCTAAATCGCGGCCCATCATCAGTGCTTGACCAAGCCCGATAGTAGCTGACATGACCTCCGCGGCCATGAGCGAACGCCAGGCAAACGACCATCCCTGCTTGAGCCCGATAATAAGAGACGGAAGGCAAGCAGGCAGAATTACCCGGAAATACAGCGTTCCGCCTTTGGCGCCCATGGTTCTGGCGGCCTTAATGTACAAAGGATTTATATTACGTATCGCCGATTCAACGGCGATGGAAATGCAGAAAGCCGAGCCCATGACGACGACAAAAAGAATGGAGCTTTCCGTCAGCCCAAACCAAAGGATAGCAAACGGCACCCAGCAAACTGAGGGCAGAGATTGAATGCCTAGAATGAGCGGGCTTGCCGTCTCGGAGAGCGCCCGAAACCGCGCCAAAAGCAAACCCACGGCTGTTCCAATGATAATCGAAATAAGAAAGCCTGCGAATGCCCTGCGTAAGCTGAACGAAACGGCGATATACAGCAGATTTTGCCGTACCATAGTTACCAATGACCGCCAAACGCCCAGCGGATTTGGGAATGCGTAAGGTTTCCACCAATTGAACACCGACGTGCCAAAATGGAATACAATCTGCCATACCACGATGAGCATTATATAAAATACTACCTGCCGAACTATCCGCTCAATCATTTCGATACTCCTGCTCGACGCTCTTATCGACCTCTATCCGGATTTTGCCAAGCAAATCGGCGCGAAGCTCAATAAATTCCGGCGCTTCAATATGCCGAGGCCGCGGGAGGTCTATTTTAAATTCTTTTTTTACTTTGCCGGGATTTGCGCTCATCATGATAATCCTGTCCGCGAAGAAAATGGCTTCTTCAACGCTGTGAGTTATGAAAAAAACCGTTTTTCGCGTTTTCTGCCACAGATCCTGAATTTCCTCGCGCAGTTTGTTGCGCGTTTGCTTGTCAAGCGCGGCGAAGGGTTCGTCCATCAGCAATATCTTTGAGTCCAGCGCCAACGCGCGGGCAAGCGCGACACGCTGCTTCATGCCGCCGGATAATTGATGCGGGCGGTAGTCCTTATAATGCGCGAGTTGAACCATTTTAAGCCATCGTAGCGCTATTTCGTCCTGCTGTGCCTTATTCTTTCCTGCCAGGCGCAAACCGAACCTGACATTCTCAATCACTGTGAGCCAGGGAAACAGCGCGGACTCTTGAAAAATGACCGCCCTATCCGGGCCGGCGTCTTCTATGGGAACCCCGTCAAGGGTAACGCAGCCTTCGGTGGGAGCTTCGAGCCCGGCGATGATGTTGAGCAAGGTTGTTTTGCCGCAGCCGGACGGCCCGATAACACAAACGAACTCTCCGTCCCCAATGTTCAGGGTAATGTCCTGCAATGTGTCGCGCTGGGTTTTCTCAAATCTTTTCGTGATGTTATCCAGAACTAAACCCATAACGGCCTCACTTTATGAACGTATCTTTCGTCAGGTTGCTGTCCGGCAGTTTTGCTATAAAGTTTTCGTCCACGCCGATTTTCGCGAAATCCATAATAGAAGAAACGTGGATTTCATAGGAAATTTGCAGCCGCCTAAAAGCGCTCTCCAATACATCCTGATCAATCGGCCTCTGCGTAATCTCCGCTATCTGGGCGTTAATTATATCCATGGCAATTTCCATGTTATCGTTAATATAAGCCGTTGCTTCTTTATGTGCCTCCATAAACCGGGCGACGGCGTCGGGATGGGCGTCCAAAAAATCCTTGCGGACAATTACAATAGCTGTTGACGGGATTCCGTTGGGATCAACCTCATCATAATCCAACACGACCCGCCCACCCCGGTTCAATTCCAGGATACTGCCCCACGGCTCCGGTACCAGCGCCGCGTCGATGTTCCTGCGGTCCATAAGATTTGCAACGTCGGCGTTAGAGGACTGCACCACGTTGACAGTACCGCCGTGAGCAGACGGTTTGAGCCCGTTCGCAGTTAATAACGCCAGCAGGCTGAGATGCTGGGTATTACCGAATTGCGGGATGGCGACCGTCTTGCCGTCCAAATCCCCGGCGGAGCGAATGTCGGAATCGCTTCGCGCCACAAGAACAGACCCTCCGTCGGATGCGCCCGCGATGATGAACAAATCGCCGTCAGACTGTATATATCCATTCACGGCCGGTACGGGGCCAATATAGCCAATATCAACCTCCCCGGCGAACATGGCTTCTATTTCGGACGGCCCCGCGTTAAATGTGATCCAATTGACCTTTATACCATCGAAAGCTTGCTCCAGCGTTCCCTGCCCTTTGAGCAGCAATGCCTGAGCGTGTGTAATATTGGGGAAGCACGCCAGATTGATTTGTGTCAGTTCTATCTGTTTCGTGTTCTGCTTGTGGATTGCAAGAAATAACAAAAGTGCGAAACATATAAGCGCGAAGGCTATGGATTTTCGCCTGATTATGGTTCACCTCTCTTAACACTAATCCAGTTTATCCAGTAATTCCCTAATTATTCTGTCCATATCTTCCGCTCTATAGCGTTGGTCAATCGGCAAAGGAAGAAGGAATTTCGACAAATAGGCAGAGAATGTCTCTTTTGGCACAATATTGCCGCTATCATCCCAATAACGCGCGACATATATTCGAGCCGCTTTGAGTTTTTCCCGCAAGTTTTTTTGGCGAGTAAAGGATAAACCATCGGACAAGCAATAGTATCCAGATCAAAAACCAGTTCATTTATTGAAGAAAATTCATTATGTAAATGGTGGAAATTTTCAAGACGTACCTGCCGCACCCGTCCATAATCAATATTTCCCATTAGCGCGCGCGTCAGGTTGGACATCTCCATTATGGGTTGATTCAATAATAAATCGTCATTAACCCTAAAATCATCATACCCCGCACTCGCGCCAAGGTCATACCTTTTCAGTAAGTGGGCGGTACGTTCGTATGAAACATCCTTCGTCAATTTCAGTTCAAGCATCTTATCACTAATCAATAACCCGCCATCCGGTAAACCAAAGAATTTTCTGGGACTATAAAAACTGCCTATCCCTTTTGGAACTGCATAAAAACTTTGAGCGTTATCGACTATGAGATTGATATACTTCCTCTCAAGAATAGCAATATTGCCGCCACATACGCCAAACCAGTCATTCACTATAATATATGAATTTTGGGAAAATTCAATCGTTGGCAAAAATTTGTTGTTAATATCATAAAATATAATCGCGCACCCTATTTCATATAACGTATCCCAAACAACCGGGCAAGTGTATGGTCGAGGCTATTTGAAAGCGTGACTCAAGGCTTCCCAAAATGTGGCAAACTCATGCATATGTAGCCGAAGCCTACGTTTAATGTTAGCCCAAAATTTCTCAATTGGATTCAAATCGGGGGAATACGGCGGAAGGAATATCACCCTGAATCCATATTCATCAGCAATATCGTAAATAGCATTCTTTCGATGGTGAGTCGCGTTATCTATGATCAAAACACTTTTTTCTGGGTCTTGGAGTGTCGGGACAAATACATATTCTAACCAACCCTCAAATAAACCACCATTCATAGAACCGCTAAAAGCAAAAGCCGCTAAAATTTCGTCACCATTTTTCGCTGCAACGATGCTTGTGCGCATAAATTTTTTGCCGCTAATCTTACCGACAACTTTTTCCCCACGCGGGGCATAACCGTACTCACGAGAATAGTATTCGTCAAATCCGCTTTCGTCAGCATAAAACAACTCGATGTCATCCGGCAAGGCTTCTATTTCGTCAATAAACTCTTTGCGTTTTTGTTCGTCGCGCTCTG
>Ga0099364_10002099_pt1 | contig 32097 bp, 20 predicted proteins | sample TergutTh196P3_FD_73070 | JGI IMG/M metagenome (GOLD analysis project Ga0099364, IMG submission 73070) | Microcerotermes parvus P3 segment gut microbial communities from Pointe-Noire, Republic of the Congo - Th196 P3 | ecosystem: Host-associated > Arthropoda: Insects > Digestive system > Gut ... | reverse complement strand
GATTCGGAGTTTGTCTGCTGCAGACTGTGCTTTGGCAGTCGATGGGGAAAAAGGAATCACAGAAAGAGCCGCTACTGTTGCCGAGGCACGTCTCAAAAATTCACGTCGCTGTTGCATGGGAAGTTCAAATCGATAAACGGGAACGAAACATACGTCATTGTACTCAACATTGTGCCGCCGAGTCAAGGTGTCCTTCGGGTCGAAAGCCAGTCGCTCCGGCTGTCATCTGCGCTCCCGGTTTCCATCTAAACTTGAAAACCAGCAACTCTTGCGGTAGAATGTCGAGACTGTAACATTCCTCAATCGAACACTTCGCTCAACTGTCTATGCAACGCATTGCCCTTTTTCTTTTCGTTCTCCTGCTTGCCCTGCCGCTGAATGCGGCGGAGATTGGCGATGTCGTGTTCAAAACTTCGTTCGATGAATCTAATGTTCACGAACGCTGGACGGGTTCCCATGCCGTTCCGGTGGCATTAGTTGATGAAACAATCCGCATTTCGCTCCCTGAAGAAGGTAACGCAAAACATGCCTCGGTCACGCAACAGTTGCCCGTCGAACACTTGCGCAGCACCCGGCTTCGCATTACGGGACGTATCAAGTCGGACAACGTCAAAGAACCGCCGCAATCGTACAACGGCATCAAAATGATGCTGATTCTCGACACACCCGGCGGCAAACATTGGCTGCAACGCAACAACGTTTGGGGGACGTTCGACTGGAAGGAAGTTTCCTTTATTGCCGTCGTACCGGAAGATACCACAGACGCAACGCTGCACCTCGGCATCGAAAACACTACCGGCACCGCTTGGTTCGATGATATTACGATCACGGTCATCGGCAAAAGACCGGTGCGTCCGACCAACAAGCCGACTGGTCCCGTCTATAAAGGACACGATTTGCCTCGGTTACGCGGCGTGATGATTCAGCCGAACACATTCACATCGGAAGACCTCAAAGTCCTCGCGGGGGATTGGAAGGCAAATCATATCCGTTGGCAACTTATATGGGGCGGTTTCCCGAATGGTCCCGCCGACACCGCAACGGTCGAAGAGTATGCTGATTGGATCGACAAGCAGTGTGAACAACTCGACCGAATGTTGCCGGAACTCGAACGCTACGGTGTGCGGATTGCACTAGATGTCCATACTCCGCCGGGCGGTCGAATGCCGAGAGAAACCAGCGGCTCCGAAATGCGGTTGTTTCAAGAGAAACAATTCCAAGATGCCTTCGTTGAGACGTGGCAAAAACTTGCGAAAAGATACAAGGGTGTCGATGTGGTTTGGTCTTATGATCTTTTGAACGAAGCGGTCGAAGGCGACATGCCGAACATTGAAGGATTGCTCGACTGGCGTGAGTTGGCACTAAAAACGGCGAAGGAAATCCGCAAAATTGACCCTGACAAGGCAGTCGTGATTGAGCCGGCACCGTGGGGCGCACCGGATGCTTTGCAGTGGTTCGAACCTTTTGATCCAAAGGAGGTTCCTAATGTTGTGTACAGCGTTCACATGTATATGCCGCACGAATTTACGCATCAAGGGGTGTACGAATCTCCCATCGGTTTGGTTTATCCGGGCATGATGTCTGACGGGAAGCATTGGGACAAAGAGCAGATTCGCAATTCGTTGCAGTCGGTAATTGATTATGGGAAGGATTTCGGTGTGGCGATATACATCGGCGAGTTCGGTTCGATACGCTGGGCACCGGAGAACAGTTCGTATCGGTACTTGCGGGATTGCATCGAAGTATTCGAGGAAGAGGGTTGGGATTGGGCGTATCATGCGTTTCGTGAGTGGGACGGCTGGAGCGTCGAGCATGGTTCTGACAAGAATGACCGCCGCCGTGTAACGGAACCGACCGACAGAGAACTACTCTTGCGAAGTTGGTTCGAGAAAAATGAACGATAGGGCTATCAGCATTGCAAGAGTATTGTTTTACATAATTACTCTTGCCTCAAACCAATGTTTTCGATATACTCGCAAGCGATGGATCGGATTGCTCCCCCTTTTGCAGACGACGAACCGGAAATGATCGCCGATTGGAAAGCGAAAGTTCAACGACTCGGTCAGCAAGCCATTGGACAACTCGACTGCAAAATAACAGCATTGCAGGCGATCACACTGGAAGGTAACCGGACAGCAAACCGACTCGAAGTCTTTGTCGAACATTTGGAACAAGTTACTCAAAAGCAAATTGAATGGCAACGGCTCCAAATTGCGTACAGAGTCCACACTAACACCAATGCCATGTCAATGCAATCGAAGCCCGAACCTGTGGAAACCCTGTCGGCAGCCATACCGGCTGCGAAGCTGATGCCTGATGCCGCCGCATATACCGATGTTCTCAAAGAAATAGCCGAAATAGCCGAAGGAGTTGACGGTGTCAGCGAACAAATCAGGCAAAGCACCACGCTCGGCGATCAGCCGGAACTGGCTGAACTCCTGCGGCAGTTTAAGCAGCAGGAAGAACCGCCGCCGCCGGCAAAGTTGACCGAAGAACTCTGTCGAGAGGCAGAAATGCTGTCGAATTTCGGCTTGGAACCGCCGGAGATCGCCCAGCGATTGGGAGTCCCTTCGGAAACGCTTGATTTGCTGTTGCAAATTCACCAAAACATAGATACAATTACGGAAACGGTTACAACCCCACTTTCAAATATGTCTGACTTTGATGATTTTGACGGCTTTGTGGAAGCCGATGACGCACGCTCTACAATATCGCCGAAAGCAATCACGGACACGTTTAAGAATCCTCCCGCCTTCAAAATGGGTATCGTTGGTGTTGGTCAATGCGGCAACAACATTGCCCAGGCATTCTATCGGATCGGCTATCGCCGGGTGTTGTTGGTGAACACTGCGCAGACCGACTTGGATTCCATCGAAGATCAAATCACTAAGTTGCCCATCGACAAACAAGGGGCAGGCAAAGACCCGACAGTGGGAAAGGCGCGAGTGGAAGCCAAAGCCACCGAAATTCGGAACGGAATTCTCCGTGAATTCGGCGACGATTTTGACAAAATCATTGTTTGTCTCGGTCTTGGCGGCGGCACCGGTTCCGGCGGCGGACCCGCCGTGATCAAAATCGCCCAAGATATTATCAAAGCCAGAGGAGGCAATCCCGCAAAGGATGTCATCGTCATCGTTACTCTTCCCGACCCCAATATGGATGGTCCGAGACAATGTTTCAATGCCCTTGCCGCCTACGGACAAATTGCTCAACTTGGGGTGCCCTTGACTATCATTGACAACGCTCAGGTCGGTTCCATCATTCGTGCAAAATTGGCAGAAGGTTGGACACCGATTAACACATGGATTGCCCGAACATTCCACATGTTCAATGCGTACGCAAATATGCCCAGCGATCATGGAGCGTTTGACGGCAACGATTTCAACGACGTCATCAGCCGAGGGCGATTGCTGTTTTCCGCCTTTCGGGTCACGAACCTGAAAGACCGGTATGCCATCGGCGACACGATGGCTGCCAATTTAGAACGTTCTCTCTTTGCCAAATGCGACCGTGCGTCGGCAACCGCTGCCGGATGCCTACTGGTTATCAATCCGCGAATAGGAAACGATTTGAGTATGGAAGACCTGGCTCCTGCATTACAGGAACTCAATAACATCATGCAGCCCAATAGTACGCTTCATCGGGGAATTTACATTCCCGATTGGTCGTTCAACGACCAGGACAAACATCCTGACTTGTTCTGCTATGTCATTCTCGGCGGACTGGACCATCCTCGGGTTACTTTAGCAGGGCTGTTCGACAAGGCGAAAAGTTTCGATCAGCGGTATGAATCGGTAGAAGCGTTCCTGGCGGCACAAGCGTAAAGCATCAATCGTAAATCGGTATCACGTATCCTTCACAGGACGATTCCGCTTGCCGGATCAAGAGCAACACCGTGACTGGTTCGGCAAAGCAGTTCCAATACCGTGACCAACAATTCGGGGTTGATCCGCTCAAATTCACCGCTGTCCATTCCGGCAACGTCAGCAACATCTAATCCTTTGGGATAACGGCATCGGTCAGAGCAGTCGGGATCGAAGTGAAATTTTCCTTTGTTTTTAGCGTTTTGTCCGAGAGTCTGCGAGACGATGTCCCCATGTTCGGTTGGAAGTGTGCTCTGTCTTGCGAATCTCAATTCGGGTAGTTTTGTAACATTGAATGCGGAAGTTCCCGCTAGTTGCTCAAAATGGTGAACATCAAACCGCATGGTGCATTGAGTGATTTGCCGCAGTTTCAAGAGTTCCTCGGACACCGCCTCTTCTTGCAAGGAATGAACCAATTGTTGTATTTCGGTCAACACATCGTTTCCTTCTCTATAGACGATTTCGAGTGCCGCATGATTTTCGTAAGAAGCGATGGTCATGGCGATAAGATTGCCGTTAGGTTCGGCTTTGCTGTCAAGAATGTCAAAAAATGGGGCATAAGTATTTAAGGCACGGCGGAGCGTCGGCAGTTTCGGTCTGTGTGAAGACTCAAAATAGACGAAATAAGTCTCGCACCAATCATAACGGTCATCGTCGAACAACGTCATGATGTTCATTGTAGCATGCGATCTGCATGAAAACAATGTCAATTGCCGTTTTCCTTCAAGAGTCTCGCTGAATCGTCCGATTACCAGTCATAAGTGTCCCGATAAACGGCACAACCGTTACAATCCGCTTATCTAGACATCCTAAACAACGCAAGTCAACAGATTTACCGTTGACGTTCCCCTGACGAGGAATAAAGTATGAAAAGATTGCCGTTCAAAATTGGTTTTCTCGGAATTGCCCTTTTGCTTTTGTTCGCATTTTCAACCGGATTTGCTAACGATTCTCAGGATTTTGAGCAACTGCTCCAGGAAGCACTTCGTGCTAATCCAAACAGTGCGGCAGGCGATGCGAATTCCGACAGAACAGGACTGACTGCGCCCCGCTCCGCTGCTGTTCCTCCAAGAAGAGAACCGCAACCCGTTCCCACACCGGGTGGTCCCGCAAGAACAGTAACGACAAGACCGATTGCCCCCGGCGGTGCTCCGGCGGCAAACGCTCGAACGGCAAGCCCGACCGTCATCAGCGACGGTTGGACAACCATCGAGCCGAATGATCCTAGTATCGTTGTGCCGGAACCGCAGATTGTCTCGCCACCGCCAGCAAGACCTCCCGCCCAAGAACCGGTTGCCGACCCTTCTGCCGAGACCGACGACGCTAGAAAACCGGTCGAACTCTTTGAGCCTGACCCGATTGCCCAGACTCCCGCTATTGGGACAGATGCGGCACCGCTCTTTCCCGAAGATATGTTCGATGTCGAGGCAGTCATCATAGACGAAGAAAGCGGTGAAAACTTGTCAGAACCGATTCGGGGAAGCGCGGATATCGAGGAACTGGGAATCATTACCGAACCGAGAAGAAGAGGAGAACCAAGAGAACCTTTCCCCGTTGCTCCTGTCGAAAAAGGGGAACTGAGCGACCTTTTCCTCGACGACTTGGCGAATGAACGGATAGAAGAACCGAAAGAAGAAGTCAGCGAAGAACCCGCCGGAGAATCTGTGCCGGAGAAAACACAGGTTACCGTTGTCATTCCAGACTTCGACTGCGATGATGACGAAACCGTTTGGAAAATGATTGACCCTAGTTTAGTGGGCGACCCCCATGTGGTCGATAAACTCAAATTGATGTACGACGAAATCATGAATGGTTTACGGTCTCGGAACATTACCAACCGATACGAAATGTGGAAAACTTTCGGCAGAGGTATCATGCGAGACACATCGGGGATCAACACACGAAGCGAACTTGACGGTCGGGCTCGGCTTTCATGGTTTCTGAAACTCTTCGACGAGCCGATACGGTCAACATTTGAAGTCGAGGAGTATTCCCGAGAATTACACGCCGGTTTGTCCGGCAATCACCGACACCTTGCCGAGTTGATGCCCGGCATTCGGGAACGGATGGATATTGCTCCGAGAGAAGATGCCGGTATTCGGTTTCCGCTCTGCACTACGCCCCAGGAAGCCCTCGCAGAGGTCAAGCGTTGCCTACTCATAGCGGCATCTTCACACTCAAGAGCGTTTTCGACATTGTTTCCCAGCGAAATGACAGATTTAGAACAAAATTTAGCGGAAACATTTGTTGGAAGAAATGTCATCAATGGTCATACGATTCCAGCCCGTTCTGTGGGACGCAGACTTTGCGATGTTTTCGTGAAGGTCGATATGGCAGCCATGTACGATGGTGCGGAAGCCATGATACCGCTCACGAACACGGCATTGCTTGACCTGCTGACTCAGTTCCCCGAAGATGTATTACCTCAAGTAACCATCAACGGTCAACGGTTTCAACGGCTTACGACCGCGGCAGGCGACATTATCATCGGCGGTCGCGGAAGAGATAATGTGTACGATCTCGATTCGCCGGAGATGCGCGATGTGATCTGCGTCATTAGTTTGGGCAACAACGACACATTCCGTGAAGGAACATGTAACATGGATCGCCCCGTATTTGTTGTCCTCGCATTGGGCAGGCAAAACACTTTCGTTGGTACGAGACCGGGTATCCAGGGTGGGTCGATCATGGGTATTTCTCTGCTGGTTGATCGCGGCAGCGGCAACAGTACCTACAGGGCAGCGGACGTTGCTCAGGGTTCCACGATGGGCGGCGTAGGTATTCTGGTTAATTTCGAGGGCGGCAACAGATACGAGGCACGCAGACGTGTTCAAGGTCACGCCCTTTTGGGTCTTGGAATGTTGATTGACCGAGGAGCCGGCAATGCATCCTACAAGGCAGCACTCTGGGCTCAAGGTTATGGTGCGCCGGGCGGATTCGGTATTCTCTCGAACAGCGGTAACGGCAACAATCATTATTACTGCGGCGGACTCTACATTGACTCGTATCCTGAACACCCCGGCTATGATGGTTGGGGACAGGGAGTCGGAGCAGGTATCCGGCAAGTTGCTAACGGCGGTATCGGTGTCATTCTCTCCGGAACTGGCGACGATGTCTATGAAGTCGATTATTTTGGGATGGGCGGCGGATACTGGCTCGGTGTCGGTATTGCCCGGGATTTCGGCGGAAATGATATACGGCATGGAACGACGCTCACAACCTTTGACGGCAGAGCACGTTCACGAGGGTCGGAGCCGGGTGCAAGAGGAGCAGAGCGGCAATGGACACGTTTTGTCAACGGCTGGGGTTGCCACTATGCGGTCGGGTACCTATTCGATGACGGCGGAAATGACATTTACGGCGGACAAATCATGGGAACCGGTATGGCATGGGACTTGGCGTTTGGAATCCTTGCCGATTTCAGCGGCAGCGGCAGATATACCTCTACCGGAAATATGAAGCACGGTGTCGGTGCAGAAGCGAGTATCGGTATCCTGTTCTCCTACGGCGGCGACGACGTATTTGCTGGTCGAAGTCAGGGACTTGCGACCACCAACGTGACTTACCATCCCCCTGCGGCTGGCGGAAATTTCAGTTTCCTAATCAACTACGGCGGGAATAACCAATACGGGACAGGAAACCAAAGAGTAGCGCAGCGGCATTCATTTGTGCAACGCGGTTCGCCTAGCGGATTCCTCATTGACCGACCGACGGAGAGCGAGGCGGTAGAAGCCATTGCTGCTCTACGATTGGCAATCGAAACCCGAAACCAGGAAATAGCGGAATACGATGCGATGATTGCTCAACGGCGTGAAGAGTTTGCACAACGAAGACAGCAATATAGACCGCCTGCACAGCGAAGACCAGTGCCGATTACAGAAACGCAACTGATCAGTGCAGTCCCGGACTTCGATCCTAATGTCCGAAGTGCCGCCACGGATACAAGAACCGGCGCAACAGAAACAAATGTGAGGTAAGAATATAGCATATCGGAGATAGAATGACAACTCCTATATTCTACCTACTAACTCCTAACTCCCAGCCCCTAACTAATCCCCTACAATGAAAACTACGATATTCAAAACAATCCTTGTTTTTGCTCTTTGCGGCATCGTTTCTGCGGAGGAGCAGACTTACGACGCAACACCGGAACCGGATGATGCTCATGTTCCGATCTGCGAAGTGCTTGCACCGGCGCGAATTATTCCTTCGGTCAAAGCGGAATACGATGAGAACTCGTTGGTGTTGCCGGGCGACATCCCGATTCGACCGCCGCAGTTGCTTCGGAACGATAGCGGACAACTCGTTTTGGTGCAATACACATCCCGCGCCCAGAGCAGCAGCAGGAGTCATAGCGGTCAGTCGAGTGCCAGAAATCAGCGGCAACCGGAGCAGCCGGCGCAGTCTAATGTGCCGGAACTGCCGCCGTTGCTGCGGGATTTTGACACGATGAGCGAACAAGAACGTATGGCGGCTTTGCAGCGAGCGATTGAAACGGTGTTAATTGCCAATACCCGCAGAGGCATGAATACACGTGAAAACACGCCGAATGAGGTATTGCTGATGGCACTTCCCTACGGAGCCGATGCGAGAGTCTTTCAGCCGAATCCGAACATCGATCCTCGGGACAGAAATGCTCCTAGAGGAAACTACATTTATTCAATAGGTGCGTTGTGCTGGAATACCCCTTGCAACGGCAAGACACTCCTGCGAACCGACGGAAGAAGAATCATTGCCCGAGTCGGGCATGGATACCAAAATCAACCCGGTAGTTTTGCCGCTCTGATGGCAATGTCGAACATTATGCCGAATTACGAGTTGAAGGTGGGAGGCAGTTCACACACGATTGCAGACTTAATCAAATCGGAAAGACAGTTGATTTCCAAAGGAATGAACATGTCAATGGTACTGGTTGCGCTGTCCTTTTACGGCAGTGCAACGGATCAGTGGAAGAATGATTTCGGCGATGCCTGGGATATCGAAAAAATAGTGACGAACGAACTGAATCGGTCGATTGATCAGGGAACGAGCGATATTACCGATTGGCTCCTCGGTTTGACAGCGGCTGTTGCATTGTATGAAGGCGAAAGCATACCGATTCGAGGACCGATGGCACTGGCAAAACGGCAACTGCAAGTCTATCAGGAGTTCGTGATGACGATTCAAAATGACCGAAATCTTTGGCATCCGAAGTTCTTTTTGTACAAGGGTTTCAATCCTAACGCCTTTGAGACAATGTTTTCGAGCGGACATATTCTGCGTTGGCTTGTTTTTTCGTTGCCGGACGATGAATTGCGAGACCCGCGGATTATCAAAACCGTGATGAGTTTGACCTCGACGATCAATCGTGTGCGACCGGAAACGATGGCAAACAGTTTGAGCGCCAAACAATTGGAGAGTATGGCAGTCTCGCTTCATGCGATTTCGCTTTACTACCAACGTGCCTTCGGCGAAGCCCCGCCGACGCAGACTCCGCAAAGCGGAACAGTTGCCGCAAGGTAGTACAACAGTGCTTGGGGTATCGGGGGTGTGTAAAAATTCATGTGGAGTTATTCCATGCGTGCTTCCACTGGTCGGAGTAGAGTAGAGCGGCGAGTATCACAATTTTGTTCGCCCGCTCCTTTCGCCAACACGCACCCGTCTGTTTCAGACGAAAGCAAATCAAATTGCGTGCTTGGAAAAAGGGATTTTTGATTTTTTTATTTTCCAAAACACCAAGTGTTGCACAAAAAAGGTCGCCCTTACGGCTCACTTTGGGCTTGATTTCTGCTCTTGCGTTTGCCCGCACCGTAAGCCAAAATTCCGGCTCCGGCGGCTCCCGCTGCGGTTGCACCGCCCGCTAACTATGCTGTGCAACGGGGTCATCCTCTCGGATGGTGTTGCGAATGAATTTTTTTGAGGCGATCCATATCGGTATGGGTGTAAATTTGCGTCGTTATAATGCTTTCGTGTCCGAGCATTTCCTGAATCAGGCGGAAATCAACGTCATTGGCAAGCATGTGTGTCGCAAAACTGTGCCGCAAAGAGTGCGGACTTATATCTGGAACACCTATTCGGGCTGCATACTTTTTGACCAACTCCCACATCGCTCCTCGACGCATTTTGTATCCTTTGAAGGACAAAAACGCCCAAGGAACGTTCGTCTCTACTGGGGGATCATCCGCATCCCAACCGCGTGCCCGAAAATAGGAACAACCCCTTCGTCTGCTTAATACGGTTTCCCGCTCTTCCGCCATCCAAGTCCGAAAGGCGGCAATCGCTTGTTTTGCAAGGGGAATGGTTCGCTGCTTGTTTCCTTTGCCTGTACAAAGGCAATATCCTTCGGTTTCGTGAATGTCTTGCAACTTGAGTGTCGCCAGTTCGGAAACCCGGCAACCTGTTGCATAGAAAAATTCTAAGATTGCCCGATCTCGCCGCCAAAGTTTGTCGGTGCCTTCTTCCGGGGCGGCGAGCAGTTCGATGATCTGTCCCGGCGTAAGAAAATGCGGCACTCGCTCCCAGAGTTTGGGGCTTCCTAGCAGTTTAGCGGGATTATCCGACACCGTGCCTTCGAGTTGCAGATACACGAAAAACACGCGGAGCGAGGCGATGTGCCGGGCGCGGGAAGAGGGAGCAAGATGGCGTTTGTCGAGCCAGACGACATAATCGGCAAGAGCGTCGACGTGTAGTTTTTGGAGCGAGCGGTTGCCGAGCCATTGAAAAAAGTGTTCCATATCCCGACGGTAGGCGGCAACGCTGTTATCCGCAAGATGCCGTTCTCGGGCGATGTAGCGTAGGAAACCCTCTAGCCAAGTCTGCTGGTCAGATTGGCTTTCGATATGCCTAACTCGGAGCTTCCGCCGCTTTGGATTGAACTGCATGGTTATGTTATCGGCAAAACGGCACCTATTCTTGACATGAGGATTCCGGCACCGCAGCGCAATCCTTGTACCGCTCAGGGTAATTCACCACATGCCTAGTCCGGCAAGTTGTCAACGGACGGGACACAAATAGACTTGTCTCCTAACATGATCTTGCTATACTGAAGCCGACCACCGCTACTCTTGTGCTTGTCTTTGCGTGCTTTGCGGTTAAAAAAGAGTTAACCGCAAAGTGCGCAAAGGCGCGGTTGATCCGGTCGCTACGGCCGCCGTCTGCGCTCCCGGCTTCCATCAAATCTTGCACGGCTACGGCTCCATTATAGCAAGAGAAAGCGGAAAAACAAAAGTCCGCCACGAGTTTCCACGAAGATTGCAAAGCAGCCAAACCGCCGTCATTCCAGTGCAAGCCAAAATCCTGTAAAATAGGGATCACATCACTCGTAAGGATTCCTGCTTCGCAGAAATGACAGATGTTTTATCTGCCAGGGCAGCAACCCCGCGAAGTGTTCGTCCACATTTACCCTTTTACACACAGAAAAACTTTATGCTCAGACAATTTTTATGCACACTGACCATCGTAATTTTTTCGTCCTCTGCCCTCTTGTCCGCCGATTGGTCCGCGTTTCGAGGTGCAGGCGGCAACGGCAATTCACCCGACACCGGATTGCTGAAACAATGGGCACCGGACGGACCAAAACTGCTTTGGCAGACGGATGGTATCGGATTCGGCTATTCCAGTGTCACAATTTCCGGAGACCGAATTTATACCAGCGGTAACGTCGGAGATCTCGCCATGGTCTTCTGCCTGGACAAAGAGGGCAACTTGATTTGGAAAATGGATAACGGACCTGCCATTCATACGGCTGTCAGTTTTCATCCGCGTTCCCGAAACTATCCAGGAACACGAGGAACCCCCACTATTGACGGGGATTTTGTCTATGACGCAAGCGCACTCGGCGAAGTAACTTGCTACAACGCGCTGACTGGCGAAAAAATTTGGAACAGAAATTTGCGGACAGAATATGATGCGCCGCTACCTGTGTGGTGTTTCGGACATTCGGTCATCGTCGATGGCGAGTACGTTATTAGTCCGGTAGGGGGTGCAAATACCATCGCCGTTGCGTTGAACAAGCGCACGGGAGAGACAGTCTGGAAGGCGGCACCAGCCCAATGTCCGACGTTTATCAATCCCGAACGGAATAATCCAATGGGCATAGCAGCGGCGGCTTATACGACACCCTATCTTTTTGAATTCGACGGAAGCCGAATCGTTATCGTGATGAGCGAAGCGACCGTCGAGGGACTCGATCCGAAAACCGGTGAGACCCTCTTTTCGTTTTCGTGGTCGAACTCAAGAAACGTACACTGCACGATGCCGATTTATCACAATGGTCACCTTTTTGTGACGACTGGTTACGATGGCGGCACGGCAAAACTGTTCCGATTAGCAAAGAACGGCGACGGCACTATTACGCCGACGGAGGTATGGACGGAACCCCGTGTTAACAACCATCACGGCGGGGTCGTTAAGGTCGGCAATCATGTGTACGGCACGTCGCACAATGGTACGTGGTGTTCCATCAATTTTATGACTGGTGAGGTTGGGTATCTTTCCCGCGAAGCCGGAAAAGGTTCGGTACACTACGCAGATGGTTTGCTTTATGGTCTGACGGAGAACGACCGCACAGTGCTTCTTATTCGACCGGAGCCGGAGGAGTTCGTTTTGATAAGCAGTTTTGAACTGCCGAACGAAGCCGAAGGACCCAGTTGGGCGCATCCTGTCGTCTTGAACGGCAGACTGTACCTGCGGCATGCGCAGTATTTGTATTGCTATGATGTTGGCGCACAGTAGAAAGCAAATGAATCGATAGTCCCGGTTTGCCGGCAATCCGTTGACATTGTTGTCGAACTTGTCGAACGTGGTGGGTCGCCGCCGATAGGTTTTCGCCGGGAAGTAATCTGCCGCCATGAGGCGACATTGCGCTGCTTCTTTGGCTTATGCAGCCCGATTGGGATATTGTGCATCTACAGGACTTGCCCTTTGAAGAATCGGAACGATTGGCTACAATAACAGTCTCATGAGAAGTGCTTCCCCAAAAAATCGGGTATCCCAAAACTGGAAAGAACAAATTGTGCCGGTAACGTTGATTACCGTGACGTTGTCATTCATCGCTCTGTTTCTTGTGTTGCCGCTTGTTTCGATCTTTGTCGAAGCATTCAGCAAAGGGCACGAGCTCTACTTTGCCAGTTTCAACGATGAGTATGCGTGGTCGGCAATTTGGTTGACCATCATTTGCGCTTTGGTTGCCGTTCCGCTTAACGTTGCATTCGGTATCGTTGCCGCCTGGTGTATCGCCAAATTCGAGTTTCGCGGTAAAAATATACTGATTACGTTGATCGATCTGCCGTTTGCCGTTTCGCCGGTCGTCGCCGGTTTGGTTTTCCTGCTTGCCTTTGGTCAGTCGTCGCAACTGGGCGCGTGGCTGATGGAACTCGGTTTCCAAATTATTTTTGCTCCGCCGGGAATGATCCTGGCAACGATGTTCGTAACAGTTCCGTTCGTCGCCAGAGAACTGATTCCACTGATGCAGGAACAGGGAACGCTCGAAGAAGAAGCCGCCGTGTCGCTCGGAGCAAGCGGCTGGAGCATTTTTTGGCGGGTAACGCTGCCGAACATCAAATGGGGCTTGCTGTACGGCGTGATTCTTTGTAACGCCAGAGCAATGGGAGAATTCGGGGCAGTCTGGGTCGTGTCGGGACGTATCGCCGGCGAAACACTCACATTGCCGCTCTACATTGAAAAACTGTACGCTGGTTACGATGCCGTTTCGGCGTTTGCGCTGGCAACGATTCTTGCGATGCTCGCAATCGTTACGCTCATTGTCAAATCCATCGTTGAGTGGAAGGTCAAGCAGGATCGAGACGACGCACGCGGAATTTAGGCTTGCACTGGAAAGCGTTGTCTCCCATTACCTCCGACTTGGGGAGTGTCTATTCGTATTTTCCAAAAATCCGCTTTCGTGTATTTCCGTGCCTTCTGTGGTGAAACGGCTATTGTCTTGTTAAATGCAATTAGTCGGGTTGAAAGCCGGGAGCGCAGACGACAGCAGGAGTACGGACAAAATTAATCCGGTCGATTCGGCTGTTACTCGAACAACTTTTCCAGCACTTCGTCCAGTTTTTGTCCGCGTGCATTGAGCAGTAGTGTCTTGCCGGTTCGATCACGCAACAACACAACGGGCAATGATTTCGCTCCATAATAATGCGAGAGGGGCGGAAGCCCTGCCGAACGCGTTGAATGTTGCGTAAGAACAATCCACGGCAATGGATTTCGTGCCAGATAGTCTCGCAGTTGTTCTTGGTCAACATCGACACTGTAACTGACAATCTCAAAGCCTTTGTCTTTATATTTTTGGTACAACAGTTTCAGGTGCGGAAACTCAGCAATGCAAGGTCCGCACCACGTTGCCCAAAAATCGAGCAACACGACTTTACCGTCCAGTGTTTTTTCATCCAATAGATTACCCGACAAATCTGCCCCCCAAATCGGCATCGGCTTGTTCAAAAGTTCCTGCCGGCGCAGTATGCCCTGATACAACGAAACATACTCCTCGATAAGCGGTTCAATCTGTTGTTCTTGGAGATGGGCAAAGGCGATTTGGAACGGTTCGACAAATTCCGGCAGCCGCTCCGAATCAGGATAACAGGAACGAAATATGTCAATCGTGTCAAGAAACAGATCGACGAGTTTCAGATTATCCTCGTTCGGGTATTTTTGCATAAAGGAAGCGAACCATTGTACGGCAATGGACAATTTTCCCGCGATATCCGACTCGTCCGGCAATATGGCATCCGGTTTGTCGAGAAATTTTTTGAGCGGGTTGTATGCAAAAGAAAGTGAGCGGGTGCAAACGTTTCGCTTCAACGTCTGAAACATTTTTGAAAGATCGGGTTCTTGTTCTAAACCGGCAACAAAATCATGCATTGCCTCGATCTTGATGGGATCGAGTGAAGTTTCATGTGATAGTGCTCGGTAACGCATGTACAGCGATTCTTGTCTAAGATCGGCAGCATTGATGGGCACATTGGCATACAAATTCCATGTGTTTCTTATGCGATCAGCATCTTTTTTTTCGATGTTTGCCGGTGCGGCAGGAAGCAAATCGTCGGACTCGGCAAGTTTTTTCGCGACCTCTGCCATCGCGGCGTAGAGGTCTGCTGATTTCCGATGTCGGCGACGGTTTTCGGCTTCGATTTCCGGCGACTGTCGAAACACTTCTATCACAAAAGGACTTGCCTGAAGGAACTGCTGATAGTAAAAGACAAACGGAATTACACCTGATGTCGGAACTCGTTGAGGTGTCCAATGTGCATCGGAAGCCGACAGAGGATCCGTGAGAAACAGTAACAGTAGTACAGGTCGGAATAATACGGACATATTTCGGAAGGACAAAGATATACTCTTTTCGGCGCAACGGTCTTGCCGAACCACACGTCCGCCTTGACATTCTATCACAAAATTGGCTCACTGCAAGAATTTGATCTCGGCTTTTGTACGTGTGCCTCTACAGAATCGTGCGCATCCACCGTTGAATTGTTGGGCTTGTTGAATTGTTGGGCTTGTTGAATTGTTGGGCTTGTTGGGATACAATGCCGGGAGTACCACTTTCAAGGAGCCTTTTTATGACAATACTTTCCCGACGTTCATTTTTGAAGAAGTCGTCCGTTCTTGCTCTCGGTGCAACACTGGTGCCGGCATCCGCTCTCGGTCTCGACGGCAATGTTGCCGCCAGCGAACGAATCGCTATGGGACTCATCGGTTGCGGAAGTCACGGCGGAGGGTGGAACCTTGACCTGATGATAGCCAATCCGATGCAGCAGGTCGTTGCCGTCTGCGACGTCGACGAGGGACGGATGCAAAGCACACGAAACAAAGCAGAAAGTGCGTACTCTGCCAAAATGGGAACAACCTACAAGGGTTGCACCGCACACGGCGACTTTCGAGACTTGGTCAACCGTAAAGATGTCGATGCCGTCTGCATCGTAACACCAGATCACTGGCACGTTTTGATGTCCGTCTTCGCAATGAAAGCAGGCAAAGATGTCATTTGCGAAAAACCGACACTGACTATCGAAGAAGGACGCATCCTCAGCGATACCCAAAAGCAGACCGAGCGGGTTTATCAAACCGCCTCGGAAAACCGATCTATCGCCGGCTATCAATACCTTGTCAATGCAGCCCGAAATGGTCATCTCGGCGAAGTTCGCAACATCAAGGTGCTGTTGCCGCCGGGCAACACCGCCGCACGGGACACGCTCAACAGTGCAGAGCAAGCGGCATGGGAACCTGCCGAACCACCGCAGGGACTCGATTATGATCTTTGGCTCGGACCCGCGCCGACAAAACCGTACATTGCGGCACGGACACACTATAATTGGCGTTGGAACTTCGACTACAGCGGCGGTGTCTTGACCGACTGGAGCGCACATCTGATTGACATCGCACAATGGGCAATTAACGCCGAAGAGACCGGACCAGTCGAAGTCCAGGGCACCGGCGATTTTCCCGACTTCAATGCCGTATGGAACACAACACCCACGTTCCGGGTCAACTGCCGTTACGCAGACGGCGTAACCATGGAAATCTGGTCGGAAGTTCCCGCCATCAAATTGGAAGGCACGAAAGGTTGGCTCTTGATGCGAGGCTGGCGCGGCAACACTACGGCAAGCGACGACAGTTTGCTCAACCTGAAATTCGAGGGAGCCGAGAACTTCGGTCGTCCCGAAAGCACTGTTCCGACGCAGGGCGGAACCGGCGGCGAACACATTGATTTTGCGAAGTGTGTCAAGTCTCGTGAACTTTGTTATTACACAGCGGAAGCCGGACACCGCAATTTTACGATTGCCCACATCGGCAACATCTCGATGCTCCTCGGCGGCGCAAAGTTGAATTGGAACCCGCTGTCCGAAAGGTTTGAAGGAGAGTACGCCGACGAAGCGAACAAACATTTTTGTACGACTCGTCCGCAACGTGAGCCCTGGACGTTCGCCAATGTTGATTCGTGGATCAATGTCGGGTAAAGGCGATACGCAACGGCTTGACACATCGGACTTCGTATTCTACAATGCGTCTGTCCTTTGGTAACAGGCGATTCGCCGCTGCACCGCTGTTAGATGAAAGCAATGAAACTCTCCCTGGTAATCCCCCTTTATAACGAAGAGGAGAGTCTCGAACAACTCCATCGGGAAATCTGTGATGTTGCCGATGAAAACCGTTACGACATCGAAGTGTTCTTCGTGGACGACGGTTCGACCGATCAAAGTTGGGCAACCATCGAAAAAATAGCGGCAAACGATTCCCGAGTTCACGGTATCCAATTTCGCCGCAACTTCGGCAAAGCAGCAGCACTGCAAGCCGGTTTCAATGCCACCCAAGGGGACTTCGTGATTACGATGGATGCCGACTTGCAAGATGATCCCAAAGAGATTCCCGATTTCCTTAACCAGATGGAAACTGGTCTTGATGTCGTCAGCGGTTGGAAACAACGCCGACACGATCCGTGGCACAAAGTGTTTCCTTCCCGTGTGTTCAACGGCATGGTCAGTTTTATGACTGGCGTGAAACTGCACGACCACAACTGCGGAATGAAGTGTTACCGCCGCGAAGTATTGAGCGAAATCACACTTTACGGCGAACGGCATCGGTTCATCCCGGTGCTTGCCGCCGCTCGCGGATACAAGGTCGGCGAAAAGGTCGTCGCTCACCGTTCCCGGCAGTTCGGGCATAGCAAATACGGCTTTACTCGATTCGCCAAAGGCTTTTTAGACCTTCTCACCGTTTGGTTTTTGACACGATACGGTCAGCGTCCGCAACACTTCCTGGGGACGATTGGGTTGATTATCATCGCATTGGGAATCGTAAACTATTGTTGGAATTTTTACTGGCATATTTCCATGCTATCCAACCCTACCCTTATTGTCGCTGATAAAAGTATGGTCATAGCGAGTATAGTGGCTTCTCTGATGTTACCGCACTACTATATGCCTGTATTTATTGGTTTACTCTTCATTGCATTGGGCTTTCTTGCGGAACTCTTCGTGTCGAAGACGATACAGCCGGAGCGGTGCTATGCGGCGAGGAAGAGAACGGAGTCTCAACCATAAGATTGCGGCTCTTCCCATTCGCTATTTGTGTTTGTTCACAAATTCCGTTGTTATCCTGTTGTATTTTGCCAAATCTTCCCAATGGTGCGTGTGTGCGTAACCTTCGAACACTTCGAGCGTGGAGTTTTTGATATGCTCACGCAGATACTGCGAACACTCTATCGGCGTGAATATATCTTTGCATCCTGCCGTGAGAAGAACCGGTGCAGTGATGTTGCTTAGTTTGCCGCGTGTATCGTGGCTTACACAAGCCGCTGCTTGCGAATCAAACGCGTGTTGCGGCATCGGAGACGGATCACTCGCATTGAGCCGCATGCCTTCCTCAATGACCTGCGGATTCGCCTCGTAGAACTTGGCGGAGTACAGCCACAAGAAAAAGGCTTGGGGAAAATCATTACGAGACAGGTTTGTTCTCGTAATTTTCATCATTTCAAATACGTGCTTCATGTAATTGCCGCAGAACGCCCAGGAAGCAGTGATGACGCAACTTTTGACACGCGACGGATGTGCAATGGCGATCTGCTGTGCGATTGCCCCGCCCATAGAGATGCCGTTGATGTGGAACTGCTCGATACCGAGGGCATCCATAACGTTGACGGAATCGGACGCCATCAGTTCGGTAGTGTAGTCTCCCGGAGGTTTATCTGACGCTCCCGCTCCTCGGTTGTCCAGCACGATACATCGAAAGTGCTTCTTGTATTCGTTGACGTGCAGTTCCCATGCGGCACCCGGTGCGCTGAGCCCCATGATGAGCAACAACGGTTCGCCGCTGCCGCACTCTTCGTAATTGATGTTGATCTCGTTTGACTTTATGATAGGCATATGCAGTCCCTTTCTGAATTCGATTACCCCAGTTGTACGATAAATCCGATCAGAAGTCAATAGTGCTCTGGTGATCCTAAATTGTGGATGTGTGTCCAAGTTTTATGGGTGTTTTCTTTGCGCACATTGCGTGGACTATCCCCAATAGCACTACTCCAAGCCGGGCTATCGGCGTTTGCAGGCAGTTACGATGGCATGGCAGAAAAAGGAATGGGCATCTTCGACCAATTCGTAAACATCACAGGGAACGTGAATACTCACATCGGCGAGTTCTTTGAGTTTTCCGCCGCTAAAACCACTGAGTCCGATAACCGACGCACCCCCTGCCTTCGCAACTTTTGCTGCCTCGACGATGTTCGGTGAGTTACCGCTGGCTGAAACCAAAACGACTAAATCGCCGGGATTCATCAAACTGCGAAGTTGAAAACTGAACGTGTTTTCGTAGCCGCAGTCGTTCCCCAGCGCAGTGAGAGCGGCGGTGTTACAACACAGCGACATGATTCGCGGATGTTTGTCGTTTGGACCGGCAACATTCTTGCCGAAGTCCGCGGCAAAGTGGATCGCCGTCGCCGCACTACCGCCGTTACCCGCTGTGAAAATCTGCTTGTCAGCAGCGTAATGGTCTGCAACGAGCCGTGCGGCTTTGCTCAGGGATTCAAGGTCGAAGTCCGCAAAAATCTGTGCGAAGTCCGTATGATAGGATTTGATGTTGTCAAGCATAGATAATCAGCGATGCCTCCAGCGTGGCAACGTAACAGATATAACGCACCCCATTGTCGCACATATCCAGCGGAAATACAATGGGAAATGTCGATTTTGCCGATTTTGCCGAAAACTGCCAACAGTTTCCGAAAAAATTGTTTCAGCAGGGGCTTGACGCTCCCCGGCATGTACCCTATAATCGGCAGGAGGTAGTTTTCCTGTTTTCTTCATTCCATCCACCACAAAGGACCTCAAAAATGTTCAATCGCTTAAAAGTCGGTCAAAAACTTGCCCTGTCCTTCGGCATTGTCATCCTGTTATTGATCTCTCTGACAGGACTCATGGTGTACAGTTACTATGAAATCACTCAATCGACCGCACGTGTGTTCAACCTGTTTGAAGCCTCGAACAGAGCGGGAGTTTGTGTCGAACACAGCAACCAAATGCGCCGAGATTTCCTCCTGTATCTGGCAGAGTCCGATCCCAGCCTGATCAAAGAATTCGATGACGAATTGCAAAAGACATTGGACCTCGTCGCGGAAATTCGGGACAGTTCATCCATTGAGGCAAACCGGCAGGATGCAGTAGGACTCTTTCGCGATCTGGAAAAGATCAGGACTGACAAAAGTAATTTTATCGTCCAGGAAGCAACCGTGGATGGTATTCGCAGCAACTGTACCGCCATTGCCGAGGGAGTGCTGAAGGGACTCCAGCAAATAGAAACATCCCTCAAACAAAAGCACATTGACGATTCCGTGGAAGGCCGCATGAAAAATTCCTTCGTGGATCTGGAGGGAGAAATCGCCGGGGCACTGCTCATTGTCGGACAAGTGTTGCAGTATCGGGACAATTTCGTCTTTTCAACGGTACACGAGCACCAAGTCCATTACAAAGGGGAACTGTTCCGTAGTATGGGAGCGTTAACCGTCAAACTCGACGACATCAGGAAACATCCAGAGTTGCCGCCGGGGGACTTCACAAACCGATTTGAAGCCGTAATGGCAGATCGTGTCCGATGGGAGACCACCGCCGTAGGTTACGTCGCTGCTATCGAGAGACTACGCGGAATGCAGACCCCCCTGTTGCAAGACATACGAACTTTCATGGATGGAGTGTACGTCATACAGGGGAGAGTCATCGATGCCACCAAAGAGACCGTCGATGAACAGCATGTCCTTATCGAAAACTACCAAAGGATAAGCGTCGTGGTCGCTATTGTGGCAATGATTGGTGCTGTACTGATGGGATGGCTCTTGACCCTATCCATCGCAGGCGGCATGAGACGGGCATCCGCTGCGTTGTCGGTTATTGCGGACGAAGGGGATGTTACGATTGAAATCCCCGCAGATGACATGAACCGCGGCGATGAAGTAGGAGATTTAGCCCGTGCCTTCTCGGGGGTTTTGAAGCAGTTCCAAGACGTGGAACGCTTGGCAAACGATCTAGCCGACGGCAATTACAATGTCGAGACGAAGGTTCGCGGCGATAAAGACTCGATGAATATCTATCTCAACAAAATGCTCGAACAGGTGAATCAAGCGATGTACGAGATTGGCGAGAGTGTCAAGCAGGTGGCGACCGGCTCCAACGAAGTGTCGAGTGCTTCGCAAGCCCTTTCGAGCGGTGCGCAGGAATCTGCCGCCAGTTTGGAAGAGATTACCGCCTCGATGAGTGAAATCAGCGGTCAAACGAAGACAAATGCCGAAAGTGCAGGACAAGCACGCGACTTGGCGGCAAGGGCAAGCGAGGCGGCAACCAATGGGCAGACCGCAATGAAGGAAATGACTACTGCGATGGGACAGATTACGCAAAACTCCAACGAAATCCAGCGGGTCATCAAAGTCATTGACGACATTGCGTTCCAAACGAATCTCTTGGCGTTGAATGCTGCTGTCGAGGCTGCACGTGCCGGTCAACACGGCAAAGGTTTTGCTGTTGTTGCCGAAGAAGTCCGAAATCTTGCTTCCCGAAGTGCGAAAGCGGCGAAAGAGACCTCGGAATTGATAGCCAAGAGCGGTCATGAAATCGAGCGGGGAGCGGAAGTTGCAACCCGCACTGCCGAAGTGCTAAACACGATTGTCGATCAGATTAAACAGACGACCGATCTTGTGGCAGGCATTGCCGTTGCCAGTAATGAGCAGGCACAGGGTGTGAATCAGGTAACAATCGGCTTGCAGCAGATAGACTCGGTAACGCAGCAGAACACGGCAGCGGCAGAGGAGTCGGCAAGTGCTGCCAACGAAATGAATTCGATGGCAACGAATCTGCAAAAGTTGGTGGATAGGTTCAAACTTCGCGGTCAATCTTCTGGGAAAGCACCGGCTCAACATGCGTCTTATACGGCACCGAAGCCGGCGGTACATGTTCCAGCGGCGGTTGCTCCCAAGCCGCTAACACCGCCGAAGCCGGTCGTCCCGGCGGTTCATAAGCCTGTGGCACACAAACCGGTGGAGGCGCACCCTTCCGAACCGGTGTCGGATGCCCATTGGGGCGGCGGAAAGACTGCCGACATTCAGATTGATCTCGACGACAAGAACTTCGGGAAATATTGATAAATCGACGCAAGAGCGGGGAACGTAAGCCCCCCGCTCTTGTTGCAAAAAAACTCTACGTTCTCGACATGTTTAGGGATTGTTGCCACTGATGACGCAGATGTTCACGGATATATCCGTGTTATGCAACAAGTCCAAGGTTGTTTTATTCGGCAAAATAGGGTAAAAATAGAGTTAACTCAGCGGCGTTCGACCGTTTTCTTGCCGATCTTTCACACCCCGATGATGGACACCCAACAAATCATCCCCCTTTTCGGTATCGCAACATTCACGCTCATCGCTTGGCTCCTTGCAAGGGATGTCAAGAGAATCAATTATCGACTGCTCTTCTGGGGCTTCTCTTTCCTTTTTCTTTTTGCTTTGTTCGTTTTCCAAACGGCAATCGGTCAAAACCTTTTCGGCGGAATCAATACCGTCGTCATTGCGGTCGTCGATGCCGCTCTCGAAGGTCCGAAGTTCGCCTTCGGTTCACTTGCCGACCCCGCCGCATCGGCACAGAACGGTATCGGTTTCGTTCTGTTTTTTCAAGGACTTGCAACGATTCTAGTGATCTCCGCTCTGCTCTCCATTCTGTATTACGTCGGAATCATGGCTTGGGTACTGAAACTTTTTTCCGCCGTGTTTTCCAAGTTGACCAAAATTTCCGGTGCGGAATCACTTGCCGCTTCCGCCAATATGTTCGTCGGCAATGAGTCTCTGCTCACCATCCGTCCCTGTTTGCCGAAACTCACACGATCCGAGTTGTGCGTGGTGCTCGCCTGCTGTATGGCAACGATTTCTGCCAACGTCATCGGACTTTACGTTGGTATGCTCCGGGATGTTTTCCCTACTATCGCAGGACATCTGGTGTCGGCGACGGTTCTGATGGTTCCGGCGGCAGTCATTCTCGCCAAACTTGCTATGCCGGAAACGGAAACGCCGGAAACGCTCGGCATCCGTGTCGAACCGCACGTCGAAAAGGAGAATTCCTTCATCGAAGCCATTCTTGCCGGCGGAGAAAACGGCTTCAAAATGATCGTCGGCATTACCACAATGTTAATCGCCGTCGTTGGTCTGCTTGCGATAACCAACGTGTTCGTAGGTTGGTGCGGCAGTCATGTGAACCCACTCTTGGGGTTCTCCGCTCATTGGTCGATAGAAGGAACATTGGCTTATTTTTTCTATCCGCTCGTGTTCCTCATGGGGGTTCCTATGGCGGATGTTCCAACCGTTGCAAATCTATTGGGAACCCGAGCGATCATCACGGAAGTACCGGCATATTTTATGCTTTCACAACTGATTGTCGAGAATGCCATTGAGCCGCGTTCAGCGGTGATAGCGGCTTACGCTTTGTGTGGATTCACACATTTGCCGTCGTTGGCGATTTACGTCGGCGGCGCGGTGGCGTTGGCACCGAACCGCAAGTCGGACATTGCCGCCATCGCTTGGAAAGCGTTGCTCATTGCAACGCTCGCTTGCCTTCTGACGGGCGCAATCGCAGGATTGTTTTGCGGCGATGCCTCGATCTTGCTGGGAGAACTCCCCGTAACTCCTGACGGCGACCTGGCATCTGGGGACGCACTTTCACAACCGTCCGCCATTTAAGCGTTTCGGCAAGAGAAGGTTTTAGCGAATTCTCTCCCTATCCAGACCGATCGATTCCGCCAGTCTTGAATACTTCATTGCTTGCTCTCGTACGCCGAGTTCATAATACATCTTTGCCAAATTCGAGTAAGGTGTTAATAGCACTGACCTGTCAATGACACCGGAGCGCACTCCCCTATCAATTTGCCGAAGCCCAATCTCTGTCAAGCGAATTGCCTCTTCCCGTTGATCGGTTTCCCAATACGACACTCCCATGCTCACAAGCGTTTCGCCGAAAACTCCCAGGGCATCGGTGTCAATTTTCGGGAGCAGTCTTTCAAAAATTGGTTTTGCCCTGTCAAACCATTCTATTGCTGCCCGATGGTTGCCTTGCCCAACCGCATGAATGACACCCAGGCGAAAATATAAACGTCCTAACAGATACCAATCCGTGTCGTTTGTTCTGCCGCTTAGTCCGGCATCCATATAGTTCGCTGCTAATTCGCCGTACTTTAATGCCGCAGAAAGTTGCTCGCGCAGTTGGAAAATCTGTACCGCATCATACAATGCAATTCCGGTGTCCCAGTGATATTTTATTCGCAGAATCGGGTCATTCGCAGAAGTTATCAATTCGTTTCCCGCGTCAATAACATCTTCAATGTAGAGGTCGATGTCCAATTTTTGGGGGACAGCGACTAACGTTGTCAGTGCTGCTGCCGCAATTTTGAACGGATACTCGCGGAAGTACCGCTGTCCAGCCGCCGTCGAAAATTCCGGGTCGCGTGCCAATGCTTTTGCCCTGTCGATCCATTTCGTGATTGCTTCTTCTTTGTTGTCCCAACGCCCCCACGCAATCGCTTTTGCAGTCGCCAGATGGGCTTCAAACAACACGTCTTTGGCGGTCAAGCGGATGGTCGGATTGTTATGGTTGACCAGTGAGGTTGCCAATCTAATTGCTTCAGCGTGGCACTCATAAGCAAGTTCATGATCCGGCTGTCGGCTTGTGCGGTACAAATCGCCGAGCATCAACAACGCTCGTGCTCTTTCGTGAGGATAACGGTCACAAAGTGCGATGGTTTCATGAAGGTATTGCTTGGCTTCTTCCAGTCGATTCATCCGAATCAGTGCTTGAACGAACGTCAAATGATAGGCAGGTCTTTGTTCGTCCAGCCGGATTGCCTTCTCGTTGTAGAGCAGGGCAGACTCCACATGTCCTTCCATGAGGTCAATTTGAGCAAACAGCCAATACGCTCTGGCGAGGTCAGGGTTGATCTGAATTGCACTCTCCAAGTCCCGACGTGCTTCCAATGGCTGATCATGCAGAATTGCTTCGGCACGCAGTATAAAGGGATCCGCAGAAACCGGCTCGATGCCGATTTGCCGAACAAAAAATCCTCCGCGTCCTGCCCTTCGCGGGGCAAAAAGGAACAACACCCCCTTTTCGGGAAAAACTTGTCCGATGATTTCTCCCTGTTCATCGGGAATCAATACCGGTTTGGAGCGGAGCAGTTCCGAGTGTAACACAGCACGAACCTCTTCTTCGAGAAAGGGGTAGTCGAGTTGAATGACAATGGACTGGACAATTCCGTTCCGCAAAGTTACCTCGATATGATTGAGCGGTTCCAGAGAATAAAGCCGAACGACTTGGTCTTGCGCAACGGTTTCTAAACTGGGGTCACCCCAAAGCCGGTTCAGTTGCTCCAGTGTTGTTACGCCGGGCGAAACGCCTTCAATGACTGCCGTTTCTATCGGAGGCCGAGTTGCATCTGCCGCCGCAACAGAATCCGTCGTTCCGTCGAACGTAGTGATGCCGAACGAAAATAGAACAAAAACAACAAAAAATCGAACGAGGCGCTCCATCGCACACAGTCCCCAAAAAACTTGTCGAGGGAAGTCTAATGTTTTTCACAAAACGAGTCCAGTGCAATTTTGATAGAGTCGCAATCTTTCGTAAAAATTCTTTTGTTCCTGTGGATTGAGTGCATCGTATTTGCTGAAAATCATGTACAATGCTTGCATTGGTGAAACCTTGTACTCCATTCTGTTATGCCCTCTGCTGAAGCGTTGGTCTTGCGAGCCGTCAATTTCAGCGAAACAAGCCGAATCGTTACACTCTACACTCGGGAGTTCGGCAAAATCGAAGCCCTCGCCAAAGGAGCACGGCAACTCAAAGGTCCTTTTGAGTCATCACTTGATATTCTTGCCCAAAACGCCGTGACATTTATTGCAAAGAGCGGAGATGTTCTCGACCTGCTCACCGAATCCAAACTGATCCGGCGATTCCATGTTCAATCGTCCAACTTTGCAGGTACGCTCGGCGGATATTATGTTGCCGAACTCGTCAACTCTTTTACTGCCCCCGGCGATCCAATGCAACGGCTATACGACCTGACGGTAAAAGTGCTGCATCAACTCGAAGAGGGAACAGTGGTCATGCGAACCCTAGCCCGATTTGAAGGTCGGCTTTTTCAACTCCTCGGACATGCTCCGTCGCTGCAGAATTGTGTAGGGTGCGGCGTGTTGGTTCCAAGAGTGCCCAATGCGCGGATTGTCTTCGGAACGCTCGACGGCGGAATCCTTTGCCCTGATTGTACTTCGGGACACAAGCAACTTGTTGCAACATCGGCGGAGACGCTAGACGCTTGGGAAGCCCTCGTTGATCCGTTTGATCGTTCGGAAATGTGGAAACGTTTTCCCATAAGTCCGCAAGTATCGGGAGAAATTCGCCGCCTTTCCAGTCTGTACGTGTGTTCTCTGCTGGGCAAAAAACCGAGACTACACGACTGGTGGAACACTATCGCTAAAAACGACAGAGTGCCTTGTCAGAATTAAAGGCGGCATTGTCCGAGAGCCGGCAACTGTGTTGCCGCTCCCTGTTATTCCCGGCGTACCGGCTAAATTACTTTCCCAACTCTGCCAAAATCCGTTCGTCTTTGTTGATCTTCAGCAGAGTCTCCACGATGACAGCAACGTGCACCGACACGCAACGCCCCTGCTTGTCGCAATAGACGAAATTGTTCGACAACGAATAAATGTTGCCGTCAAACGCCGTGCCGACAACCTCACCACGCGTGTTGATTACCGGACTGCCGGAATTGCCGCCGACAATGTCGTTCGTCGATACAAAATTGAATGGCACCGTCATGTCGAGTTCCTCCCGAGCATCCTTCCAAGTTTGAGCAGGATCGAACGGCGGACGAAATTGCTGAAACTCCGCCCGATCAAACAGACCAGACACATACGTGAAAGGGGCTATCTTGTTTCCGTCATCGTCGGTATATCCCTTGACCGCACCGTAAGAAAGCCGAAGTGTAAACGTCGCATCAGGATAGATACTCGTACCGTGTTCCTCAAAACGTTTTCGGGCAAGTTCCGCATACGCTGCTGTTACCGGAGCATCGACGTTGGACTCGTATGCCGAACGCCGGTCTCTTGCCAACTGGTCCACATTGCGGGCAAATTGAATCATCGGGTCTGTTGATGCCTCGATTGCCTTGACACCGCCGTCAAGAAGCCGTTCACGTTCGGCGACATCAAACAATTTCGTCCCGCGTATCAATTCAATAGCCCATTCACGAGGCGACTTGAACCCTGTTTGCCAACTCCAAGAGTCCGGTGCGGCTAACCTGCGCAGTGCGTGTTCCCGTGATCCCAATGCACTGAGTTCAAAGAGAGTCCAAATTTTTCCTCCGTCGTGTTCACGCAACAAGGAGAGCGAATCGGTCAACTTTAAGATTTCGACATCTTCGTGGATCGGTGTGTCGGCAAGTATTGTCGTTCGGAGCGATGCGAGCCGATCATCACGAAACTCCGGCAGCCGTTCCGCACTCGGTTTTTCTGATTCGTACGCAAGCCGAACCAAGTTTCGGGCGATTCGGAACATCTGTGAATTAAATGCCTCGGCTCCTTCCAATAAATCATAAGCGGGATAACGAACAGTTGCCCAACTGAGGGCTTGCTTGATTCTTTCTTCCGGTGTTCGTTCGTCTTCCGGCGGCATTTGTTGCACGACCATTTCGCCCGCCGACGGCTGAATACCATCCCAGAGCGACGGTGTTTGCAAGCCGAGCAACTGTCCCATTGCCCTTTTACGGAAGTTCTGTACACTGCCCAAGTCGTCAGAAATGCGGCGTTGGTTTTCGAGGCTCTTGTTTCCGAAGGCGGCGAAAACCGCTTCCCGACGGAACAATTTCTGCAATCGCCACGGAAAAAACACATCTCGTTGAAATTGCAGATGCTCCCGCGTGAACGACCGCTCTGTCCGACCGGGAAAACCGGAAACGAAGAGTAATTCGCCGTCTTGAATACCGTCGAAGTTCCATTTTAGAAAATGTTCAATTTTAGCCGGTACGCCGTTTTCATAGGCACGAAAGAATGCCGCATCGACGCAGTATCGGGGAAACTCGTAGTTATCGGGATCGCCGCCGAACGCTCCAATACTTTCTTCTGGTGCCCAAACGAGTCGAACATCGGTATAGACTTTATAACCGTAAAGATAGTACGCACCGCCCTGAAAGAGTGTGGTAACTTCACATCGGAGACCGGTATTTTCGGTGTATTCTTTTTCGAGGGCAGCGATGGCGGCGTTGCGGAGGCGGCGTGCCTCTTCCGGCGGTGTATCGGCATTGACCTCGGCATTGACTTGTGCGGTAACATCTTTGGAGAGCATTGTAACAAGTATTTCCAGACCGGGACATTTGAGTTCGTCCTCAAAAATTTTGGCATAGAAACCGTTTTCGACAAGATTATTTTCCGGTGTGCTGAGTTCATGAAGGATTCTTGCTCCGACGTGATGGTTGGTGAGTATAAGGCCTTGTGAAGAGACGAATGATGCGCTTCCTCTTCGGCCGAATCTTGCGGTGGACTTTTGGACGTGTTCGAGCCATTGGTCGGTGAGTTCGAAGCCGTATTTTTCTTTGATTTGCTGTTTGGGGGCGGCATCAAAGAGCCACATGCCTTCGTCGGCGTAGAGGAACGAAAGGGAAAAACAGAAAATAAGGAGAGGAAGTATCCGTTTCATGTTAGGAGTTGGAGAATAAGAGCGACATGTCCGCAATTCTACTTGAGATCACCAAAAATAGCAAGCAGTTCACAGCGGAAAACAGGAGGATTGCAAAGTCGGATTTTCAGAGTAGGCAACCGACCATTACCTGACTTTGCAATCTTCCCGAATTCTCATAGACAACTCCCCTCCCATTTGCTACAATGGGGTGACTCCTCGCTTCCGAACACTCCGAAAAAAATAAAATGCACTATCCGTGGTGGTACGTTCCTGGAATGACGGCTCCAATGTTCATTGCGTTCATCGCCGTTCTTCACGTTTTTATTGCGCACTACGCCGTCGGCGGCGGAATCCTGATTGCCCGAGAAAATCAATTCGCTATTAAGACTAAAGACAAAGCCTATCGGGACTACTGGCTCCAACACACTCGATTCTTCGTGTTGCTGACCCTCGTCTTCGGAGCCATCACCGGAGTAGGAATCTGGTGGACAATTACATTGGCATCGCCGTTTGCAACCGAACAATTGATTCGTATTTTTGTTTTCGGCTGGGCTATCGAATGGGTATTCTTCATCGTCGAAATTACTGCCGCCCTTATCGTCTATTATTTCTGGACGAAATTGCCGGAAAAAACGCACATCATCATCGCATGGATTTACGCCGCCGCCGCTTGTCTCACCCTCTTTCTCATCACAGGCATTACCGCCTTTATGCTTGACTCACGGGGACTATTCGCCAGTTGGGCGGAAACCGATAATTTTTGGCACGCCTTTTTTAACTATCAACTACTGCCGCAAACAATCGCAAGAATTGGCGGAGCGGTTCTACTTGCATCTCTGTACGTGTTTCTGCATGCCGCCTGGGTCTATCGAAACAATCCCGAAAACCCCCTATTTGAAAAAGTGGTCAGGCGGATGGCACGTCCGCTCCTCTTCGGAATCATCGCAGTCATTCTCGGCGTAGCAGGGTCTTTTGTGCTTCTCTCGGAAACCGCACTTATTACGATGGAGCGTTCCGTTTTGATGAACGTACTGGTTGCCCTCTTTGTCGGTCTCAGTGTGTTGATTACATCATTGATTGTTTTTGGACCGATTTTGCATCCTAAGTCGATTAACCTCGGTTTTGCCGTTTCACTTTTTGTTTTGTGTCTGACCGCCCTTTCGGTACTCGAATTTGGTCGGGAGGCGATTCGCAAACCTTGGATTATTGATCAGATTGTCCTCGGCAATCAGATTCTTGCCAGCGAAGTTCCCCATCGGCAAGCGGAAGGGTTTTTGCAGCCGTCTGCCGTCTTGACTATTCCGACGGATAAATTGGAGCGGGGAGGAATGGTATTTATGTACCATTGTAACAACTGCCATGCGATTGACACTGGCATGTCCGCCGCTGGTCCGCTGTTATATGGTAAAAGTAGAGAACGCATCGCCGATAGAATCCGGTACTTGGACACACCGGTTCTGTCGATGCCTCCGTGGAGTGGAACCGAAGACGAACTCGATGCTCTCGTCGAGTTTTTGCTCACCGTCCGCCCTGAAGCGAGGTAGTATCTCGACAACAGTTGGGGAAATTTCTTTTTTTCTATTTTTTCGTCTGAATTTTGCCGATAGTAGGGATTGGGTGAATTGTACCTGATTTGAGGATTCTGACAATGAATAAAGTCGTTTTTCCAGTAATTCTGGCAGTTTGGATAGTTTGGACCGCTGAAATTCAAGCGCAAACAGTAATCGAGGCAACCACCGTGTTGAGACTTCACGATGAAATCGGCAACACTACTCCTATTCCTATCGTGAAATACCTCGATTTGGAACCGCAAGGACAACTCCTCGCTTTCGGAGGGGACGACCATATCGTGCGCCTCTGGAACGTCCAAAACCAACGATTCATCTCCCAACTGCGCGGACACAGGGAATCCGTGCGAGGCGTAACATTCAGTCCTAACGCAACACGGCTCGCAACCGTCGCCCAAGATGGTCAAATCCATTTCTGGAACGTCCAAAACGGTCGCCTACTCCATACGCTAAATGAACCAGTACGAGGAACGCGGCGGATCACTTTCCAACCTGACGGTTCCCGATTCGCCGTTTGCGGATTCGACCGAAATGTCCGAATTTACGATGCGGCAACCTACCGATTGGTCGCAACGCTTCCAGCCCATGACACAAACAACGAGACAATCGCCTATTCTGCCGACGGTTCACTGCTTGCGGTCGGCGGTCGGACAGGTGTTACCCGAATTTGGCGGACATCCGATAACAAGCACCTGACGGACATTGAGGGAGACGGTCGCCGAGTCCGTGCTCTTGCGTTCAGCCCCGATAATTCAATGCTCGCAACGGGCGGGGAAGGTCCTTTTATTATGCTTTGGAATCCGCAAAACGGGCGGCTGATCCGTATTTTTTCCGAACGACCGGGCAAAACTTTTGCGTTGACGTTTTGCGGCGGCGACATCGTCGCGTCGGGTGAGAGCGACAACATGGTTCGCCTTTGGAATCCGGCGACAGGACAACAGATCGCTGTGCTGTCGGGACACACCGGCACGATTTCGACGATGACATACGAACCGAATACGCAAAACCTTGTTACCGGCAGTTTTGATGCATCCGTTCGATTCTGGGCTTTGCCTCGTTCAGAAGTAGTGAGCATACAGCCGCACGCCCCGGCGTTGGCATTGGCAACACCGCCCGTCCAACGGGACCTGCCGGTGCCGGTGCCTGTTGCATCGAAACCGGCGGAACAGATTGCTCTGTCCTTTGTGGAGTCGGCTCCTGTTTCTCCTGCACCGGACTTCCCGGAAACGACGTTGCCGACGACGACTTTGACGACGGACGCACCTTCTTCTCCGGTGCCGTTCGGGTTCTTTGATTTTTGAAGCACCGATAGCGGCACAGCCGATTCTGTAGAGTATTTTTCATCAATTTCCCTCTTGACTGTTTCGGTGTGTTTGTTATAATTCGGTTTGTGTTAGCCCTGGTAGCTCAGTTGGTTAGAGCGGCGGACTGTTAATCCGTAGGTCAAAGGTTCGAGTCCTTTCCGGGGCGTTGCGCGGAGTCGAGTTCAGGGGTTCCCCCCGGATTTCCGATACATTTACCGTGCAATGGGATGTACGTGGGTTCTTGACGTTTTTATCGGGCGGCAAGGACGCTTCAACCCGTACTTTTCGCCCTCCAGCATTCTGGTCGTGTCCGACTGCTGGGGGGATTTTTCTTTTTCGGGGAAAGGAGGTGCATCATGCTTGATGTCTCCAAACTCCCATCAGGACACGCCGAAATCGCCCTCCTCATCGAGAGACGGGGAGACGCTGGGCGGAGAGTCTGTGAACTCGTAAAAGAAGTTATCATATCGAAGCCATCTGTTTGTCGGATATTATCCGATTTAGTGGAGTGGGGATACTGTCAAAGAATTAACGGGGATGTGCCTCGATACTACCCACCATCGGTCTCACTGGCGCAACCATCGGTCTCGCTGGCGCAACCACCGGTCTCGCTGGCGCAACCACCGGTCTCACTGGCGCAACCATCGGTCTCACTGGCGCAACCATCGGTCTCGCTGGCGCAACCACCGGTCTCGCT
>Ga0099364_10002098_pt1 | contig 32109 bp, 27 predicted proteins | sample TergutTh196P3_FD_73070 | JGI IMG/M metagenome (GOLD analysis project Ga0099364, IMG submission 73070) | Microcerotermes parvus P3 segment gut microbial communities from Pointe-Noire, Republic of the Congo - Th196 P3 | ecosystem: Host-associated > Arthropoda: Insects > Digestive system > Gut ... | reverse complement strand
AAATTATGAGGATAATTTTTTTCCAAAATAATTTGTATAATTAAAATCATTAAAATTATTTTAATATTAAATTTAGACATATTAATATTCCTTATAAACTTTATAATATCTATAATTTTTTCATATTTATTAATCTTTATTTATATAATTTTAAAAAAAAGAAATTTTTTTATTATAATATTTCTTATGATGTACACTATTGAAAAAAATAATTAATAAAAAACTTGTAAAAAAACATTTCTTATTAAGACAAACGTTTCTTATCATGGTAAACAATTATTTGAGTAAATCTTTCTTATTATGGCAAACATTTCTTCTTAAGGTAAACATTTCTTGAAGGGTAAATGTTTCTGGTTAAGATTACATTTCTTATTGAGATAAACAGTTCTTATCATGATAAATATTCATTGCTAAGATTAACGTTTCTTATCACAGTAAACAGTTCATATTAATATAAACATTTCAGTATAAGGATTCACATGGATAAAAAAGCTATTGTTTTTGATATTTCTGGAACTCTTTTAAAAAGATGTCGGGCAGTTAAAGATATGAAAACTGGTGAAATATCTGAAAAAATCAGTTCTTTAGATATTGTTGATGAGATAAATAATTCAGTTCTTGTTGTTTTACAAACTGATATAAAAAAATGTCTGTTGCGAGCTTCTCCAGAAAAAAAACTCTATGATTTTTTAAAAAAATATAACATAGAGATGGATATTAGCTATTCTTCTTCAAATATTGGTAAAGATGAATTATTGCCAAGACTTAAAAGTTCTAATCTAACTTTAGAGGAATTTCATGAAACTGCTCGTTATCTGACTAAAAGGAATAATTTCATTCAGCTATGCAGTGGTTCAGCTTTTATTTTAAATATTGATAATAATGAACTTGAATACATTATAACAGCTGGTGGAGAAATTTTCCCTAATGTTAGCTATGTTATCCAAACCTTAAAAAATAGAGGTATTGAAACTTTCATAGCTTCAGGTGATAGATCAAAATCACTTGAAGAATTTGCAGAGATTATAAATTTTCCAATAGAGAATGTTTTCGAAACAGCTAATACAGAAAGGAAAGGAGAGATAGTTAAAGATTTAAAAAAGAAATACAAGGTCATGATGGTTGGAAACGGTCCAAATGATATTTCAGCTTTTAATGAATCTGATTTAGCTGTTCTCACTCTTGAGCAAGGTGAAGAAATTTCACAAAAAGTATTTGATGCAGCTGATATAGTTATAAATAAAATTTCTGAAGTTTTAGATATTGATTTTTAGCAATAACATTTTGATGTGTTTAAATGGAATGGAATACTTTATTTGTGATAAAATGGTTTAAAATTCATAAAAATATATACTTTGGATTATTTTCTCTAGGATTATTTTTTTTCCTTTTTCAAGAGATACCTTATATTATCATGCCATTAGTTGAATTAGCTAATAATCCTTTAATGGAAATGATTGATACTTATCCTATTTTAAATCTCTTTGAAAAAATATTTGGTATTAGCACGATTATAGCTATGATATTTATAGTTAATTCTAATACAAAAGGATTAAACCTTGATTTTCTAAAAGAAAAAATATTTTTCACAATAAGCATTATATTACTTCTTGGATACTATCTTGGATGGATGTTTTATTTTAATGGTTATCAAGAATTATCTCTTGTATTAATCGTTCTTGCTGGATTTCCACCACTTTATTATACATTTATTGGACTATGGAGAAAAAACCATATTTTAGTGCCTTTAGGAATCTTATTTTTAATTTTTCATTTAGCTAATGTATGGACTAGCTATTGAATCAATAACATATTAGATGACATTAAATCTCACTAAACCCATTTTGTCTTTGATTAGCTAATGAAGTAATTCTAAAGTAAGGAATAGTAGTAGTTATATGTCCGTTATATGAAGATAACCATTAACTGCTAAGTAAATATTTGAAAAAGACTTCAAGATGAATACTTTTCTTAAGCTCTATCTAAATTTATAAGAATAATCTTGACTTATTATTGTCATGAAGCAGCTATTCATTAATAATTGCACTATAAGTATGTAAAGCTAATGAAATTGTGAAAAAGGTATTAAAATAAAAACAAAGGGATAAAATGGCAAAAATTGATTTAAAAAAAGAATATAAGGATTTGTACAAACCATCATCTAAGGAAGTTTATTTTGTTGAAGTTCCAAAGTTAAATTATCTAAGCATTGATGGAAAAGGAGACCCAAACACTTCTCAAGAATACAAAGATTCTATTGAGGCTTTAATGAGTGTCTCATTTAAAACAAAGTTCATCATGAAAAAAGAACATAAAACTGATTATGTTGTAATGCCTTTAGAAGGTTTATGGTGGGGAGATGACCCTAATGATTTTTCAGTAGAAGATAAATCTAATTGGAATTGGAAATCCCTTATAATGCAACCAAATTTTGTTGAAGATGAACACTTCAAACAAGCAAAGGAAGAAGTAGCTAAAAAGAAAGATCTTCCTTCACTTGATAAAATCGAATTTGTAGAAATGGATGAAGGATTATCTGCTCAAATATTACATATTGGTCCCTATGCAGATGAAGGACCAACAGTTGAAAAGCTACACAATGTTATTGAAGAAAATAGCTATGATTTCAATGGTTTACATCATGAGATATATTTAAGTGATGTTCGAAGAGCAAAACCAGAAAAACTCAGAACTATTATTCGACAACCAGTTAAACCGAAATAAAATAAGATTTTTATCAATAATAAAAAATTCTTCAAATGTCTAAAGCTAGGATGACTTTATTAAACTATTTGAATATGGTATCCAATCAACATTGATTTTTCCAAGTATTTTTAATTTTTCCTATTGGTTTAATTATTTTTTGGTGTTTTTTATTTTTCCTAGTTTTTTGGGTTTTTCCTATTGGTTTAATTATTTTTTGGTGTTTTTTATTTTTCCTAGTTTTTTGGGTTTTTCCTATTGGTTTAATTATTTCTTTTCTCAAAAAGTATTCCATTTCATTAAAAATTTTTCCAAATAGTAAAAATATTTCCTAACAATATGAATTCAATATAAACTATTGACAATGAATTATATTAAAGAGGAGAATAAAATTTATTTAGTTCATATGAACTTTAACATTTTTACTTTATTATTAAAAAATTTGTTTTTTGTGATAAAAATACTTATATTCTTTCATTAGAATGTAACTGTCAAAATGTTAGTTGGTAAGAAAAATTTCTCTTTTAAAAATGGAGCGTTTGCAAATTCAATCCCAAAATAATTTTTTAAAAAATACAACAACTTACAAATTGATTGTCCCTAAGAATTATTTTCATATAAATAAAATATTTTTTAAAAAATAATTTATAAATAATACTTTAAAAATAATAATAATTAATAGATAATTTAAAAAATTGAGATTTAAACAAGATAAAAAAATCTGAAAAAAATATCAAATGTGTCTTAATATAATATTGTGCTTTTAAATTTTAGAAATTTTCTTAAAAATGGATTTAAACTTTAAAATATTTAATAGCTATTTAATCCGACTATTCCTTTAAAAACCTTTTTAGAAGAATCTACCCTTCTTTCTCCATAGAAAATATTGTTCCATTTTTCAAAATCAAAATGTTTATATATGTGTATACTAAAGTTTTTATTTACTACATGAATGTTTTTCATTTAAATAAGGGGTAAGAGCAAAAAAGATGTTTAAAAATCGATTTTGATTCTTATATAAAACATTTAGTTAATCATGTATTTTCTGAAGCTAAAAATCATCATGAAAATTAATACTCTTAAGACCTTTCTATTCTTGAAACTTATGAATTTCAAGAAGCTGCAGAATCGATAGGGAAAGTATGTTTTTACCTGCCTCAAAACATGTAAATTGGCTTAATATTATGGCTATTGATTTAATTATGATTATTCAATTTACAGATAGAATAAAAATGACAAATCTATTTATAATGGGATTTATAGCTTTTGGGACTATAAAAAAGAAAATTAAAGTAAAACTTTCTTCAATAATAAATTAAAATTTTTTTCATCAAAATAGAAGAGTATTATAAACTCTATAGGAATTAATAAAAATGCAAATGGATCTTTTTAATAATGAAAAAATCAAAGCTAAACCATTTTTAAAGTGGGCAGGTGGAAAAACACAGCTTATTAATGAAATAGAATCAATATTGCCTGATATTTTCACGAAAAATAAAAAAATTAAATCCTATTTCGAGCCTTTTGTTGGTGGGGGTGCTGTTTTCTTTCATTTAGCTAGTAATTATAATATCAAAAAGGCTTTTCTTTATGATATCAATAAAGAACTGATTTTAACATATAATGTAATTAAAAATGATCATCAAGAATTGATTAATCATTTAACTGACCTTCAAAATCATTTTTTGCCTAAAGATCATAGTGAAAGAAAAGAATATTATTTGTCTATTAGAAAAGAATTTAATCATAACTTAAAAAGTTTTTCTTTTAATAATTACACTAATAAACATATTATTAGAGCTTCTCAAACTATTTTTCTTAATAAAACTTGTTTCAATGGACTTTTTAGGCTAAATAAAAAAGGAGAATTTAATGTTCCTATGGGGGATTATAAAAATCCTACAATTTGTGATGAAACTAATGTTAAAAATGTTTCAAAAGCTTTAAAAATATCTAATATATTTAATAAAAGTTTTATAGAATCAGAAAAATTAATTGATGAAGAATCTTTAGTTTATCTAGATCCTCCATACAGACCACTTAATAAAACTTCAAATTTCACTAGTTATAGTGAAAATGAATTTAATGACGAGGATCAAGTAGAATTAGCTCATTATTTTTATAGAATAAGTAAAAAAGGAGCATTAGCTATTTTAAGCAATTCTGATCCTAAAAATGAGGATGAAAATGACAATTTCTTCGACGATTTATATGGCAAATATGATATAAAACGTGTTCAAGCAAAAAGATTTATTAATCGAGATGCTAAAAAAAGAGGAGCAATTAATGAAATTCTAGTTAAAAATTATTGAGGTTAATAAAAATGGTTTATTATGAAAAATTGGGATATAAATCTTTTGAGGAGTACACTTTGGATTATGATGATTCATTACTTACTACAAACCGCACATATGAGTTTTTTGTAGATTGGGAAAAAGTTTTTGGTAATCTCGAAAATAAAGTTGTTGAGATTAATATTTTAAATAGTTTAAATAAAATTGGTTCAGATAAAGTTGAAGATAAATTTATAGAAATTTTAAAAAAATATCCTGAATGTGTTCCTATTTTACCATTAGTTTTAGCTATTAGGGATAAAAAAGTTGATGTGATTGATTTAACAACCCAAACATTTAAAAAGATAGATTTTTCAATGAATAACTTTAAGTTAGATGAAGTTTTAACTTTTTCCAGAAAAACTGGATTACTTAATCTTTTTAATGAAATTGATGATCTTTATTCATATTTAACTGGAACAGAAGTTGGTTTAGACACTAATGCTCGAAAAAATAGAAGTGGGCATGTATTTGAAGGAATTGTAGGTGATTTATTAGAAAAAAGCATTGAAAATAATCCTCAATACTCTTTGACCTCAGAAGATAGCAGTATAAAAACTAAAAGAAATAAAAGAGCCGATTTTGTTATATATAAAGATGATATTCCTCTATTTCTTTTTGAATGTAATTTTTATTCTGCAGGAGGAAGTAAACCGATTGAAACTGCAAACGCATATATTGATTTACAAAAAAAAATTAGTGATTTAGACATGACATTTATTTGGATAACTGATGGACAGGGATGGAAAAAAATGTTCACTACTCTAAAATTTGCTATGAGATCAATTGATTATGTTTTAAATTATAATATGCTAAAAGATAATATTGATAATATTCTATTTTAAAGACCAATCTAATTGTGGATTCTTAATGATTAGTAATTTTAAGTTGTCTCTCTCCCATTTTTTCATCTTCATTAAAATCACTGAAAAATTTTTTTAAAATTCCTTTATTGATTTTTGGATTCTAAAAAAAATAACATTAAAAAATAACTATTCCTTTTAAATATTTCAATTTAGTAATTAAAAAGTAGCTTTCATTTCCTTTAAATTGGAATCAAATAGGGAAAATTTAGATCTGATAAATAATCTAATGGAACGGGAATAGAACAGTCTTCAACAGATACTCCATATTCAATAAGGACTTTTGATTGTTTGGTAATACTATTTCCTCTTTTTCTATTCTTGATAGTATAACACTCATAAGCCATCTACCTTCTTTCATTTTTACAATTGAAATTGTAAATTTTCATCTCCTCACTCAATTTTCACAATTATAGTCCTTGAAAAAAAATTCAAATTAAGTTTTTTGTAAATAACTAATTTTTTTTTTTAAATAGACAGTGTCAAAAACTTTGGTGTTGAAAAATTTTAATCAAAATTCTATAAAATTTTTAAAGTAGTTAAAATTAAATATTTTTTAAAAATAAGGTCAAAAAAATGATATATTAGTAGGAACTATTATTTTATAAGGAATAAAGAAAAAAACATAGCTCCTATGGCTTGTCTAAAATGCTGCTGATATTTTTTTTATTATCTTTAAGTATTACTTTTTTTTATTTTTATATTATTATTTCTTTTTTTTATTTTTATATTATTATTTCTTTTTTTTTACAGTGGAAATATTTGATTGGGTGTTTTTAAAGGAAAGTTTTTTTGTATTTTATCATGGGTGTGAATAGTGTTTTTTGTGGTTGATTTAAAGGAGTGTTGAGTGGTGTAGTGTTGTTTTAGTTGTGGTTGTCTATTGATTTTTTGGAAGATTTTTTGATAAAGTGTGATTTTTCAGTAATCTGGGATTCATAAGATTAGTGTAGATATAGGTATGTGTATAGGATTATTTCAAGTGAAAAACGTTTTATAAAAGGTTAAATAGTAAAAGAGAGGATTTATATGACAAATTTAAATAAATCCTCTCTTTTAATTGATTTTGATGATTTGCCATTTAAATTTTTCTTTGATAGTGAAACTAATACTTTATATTTGAACGAAGATACAACTCTAAATTTAGTTTTTTTAGTAGATTAGCACATGAAAAAGAAATATAAAGTAGTTTATCTTAAATCCATTGAGAAGTGTCCTATTTGTGATTCAGATTTAAATAAAAACGGCACTAATAAGTTTTTATTAAATAAAGATAGGATAATTAGAAAACAAAAGTACGTTTGCAAAAACAAAAAATGCAATAAACATAGTCAAGCCTGTTTAAAAAAGTTCATTGACAAACACTGTAATTATACAAAGAACATGAGAGAATCTGGTTTAAATATTAGCTTAATAGGCTATTTATCTTATGAAAAAAGTCAGATCTCATTGAATTGATAACCGGTGCTAAAATACCTAGATCAACTATGCATTATCATGAAAAAAAATTATCTAAGGAATATTTAGATAACAAGGTGTCTGGTAATTCGAAAAAATTGAAAGTAGGAGATATGTTATTTAACATGTTTGCAGTTCATTAAATGATTATTTCATAAAAGTACAATTTCTATATCCTTTTAAATTTAAATTCTATAATCTAAGTATTTTGTTTCAATAACAAGAAAAGTAGATAGCAAAAAATTGTTGAAAAGTTTACTTTGCAGGAAATTACTTAAATCGGAATTCAAGGATTTTACAAATGAATTTTATAAATTAAGAATTGTCTTATAGAATTCTATTAAAATTTAGATTTAGAGATTTTTCCAATGAATTTTAAAAGTTAAGTGGAAATTCATTTGTACTTTTGGAAAATCAAAATAATCATTATCTAAACATATTAAACAATAACCATACAACCCCCGTTTTTTCACATAAATCAGACACCTTGTTTAATAAATGAATATTTAGTTTCTTTAGTATCAATATTTTTAATCTATTAATCATTAAGAAATTTCAATATTCAGTGTATTGTAAAATTATTTTTATAAAAATTTAAATTTTTAATAAAATTATTAAAAAAAAATATCTCTTTAGAATTATTCAAATATTAAATTAAATATTAATTATCCTTAAATTTAGATATAAAAAATTTAAATAATATTTTTAATAAAAAAAATTTAATGATAATTTTTATTAATAAAATAATTAAATTAAGTAAATTTATTAAAACTTACAATAATTATTCCTATTAAAAAAATTAATTTTACAAAAGACTATTTATTTACAATCTAACTAATTTTAATTATTTTATGAATCTTTTTATTAGATATTTAAAATTAATATTATTGACTATATTATGGAATTTTTTGATTTGAAATTATTATTCTTGTTTGTATTGTGGATATTTTTGATTTGAAATTATTATTCTTGTCTGTATTATGTATTTTTTGATTTGAAATTATTATTCTTGTCTGTATTATGTATTTTTTGATTTGAAATTATTATTAACAATAATTAATAGGTATTATAATGAGTTTTGACTTTGATGTAGCAATTGTTGGAGGAGGACCTATTGGTTCTACATTAGCTTATGAAATTTCTAAAAAAGGATTTTCAGTTGGTATTTTTGATAAAAAAAAAGAGATTGGAATACCATTACAATGTGCAGGAATTGTCAGCAAAAAACTAAAAGAACTAAATGAAATCCCCAATGATTTAATATTGAATAAAGTAAAAGGAGCTTTTCTTCATTCTCCAAATCACATATTAAAAGTTGAAAAAAATAAAACTGAAGCTTTTGTAATAGATAGAATAGCTTATGATAAATTTTTAGCTAAAAGAGCTATAGCTAATGGTGTTAAATTTTTTACTAAATATGAAGTAAATTATGTGGACATTGAAAAAGGAGTTCTAGGATTTAAAAATGGTAAAAAAATCAATGCAAAAGTAATTGTTGGAGCTGATGGTTCTAATTCTATTGTTTCTCGTTCATTTAACAAAGATTTTAATTATTTTCATGGTTCTCAATTTTTGGTAAAATTAATTAAATATAATAATGAGAATGAATTAGAAAGAAACAATAGCTATGGAGATGATGATTTTGTAGATCTTTTCATTAATACAAAAACATTACCTGGATTTTTATGGTCTATTCCAAGTTCCAATGATAGATACAGAGTTGGTTTATTTTCAAAAAATAGCTATAAAGAGCAAAATAGCTTAATTGAAGATTTTTTAAAAAATAATGAAAGATTTGAAAATTATGAAATAATTGAAAAACATCATGGGAAAATCCCAATTTATGATGAAAAGAAACAATTAGTAAATAAAAGAGTAATTTTAATTGGAGACGCTGCTTCTCAATTAAAACCTACTACTGGTGGAGGACTCATTCTTGGTTTTGAAATTGTTCAAATAGCTAAAACATATATTGAAAAATCATTAAATGAAGATAATATAGCTATTTTAAATAAATATGGGGAAATTTTTAGGAAAAAATACTCAAAAGAACTTAAATATCAACTTAAAGTTCAAAAAACTTTAGAAAAACTTTCTGATAAAGATTTAGATTATTTATTTTTTAAACTAAAAGAAAAAGGTATGGAGAAATTTATTTCTAAATATGGAGACATGGATAAACAATCAATTTTAGTTAAAGAAATTTTAAAAAAAGGATTAATCTTTTCTATCCTTCCATCAATTGTTTTTAATCAAGTTTCTAAAATTTGGAACTTAAAATAATTTTTAATAAAATCATATTAATATTCAGGAGCTATACTAAATGGAACTAATATTGATTCAATCACAGGAACACGAAACTTTGCCATTAGCTGAATTAAAAGCGGTGTTAGCTACTGAAAAAATAGCTACTGAAATTGAATGTGTAAATACTGGTTTAGTTTTATTAAAATCATTGGACATAGAAAAATTTGAAGAAATTTATAAAATATTAGTAAAAAGATTAGCATATACTCATGAAATTCATGAAATAATTTTAAATACTTCTTTAAACAATCTTGAAGATGATTTTAATAATATCAAATGGAATGATTATATATCTGGTACTTATGCTGTTAGAGTGAAAAGATTCAATAATCCAGAGATAGATACTTTAGCTATTGAAAGAAGATTAGGGCATTTAATTAAATCTCAAAATTCTAATTTTAAGGTGAATCTTGAAAATCCGAATTCATTTATAAGAGTTATAGTTTCAAAAAAAAGAATTTTTATAGCTATTGAAGGATTTAAACTTAATAAAAAGCATTTTTACAATATAAAACCACATAAAAGACCTTTTTTCTATCCTGGATCTATGAGTCCTAAACTTGCAAGATGCATGGTTAATTTAGCTCATGTAAAAAGTGGTCAGCTACTTCTTGATCCTTTCTGTGGTACAGGTGGAATCCTTATTGAAGGAGGATTAATTGGAGCTAAATTAATTGGATCAGATATTAATTGGAAAATGAAAAATGGTACAGCTATTAATCTTGATTATTGTGATTTACAAGATTATGAAGTTTATCATAAGGATGTTAGAGAGTTAAAACTTTTAAAAAAAGCTGATGCAGTTGTTACAGACCCTCCTTATGGTATTTCAACATCAACAGGAGGGGAAGAGAGTTCAGCTATTTTTCAACAATTTTTAGAATCAATATCTGAGAATATGGTTGAAGATGCCTATTTATGTATAGCTCACCCTCATTACCTAGACATAGATTCAATCTTAAATATATTAAAGTTTGAATTATTGGAAAGACATAGAATTAAAATGCATAAAAGTTTAACTCGTATCATTTCCGTGATAAAAAAAAGTGATATATAATATTTGAATATATAATCATTTATGTGTTTATCAAAGTCTATATTTTTTATTCTATTTTTTTAAAAACTTTCTTTTTAATAATTATGTTTTTCTATTTTACAAGCTATTTCTTTTGGTTTTGTAGCTATTGAAACAAAAATTAGCTTTTTATTTTGATAAACTTTGTGATATCCTTTGTTTGTAATTTGTTCAATACCTTTTTTTAACATAGTAACTAGTGAGGATTTTGTACTGTATTTATATTCAATAATTACTACAGTATCATCTATTCTTAAAACACTATCAGAATCTCCACCTAAAGTTCTATCTTCATTACTCACATCAAAACCAAGAATTTGTAGCCATGATGTGAATAGTATATGGTAGTATGCTTCATTGATGTTTTCAATTTTTTCATGTAAAACACTTGGAATATTGTTTAACAAAGTTTCAAAGGATTTTGTGAGTTTATCTTCTTCATTATCTATTATATATTTTAACATATCTTCTGCCATTGGTTGTATAGCTCCAGGACTTTTTTCTGCAAAATAACTAAGTAAATGAGAATAAAATGAATCATGAACTTCTTTGTTTGGAATAGCTAAACAATATTCTGGTAATTTACCTTTAACAGCCTTTTTTTCCTTGATTGTTAAATAACCAGTTTGAAGTAAGACTGTGTTAAGATCAATTTGTTCAAAATCAAAGCTTGGAAAACTACCAATAAACTTAGTTTCAGGATTTAAAAAAGTATCAATATTTTTAGGATTATTCATGATTAAATCAATTAGAAAAGTAGGAGAACCAGTATCAAACCAATAATTATTGAATTCTTTTTTTTTAAACAATAATAAGATTGAAAATGGATTATAGAGTGAACTTGAACCATCCCAAGAGTAACCATCATACCAAATTTCTATATCTTTAAGTAAAGATTTTTTTGAAATGTTGTAGCTTTGACTAATTTCTTTAAGGTATTCCTTAAAATAGTTTTCAAGATCATTTTGACTATATCCACAAATATTTACAAATGCAGGATCCAAAGTTAAATCATCTAAATTATTTAGCTCAGAAAATATAGATGTTTTAGAAAATTTAGATACTCCAGTTAAAAAAACAAATCTTAAATATTTATCATTACCTTTTAAAACTTGATAAAATCTACTTAAAACATCACGATTATTTTCAGCTAATTCAATATCATCTAAGTGTTTAATTATAGGTTTATCATACTCATCGATTAAAATTACAACTTGTTTATTTGTTTTATCATGAAGTTTTTTAATTAATTCTGAAAATCTTCCACTTAATCTTAAATTTCGAAGTTTAATTGAATGTTCTTCAGCTAAATCATCTAAAAACATCATTAATGAGTATTCTAAATCTTGAGGGGTTTTATGATCAATATTAGCAAAATCAACATGGATTATATTATAGCTATCTTCCCAATCCCATTTATCATAAATATATAATCCTTTAAATAATTTTTTGTTAGCTTTAAATAGTTCTACAAGAGTACTTACAAGTAAAGATTTTCCAAATCTTCTAGGTCTTGAGAGAAAATTAATATCTCCAGATTCTATCATCTCATAAATATATTTAGTTTTATCAATGTATAAATAATCATTTTCCCGTATAATTGAAAAATTTTGTCTTCCAATCGGTAGCTTTTGCATGAATTAATCTCCAAATAATTTTTATAAGAGGATATTATTTTTAAGTATAAAATTATTAATTTTTAGCTATTCCTATTTATCTTTAATTAGATATTTTTTTTATTTAGTACTTTATACTTTCATATTTCTGTTTTTTATTGGTAATATAAATTATATTTTTTAAGTTTTAAGAATGTAAATAGGGATTAAACTAAATACTTTACTATGTTTATAATAGGGGATAAATAATTTAATCAATGAATAAATTTTTATTTAAAATATAGATGCTACTAGGATATGAAAAAATAATTATCATTAAAAAGAACTTATTTGGGAAAACAGTTTACTTATATTACTTAAAGAATTTAGTTTAATAACTTTATTAAGTAAATAATATAAATAATTATTAGAATAGTATTTATTGATATGCAAAAATTATTTAATAAGATTATTTTATAAATAATAGAATTAAAAGGGATTTAAAATTAAAACCCAATCATATTGAGGGATATCATGGAGTGGAAAAGTGTAACAATATTTATCAGCAGTACTTTTAATGACATGCACGCTGAAAGAGACTACTTAGTGAAAAATGTTTTTCCAGAACTTAGGGAATGGTGTGAAGAACATAAAATTCACCTTCAAGATATTGATTTAAGATGGGGCGTTACAAAAGAAGAAAGTAAGAATGCTCATACGGTAGGAAAATGTTTAAAAAACATTGATAAAAGCCGCCCATTTTTCCTATGCTTCCTGGGTCAAAGACGAGGATGGGTACCAGACAACCAAGAAGATATCAGTGAAGAAACTGTGAATACATATCCTAGCATTAGAAAAAAAGCAAAAAACAAATCAGTTACAGAAATAGAAATCGAACACGCACTATTAAAACCAATGTACAGATTAGTAAAAGGTAATGAAACAGACTGCCCACCAGTAAAACACGCATTATTTTTCTTCAGAGAAGACAACTACACAAACAAACTAAATGATGGACAAAAATGCATCTACACAAACAAGTGTGAAAAAAACCCAGAAGAATCAGATGAAAAATTAGAAGAATTTAAAGAAACAATAAAGAGAAAAATAAAAAAAGAACAAATAGCTACAGCAAAAATACAAGAAAAAATAGATATACTCGAAGAAAAACACAACCCAAAAACCAAGCCCGTAAAAGCTAGAATAAATGAGCTAAGAAAAGAAATGAAACATCTAACTCTCAATAGTTACTATGGAACATGGGATGAAAACCTAACAATATCTGAATTAGCTTACATGGAAAAAAATGAAGCTAAAGGAGGATTAAAAGACTTCAAAATCAAAAATCAAGAAAACGATAACTTCAAAGAACTTATTATAAAACAGCTACAAGAAGAGATTTTAAAAGCATTCCCTGAAAATGCAGAAGTAAGTGAAGCTAAAGGACTTCAAAAAGAACAAGAACAACAAGACAATTTTAGAGAACTAAACACACAAGGATTCATAGAAAGAACTGGAGATTTTGATGATTTAAATAGCTACATCCATAGTGATGATAAAAGATTATTTATTCTAACAGCTAAAGCAGGACTTGGAAAAACCACATTGATTGCCAACTACATCACTAACCACTTAAAAGATAATGATAATCTAATTTATCGTTTTGCAGGTGTATCAGACGACAGTTCCAATGAATACAATCTATGGAGTTCCATACTCGAAGAAGCAGAAATCGAAGTTCCACCAACCATGGAAAAACTAGAAAAAAATAAGGAAGAAATATTTAATGAATTAGCTGAAAAAAACTTAATTATTATCATTGATGGTATCAATCAAATCACTAATGGTTTAGCTATGACTGATTGGATTGATAAACCACTACTCCCTAATTTAAAATTAATTTTAAGCTTTAAAGAAGATGAAGATACTAAAAATAAAATTGATAATATTAAAAATAATAATGAGTATTATTTTTCATCTGAAATACTACCATTAGATAATGATAAAGATAAAAAGTTTAAATGTACAGATAGAAAAAAACTTATTAATAAGTACCTTGAAAATTACTTAAAAGCATTAGATGAAAAAGATATCAATATTATTTGTGAATCTAAAGGAACTAAAAACCCTTTACTTTTAAAAATTTTATTATCAGAACTTAGATTATTTGGAGTTTATGAAGAATTAAGCAAAGAAATAAAAAGATTCGGCAAAACACCAGAGACCGCATTTGACCATGTACTTGAAAGACTAGAAAAAGACGACACAATAAATGGATTTGTCCAGCTACTTTTTGGATTATTAGCTAATGTCCGTGTAGGACTATCAACAACTGAATTAAAAGAAATTATCTCAAAAGAACTTAAAAAAGATGAAAACCTTATTACAGATTCTATCAATCTATTCCTTCGCCAAGTAAAACCATTCATGTCAAGAAGAGAAGGAAGAATAGACTACTTCTACGACAGCATCAAAATAGCAGCTAAAAAAAGATATGAAAATGAAGAGTATTTTAATGGTCTTGTTGCAGATTACTTCCTATTAAAAGCCGACCCAGAAAAAAACTACACTTTCACAGGAGAAAATTCCCGAGACTTCAACGAACTACCATACCACTTAGCTCACTCTAATAAAATAGCTACTTTAGAGGATATATTTGGTCATTACACTTGGATAAAAAACAATTCCCAATTAAATAGTATATTCAATACCATTATTGATTATAAATATATTAATATTGAAAATAAAGAAAATTATCATTTAAATTGATTAAAAAAACTTTATCTATGTCTTCATATATTCTACAAGACAATATTAAAGAATTACCTTCTCAACTATGGGGAAGATTAAAAACACAAATAAATCCTCAGATTAAAGAATTATTAAATGAAATAGAAAAACAAACCAATTTCCCATGGCTAAAACCACATCATTATATGCACACACCCGAAGGTTCACTCAAAGCAATACTTGCTCACCCAACCACCGTGAGTATTGCGTGTTTTTCTCCTGATGGAAAATATATTGTTTCGGGATCATGGGATGGGACTGTTCGTGTTTGGAGCTGGGAAAAAAATGAGGAAAAAACAATATTAAAAGGACACACAAGCTATGTGTTTAGTGTGTGTTTTTCTCCTGATGGAAAATATATTGTTTCGGGATCAAGGGATGGGACTGTTCGTGTTTGGGACTGGGAAAAAAAAGAGGAAAAAACAATATTAAAAGGACACACAGACGATGTGGTGAGTGTGTGTTTTTCTCCTGATGGAAAATATATTGTTTCGGGATCAGGGGATGGTACTGTTCGTGTTTGGGATTGGGAAAAAAAAGAGGAAAAAACAATATTAAAAGGACTCACTGGCTTTGTGGAGAGTGTGTGTTTTTCTCCTGATGGAAAATATATTTTGGGATCAGGGGATGGTACTGTTCGTGTTTGGGACTGGGAAAAAAAAGAGGAAAAAACAATATTAAAAGGACTCACTGGCTTTGTGGAGAGTGTGTGTTTTTCTCCTGATGGAAAATATATTGTTTCTGGATCAAGGGATGGTACTGTTCGTGTTTGGGACTGGGAAAAAAAAGAGGAAAAAACAATATTAAAAGGACACACACGCAATGTGTGGAGTGTGTGTTTTTCTCCTGATGGAAAATATATTGTTTCGGGATCAGAGGATGGTACTGTTCGTGTTTGGGACTGGGAAAAAAAAGAGGAAAAAACTAGATTAAGACATACAGACATTGTGTGGAGTGTGTGTTTTTCTCCTGATGGAAAATATATTGTTTCGGGTTCAGAGGATGGTACTGTTTGTGTTTGGGACTGGGAAAAAAATGAAGAAAAACAAGAACCCATAATATCGATAAATATAGACGATTACATAAGATCCTGTGTTTTTTCGAATAACAATCATCAAATCACAGTAGGAACGGATTCTGGAGAAATATTAATTTACTCCATTAAAAACTTAAAACAAGGAATAGCTATTGTAACTCCTCTCCAAGATACAAATAGTAACCTTAAATTTAAGGCTAACGGTTCTAAAATCATGTTTAAAGATGGCATGCTTCGATATACTAATAATAACCTTAAAGTTAGGTGTAGCTATTGTGCTAAAACTTTTGATATTCATGAAAAATTTATAGGAAATATTATTAAATGTCACAGTTGTAATGAGAAATTAAAAATTAATGAATTTACTGCAAATCAAAATAATTGACAAATATGTAATAATGCACTGCCAAACTTTACTGGTTTCAGCATTAAATTTTGTGAAAAAATCCTTAAATTTAACTAAAATTACAATTCAGAAGAATTTTGAATGATTTCAACAAGTTGATATTGGCAGTGCTGATAATAATCAAATTAATGTCTTGAAAAATCTTTTATTTTAATTCTTAAAGAATTACTTTGTAAATTATTAAAGAAAAATAATCAATATTAATAATGAAATAAGTTAAAAGTCTTAAAATTTTTAAATACTTAAAATTAAAAAAAAGTGATATTAATGATAGAAATTATCCCAGTATTAGATTTAATGAATTCTATAGCTGTTTCTGGAAAGTCTGGAAATAGGAGTAACTACACTCCATTATCTTCTATTTATTCTTCAAACAGTGACCCAGTAAGCATTGTCCAGTCTCTTAAATTAAATGGTGCAAATCAGATTTATATTGCTGATTTGGATTTAATTGAAAAGCAGGGTCATAATTTAGATAAGATTAAAATTATTAATACTATGTTACCTGTTATGCTTGATGCTGGGATTAAGGATTTAAATTCATTTAAATTTTACTTAGATTTTGCTTATAAATTGATTGTAGCTACAGAAACATTGGAATCAATGGAAGAATTATATAAAATATTTGATACTTTTTCTAAAGAAAGAATTATAGTAAGTGTTGATATAAAGGATAATCAATTATTTTCTCAAAATATTGATTTGACCTTAGCTGAGTTTAAAAAAGAATTAATAGCTATTGATCCTAATGAAATTATATTGTTGAATATTTCTAGTGTAGGAACAAACTGTGGATTTAATAAAGAAATAATTGATAGTTTCTCGCAGTTAAAAGATAAATTAATACTTGGGGGAGGAATTACTAAAGATGAAATAAATGAACTTTCAAAAAATGGTATTAAGAAAGTTTTAGTAGGTTCATCTCTTCATAGTGGAGAAATTGGTCTTAATTTGAACTTTTGATTTAATTGATTAATAAGCTGATTATCTTAGTTCATTTTTCATGGTTTGGATTTTATAATACAATACTTAATACTAAAAATGGCATTAGGGCTGCTATGATAAATAAAGCTACTCCTACTTTGGTATAGTAGTTATCATCGTCCATTATTCCTGTAGTCATAAGTAAAACTCCAATAAACCCTAATATTATAGGAAGTATATGTGAAAAAATTAAGGATCCAGTAAATACATTGTTTGGCATAATATCACATTATAAATTTTAAAGATTATAGTTAATTGAGAAAATGTTTTTAATTTGTCATTTTTAATTTCTTATTTAAAAAAACTTCTTTTTTCTAAATTTTTAAAGAATATTATTTTTAATTTCTTATTTAAAAAAACTTTTTTTTTCTAAATTTTTAAAGAATATAATTCTTAATTTCTTATTTAAAAGAACTTATTTTTTCTAAATTTTTAAAGAATATAATTCTTAATTTTTTATTTAAAAGAACTTCTTTTTTCTAGATTTTAAAAGAATAAAATTTGTAAATTCTTTTTTTAATAAATTGTTTTGTAATTTAGCTATTTTTTCTTTAGTTTAAATGGTCTTGATTATTAATGTATTCTTACTATTCCTTTGTCGTACAAATGTTCATCAAATGAAATTATTGTTTTTATTCAAGTTCTTCCATTAGTGCTAAGTAGACACTGTTAAACATATTATTCAATCTCTCTTATCTCCTGAATTGCTTTCAAAGTATCAAAAGATTCATCAGTTTCAATAGCTCCTATTAATTCTTCTGATAATTCAGAATTTGGGTCATATGTTTCTTTATTCATTGTTAAATCTTCAGGTATTTCCTTTTTATTTTTAATTTCAAGTGCCTTTTTTAGCATTTGATTTATAAGTTTAGTTTCTGTGGTATTTTCTTTTTCTGCGATTTCACTAATAATATTAAATATTTTTGTTTCTATTTCTATCGTTGTAGTCATATCAAACACCTAATATTATACAATATAAATAAGACTTTTATTTTGATATGCACAATATGTTTTTTAAATTTTAAAAGTAAAGAATATTATAATAATTCATTATTATATTTTAAATCTTTATTCACACGAATTTAAAATCTTCTTTTTCTTTTTTTTCAACTAATTTTAGACCTAATTCACTTAATTTATATTTTTGAACTTTTCCACTAGTGGTTAATGGGAATTCATCTACGAAGAAAACATGTTTAGGAACTTTATACCTAGCTATTTTTTCGATTGCATAATCACGAATATCTTCTTCTTGTAAAGTTGAACCTTTTTCTTTGATTATGAAAGCACCAACGATTTCTCCATATCTGTCATCTTTTATTCCAGCTACTTGGGCATCTTTAACTTCATCTATTGTAAAGAGGAATTCTTCAATTTCACGAGGATATATATTTTCTCCTCCTCTTATAATCATGTCTTTTTCCCGTCCAACTATTGTGTAGTAACCGTCCTCATCAACAGTAGCTAAATCTCCACTATGTAGCCATCCATCTTTATCAATTACTTCTTCTGTTTTATCTGGCATTTTGTAATAACCTTTCATTACATTGTATCCTCTACAACAAATTTCACCTGTTTCACCTGGTTTTAATTCATCACCTGTTTTAGAGTTGACAATTTTTACTTCAACATCATCAAAAGCTACTCCTACTGTGTTAGCTCTTCGCTCTACTGTATCATCAGCATATGATTGGGTCATTCCTGGGGAAGATTCTGTTAGTCCATAAACAATTGTGATTTCTGTCATGTTCATTTTATCCATCACTTCTTTCATTGTTTCTATTGGACAAGTAGAACCTGCCATAATACCTGTTCGAAGTGAGGACATATCAAACATATCAAACATTGGATGGGTTAATTCAGCTATAAACATGGTTGGAACACCATGAACAGCTGTACATTTTTCTTTATGAATAGCTGATAACACTAGAAGAGGGTCAAATAATTCTAACATTACCATTGTTCCACCATGTGATAAAATAGCTAAAACTCCTAAAACTATTCCAAAACAATGGAAAAGAGGAACAGGAATACATAATCTATCTTCTGGAGTAAATTTCATTCTACTACCAATAGCATAACCATTGTTTAAAATATTTCTATGGGTTAACATAACTCCTTTAGGAAAACCAGTTGTTCCTGAGGTGTATTGCATGTTTATAACATCTTCATTACTTAAACTTCCTTTGACCCTATTAAATTCATCATCATTTTCATGTTTACCAAGTAACATTATCTCATTAGTGTTATACATACCCCGATGTTTTTCTTGACCAATGTATATAACATTTTTTAAGTGAGGATATTCATTACTTTTAAGATTTCCACGTGAATGTGTTTTTAATTCAGGAACTAATTCATAAAGAGTTTCAATGTAGCTAACATCCCTAAATCCATCAATAATAGCTAATGCTTTCATGTCAGATTGTTTTAATATATAGTCTAATTCATGGCTTTTATAAGCAGTATTCACTGTTACAAGAACTACTCCTATTTTAGCTGTTGCAAAAAGGAATGTTAACCAATCAGGAACATTTTTCGCCCAAATTCCCACATGATCTCCTTTTTTAATTCCAATTGATAGTAAACCTTTAGCTAATATGTTAACGCGTTCATCGAATTCTTTATAAGTAAATCTCAAGTCTCTATCAGGATAAACTATTATTTCACGATCACCTTGAGCTTCAACTTGCCTTTCAAAAAATTCTCCTATAGTTTCTTCTGAAAAAACCATTAAATCACCTAATTATTTTAAAATTATTCCTTTTTATTATTTGTTAATTATCTAAAGATTTTCCTATTTTGTTAATTGATTAGAAATTTCCTTATTAGTTAATTGTCTAAAGATTTTCCTATTTTCTTAATTGCTTAGAAATTTCCTTATTTGTTAATTGTCTAAAGATTTTTCTATTTTGTTAATTGCTTAGAAATTTCCTTATTTGTTTATTGTCTAAAGATTTTTCTATTTTGTTAATTGCTTAGAAATTTCCTTATTTGTTTATTGTCTAACGATTTTCCTATTTATTCAGTTGTCTAAAGATTTTCCAATTTCGACTTCATCTATTAGATGATTAGTCAATTTTTCTCTTATTTCATTAGGAATAGGTTTAGATTTTTTTTCAATAAAATCATAATGCACAATAACAGCTTTTCCTTTAGCTTTTAGTTCTCCGTCTTGCCATGCTTCATGTCCAACTGTAAATGAAGAATTCCCTATCTTAAGCAAATAAGTTCTTATTTCAACATCGCTACCAAAAAACATTTGAGATACATAATCGAATTCTGTTCTAACCATGATAAGTTTCCATTTTTCATAGCTAAGGTTTAAATCAGGCGTAAAATACCTGAAAACTCCGTTTCTTCCAATTTCAAACCAATCAGCTACAACAATATTATTAACATGTCTTAATCCATCTATGTTTCCAAATCGTGGCGTTACGTAATCTATAAACATATTCATCCCTTAAAGTGTACTAAAATTGAAAAAAAATACTAATCTAAAAAATATTATATAGTTTGTGAATTTTATTAAGTGTTAATTTTTAATGTTGTCAGAAAATTACCTCTTATCCTAAATTTTCATCAAAAAAGATATTTTTAAGTGAAATTTTTATTATAATTTTGAAATATTCTTTTTAATTATGATATATTTATTATAATTTTGATTTTTTTATTATAATTTTAAAATTTATATTAAAATCATGAAATATATTTCGCATTGATATTTTTTTAAAAGGCAAATTTTAACACAACATAAATAAACACAATAATTAATTTTATAAAGTAATATATAGTTTTGTGAATTCTAATAAATGATATATTATAAAATAATTTATAAATTTATATGTTAGGAAAAATTTTAGCTGTTATTTAAATAGCTAATAGCTAAGATTCAAATGGAGTATAAACAACAGCTAATATTTTAGACATTTTCCCATTGTATGAGTGAAGGTGATGTGGAACTATAGAATCATAGTATATACTATCTCCTTTACTTAGAATATGACTATCTTTACCATATTTAACTTCTATTTCTCCTTCTAAAACATAGACAAATTCTTCACCTTCATGGGAAGAAAGGTTGAATTCTCCTTCATTTGTATGAACATCTATTATAAAAGGTTCCATATTCCTATCATTTTTTCCTGCACCTAGTGAATAAAATTCTAAGGCACTGACATCAGTTTGGTCTTCTTCACCAGAAAAGTACATTACTTGATTACTCTTTCCTTTTTTAACAATAACTGGGTCTGTTTGAGGAGCATCATCTAGAAATGTTCCTAGTCTAACACCAAGAGATCTAGCTATTTTTGTTAGTGGAGTTAAAGATGGAACAACTTCTCCTTTTTCAATGCTATTCATAAGATCTAAGCTAATGTTATTATCATTAGCTAATGCTTCTAATGAAATTTCTCTTGATTTTCTTAATTCTTTAATTTTTGCTCCTATTTCATTTTTTACACTCATAATACCGCCTATAAACATATTTATCTTGGTGGATAGTTATTTTTTAATTTCTTTTTTTTTGAAAAATTCAAAATGTTATCTTTACTTTATCTAAAACTTTATTAAAAGTTTTAAATTTATAATAATCTTATAATTTTATTTTAAATTAAATACTAACTTTATATTTACTTTAGTATTATTTAAATTATTCATAAAAATATTTATTTTGTTTAAAAAATAGTAATTGAATTTTAATGTTTATCAATAATTTAACGATTAGTTAGAATAGATAATATAATTTTTATTATTAATTTTAGTTATAAATGAATAAATATTATTTTTTAAAATATTATTTTTATTATTATTGATTAATTTAGTAGATAATTATTTTTTAATTTTTTAATTTAATAAAAAGAGAATAATAGTAATTTTTTTTATTATTGATTAATTTAGTAGATAATTATTATTTTTTAATTTTTTAATTTAATAAAAAGAGAATAATAGTAATTTTTTAAATTAATTTTTTATTATTGATTTTAATTATAGTCCAGAAAATAAAGTTTTAACAAATGATAATTTTTAAAATTATTTATTAATTTATTTTATTGATTAAAAGAATTAAAATTAATATTTTATTAATCATTAAAACATCCATTACTGTTTTAAAAATTAAAAGAAATGAAAAATGATTTTTTAAAAAAAATTAATATTGTTATGATTATTAATTAAAATATTTCCTTTCAAGATTATAAGTTAATAATAATAATTTTTTTAATAAAAAACCTAAAATAAGACTAATTTACCAAAATAAAGTTAAAAGTATCATATTACACAATTATTATTAATCTTCAACATCCTCATCAATAGTTAAATTAGGTAAATTATTTATATTAATCTCGGTATCATTCTGGGATGTTTCATTTGTGGTGTTTGTGGTATTGTCTATTTTAATTTGATTAATATGGGTTGGGGTGAAGTTTCCGTCATCAACAACTGTCAACTTCTGACTATCGTTATTAAATTCTGGTATTTCTATATCTATATATTCTCCTGTAAATATAAATGCGATATTGCTTATTCCAAACCCAAGAATAGCTATTATGAATATAACAAGTAAATTAGCTTTTTTTTTAGAGTCCAATAAATCACCTAATCATATTAAATAAATTGAATTATTTTTTAAAAATTAGTTTTTTACTATAACAACAAATTTTTTTATATTTTTTATTCTATATATCTTTATTTAATTTAATTTATAGAATACTCCTAATATATTAGGTTTAGCTATTATTTTCCTTATCTTATGTTTTTTTCAAATTTTATAATATTAATTTAAATAAACTGTAAAATTAATTTAAATAAACTGTTAAATTATTAATATATATTGTACTTAATGTATATAACAAATAAGATTTTCATGGAAATGTTAAAAATCTTTTAAATTAAACTTAAAATGATTTTTCAGATTATTATTAAAAAATATTTTTTATAAATGTTAAAAAAATTTGCTAATCTACTATAGCATCTTAAAAATAAAATTAATGATTAAATATTCTTGATTAATTTTATTAATTATTAAAACATACTAAAAACAATGATTATATTTAAAAGAACAAAGAAATCTTGGATAATGTATCCTATTGGAAGTCCCAAAGGAGCTTTAAATACTAAAAGAATTCCTGAGTTTGTAGGTTTTCTTAAATTTGAAAAAAATGCTAAAGGAGTTTCCATTAATAAATTTATAGCTAAATATAATGAGGAAGAAAAATTAATTCCTCCTTCTGAGGTTATTAAACTACTGAGAAGTCAAACTATTTTTTTAACTTCTAAAGATAAAGAAATGGAAAGCTTTCTTAAACTTTTGAATATAGATTATCGTTTTACTAGGATTTGTAGTCATTGTACTTTAGAAGGAAATATAACTATAATAAATTCCAGCTTTAGCTATTCATATCATAATCAAAATATTTGTAAAATTTGTGCTGAAGAAACAATAAAAAGAGAACTTAAACTTCAGAGATTTGATAAAAAATCATTTAAAAATTTTAAAAGAATATTAAACAAAACTGGTAACTTAGATAAAGTATTATCTATGATTAACCATAACTTTGATCCAGTAGCTAATTTAAACTTAACTTTATTTGATGAAATCAAAACTTATAATAATAAAAAAATTCCACAAGTTAAACTTAATAGACTTAAAATTCCAAAAAAATTTAAAAAAATTCTTTTAGAAGAAAACAATGAATATTTGCTGCCTGTACAGTATTTAGCTATTAAGAATGGTTTATTAAAGGATGAAGACTTGTTAGTTGTTTCAGCTACTGCAAGTGGAAAAACATTGATTGGAGAGTTAGCTGGTATTCCAAAAGCTATAGATGGTAAAAAGTTTATATTTTTAACTCCTCTTGTAGCATTAGCTAATCAAAAATACAGGGATTTTAAAAAGCGATATGAGTCACTAGGTCTTAAAGTTTCTATTAAAGTTGGTATGAATAGGATAAAAGCAAAAGAAGAGCTTAAAATTCCTAGTTCATCTATAAAAGATGCTGATATTATTGTTGGAACTTATGAAGGAATAGATTTTTTACTTAGATCTGGAAAATCAGATTATTTAAAAGACCTTGGTTTGATACTTATTGATGAAATTCATACTTTAGATGATGATGAAAGAGGTATAAGACTCTATGGATTAATTAAAAGAATTGAAAATATTTATCCCTCTACTCAGATAATTGGTCTTTCAGCTACTGTTAAAAATCCTAAATATTTAACAGAAAAATTTAATATGAAATTAGTTCAGTATGATTTTCGCCCTGTTCCTTTAAAGAGACATCTTATCTTTGTAAGAAGTGAAGTTGAAAAAAGGAATATTATTAGAAAATTAGTATTAAAAGAGTTTAAAACAAAATCATCTAAGGGGTTTAGTGGTCAAACAATAATATTTACTAATTCTAGGAGAAAAACTCATCAAATAGCTAACTACTTAAATCGTAATAGAATAAATGCATCACCATATCATGCAGGTCTTTCTTACTTTAAAAAAGAAAAGATTGAAAAAAATTTTGCAAGTGGGAAAATTTCAGCTGTTGTTACAACATCAGCATTAGCTGCAGGAGTGGATTTTCCAGCATCATCAGTAATTTTTGAAACACTTTTAATGGGAAATAGATGGATATCACCAAACGAATTTTCACAAATGGTTGGAAGAGCAGGTAGACCAAGTTATCATGATAGAGGTGTTGTTTATCTTCTTCCAGAAATATCTAATAAATTTGATGGTGAAAGTGAAGAGTCAGTAGCTATTTCACTTTTAGAAGGTGATGTGGAAAAAGTTAGCATAGATTATAATGAAAATGACACCTTAGAACAAATTTTAGCTGATATATGTTCACACTCATTAGAAAAGATTTCTGAAATTCATGATTTTTATGAAAAATTACCAATACCTATGAGTGTAGGTAAAGCTATTGATGAGCTATATGATAAAGGATTAATAGCTATTTCTAATAAAAATAAGAATAATTCTAAGTTAAAATCACATGAATATGTTCAACCTACTAGCTATGGAAAAGCAGTAGCTATGTCTTTTTTAGATATTGAAAATGGAGAATTTATAAAAAATTCATTGTTACATAGGTCTAAAAAAGAAGATTTATATTATAAGTTCATGGAAATAGCTATGGACTTAGAATACTTTGAAAGTGCATACCTGGCACCAGCTGTTCATAAACAAATAGTTAATACCTTAAAAGTAAATTTTTCAACAAGACTATTTTCTGAATCTACTATGGATATTATTTCTTCAGGAGATACAATAGCTAAGTTGGACACGAAATTTCAAGAAGCTCTTTTAAAGATACAAATTGATTTTTTACAGTGTAAATGTAAAGATAAGCCATTTTGCACCTGTCTTCAAAAAGGGGTTTCTGAATTTATTATTAATGAACGATTGAAGAGAAAAGATCCAACTGACATTTCAAAGGACTTATTTAGCTCTTACCAAATTCAAACATATTCTGGAGATGTTTTTTCTTGGCTTGATAAGTTTGTTAGAAACCTAGAAGCAGTAAAAAGAATAGCTAATTCTCTCAATGATGTAAAATCTGAAAAAATAGCTAATGATTTAATAAAAAAGATTGAAAAAGGATAAAATGAATAATACTTTCTTAAAATAAGATTATGAAACTTACACCTAATAGTTGATTTTGAAGGATAACATCATATAAGATTAAAATGATTAGGATATATCTCTATAAGATGTGTGTATGATGAAAAATTTAATAAGAGGTAAATTTTTATCAGCACTAGCTATTGGATAATTATTTTTGCTAAAGCTTTTTATAAATAAAAATTTAAAATTTAAAAAAAATTGAATATAGCCAATTTTGTTCAATTATTAATTTATATTTTTTTATTTAATATTTTTTTAATTTTGTTCATCAAAAATAAAATTGTACAATGACTTCAATTTAAAATTAAAATATATAAAAAATATTTAAATCATGTATCAATATATACATAATTATTAGATAATTTCAAAAATCATTTTTTTAAATTTTCTATACATTTTTTATAAAATATATTTTTAAAAGTTATTAATGCATTTTTAAAAGTTTTTATATAAAATATATTTTTAAAAGTTATTAATGCATTTTTAAAAGTTATTTTATAAAGTATATTTTTAAAATTTTTAATAAATATTTTTTCCAAATTGTTTATATAAAATAGAAATTTCATTAATCAAATAGATAAATATGTAATACTTAATTATGTTTTTTGAAATTCTCACTATTTTATATAACATAAAAAATGAAGATTTTAACCTATTAACTAATTCTGCTTATAAAGGTTATTTAATAAAAAAATAGTTTTGTAGACACAAAATTAAATCTATATAAAAAATTTAGGAGAGATTTTTCATGGGATTTATTAAAGCATTTACTGGAGCAATTAGTGGAACATTTGCTGACCAGTGGAAGGATTTTTTTTTACCAAGACAAGATGTTACTGTAACATCAGTACTATTTGAAGCAGTTCCACAAGGAGCTAATGCTGGTCGTGGCTCAAATACAGAAGGGTCCAAAAATATTATTACTAACGGAAGTAAAATAATAGTTCCAGAAGGCACTGCACTGATTACATTGGAAGATGGAGCAATAACAGGGCTTGTTGCTGAACCTGGTGGGTTTATATACTCTTCTAACGATCCTAATGCCAAATCATTGTTTTCAGGAGATGGGATTTTATCCTCTATATTAGAACAATCATGGGAGCGTTTTAAGTTTGGTGGGCAACCAGGTGTACAACAACTTGCATTCTATGTCAATTTAAAAGAGATACCAAATAACCGTTTTGGAACACAATCAGAAATCTACTGGGATGATGCATATTTAGGTGCTCAAGTTGGAGCAATTACAAGAGGGACATATACTTTAAAAATAATTGATCCACTATTATTTGTAAAGAACTTTGTACCAGCTATGTATTTACAATCAAATGCACCATTATTAGATCTTGCAGATATGGATAATGATTTAGGTTCACAGCTATTTAATGAAGTTGTAAGTAGCTTAGCAGCAGCATTTTCTAATTATACTAATGACCCAAATAAAGGAAATCGTATAGCTAAAATTCAAGGAGACCAAATTGGTTTTGCATCATCAATGTCACAAGCTGTAGAAGATGGATACCAATGGAAAGCAGATAGAGGTCTTGAAATAGTAAAAGTAGCTATACAATCCATTGAATATGATGAAGATACAAAGTCTTTGTTAAGTGATGTTAAAAAAGCAGATGCTTTATCTGGAGCACGTGGAAACTCATTCATGCAACAATCAGTAGCACGAGGTATGCAATCAGCAGGAGAAAATGGTGGTGGAGGAAATATGGCATTTATGGGAATGGGAATGAATGCCTCTGGTTCTATGATGGGTGCCACACAACAAAATGACCAAACACCTCAATCACAATTTATTCAACAACAAGCTAATCAACAAACAAATCAACAAGCAAATCAACAAGCAAATCAACAAGCAAATCAACAAGCAAATCAACAAGCAAATCAACAAGCAAATCAACAAGCAAATCAACAAGCAAATCAACAAGATAATGAGCAAGTAAATCAACAAACAACTGAATCACAAGCACCCGAACCAACAGAAGCTAAAAAAGAAGAAGATCCATATGATAGATTATTAAAACTTAAAAAATTACTTGATGCTGGAGTTATATCACAAGAAGAATTTGATAAAGAAAAATTCAAGATTTTAGAGGGATAGCCTATGCAAGAAGAAGATTTAACGAATTTAGAAAATGAAAATAATAGTGAAGTAAATACTTCTACTGATGAACCTAAAATCATTCAAACTGATCGTGATGCTAAAGATGGACAAAATAAATGTCCTAAATGTGGTTCAACTGATATTTCACTTAATCAAGATAATGGAAAATTAAGATGTAACTTTTGCAGACATGAATTTGAGTCAAAAAAAATAATACCTGATACCGATGAGGATTTACGTAACTTAGAAGGGGAAGTATTAGGTTCAGGAGCTCAAGATATTATTGCAGATGTAGATGATGTATTGACTTTTAAATGTAGTAGCTGTGGAGCTGAGGTAATAATTGACACAAGTGAAGCTACTCAGGCAAGATGCCATTGGTGTAGAAATACCTTATCAGTTAATCAACAAATTCCAAATGGAAGTATACCTGATATGGTATTACCTTTTAAATTGAAAAAAGATATAGCTAAAGCAGAAATTGAAAAATTTGTAGATAAGAGAAAATTTTTTGCACATCCAGTATTTAAAGAAGAATTCACGACACAAAATGTTATGGGAGTTTACTTACCTTATATGGTTGTTGATATCAATGCTCATTCAAAATTATCTGGGCAAGGAGAACATCAAGTTAGAAGATATACTCGTAAAAGTGGGGATGATGAGAAAACATATTATGATGCAGATTTATATGATGTTAAACGTGAATTTGATATACTTATAGATGACTTAACAATTGAATCAAGTGCTGATAAATTAAGCAATATACCATCTGAAAAAACAAACAATATAATAAATGCTATCATGCCATTTGACACTGAAAACAGTGTAAATTGGAATGCTAACTATTTGAAAGGATATACATCAGAAAAACGTGATATAAATATTGAACAATTAAAAGGCATAGCTACTAATCAGGCTAAAGACATTGCAAGGTTTCAAGCTAACAAAACTTTAAAACAATATGATAGAGGTGTTAGATGGTCAAATGAACAATTAGATATTAAAGGGCAAAAATGGATTGCTGCTTATTTACCTGTGTGGTTATATAGCTACCAAGAGGTTCAAAATAATCAAAAGAAACTTTTACATTATGTTGCAGTAAATGCCAGAACAAAAGAAATAATGGGAAGTGTACCTCTCCACATGCCTAAGTTATTAGGTGTTTCAGCTATAGTAGAACTAATTGGAATCATTATAGCATTAATATTTTCTGATTCTGATTATTCTTGGATTTTTGCTCTTGCTGGAATTGTTTATTTCGCTTACGTCTACTTTACTTATCGTAATACACATGCTAGACATTATCACGAAAAAGTAACCAAAGCTACAATGGAAAATCTTAAAAAGTCAGATATATTTGTTCAAAAGTTAACTGGTCTTACAAATTCAAAAATGAATGGAGCTAACAATACAAATGTAAGTAATAAAGGTTTATTAGAATCTTTGATTGACTAAAAAAAAACATCTTTTGAGCAGTGAATAAAGTTTAAAAGTTTTTTTTTTTTTTTTTTTTTTTTTTTTTAAAGGAAAAAAATTTTTTTTCTAACATTTATCAATTAAAAAAAAAATTATAAAATTTATAAAATTTTTAAAAAAAAAAATTTTTTAAAAAAAAAAAAATTTTTTAAGAATGTAAAAAAATTTAAAAATTTTTTTTTTTTTTTTTTTTTTTTTTTTAAATGGATAAAATTATTATTCTAACGACTATCAACTTAAGGAAAAATTCTTAAAATTCTTAAAATTTTTAAAGTGAAAAATGCTTGGAAAATGAAAGACGAAGTCATTTAAATGTGATGTTAATGAATTAAGCGATGTTTTTGCTATAGATGAACTATTTTCTTGTGTTAATCTAAGAAAATCAAAAGTCAGCACAGTAATTTTTGACAGTTCCAGAAAATCAGAAAATAAAAAATAAAATAAAAAATACTATGAAAAATATTTTGATAAAAAAATAATAGCTATTGCCATAGTATTTGCAGGAAAACAACTACAAACACAAATAACAACTATCCAATAAAAATATACATGATTGTAAAAATAAATAGAATATGGTGAGGATTTTCATGAAAAAATTACCTTTGGGGATGTCGACTTTCTCTGAAATTATCCAAGAGGATTATATATATGTAGACAAGACATTAGCTATTTATGAAATGGTTAACAAGGGTAAAACTTATTTTTTATCAAGACCCAGAAGATTTGGAAAGTCATTACTCCTTAGTACTTTAGAAGAGCTATTTAAAGGAAATAAAGAACTTTTTAAAAATCTTTATATTTATGATAAATGGGATTGGAATGAAAAATTTCCTGTAGTGAAAATAGATCTTGGAAAAGGAAGCTACAAAACACCTGAAAAATTAGAAATAATTTTAAATGATATAATTAATAGATTAACAAGAGAATTTTCAGTGAAACTTTATAGTAAAAACTTATCTGAAAAATTCACAGACTTAATAATAGAAGTTTATAAAAAAACAGGTAAAAAAGTTGTAGTACTCATTGATGAGTATGATTTCCCTATAATAGATGCTATCAAAAACATTGAAGTAGCTAAACATAATCGTGATGTTTTAAGTGGGTTTTATCAAGTTTTAAAATCTAATGATAAATATTTAAGATTCATATTTTTAACAGGTGTAAGTAAATTCTCTAAAACTTCTATTTTTTCAGGTTTAAATAATTTAAATGATATTACTTTGAATAAGAATTTTGCTTGTATTTGTGGATATACTCATCAAGAGCTAAAAAATCAGTTTAAAGATTATATAAACCTTCTTAAAGATGATTTATCATTATCTGAAAACCAAGTTTTTGAAAAAATTAATTTTTGGTATGATGGTTATAGTTGGGATGGTGAAAACAAGGTTTATAATCCCTTTTCAACCTTAAAATTATTTAATAGCTATGAATTTTCTGACTATTGGTTTGATACTGGAACACCAGAATTTCTTATAAATGTTTTAAAAAAATCTAATGACTACTCAGCAGTATTAAAACCTATTATCATCAAACAATCAAGGTTTAATACTTTTGATTATAATAATTTAGATCCTATAACTTTATTTTTCCAAACAGGATATTTAACCATCACTGAAAAGATAATTATCAATGATGTCATCCATTATAAACTTGAATTTCCTAATTTTGAAGTGGAAAGCTCTCTACTAGATCATTTGATTGATTTAAATTTATCTGAAAATAAGATAAGTGAAAGAAAAGATAAAATCATTTCACAAATTGAAAAACTTGATAATGATAGCTTTCAAAAAGAAATGAAAGCTTTTCTTGCAAGAATTCCTGCTAGAATTCATATTGAACGAGAATTTTATTATCTATCAATCTTTTTAGCTTGGTTATATGCTTTAGGTTTTGAAATAGAAGGAGAAACTCCTACTAATACTGGATATATAGACATGGTTTTAAAAGAAGAAGATTTTATAGTAGTAGCTGAATTTAAATTTTCAAAAACCAAAAAAGACACAGACCAACCCATTATAAGCTTTGAAAAAATGTTAAAAAGTGCAGAAGAACAGATAAAGAATAAAAAGTACTATGAAAAATACTTTGATAAAAAAATAATAGCTATTGCCATAGCATTTGCAGGAAAACAACTACAAACACAAATAACAACAATCCGATGAAAAAAGATTATTGTCCTTGAAGAAAAGTTTGAATTAAATTCTTTATAAAAAATTATTAATTTTCTAAAAATCAATCATATTTAAATTATTTTTTAAAATAAATAGTTATTAATTATTTTTATTAAAAAATATAAATTTTAATCATTTAAATTAATAAATAAATATAATATTAAAATTTTTAAAAA
>Ga0099364_10002097_pt1 | contig 32120 bp, 19 predicted proteins | sample TergutTh196P3_FD_73070 | JGI IMG/M metagenome (GOLD analysis project Ga0099364, IMG submission 73070) | Microcerotermes parvus P3 segment gut microbial communities from Pointe-Noire, Republic of the Congo - Th196 P3 | ecosystem: Host-associated > Arthropoda: Insects > Digestive system > Gut ... | reverse complement strand
TTGGATTTATGGATAAACAAATCATTCATCAACTTCATTCCGATTTTGAACGCTATGCGCATACCTATGAGTCGAGCGGCGACGAGACAAGCGGTGTGGAATACTGGTTCGCCCGCGATCTGCAAAAGCTGCTCGGATACGCACAGTGGCGAAATTTCGAGCCGGTCATCGAAAAGGTGATCGCCGCCTGCGTTAATGCAGGAGAAAACCCGGAGGATCATTTTGCGCGCAAAATGATAGAGACCGGTAAAACCGCCCAGCGGGAAGTGGACGAAATCGCCCTAACCCGTTACGCATGCTACCTTATCGTCCAAAACGGCGATCCGCGAAAAACGGAAATCGCCTTTGCCCAGTCCTATTTTGCCGTACAAACCCGAAAGATGGAATTGGTCGAAAAAAGACTCGAAGAAATTGAGCGGTTGGAGGCGAGGAAAAAGTTGTCCGAATCGGAAAAGCAACTTTCGGGCATCATTTTTGAGCGTCTCCAAGACGAAAAAAGTTTCGGACGTATTCGGAGCAAGGGAGCCTCCGCTCTTTTCGGCGGTTTATCGACGCAGGAAATGAAAAAACGTTTGGGAACGCCCGATAGCCGACCGCTGGCGGATTTTTTACCGACGATCACGATCAAGGCGAAGGATTTTGCGAGTGAAATCACGAACTTCAACATCAAGGCGGGAAACTTACGGAGCGAGGACACAATCACATCGGAACATGTTCAGAACAATCTGCGGGTGCGTCAAACGTTGCTCGACAGCGGCATTGCCCCCGAAAAATTGCCGCCTGCCGAAGATGTCAAAAAACTCGCACGCCGACTCGAATCCGAACAAAAGAAAAAGGCAACGAGAAAAGCGATAAAAGAGGATAAAAGATAACCGACGGCATATCATTTCGGTAACTCGCTTAGCGCAGAACAGGCATGAATGTTAGGCAGACAAGAGACGTAGGTTCTTATCCTGCCAATGCTTGGGGGTTGAAGGATATGCATGGCAACGTTTGGGAATGGTGTCAAGATTTGTATGGAGATTATCCTAGCGGTGCTGTAACTGACCCTGCGGGGGCTGACCGGGGATCGTTTCGGGGGCTTCGGGGCGGGAGTTGGACCGACGATGCCGGTCAGCGTTTCGTCTCTACTATACTCCGGCATCCGGGGCCCACATCATCGGACTCCGTCTTTCCCTAGTTTTGGAGTAGCGGGGGCGTTCACAGAGCCCGGTGCGGTAGCACCGGAATCCGCATCTACCGATACGGACTCTGTTTGTTCCGAGTACACATTGTACCGCCAGCGCAGTAATACAAAAATTCTTTGCGTCCCATGCATATCCTTTGCAGAACAACGCAAAACTGGGGTTTCGCACTGTTTAGCGTCAAAAAAATACATTCGGCTAAAGTATTACAAAAATTTGATTTTTAGGGTTCCCTTTTGCCGAAATTATCGTCGACAGTGAAAAACGAAGTGATTACTCCCCAGTGCGAAACGAAAGAGCCGCAACCTCACACCTTCACAAAAGCCGACGCTCCTTGTTTGCACAGCGGACAGATGAAGTCGTCCGGCAACGTGTCCGACTCATGGACATACCCGCACACCGTACAAATGAAGCCTGATGTTCTTTCCTTCGACAACGCAGGTTTCGGCTTAATACGCTCCGCATAATACTGATAAGATACACTCGGCTCCTCCGATAACATAAACGCCTGTACCACATCGGCAACGAACAAAATGTGACTACCGCAATCATGCGAACCGACCACCTTCGCCGAAATCACACCATTCGTGTATTCCGGCAGATACCGAATACCGTTTGCCGTGCGGTTTTCGTAGCTGCTTCCAGCAAACTTGTCGATGTCTTTCCCGCTCCGTAAGCCGAAGTGCTCAAAAATACGGAATGGCGCACTCTCGGTCAATATCGAAAGATTAAACTCGCCCGTCTTGAGAATCATATCGAGGGTGTAATTGACCTTGCGCACCCCGGCAGTAATCCGAATCGGCGAATCACCGACCTGGACAACCGTATCAATAATGCAGCCGTTATCCTTATCGCCGTCCCGGGCTGTTAAAACGAACAATCCGTAAGTGAGTTTGGTCATCGTGGTGAGGTCGATAGGATTGTCCGGCAGTTCTGTCCGGTTATCATTTGCGCTCACAGGTTTTATGTCCGTTGCAATCGCCTCCGCCATCGCGGCGATGACCGGCAGTTGCGATGCCTTCACACTGGACTTAATGCGAAGCGTGTTATCAAGGACCTTGATGTTCTTGCATTTCTCTAATTTATCGCGCATCAATCCGCCGCTCGTGGGAGCCCAAGAACCATTTTCGATGAGAGCGACCGTCCGGTTCTGTATGTTATGAGCGACCAAATCGTTGACCAATGCCTCCATCGTTACAAAGATGCCCGCATTGTACGTTGCCGAAGCAAAAACAAGATGACTCCATCGAAACGCCGCCGAAATGATCTCCGACGCAGGAGTAACGGAAACGTCAAACATCACCGTTTTGACTCCTCTATCACGCAGTTGACTCGAAAGGATTTCCGCTGCGTTTTCCGTGTTGCCGTAGATGGAAGCGTAGGCAATCATCACGCCGCGATCCTCCGGTTCGTAACTTCCCCATTGTGCATACTTTGTGGTGAAGTCTTGCAGATTTTTCCGCCATACAAAGCCGTGCAGCGGACAGATCATATCGATTTCAACGGCGGTCGCTTTCTTTAAGAGTGCTTGAACCTGCGTGCCGTATTTCCCTACGATGTTGGCGTAGTACCGCCTCGCTTCGTCCATATAATCTTTGGCAAAGTCCACTTCGTCGGCAAACAATGCGCCGTTCAATGCCCCGAAAGCACCGAAGGCATCTGCCGAAAAGAGGATTTTATCCGTCGAGTCATACGTTACCATCACTTCGGGCCAATGTACCATCGGTGCCATAATGAAGTGGAGCGTGTGTTTGCCGGTGTTAAGCGTATCATTTTCTTTGACGACGTGAGCGCGGGAATCAGCATCGAAGTCGAAGAATTGATTAAGCATCGTCAGCGTTTTGGTATTGCAGACGATTTTCATTTGGGGGTAGAGCGTTGTCAGTTCTTTGATAGCGGCGGAGTGGTCTGGCTCCATGTGTTGTACGACGAGGTAGTCGAGCGGTCGGTCTCCGAGGGCTTCGGCGAGGTTTTCGAAGAATCGGTGTTGCACGGCTTTATCGACGGTATCGAAGAGTACGGTCTTGTCGTCGGTCAGCAGATAGGAATTGTAGGACACACCGCCGGGTACTGAATAAACGCCTTCGAACATTGCCAAGCGTCGGTCGTTTGCGCCGACCCAAGTTAAGTCCGACGTGATTTTTTTAATGCAGTGCATGAATTGTGTTCTCAAGATTTCGATTCGATGCATTTTCCTTTATTTCGGGCAGTTTGTCAAAGGGTATCTGCATGAAAATTACATAGTTACATAGCCGCACTTGTGAAACGGACACGCCCCACCCCATGTTTCCCGATGCCGCCCGGCGGTCGGTTGCCGAATCTACTCCCCCTCTTCGTTCAACATCTCTCGGAAGGGCATATTTTGACTGAAAGCGTCCCATTCCTTTTGGAGGTGGTCGAGCAGTTCTTGACGTTCTTTTTCCGTTTTACCCCGCTCCGCCTTCGCCACCTCAACGCTCTGCTTCGAGACCTCTCTGGCTTTGTCAAAATCGCCTGCCTCCGCATACGCCGCCGCTAACGTACTCAACACAAACGCCCGCCTAAACTGCGTCAACTCGGCAGCACGCTCCGCTAACTCCACAGCACGACGACCATTGCGAACCGCATCCAGCGGCGATGTACACAAAATCCAAGCCAAATTGTTAATCGACGTGTAATCCTCCGAGTCCGCCTCCACCACTTTCGTTAACGCCCTCACCGCATCATCGTGAAGCCCCAACGAAATCGACAGTTGAGAATCAAAACGCAACAATCCTATATCGTCAGGATTTTTTGCCAACAGCGTCCGCATACGCTCCTTCGCCGCCCTGTAACGCTTTTGGTCAGCAAACACACTGATCAATAACAAATTGAGTTCCCGCGAGTCCGGCTCCCTTTGAAGATGCGACTCAAGCCAACGCACCGCCTCGTCCCATTTCTCCTGCCCCGTAAAAACTTGTGTCTTGGCAATAATCCACCGCAGTTCTTCCGGCTCTTCTTTCAGTTGCTCTTCCACCAGTTCGAGAGCCTTGTCGTAAGCCTCGTGCTTGAGATGAATTTCCACAAGCACCATAATCCACTGCGGCTCACCGTCCGGGTAACGTATCCGCAATCCTTGTGCGACTTCAACGGCTTCGTCGTATTTGCCTAATTCATTAAGAACGAGAATCTCCTGAATGGCATACTGCGGTCTATCGGCAATCGTTTGGAGCCGTTTGACGAGAGCGAGAGCGGCGTTGTAGTCTTCCTGCTCTATCAGGATTTTGAACTTGTGTTCCAAAATCGGAAGGAAGTCGGGACGTAATTTTTCTGCCGTCTCTATATCTTCTAAGGCTTTGTCAAAATTGTCCATTGCCAGATAGGTACTGGAACGAAGGAGTAACGTTAACACCGTTAACTCTCGGTTTCCCTGTGCTGTAGCAAGCAGGGTATCGAGCAGTTTGAGAGCCTCATCGTATTGTTCCATTTTAGCAAAGACTTCTGACCTCATCAGATCGAGTCGATGCAGCCAGTTGGTGTCCGTTCCTTTCTCGCGTAACAAGTCGAGGATACTCATTGCCGACTTGAATTCCCGGAAGTCGATGAGTAGGGCAACGATTCGCTCGTGCAGTCCGACGTTCCCGCTTTCGGTTTCGATAAGGTTTTTTAGCACATTTGTTGCCTCTTCATTTCGTTTCATTTCAAAGAGCGTCAAGGCGTGGAGCAACAGGATTTGGGGGTCTCCGCTTCCGGCGGCTGTTGCCAGTATTGCTTCACGTTTTTCTGCTTCTGGTTCGAGGTCTGCCAAGAGCCGCACTGCTTGAAATTGGAGTGCCGGATCATCTTTGGCACTTTCGACGGCAAGTTTTAGTGCTTCTTTTGCCCGATCCTCATCCTTTGGTTGTTCTTCGTCTCTGTCGTCGGGCAGCAGATTAAGTTGGGCGATTCGCAGATATGCCGCCGGTTGATCTTTGATAACGGTAACTGCTTCTTCGAGGTCGTTCAGTGTTTGTCGTCGAATTTCCTGCCAGCCATCGACAAGGACGTTGGGGGCTTCTAGCAATCGTTGTGCGAGGAAGAGTCCTCGTTGTAATTGGGATGCAGCCAGCAGTTGGTTGCAGTAATTTAGGTTTTCACCGGTGAGTCCTGCTCTTTTGGCGCGTTGGCAGAGGGCGATGACTTGGCTTAAATCGGCGATGGTGTTTGCTCGAAGTTTGGCTTCGGTTGCTTGATCGAGCCAAGCCATGCCTGGATTATCGGCATCGATAATGATTGCCGGTGTGTCTCCTGTTTCGGCATCATCGTTTTCTTGGGCGGAGTTTGTTCCGTAGAGGGTTATGCTTAAAATGGCGGCGCAGAGTACAATTTGTTTCATGTCAACTCGTTTCATCGTTCCTTGAATGGCTACGGTCGGTTCTATTCTCCGTTAGTGTAACCATTTTTGGGAGTTTCGTCAACGGACTGGTCGTCCGTTTGCCACTTTCCAATTAGGTAGGTGCGGCACTGGAACCCGGGGATTGCGCTGCGCTACATCCCCGGCTCTTTGGTCGGCTATCGCCGACGCAACCGCCCGGCGGTCGGTTGACTACCTTCCGCTCCAAATCCGAAACTTGTCGATTCGGTAACATTATGGAGGCAGCTTATCGAAATGAAAACCTCATTTTCAACCTTATTTACCTCATTCTCCTTATTTTACCGGTACTCCGTGTCGATGCGGTAAATGAGGTTAGTTTTTCAAGAATGGCTACTGAGGTTGTTTTGTCGATACCCAAACGAGCAAAGACGGCAGCCCATCAGCCCCTACAATGCCTCAAAAACATGGAGGCTAAAAAACTTGCAGACGGACTGCACTGCACCTACTCTAAATGAAAAAAAACGTTATAATAGGTTACAATACTATTTTTAACATCAACAAACGCCTCTATGCCCATCGAAAAATCGACACTGCCCTACAAAATTGCCGACATTAGCCTCGCCGACTGGGGACGCAAAGAAATCCAACTCGCCGAAAACGAAATGCCCGGTTTGATGGCTGTGCGGAAAAAATACGCCGCCACCAAACCCCTCAAAGGAGCACGCATCGCCGGTTGCATCCACATGACCATCCAAACCGCCGTGCTTATCGAAACACTGATTGACCTCGGCGCAGAAGTAACATGGAGCAGTTGCAATAAGTTTTCGACCCAAGACCACGCCGCCGCCGCAATGGCAGCAAGAGGCGTGCCCGTCTATGCTTGGAAAGGGGAAACCGATGCCGAATACGATTGGTGCGTCGAACAGACCGTCATTTTTCCCGACGGCAAGCCGCTCAATATGGTACTCGATGACGGCGGAGACCTGACAATGCTGCTCCACAAGCCGGAGTACGCCGAAATTATCAAAGGCGTGAAAGGAATTACCGAAGAAACCACGACCGGCGTGCATCGCCTTTATCAGATGTTCTCCAAAGGAGAATTGAAGGTTCCCGCCATTAACGTTAATGACTCTGTTACCAAGAGCAAGTTCGACAATCTTTACGGTTGCCGGGAATCTCTGGTGGACGGCATCAAAAGGGCGACCGACGTGATGGTTGCCGGAAAGGTCGCCGTCGTTTGCGGTTACGGCGATGTCGGAAAGGGTTGCGCTCAGTCGCTCCGCTTTTACGGGGCAAGAACAATCGTTACGGAAATCGACCCAATCTGTGCGCTTCAAGCAGCGATGGAAGGTTTCCAAGTGATGACAATGGAAGAAGCCGCGTCGATTGGCAATATCTTCGTTACCACTACGGGTTGTTGCAATGTCATTATGGCGGAACACATGGCAAAGATGAAAAACGATGCGATAGTTTGCAATATCGGACACTTCGACGTGGAAATCGACGTGGCGGGCTTGGAAGCGTATCCGGGGGTGAAGAAGGTGCAAATCAAGCCGTTGGTGGATCGTTATACTTTTCCGAAGACGGGCAATTCGATCATTTTGCTTGCGGAGGGTCGGCTTGTCAACTTGGGTTGTGCGACGGGACATCCTTCCTTTGTGATGTCGAACTCCTTCACGAATCAAGTGCTGGCGCAGATTGCACTTTGGACAGCCCCAACTGATGGGCAGGGCGAAAAGTATCCGATTGGAGTCCATTGTTTGCCGAAAATCTTGGACGAAGAGGTTGCCCGGTTGCATTTAGAACAAATCGGTGTACACTTGACGAAGTTGACCGCCGCTCAATCGGAATATCTTAACATTCCCGTTGAGGGACCCTACAAGCCGGATCACTATCGGTATTAGGGCTTTCACCAGAAACTAATATATCCTTTTCATCTATACCCCTTTCATCACCAAATCCTTTGTGCCCTTTGTGGTTAAATCTTCTTCTTTTTAACCACAAAGTACACAAGGGGCACAAAGAGGAAAAGGTAAATTATTGCCGTGCCGCAGTATAGCCCCCCGGTTTTGTGCGGGTTCAAACTCACCCGGGGGGCTTACGCCGCTCCGCTCTTGCGCTACCGTTCTTCCAGCAGCGTTTGGAGTAACTCCAACGTCTTTTGCGTCGCACCGACTTGACGCAGAACAAGATTCTGAGCGTTGCCGCCGAGTTGCTTCGCAAAGTCCGGCTCCTCAAGACACCAGCGAACGAACCGCTCCATTTCACGTTGATCGTGAACCACTTGGGCGGCATTGTCCCGAAGCATCATTTCCACGATGTCGCGAAAGTTCTTGGTGTTCGGTCCAAAACAAACAGCCGCTCCGTAAGCCGCCGGTTCGATCATGTTTTGTCCGCCCCGCTTGCCCATGCTGCCGCCGACATAAGCAATCGTTGCTGTTCCCCACCATCCGCCGAGTTCGCCGACCGTATCGACCAACAAGACTCTTGCCCTGTTCGTGTTGTTTGCATCCGACAAGATCGAACGCCGCTCCCAATGGATCCCCTTGTCGTCCAGCATTGCCGATACTTCGTCAAAACGTTCGGGATGACGCGGCACGAGAATCAGCCGAAGTTGCGGGAATTCCTGCTTCAAATGTTCGTAACACTCAACAGCAAACGTTTCTTCGGGATACTGTGTGCTGCCTACCAAGAATACAACATCTTCCGTAGTAATGTTTGCCAGTTTTCGGAGTTGCTGCGTTTCCGAATTGTTACGGTCTGTGTTTGCTCCGTCGAATTTGATGGAGCCGGTAATCTGGATGACTTCGCTGGATGCCCCGAGTCGGCGGAACCAACCCGCATAGACTTCGCTCTGCGGAGCAATCAGATCGAACTGCCGAAGCATTGAAGCAATGAGCGGACGAATCCAGACGTACCGTTTGTATCCGCCTTCGCCGAATCGACCGTTAATGAGGGCAATTTTTGCGCCGTGTTGCCTTGCGGACTCAATCAAATTGGGCCACAATTCCTGTTCGACAAGCACGAGCAAGTCGGGTTTGAGTCTTCGGAAGGCTGTTTCGACTGCCCAACTGAAATCGAGCGGACAGTAGAAAACCGTCCAATCGTTGCCGAACATCTGTTTTGCTAATTCCATACCGGTTCGGGACGTTGTCGAAACGGCACAGTGCCAGTCGGGTTGGGTTGCACGAATTTTTTGGAGTAATGGACGGAGCAGTTTGACTTCACCGACGCTGACGGCGTGAAACCAAATAATTTTTGTCCCGGATTGTTCGGCTTTGCCTCGCAAGACGTTTTGCCGTCGGGGAACACGACCGAAAAATTTCTGTCGAAATCCTCGTCGGTACTTTCCATGCCGCCAGGAGCGATAGAGAATTATCGGCGAAAAAAACAGCAGGATTCCGAAATAGATCAGGTTGAACAGCCAACGTCTCATTATGACTCCGTTCCGACAGTGCTGACACTAACGTAGCACGGTTTTTTACGAAAAACAAGACCCCCGACGAATCCCTGCTCTTGGGTTCTTGGGGGGCAGTCCGTCGACACGTTTGCCCAAAACCGTAACATTGTGAAGTATCGAGAGTCAAAAACCTCATTTTCAACCTCATTTTCCATAAACAAAACAACCTCAGTAGCAAAATGCCGCCACAGACATCAACCTCATTTTGAAGGGCAAATGAGGGAAATGAGGTTTTTGCTGGCATTTATCAATCTTCCAGGTCTGTGCCCTTATTTTCCAATTCTGGTATCTCAAACCCCTCTCCTTCAGGCGATTACTTCCTTTCAACCCATAGCATTGGTTTTTGGGATGTCGTCCTGTATTTTTTTTCTTTTGGTCAATCCATGCCATTTTTAAGCGACTCCGTCCTACGAATCCCAAGATGTACAAGTATCAATTATTCAAACACAGTCGGCTTTCCGCCGACACCCCATGAACCCGCCGCCTTCAGGCGGCGGGCGGCTTCAGTTTTTTACTCTGCCACTGGCGATACCGTTAGTTGGCGAAATTGAAACGCCGGATTGTTTTCGGGAACAGACAACCGGATTGTTCCCGGTGCCAAAAATGGACCAGTCTCCCTGATCCGCGTGCGGGGGTCTTCAATTTGGCAAACCGGTACGCCATTGACCCAAGTTGCCAGTTGCCTGTCCATCACTGCCACTGTCAGGTGCGTCCATTGCATGTCCTGTGCTCGGACATACCGAGCATCCTTGATTTGCCGAAACGACCCTGCGTCCACTCCCACAATGGATTCCCTATCACGTCTTCCGGGAAAATTTTGCAGGGAAATTTCATATCCTGTATTTTTTTGTCTCGGCAAACCGCGGACAAAGAGGCTGCTCCGTCCCGAATTGATACCTTGATTGTACTGCATTTGGAGCACGAAGTTGCCGAACACATCAATGCTTTCTACGCTCCCCCGCAGCAATCGAAAACCGCGCGAGTTATCTCCAATCAATTCTAGTTCTTCCGAGTCGTGCCAGGGAAGATCGCCTATGCCAGTGGCATCGAATACCGCAAGAGTCTGTCGGGGTTGCCAAATAACGTTTCGGAAACGTGCCTCCCCCTTAGCGACGAGAAAAGCGATATGCCCGGCAGAGATTGGATGGGGGTCAAAGTAGGTAATCGCACTTCGCCTGTCCATCCAAACTTGAATGTTGCCCTCTTCGATACGAACCCGGAAAGTGTGCCAGGAACCCTCTCCCTCGCTTGCCGGATTGTCCCATATTTCCCGCATCGTTCGCAACTGGGGAAGCGAGTACTCATGTTTGCCCAGAAGCAGTCCGCGAGGGCGGTCTGTCCGTCCCGAATTCAAAACAAATGTATAGCAGGAAGTGTTTAGGTCATCTGGATTAGGGGGCGTTTTCAAGAGCAGAAGAACTTCCGAGTCCTTTTCTGCCCAGTAATCGAACTGGAGAGAGAGATCACAGAAAGGCATTACAGTATAGACCATTCCGGGACGATAGGGATTGCTCCTTATTTCACCTTGCCCGAACGTAAACTCTCCTCCGCCGTAATATCCGGCATCTTGCACTTTCCAGCCGAAATCGGTGTGTCCATCGAAGAGTTGGCACCAACCGGCACTGATGTATTGTTCTTTAAGCCGCGGAGTGTAAAACAGATCTGCTCCGACTTCGTCCACGGCACGGCGCTCGATTCGGGACTGAAAAGCGGCTTCGGCTTGTACAAGTCGTTCCAATGCCATTTCACGCCGTGCGGGATCAACGAGTTGTTCTGCCTGGTGACGTAAAATCGACAACTCACGTTCTTCCCGTTCATCTTCGGTTTCATCCTCGAGGACGGTCGTAAGCCTGTCCAAGACTTGTCTTGTCATTTCGGTATTGGTTGGTTGGGTTGTCTCCTCTTCCGAATCGGTAAGTGTTGGCAATTCTCTCCTCCACAGTCTCGTCATTTCTTCGCTGATGGGCACAAATCCGGGAGACGCAGCACTGCTGATGTATCCCGACGTGTTAAAAACGGCGGGTTCGTTGCCCGGCGATGCACTCTGCTGCGGAGTGGTAGCAAGCGTCGGCATCATCGGAGCAATCGGAGTGACTGGGGCGGATGGAGTAACTGGAGGGGATAATACAGACGGAGTGGAAGGAGCGGGCCTCGGCAGAGAGGTTCCCAAAGTGGGATCAAACAGTTCACGTGTGACCTGCCCAATGGCGACGTGGATAAACAACAGGAGTAAACCCGCGCAACCTACAACAAATGACCAAGTATAACCGGAACGCATCACGACCTCCCAACACACAACCCGCGCCGATTATAGAGTAAAAATCCTCTTAAGTCAAGACAATTTATGTCAAGACACACGGGTGTACTGGTGAGGGAATCGAACCCTCATAGACACCATGCCGGTATCATCGGGGCATTGCTAAAAAACATTCTCCCGATGAACTCGTTGACGTAAGAAGGCTTCCGCTGGAAAGTAATATACCTCAGACAGGTGCCGATATTATTTTTCTTTGTGTCCCTTGTGTCCTTTGTGGTTAAAAAAGAAGAGGATTTAACCACAAAGATCACAAAGAACACAAAGGGTTTTTCGATAAAAAAAGGTATATTGGTTTCTGGCGAAAGCCTTATCTTGCAGCATTGGGAGTTCGAAAACTGTCTGTACGCTCAGAAGGATCGTTTTTGTGGCGAAGACAAGCATGCGTGCGGTGAGGGTTGGGGAGCGGTGTGGACGGTCTTAACGAGTATGGCGTTGTCGGTGGCAAGATTGATGCGGCAAGACGAAAAAACGCTCAAGGAAATCAGAGAACGATGTGCCATCAAACCCGGCGAAACGGCAATGAAAATCGGATACAGAAAAAATACTTGTTCGCAGACTGACCCGGCTCGCACCAACTCGCCAAGGTATAATTGCAATCGATGAAGGTTTTTGATAGAATCTCTCTACAAGGGGGGACAATCCTCACACAACTTTACGCATGCCTTTGCGGTGTCCGCCTTTTAGGTCGCACAGGTAACGCTAAAAACAAGGCAATGTCAGATGCAAAACGAAAAAAAGTAGTGCTTGTGGATGACGATTACGCTAACTTGGTCAACGGCAAGAATGTCCTGAAAAAGGAATACGAAGTTGTTACGATTCCTTCGGGGGAAAAACTCTTTGAACTTCTCAAGCAAATAATTCCCGATATTATTTTGCTTGATATTGAAATGCCTGATATGGACGGACATGCCGTTCTTCGGAAACTCAAGCAGGACCCCAATACGGCAGAGATTCCCGTCATTTTTCTGACCGCCCGACAGGATGTCGGCAGCGAATTAGAAGGACTCTCAATGGGAGCCGCCGATTACATCTCCAAACCGTTTTCGCCGCCGTTGCTGCTCAAACGTGTCGAAAATCACCTTGCAACTGAAACACAACGCAAGCAGTTGCGCCAATATAACGAAAACCTTGCCCAAATGGTTATCGAACAAACGCAAACCATTTCAGAACTTCAAGACGCCATCCTTTCGGTTCTGGCAAATGTCGTCGAGTACCGCGACGACGATACCGGCTCTCATGTTAACCGAACACGACGCTATCTTAGCGTGTTGATCGACGGATTGTTAAAAAATAATTTTTATCGTGAAGAAATCAACACCTGGGATATTCGCCTGATGCTGTTGTCTTCACAATTGCACGACATTGGTAAGATAGCGATTCCCGACACGATCCTCCTGAAGACAGCAAAACTGACAACAGCGGAGTTCAACATCATCAAGACACATGCCCTTCTTGGCAGCCAGATCATTGAAGGAATCGAAAGTGAATTGCGGCAAAACCAATTTATCCACTACGCCCAAGTGATAGCGGTCTCCCATCATGAAAAATGGGACGGCACCGGTTATCCGTATGGCTTGTCGGGGCAAAACGTTCCGCTTCAAGGGCGTTGCATGGCAATTGCCGACGTGTATGATGCGTTGGTCTCCATCCGCCCCTACAAAAAAACAAGTACCCATGGAGAGGCACTGAAAATCATTTTGGAGGGAAAGGGAACCCATTTTGATCCGTTGGTTGTAGATGCCTTTTTGAGTGTAGAAGAACAGATTTATGCTGAGTTGAAAAGAGTTGGTCCGGCGAAGCCCCGAAAGCGAGTCGCAATGCCGGGCAACGATATTAACGACATTACTATTCTATGAGCCGATACTATACAATCATCGCCGTACTTATTTCGCTGTTCGCACCGGCAGGCGATGCTCAGGAAGTTGCCAAGCAAGTCGTTCGATTTGAAGGTGCCGAACAGAATCTTTTGCAAAGAGATAGGTTTCGCCCCTTCGAGACCGGCTTTCAATACGAAAACGGAATTTTTATCTGCGACAACGGCACCGATACGACCGCCCGACGAGGAGTTGCCCAAACGGTAATGCTCAATCAAACGCAGCCCGAACCGATTGTCGCAGAAGCGTGGAGCCGGGCGGAAAATGTTTCCGGCACTCCGTCCGCCGATTACGCCCTCTACATTGACCTTGTTTATACCGATGGAACGCCTCTTTGGGGACAAACGGCGGCGTTCGCAACAGGCACGCACGATTGGCACAAAAGGACGTTGACCATTCTGCCCCAAAAGCCTGTCCGAAGCCTGACGATGTACGTTTTGTTCCGCAACAAGTCGGGCAAAGCCTCCTTTCGGGACATGAGACTATCTGTCCTGAGTGCGCCGGAGAAATCCTACCTTTTTGACGGTGTCCCCGTTATTCCGAAGAAGCAAGCAACACTGCAAATTCGTGATGTTGCCGCCAATTCCGATTTCTTTGAGTTGCGGGGCAATTCCCTCGGCGTGAACCCCACTGTGAGGCAGTTTGGTCAAATGACGCAAGTGACTCTAGTCAACTCAGATGCTCAAGACCGATGTTTGACACTTGTCTATTCCATTGCTGTTCCGCCGGAGGGGCTAACTTGGTGCGTTCATCCGAGATCGGACATCGCCGTCGAACCGAATTCGGAATATGTTCTGACGACTTCCATGCCGGGTATCGGCTCGAACGGCAGACTGTCGTTGTACCCTTTTGCGGCGGTAGCAAAGCAGAGTGAACGTGAAACAACAAGTCCCATTTTACCGCCGTATCCCGTCGGACCGGGCGGCAGCGGCAGTCTCTATTGTTTAGCGATTAATCCCCAAGACCAGAACAACTTTTTTATTACCTGTGACATGACATCCGCATTTGGTACTACCGACGGCGGAAACAGTTTTGACGGTATTCATCTCTTGGGAACTCCACGTTGGTTTTTTTCTCCGTATGCCGAAACAACCGTTTATGCGACATCCGGTACATTTTCATACGTATCGCAGGATAAAGGAAAATCGTGGGATTATCTTTTTCCTCGAAGAGAAGATATAGCGGGCATTACTACTGACCCTTTCCTGGGGCAGCCTTTTGTCAAGCGGGATGCCATTCGCCCAAGCACTCTTCTGTTATGTGTTTATGCACATCCGACCGATCCGAACACCATCTATGCGGTGTCACAAGGCAACACTTCTATTGCTCCCACGATATACCGAACTACCGATGCGGGGCGGAACTGGCAGGAGTTTGCCGTTCTGTCCGGCGGTCATATAGGCAACGCCGCTCCGCTTTCACACGTACTTTATCGCTATATCACGATGGTGCTTTTTAACGGCGAATTGCATGTTATGAGCAATCGCGGATTTTACAAACTCAGTCTTGACGGAACGGAGATTTCGCACACACCCAAGGCAAACGCCAGCGGAGCCTTGTGGGTCGAAGGCAACTCCCTGACGGCATACGTCAATGTTGCTGCACCAGACAGCGACCTTAATTACAGCCAATACATAGAGAAAACGAACGATTTCGGTGCAAGTTTCAGAAGAATATCCGACAATTTCAAACGCACTGCAAAATCAATTCATAGTAGCGCATCGCATGCGACGATTCCAGATAGGCATCGAGTGCAGTTCAGAGGCGTAGCAGTGTCGGGCAACGCCGTCTACGTTACATTTACGGGCAGCGCGTCGTCTGGCAGTGCGACGTACGCGATGGGTGTGGCACGTACAACAAACGATGGTGCAACGTGGGAATGGATTCTTGATGGCTTTAATGATCAGGAACAACAATTTACTAGTCTTGGTCCCGTTGATGTTTGGACAGGAAGTGTAGCTGCGTGGGGGGTAATGAGCGATATTGCGGTCGCTGCTTCCGATCCTAATCACGCAATCATTGCAAATTCGAGGGACACATACGAAACAAAAGATGGCGGTCGGTCGTGGCGAGGACTTTCAAGCCGCCGTACAGATGACTTTGGAAAAACCATCCCGAATTTACGCACCGGTGATCCGGCACCGTTCTGGACAACTACGGGAATAGAACCGGCAGGACAGATGACGCTGGCAATCAATCCCTTCAACCAACACCACCACCTTGCCGGTTGGACGGATACAGGCATATTTGAAAGTTTTGACGCAGGACAAACGTGGACTCAACGTTCCTTACAACGGGCAACGGCTGCCTCACATCCTTCGCCGGGACTCGGTGCGGAAACGATTGGGGCTAATAATTGCACCGCAATCGCTTTCGATCCACTCAACGAAGGAATTATTCTGGCGGCATTCCCCGGAACGCAACGTGATTCGTTAATGTATCATTCTATACGAGGTTTTACGTTGTCTTCCTGTGAGTGTGATTGGCGAAATCCGCATGAGGCGAATTGCCCTTGCCGCCCTTATACACCGACGGGCGGTGTCCGTTACTTTGATGACTGTGCATGTCAAAGACAAGGATACGTGATGCGGAGTACGGACGGCGGAAAAAATTGGACAAGAGTAATGCCGGGAGCAAGACTCATTCCGACGGCTATCGTCTTCGACCCCAATACCAGCGGCGTTGTCTATATGTCGGCTATGGGTGTTGGAATACTCAAATCCATTGACAGCGGCATCACATGGCAAGAATGGAATGACGGTATTGATATACAGACAAGTACCATAGCGGGAACACTATCCGGCAATATCGGCGGAGGGCGACCTGACAGAACCCCGCGTCACGGTCGCGGAATACTTAAACTGACGCTCGGAAAAGACAACAAGACGCTCTTTGCGCTGACAACAACGGGTTATCAAATTGAAGATGTGTCTTGGGGGATAGGCACGTTGGACGCTCCGACCTACCAACTCGACATGAGCAACAGTGCGAACGGTTGGACAGCGTTAAACCGACCGACTCCGACGGCACTTTTCAGCGTCGATCAAGATGCAAGCGGTACATTGTATGCAGTGCCGATTACACAACGAATGGACAGAAACAGCCGCGAAGATTTTAACGGCGCCGACATACCGATTTACAGAAACGGCGGCGCATTTGTGAGCACCGACAACGGGAATTCGTGGCGGCAGATGCTCAGCGAGTCCATTAACGCTTTCATCATACGTACCGATTCACGACGAAGTAACGTTTTGTACATGACTACCGGTATCGGAGCCTTTACATCGAACAAAGGCAAAGATACAACTCTGAACGATTGGGTACGGATTTCCGGTTTTGATTTTCGTTCGATGCACGAAAATATCTATGAAAACCCGATTGATCCAACACGGTTTTATGTTACGACCTGGGGTGGCGGAACGTGGAGTATGCCCCTTGTAGAGCAGAGCGAACCGAAGTTTGCCGGTGAGGACACTCAAGGCGGAATAGGAGTGGGAATCGATTTGAAAACGCCCGCCTTTTTCCGTACTGGCTATCATTCGGGAACGTCGGAACTTTACGTTGCTGTTGATGTGGCATTGACCAGGGAATCGCCGATCACAACGATTAATTTTGTTCGTTTTTCGTTTGATCCGAAGCACACGTTTCGCGGCGCACTTGATGCTTATTACCGTTTGTTTCCGTCTTATTTTGCTAGCCGGACTCCCGAACAGGGAACCTGGATGCCGTTTACCCGAATTAGCACCATTCCCCACCATGAAGACTTCGGTTTCAAGTTCAAAGAGGGACATGATGAGACCGCTTGGGATGATGAGCATGACATTTTGACGTTCCGCTATACCGAGCCGGGAACATGGTGGATGGCACTGCCGGAATCATCTCCTTTCACATACGAAGGTGCCCTGGAAGAGGCGGGAAGACTTGCCGCCAATAATAATCCGAGAGCGTTGGCTCTCTTCAAGAGCGGAATGCACGACGCCGAGGGACAACTCATCGGACGCCTCTCGACGGAGCCGTGGCTCGCGGGGCGAAAAGGAATCGTGTGGAGTATCAATGACATGCCGGAAATTGAGGGCGGAAGTTTTTCGCTCAAATGGAATCCGCAGATTTTTGAACGCTATTATCTCCAAACGGATCGGGAAATACTGGACGGCGAATACGTTGATTCTGCCGAAGGATACGTTACAGCACCACTTGATTTTAAGCGGGAGCATTTTGCGGCAGCACGGACTCCGCTGGTATTTACTCAAGAAACGCACCAACCGGCAATTTTCAAAGGGCTTGTGTTCTTTGAATATGTTCGAAGCATCTCCGAAGATATGCGGCGGCACAACAAATTGATGTTCGCCAATTCAACACCCTATCAACTTTGTTGGCTGGTGCCGTGGTTCGATATATTGGGAACGGAAACCGACTGGAATCCGGGCGGACAATGGAGTCCGGCAGCGGATGCAACCATGCTTTACCGTCGGGCGTTGAGCGGACAAAAACCGTATTGTTTCCTGATGAATACGGACTTTACACAGTTCCCGTATGAATTGTCGGAACGTTTCATGAAACGCTCTTTGGCTTATGGAATGTTTCCCGGCTTTTTCAGTGCCGACGCTTCAACCAATACGTATTTTTCGCAACCGGAACTGTACGAACGGGATCGTCCGTTGTTCCAAAAGTATGTTCCGCTTTGCAAACTTATTGCGGAAGCAGGCTGGTGTCCGTTAACATTTGCAACGTCAAGCGAGCCGAGCATGTACATCGAACGTTTCGGATCGGATTATTTCACTGTGTTTAACGATTCGCAGGAAAGCCGAACAACGATATTGCGTTTTGAAAAACCGTACATGGCTTTCAACGATTTGGTCAGCGGAAAGACCGAAACGCTTGCTGAGGGAGTGTTGACACTCCCCCTTGAACCGGAGGGAGTTGCACTGTTGGAGCCGGTTCAGTAGTATCCTGTCAGGCTTAAAATTGTTGTTTGGCAATGAAAGCCGGGAGCGACCGGATTGTTTAGCCGGTACGCAGAGATCACGGAGAGAAAGAACACCAATTTACGGCGCAGTACAGTATAGTTTCCGGCACTCATATCGGGTAAAATACTCTTATGAAGATACTCGCTCTCGAGACCACTGAGAAATTCGGCAGTGCGGCTCTGCTGGACAACGGGCACGTTCTGGCAGAAATCGAGTTGCCGAAAGACCGCCGGAGTTCGCAGACGCTACATCCGGTGCTGCAGTCGCTTTTTGACACGGCACACATTACCGCATCAGAAATTGACATCGTTGCCGTCGTCGCCGGTCCAGGGTCGTTCACCGGCTTGCGTGTCGGTGTAACCACCGCCAAAGTGTTTGCTTATATCACCGGAGCGAAGGTAATCGCTCTGGATACGTTTGAAACCGTTGCGTTTGCCGACACAGTCGGCGGCTCTCTGATTACCGTGGGAGTGGATGCCCAGCGGGGAGAAGTTGTTGCCGCTGTTTTGTGCCGAAGGGAAAACGGACAGATCGAAATCATCCGAGCACCAGAATTGATTGCCGTCGCCGATTGGTGGAAATATGCCGACCAGTACGATGCTCCGTTGTTTTCCGGTCCTGCTTTGGAAAGATGGAGCGGCAAGGCTCCGTCGCACGTCCTGTTGGCACCCGACTCCGATTGGCTCCCGAAAGCGTCTGCGGCTGGAACTCTCGCTGCCCGGCGGATGTCGAAAGAGCAGCCGACTGTGTCGCCGTTTGACAACGTGTGGACATTGCTCCCGACCTATTTTCGACCGAGTGCGGCGGAAGAAAAGAGGCAGGAGTTGTACGAATCACGTCAATGAATAGATACCCTAAAATCGACACATTGTTCACCTTACACAAAATGCGATATTTCTCCTTTTGTATGTTGCCCTTTTATTTCTTGGTACTGCTCTGTTTCGGATGCAGTGCAGTGCCGGCAGACAAGGTGCACACTTTTCAAGAAGCACTGTCGGCTTATGAGTCAGGAAACTATCGACAAGCGGCGGCACTGTACGAACAGTTGATCGGACAAGGCATCCGGTCAGGAGCGGTCTATTACAATCTCGGCAATGCTTGGGCAAGAGCAGACGAACCTGTCCGGGCTGTTGCTGCCTATTATCTTGCGAAGCGGTACATTCCGGGCGATCCGCATCTGAATGCCAATTTGCGTGTCGTGCTGACAAGCAATGGCGGAATACCGCCGTCTGCGGAAACGTCCCTCATCGGTTTGCTTTTCTTCTGGCAAAATTGGATGGGTTATCATACCAAACTTTGGAGTTCCGCAGTGCTTGCCGCATTGACTTTTTGCGGCGGGCTGCTCTGTTTGTTCTCTACACAGGGAAACCAACGACTGTGCCGCCGTTCAACAAAAATTACCATTACTGCAGCGGCATTGACGGCAATCGCGCTTGCATCTGCCGGATATGATTGGTATCGTTTTGAGGGAACCGAACAGATCATTGTGACAGAAAGCGTTGTGCCGAGAAAAGGCAACTCGGAGCAGTATGAACCGGCATTTGTGTCGCCGATCCCGTTCGGCACATTGGCAGTCATTTTGGACGAACGGAGCGGTTGGTATGCTCTTCGTTTTCCCAATGGTCAAGAAGGTTGGCTCCCGCAGTCGCAGACGTGGCGGCTTTGAGAAATATGCAAAAGCATAACCGATCGGACTGTCCAAGCATGTGCATTAAGCCCTCATGTGTATAAAATTACTCGACAAATCACTTCACAATTCAATGCTCACCACCCTTGCGGCTCTTCGTTCATTGAGACAATCCCATCGCCGTGCCGGCAAACGGGTCGGACTCGTACCGACAATGGGGGCACTGCACGAAGGACATTTAAGCCTCGTTAAAATCTCCCAAGAACAGTGCGACGTTACCATCGTATCTATCTTCGTCAATCCGACGCAATTCGGACCGAACGAAGATTTTGCACGCTATCCCCGAACGCTGGAAAATGATTTACGGCTATTGGAATCGGTCGGTTCTCCTGTCGTGTTTGTTCCCGATACTGCCGAAATGTATCCGGCAGGTTTCGACACATCGGTTCACGTCGGCGGCGTGTCCCTGCCATTTGAAGGGGGAATTCGACCGAACCATTTTGACGGAGTCGCAACGGTCGTGCTGAAATTGTTTCTGGCGTCGCAAGCCGATGTTGCGTTTTTCGGGCAAAAAGATTATCAGCAACTTTGCGTCATCAAAAAGATGGTTGCCGACCTGAATCTCCCCATCGAAATCGTGATGGCACCGACAATCCGTGAACCGGACGGCTTGGCAATGAGCAGCCGCAATCAGTATCTTTCCGAGGAGGAACGCCGCCGGGCAGCGGTCCTCTCGCAAAGCCTCGCCGATGCCGAAAGAATGATTGGCACCGAAAACATCCGTTTGGCTGAAACCATTCGGCAAGCGATCCAAGACCGAATCCTATCGGTCGGCGGCATGACGATAGATTACATTGCCGTTGCCGACTCGCTAACGCTCGAGGAACTCACTACAATCGAAACGGAAGCGGTCGAAACGGAAGCGGTAATTTTGCTTGCCGTGCGTCTCGGTGCGACACGGCTTATTGATAATGTGTTGGTGCGATAACTACCGGAGTACCGACAAATTATTTTGGCTCTATTCCTTTTTCGAGTTGGTGGATTGTTATTCCAAAAAGACTGTGCCGCAAATTACCTATTTTACCCAAACACTGAAAATAAATTGACTGTTTTGTACATTTTCGTGAGTTTTCTGGTAATTTCGCCCGATTGAACACCATCGCCACCAACCAACCCGGAACAGGAATTGAGCCAATTTTTTATAGGCAACATTTTTACGTCTTTCCGAGGACTAATCGCTGTTCGGCTTTTGCGAACCGTTTAAAGACTTGCTCTTTAGCGATACTTCTTTTTCACCTTTCGGTTATTCGTTTTTGGGGATGATGTCTGTACGCTTTTTGCTCGCTTTGATTTTCCCACCCACGGACGCGGCTTGGTTAACCCCGCCTCCTTAAGTATCCGATTGACCGTTACGGCAGAAATGTTAAACTTCTCCGTAATCTCACGAACCGTGAACCCCTTTTTGCGTTCCTTAACGATGTTCTCTCTTACGGTGCTTGTAACTTTCTGCGGATAGGGTCTGCGAATCTTTTGCGAAGCGCCCACAGTGGAATTGTATGCGTAAACCAATTGAGTTACGTGATGTTTGGGAATTTCAAGAGTATCGGCAACCTGTTGATATGTCAAGCCGGACTGGCATAGTTCCAGAATTTTTTTCCGTAATTCCAATGTTTCCGGCGGCGGTTTTAGCCGGGTTTGCATTTTGATTTCCTTTATGTCAATCGGATTTTCCGAAGACCTGTTGTAACGGCATACGATTTGTCTTATGCGTTCACGGGAAAGCCCATACGTTCGAGAAATCGATTCTAATGTTTCGCCTTTCCGCCGGCGTTCGACGATCTCTACGTTGCGATGCATGAAAGCAATATGAGTTTCCACGGTGTCGCTGAGACCATTGCCGAGATATGCCCGAAATGACCGCGACAAAAAATCCTCATAGCCAATGCCGTATGAATCCAGCAGTGTACGAAGTTTTTCCAAGTTCGATGGTGTTTCGCAAAATTCCTGAATAGTTTTTCTCCGTTCTTCCAGCGGCATCGACGGCATGTTTTTCAACTCCATCAGGCGAAAGCCGCGTGAGTATAAGAATTCACGAATTACTCCGGCACTCACGGAAAAGGCAGTTGCAATGTTACGTACCCATATTCCTTCCCGAACCAAAAAAATGATAAAGTCGGCGTGGCGATTGAGAGTTCTGGTGGACTTGGAAAGTTTCAGGAAGGACTGTGCAGCAAAATCTTCCACGCGCATGCCGTATAAATCCAGCACTGCCCGAAGTTTCTTTTCATTCTCTGGGGTTTCACAGAATTTTTGTATAACCTCAATGCGTTTATTCAACGGCATGGGGGGCATATTCTTCAATTCCGTGATGCTAAAGCCGTGCGATTTCACGAGCCCACAAATGTTTTCCGGAACAACGGAAAACGCCAATGCGATGTCGCAAGCCTTGATCCCCTCCCGAAGCAGCAAGAATATAAGATCAACATAAGGAGTAACTAAACCGACAGAACGGTGGGCGGCTTGCGGATGCCTGGGACAAAGCAGGAGAGGCTGCGACACAAAATCTTCAAATTGGATACCGTATGAGTCCAGTAATCGGCTGAGTCTTTTCACCCTCGATTTACGTTCGCAGAATTTTTGTATAATTCTATTGCGTTCTTCTTGCGGCAACGGAGACATTTTTTTTAGTTCGTTAATCTTGTAACCGCGCTGATATAAAAGCGAATAGAGAGTTTTGATCGGAATGGAAAAAACCGAGGCGACATCGTGCCGCGGTGCCCCTTCTCGAACCAACAGAATCATAAAATCAACATATTGTTCCCAAGCCATAATATCCTCCTTCTATGTTCGCAACGCCACGCCATGTTCCTTGATATACATCAAAAACTGCCGATGGAAGGACTCGATTTCTTCTCCGGAAAGCGTATGATCCGGTGAGCCGATCCAAAAGCGGAAGGAATAGCATGCCGTCCCTTTGTCCAAATCTTTTCCTCGATGAGAAACCAAAAACTCCCGACGAATCACCAGCGGATTCGTAAAACGGTCTAAGAGTGACTCAAGTCTGTCGAACCCGTCCGCGACTTTCCAAAGCAGCGAAAAATCTTGCCACGAAAGCGGGTATTCTTGCGGCTCCTCAAACACTGCTTCGGGATAGACCAGCCCGTCAATTTCATCCAAGTCAATTTCAAACCAAACGATCTGTCCGCCTTCTCGGCAGATATTGGCTGTCATATTTTTGTCGGGAATACCCAATGTGCCGAGCGGTTCCACACCAGAGTAAATTGTCACGCAATGTCCGGGGGATTGCCAAACTTTGCCGCCGCAATCGGCGGCTTGCGTTTCTTTGAATGCGACATTCGGCACTCCGCATGCTTTCAAAACCTCTTCGATTGCCGTTTTGATGGAAAGGTAAAAATCTTCCCACCCGCCTGCATGTTGGTACGCAATTCCGCCGAGAGAGTTTTTTTCGAGACACTCTTTGTCTTTTTGAGCAGAAAAAAATGTTCGACCGATTTCAAACAAGCGAAAAGATTTTCTAAAAGGTCGATTTTTCGGTATCAACGCCAGCAGATTTGGCAAGAGTGTGGTGCGCAATCGGCTGGTTTCCGGTGTGGTCGGATTTTTCAAAATGAGCGTCTCGCCGGGCTCGTAATCGAGGTTTTTGAGCCAGTTGTCATTGAACCAGATGTAGTTGTGAACTTCGAGAAACTGGTGTGCCGATGTCAAGAGCCGCCGAATTTTGTGTTTCATTTTGAGCGGTTTTTCCACATTGAGCGGCGTGATCGGCACCGCAGGCATCACCGGCGGGATGTTGTCGAAGCCGTATATCCGCAACACTTCTTCGAGGATGTCTTCGGGAATGGAAATATCCCGGCGACTGCGAAACGGCGGCACACCGATTCTGAACAGACCGCTCTGGAGGCAATCTTTCTCCATTTTTGTTACCATGCTACGTTACTGACCACGTTACTGATTGCGTAGATTATACCACAAAAAACGAAAGAGTGAGGCATGTGCAAAAACGTCAAGAGCGGGGAGAGCCCGTTGGCGTGTTTCACAATCGCGCCGACAAAGTCGGCAATGCTCAAACAAATTTGCGAAACATATCGGTCGTGTTCTGAAATTGTTGATTGGCTGCCAGAAATGCTCGTTTTTACGGGCGATACTTGCCCGTTTCAACAAATTCAGAACACGCCCTTTTTTTTACCGCAAGGGGCGCAAAGGAATCGCAAAGCACGCGAAAAAGTTTGTATTTTTAGAGGTTCCCTTAATAGTTACGATATTTTCAAGTTTTACCAAAGCGTGGGCGGTGCTATCGCTTTCGCCAGATATGATCCTCAGGGATGCCGAGTTGCTTTTGGGCGGCGGCGATCTGCTGCTTGAACCGTTTGGCATCTTCGGGATAGCCAGCCGTCGGTTGCAATTCGGGAACGTGGGATTGCCAAAACGCGTTGAACCGGCGCATTGCCAATTCCCGATGATATTTTGATAACATCGAAGCCAATGCTATCGGCAGGTGTGCTTCTCCCTTCGCCAAAAAACGGAATTCCCATTGCCGACCGTCTTTATCCCATCGGTAACGGCTGCTTTCCCGGCTTTCTTGTATTACCTGAATGAAGTCTCCGGCGAACCATTCGGTCAGCATGTCGAGATAGCGATTTCGTCCGCCATGTTTATCGCAAAGGACCAGCACGTTGTCGTGCGTTCGTGTTTTCAGTTGCTCTGCAATCAACTGGAGCGTAACACTGGAGAGGAGCGATCCTTTGGTGCCGCATCGGTCTAATAGGCGATTGAATTCCTCCGGTTCAATGGAACGGTGTTGCATATCGAGGAGCCGAACCCGATGTTGTTTCAAGATTTCGTTCCATTTTGGGACACGTTGCACAATCGTTTCTTCGTCGTTTGTGAGGGGCGGTATCCTTTTTTTCAGCGATCGCAGCGGCACAAGGACGCCTGTTTCCAGTGTACTCAGCGAACCGCCGTGATAGAGTTTTTTGGAATCGCCGATGGGGATTCTGTTTGTTTCTAAATTCTCAAACAGAACAGGCAGATTTTCCTCGTCGGCTTCCCAAACAGTCAGGGAAACCACGAGGGGACCCAGGTTCGGTCCGTATCCTGCTTCGTCAGTTCCCAAAATAATCATAACGGCAATTTTTTACTATCCTCCAATACATACAGTCTGTTTTCAGAGTCCGTATCCTTCCATCGTGGGTCCGCTGAGTAATCCCGGTCGGACAACTATCGGACAATCGCGCCGGAGTTCCGACCAGCCGACTAACTGGGCAGTAAACTCCAGTTTCCACGCCACTTCGTTGTTTTTCTGACGAAAAGAGTGCATCGCTCCTTCCGGCAGTTGCAGGTAAAACTCTTCATGCAACGGCGACTCCGGTGTCGTGCTGAAATCGGATCGGGAAAATATCGTTTGGCGGAACACGTCCTGTCGATTCGTTACCGTGTCCGTCCCTTGATGAAATCGGGCGATTTCTTCGCAGACCAAGTCAACGGTCAAGTGCTGAAATTGCAATGTGCCGTCCTGGTGGAGCAGCACCCGATACTTCCGGGTTGGATAAATCGGATGATCCGACAGTTCCAAGAGCGTCGGTGCGACACGGAACGTTGTCCAAAGTTGTCGGGCGACCACCCAGTATAATCCGACTCCAATGGCACAAAACAGTGATCGAAACAGGATGTTCAGAAATTGATCCATCCAATCGCCTGCCGTATCGAAAAATGATTGAATCAAGATGACGAGGGCAATGACCGTCCACGCTGCCGCAAAGACGGATTGACCGATCAACGGAAAAATCGGACGATGCCCCAACGGCAAACGATACGCAAGATGCGTTCCCGGACTTTCGTTGATTCCTCGAATGTCAGGAATGGTTGTCCAATCCGAAGTGCGCTTCGCAGTGGGTAACGGCGACATTACTAAGGCAGCCCGGCGTTCTTTGGAAACCGCCAGCAATCGGAACGATTGCGGCAACCCAACGAGACCGAGAATAATCAGCGAGAAGGACAAAAGAAGCAGAAACCAACCCCAGATCGAAATTTGCCAAACGACGATTGCTTGTTCGGGATAATTGACACGATACCAACAGTGTACGCGTTGTCTGACGGTAAAGGGTTCGAGTGCCGATTCGGCGAGTTCTTGATGGACGGTAAATCCTTCTTTGGGCTGCAATGTGTGATGATCGAACGTCCAGATACGGTAGGTTTGTCCTTCGACCGAGTGTTCGAGCAGCACTTCGGGTCGATAGCGGGTTTCTATGCCGAATGTTTGTTCGGTGATCCGTTTGTCGAGAATGATTCCGCGGGAAGGGACGAACTCTTGGTACAGCGTCAACTGCGGAATCGCCCAAGTCCAAAGTTGGAGTGCAAAGATGACGACTCCAACGACTAGAATCGTCAGAAACGCCAATGCTTCTCCCCATCGAATTTGCGAAAGCCGATTCTGTTTCATTGAATTTTCGCCGGAATCACACAGAGATTATATCACAGATTGACATCGCTTGGAGAGTACGTTACACTTGCGGCTTTGCTCCGTGTGGTGTAAAATCCCCTGTTCGGAAAATGGCTCTCAACGATAACAGGTGAAGTATGTTGTATAGTATGACCGGGTTCGGCTCTGCTGTTTGTAAACAGGAAAACATTTCGGTCTCTGTCGAACTCAAAACGGTCAACAACCGATATTTCAAACTGTCGCTCCGGTTGACCGACGGTTACGGTGCGTTGGAGCAGCGTATTGAGTCTCTCCTTCGGAGCGTCATCGAACGCGGAACAATCAATGCGAATATTCGGATCATCGGGACAAGGGAAGACTGTGGTTTTCAAATCAATACGGCTGTATTGGAATCGTATGTGCAACAGTTGTCGGACGTAGCGGCAGAACTCGGTCAAGCAAGTTATACCCCGTTGCTGGACCGGCTTGTCTTGTTGCCCGGCGTGATCGTTACAGAAAACGAAAAAAGCGAATCGGAAAATGAAAAAATTTGGACTTTGCTCGAAAAAACGACTCGGGAAGCATTGAACACACTGCAGACAATGCGTAAGACCGAGGGAGAAGCAATGGCAAAAGATTTGATAACAAACGTCGAATCTCTCCGTCAGTCCATTGGTAACATTACAGCACTGGCTCCTCGTGTGGCTCCGCCTTATCGGCAGAAACTCAAGGAGCGTATCGAAAAGGCAATGATGGAGCAAGGTGTTTCGCTGGGGGATGCCGACTTTGTTCGGGAACTTGCAGTCTATGCGGATCGTTGCGACATTTCTGAAGAGTTAGTGCGTTTTCAATCCCATTTGGAACAGTTTACTTCGGCAGTAGAGACACAGGTGAGTTGCGGACGCAAACTCGATTTCCTCACACAAGAATTGTTCCGCGAGGCAAACACCATCGGCTCGAAAGCAAACGATGCCGACATTACCAAACACGTCATTGAAATAAAGACTGCCATCGAGCGAATTCGAGAAATGGTGCAAAATATCGAATGATTTATTGCCGCCTTGAGCAAAGCGCAAGAACGGAGGACGTACGTCTCCTGATTACGCCCCCCGCTCTTGTGTCTTTGTTTGAATTGTTTGAACCTTTACGCATAATACTCCTTGACTTTCGTTTCGGAAAAGTGTAGGATGGTGGAGAGTTAGTTTGAAAGGGTTTGAGAGTTATGTTGCCTAAAAATTGCGGCAAATTGCTGTATAACGCGGTTCGGGAAACGCTGGAAATTATGGCGTTTGCTGATGTTGTTCCTTGTTCTATCAAAGTTGCCGGTGAGGAATTTGCCCAAGATGATGATTTTGCCGTCGTTACCGGCTCCCCCGTGGACTCTGTCGGCGGCTGGGGGGACGTCTCCCCCGTACAAGCCCCGGCGGACACATGGGGAACGGCAACGCCCAGCGTTTCTCCGCAGGAAGAAAGTTGGGGGGACAGTCCCGACCCCACCTCGTCCGACACAACAATTGCGGCGGACGACTGGGGGACGTTACCTGATTCGCCAGACGTTACCAGTGATGCCGCCTGGGGACATGTTTGCCCCGCGGATGAGGCATCGCAGACGACGGCAGACCCTTGGGGTGATGCAGGACTGGCAGACGCTTGCGCAGAAGGACAAAATCGTCCGAAGGAAGCCGACTTCGACCAAATAGTCGCCATGCAAACAGAGTGGTGCTGGGCTTGTATGAAGGTCAACTCGCCGGACGTTCACTCCGTTTGGTTTATCATCCCGCAGAGTTTAGCAGCCGCACTGATGCACAACATGTACGCCGGTGAAAGTGTAGAACTTGACACACCGATTGTGCGGGACCTGATTGCCGAATTGACAAACGTCCTCGGCGGCAGGTTGATGTTGTTGCTGGAAGAGTTGGGCGGCGAATTTACCCTGACTGTGCCTGACATCGGATTCGGCTTGCCGGATATTTCCGAGGCATACTCGTCTCAAGGAATTGTTTGCAAAGTCGTGGTGGATAGCGAACATCCGGTTATTGTTGCCCTCTGCTTCAACCAGGGAGGAGTGCTTACGCTGGACTAACTTATGAGAACATTATTCATACATTTCGGAATCGCCTGCTTTTTGTTGCCCGTCGTGGTTGCTCAACTTCCTCCTCCGCCAGCAAAGGTTACGCGGTATGCCATAGCGATGGTGCAGCGGTACGACACGAACGGCGACGGCATCTTGCAACGAGAAGAATGGGAAAAGATGCCCGGAAATCCGCGAGCGATTGATCGCGATGGCGATCAACAAATTACACGGGACGAACTCGTTTGGTACTTCACGTATTACGGGCAAGGGCGTACCATTCACCGTACCGTGCTGGTCGATTTGACCGAGCCTTATCGCTTTGATCCGGCAAACTTACAACTCTTTCGCCCCGTGTGGCAGAGGACAGACACGCCGCAGACACCTAGCATTGAAACACCCGAAACAACGGACAACGCAATAGAAGAGTTGATGCAGACACATGAGCGACCGCTCGATGACGATGTCTATCAACAATTATTGGAAGAGCGTCAGATTCCGGCGGATCGTCCTTATCATGTATTGCCGGAAAACCTTCGCGGCGTCCCGGCTTGGTTTATCATACTGGACAAGAACGGCGATGGACAAATATCGTTGTCAGAGTTTGCTCCGACGCTGGCTCCGGCAAGGGTGGAACTTTTCAAGCGGCTCGATAAAAATGGCAATGGTTTCATCGAACCGAATGAAGTGCGCTCCTTGTAATACCCGTTGGTGAGCAATATCTGTGAATTGAAGTCGGCACTCCAGTTGATCTGGTTGCTCCGGCTTTCATTAGACCTTTTCTCTAACCTGTCTTTCCCGCACAGACGGGAATCCAGAGAGGGGGTTCGAGGACGTTTTTCTCGATTCCCGCCTACGCAGGAAGGACGGGGTTATGGAACAGGGCTACCTGGGAACAGCCCCGGGATCCGTCGTCAGGATAAATTTGTCAACGCGTCCCTCCATTTCTCGAGGTCGGAGCGTCAACCGCCACTGTCCCGGTGTCAGTTCAAGCGGTACAACAGGTCTTTCATTGTTCAATCGCAAGGGGATCCATCGCCAAGTTGGACCTTGTCCCAAATGCCAGTCGCCGGCAACACGTCCGCCGTCCGGTGCCCGCCATTCTATGCGGAACGAATCATGTTCGGGATCCAAGGCAAGCACCCGCGCCCAGAAATAATAAGTTCCGGCTTCTTTGACATCAAATAACCAAGTAAAATCGGCGTTGATACGCACCGCCTTCCCGCCGGATGCCGTGCCGTCCTCTTCCGTCAATTCGGTGAGCAAACAGACACCAATTTCCGCTTCCCATTCGGCACCGCTCGCATCGACGACGACCGGTTGCTGGTCCCGTACTCTTTGAGCGAATTCGGTCATCCTTTGAGCAAAGTCGGCGACGAATGGGATTTTTTCGAGAATCGGTCGTCCCAAATCGTTTCCGTCGAGCATCAGGATTCCGCTCGGTCCATCCGGTTCGACATTGATAACGCTTCTCTGTTCGGAGAGGCTCCGTCCATCAATTTTTACAGAGCCGGCAACTCCGGCAACGTGAAACGAAATGTTATCTCCCTGAACGTCCATTTTATCGACCGTTGCGGCATTGAATTCTCTTTTCCACTCATTAAACTTTGCATCCGTGTTAAGATGCGAACCGATGCGCATCCATAACGCAATGCCCGGTGCATCGCCGATTTCTTTGGAAATCGGCGTGTCTTTCCGCCAGTGATCGACCGTCAAGCGATAGACCCCGCGGTCGTTTCCGTCGTCGATTAGATACGGAATCGGCGATTCCCCGTCCTTGTTGCGTGTCCACGGAACCCGGATGCCGATAGCGCGGCTCCCATAACGGAGAATCACCGACTCGCCGCCCACCGGTTGGGCAACACCTTGTTCAAGGTTGATCGTTCGATCATTGAGATAGATTGCGTCCGGCTTTCGGAACACGAAATGCGATTGGACGTTTGTCATCACATTTTCGTCGAGAGTCCACGCCGGATACAGAGCAACGCCGATAGCATCGCCGTCGCGCTGGGCACCGACCCAAACCTGATCCATGTGCAGTGCTTTTTGGTGTCCCGCCGAAGAGGTGGGATAGCGGTTGATTCCGTAAGGGTCTTCCCGACCGTCTGAGATGAAATAGCTGCGAGGCAACAGCGTTACGGCTTCCGCCGGAAGACCGGCGTAGTCGGCAAGATCGACGGTCAAAATCATATTCTGTTTAACACGACCATACGCCGCTCCCGATGTGCCGAGAGCAATATCATCCAGCACAAAGGTCGTCCGCCACTGAGTTTGTTCGGTTCCCCAACGTTGGTTAATTCGACGCGGATATTTGTTCGTCAACGCAAGGATTTCCTGCGGCGGTGTGTAGGCGGCGTTGAACGAACTGAGGTAATTCACGGAATTCGCTCTTGGATTCTTGGGTGCAAGCCCCGCGAATTCCAAAAGCCGGGTCGAATGACCGTCCACGCCAAACACAAAGTTATAGGTTCTACTCTGCGAACCGCTAAACCGGAAACTCGGCTTGTACCAGTTCATCGCAACGTCAGTCCAGAAAAATTCGAGCATCACACGGAAGATTTCCTTTATCTGTTCGTCTTTGACATAGCGATAACCCAGTTGCAACATGTCGATGTCCGGCGCGTAGTACGTTGGACTAACATATTCGTACATTCCGTGATCCCAAAAGCAAGCCAACACGGCTTGGAGACGTTCTTTGCCGAGTTGTACGGCATCGGGACGGTCGAAATTTTCGCCGAGTAAAATCAGATTGACGGCGTTTTTGATGGCAATGTTTGTGTAGTCCGGCGAGACTCGGTGAACCATACAAGCGTTGATGGAACGATGCAGAATGCGTTCGAGAATCTCCCTGGCTTCTTCGGGCAATCGGTTCCGTGCATCGAACCAGATCGGCAGGGCGTGGGCGGTAATGAATTCGACGGCATTACGATCCGTTACTTCCGGTGTCCGCCAATACCAGCGGAGATTGCCGAAGGTTCGGCTTTCGGAGTCCTTGTCCTGCATTTCTTCAGCGAGTTCCAGCAGAGGAATCGTCAGTTCCAGCGAAACGGAATCGGCTTTCCATCGGTCGGCAAATGCAAGAACGTAGGCGTGGTCCATCAAAGACCGCACACCGAGGTTCTCCCAGGGTTCCTCTTGCGTTAAGCGATTGACAAACCTTTCGGCAGCGGGAACCGCTCTTGCGAAGTATTCCGCCTGGTAATCCTGTTCCGCTCCGATGACATGACCAACAACGAAGCACGTAAGAATAATCGGCAGCAGCAATTTCATAGTTTTGATTCTCCGGAGGATCAGTGAGGGGATGTCCTGAACGCCGACACCAAAACATTAAGACCGGCGTTGCACGTCGGGAATTCCAATGCGGTTCATTAGACTTGTTCCGTAACCTCCCTCTTGCTATAATTATAGGGCTACGGATAGAATTGTATCCCATTTTCCCTTTCCCGTCAAGGAAGACAAATGACCCGCGTAGAGAAAAAATTGAAACTGTCCGACGAAAAGTTCAAACGCCGCATCGGAACGACCAAACCAGCCTTTTTCCTGATGCTCGATATTCTGCAAACCGCCTACGACGAATTGCACCAGTCCGGCGGCAAACCGCCCGACTTGACCGTCGGCGATAAACTACTCATCACCCTGAAATACTACCGCGAATACGTTACGATGGAGTCCCTCGCCGACGATTACGATTGCTCTAAAAGTGCCGTTTGGCGCTCCATTCATTGGGTCGAAGATGTCCTCTCCGCCGACGGTCGCTTTCAGTTGCCCGGCAAACAAGCCTTGCAAAACAATGAGGATCAAACGGACGAGTCCAACAGAACCGCTCCCCAAACGGTGGCGATTGATGTAACGGAGCATCGCATCGAGCG
>Ga0099364_10002096_pt1 | contig 32136 bp, 62 predicted proteins | sample TergutTh196P3_FD_73070 | JGI IMG/M metagenome (GOLD analysis project Ga0099364, IMG submission 73070) | Microcerotermes parvus P3 segment gut microbial communities from Pointe-Noire, Republic of the Congo - Th196 P3 | ecosystem: Host-associated > Arthropoda: Insects > Digestive system > Gut ... | reverse complement strand
TCTGGATAATCAAGATATTGATAACTATGATATTGAAAATCAGGAGCATAATAATATCTATCTAAATCAAAATGAATTAGAACAAGATTGTATATCTATCAATCAGCAGAGCGAACCTGAAACGCCCGATATTCAGATAGATATTGATACGATTGATAATATCCCAGAATTTGTGGCAGATAAAATATCTTTAGACCAACTTGAACAAGAACACCCAACGCAAGAAAACGAACTTAAAGAGCTATATAAAATTGTATGTGATACCCTAAATATGCCTAATAATCCACAATCTCAAATCCGTATTGCCAAACAATATACGCCCCTTGATACTGTTAAAAATGCCTTTATGGGTATAAATAAACCGCATATTTCCTATGTTTTAGATTGTTTATCGAAAAACAACAACGGTAGCAGAATAAATTCCAACTTGAAAGGTTACTACTTAACAAGTTTATTTAATTCTGTCCGAACGCTCAATTTCTATACTCCACCACCGCAGAAAATCAATTCTAACAGCAGTTTCGATATTGATAAATTTTGGCAAAAAGCTGTTGAAAAATCTATGTATAAGAATTGAATACTTTGGCATCAATAATTCGCACCAAAAGTTAGTTAGAGAACGTCTTTTTTTGCACGGATTAAAGTGCTTTTCCCTATGCCTGTTAAGCTTTCAACTTCTTTGTATGTGCGAGTTTTCAATAGTTCTAAGGCATGATTTATCTGCTTTGAACTGTATTTTTTAGGTCTGCCATCTTTGAATCCGGGATTTTGTTTTGCGATGTTCTTTCCTTCGCGGGTACGCTCTATTATAATATCGCGTTCAAATTCTGCAAAAGCGAAGAAGATATTCCGTATTAGCTTGCTTGTAGGAGTGTTATCCATAACGCCGATATTGAGCACGTTCACTTTTATACCGCGTTCGATAAGAGTGTTTATCAATTCACTTCCTTGAATCATACTCCGGGCTATTCTGTCCAGTTTGGCAACAATCACTGTATCGCCTGTCTGAAGTTTTTCAAGGAGTTCGTTAAGTTTCGGTCTGTCAGACTTGACCCCGGTAAAACTGTCGGCGAATATTTCTGCCGCGCCGTTTTCTCTAAGTATTTTCTCTTGTGCTTCTAAACTGTTGCCGTCTGATTCCTGCCATTTTGTAGATACTCTTGCATATCCGTAAATCATTATAAAAATCCTCTCTATTTATGACACTAAGTTATGAGCCTGTGATATGTGGCGAAGTTACTATTATATTTTTTCTATGCCGAAACTGCACAGTTTTTATTCCTTATTTTATATTTCCCCCGAATTATCTTTCCTGCCGAAAAATTTCTTCCACAGGCTTTTTTTTGCGTTGCCGTCTGTTATCATCTGCGTAGCCTGTAGTTTTTGCTGATTTTCTATTATATTTGCAAGACGGTCGGCGAGCTCCCTATTGCTGTTTCTTTCAACTTTTAACTCTTCCTGTAAACCTTTAACTTGCTCCATTAAAAACTTGGTTGTGTTTTCTTGGTATATGTCGGTATTACCGTCATTATCTTCTTGATTTAATGATTTACTGTTATGTTTACTGCCGGTTAAAACATCAAGTGATTTCCTGCTGTTAAACAGCGAAATAAGCAATTCTATACCTTTTTCATTAACAAAAGTGATATTATCCTGTTTAAAAGCATATCGCTTTATATCATCTCTTTTTATAGCTTTATAAACGCTTACTTTGCTTACACCTATGGAGTCAGCTAATTCTTTTATTGTTTTCATTTTTGATTTCAACCCCCTTTTTAAGCGTAATTAACTGGTTAAAACGGTATGTAATATAAAATACTTTACACCAAAATTTTGTAAAGTATTTTCACTTTATATGCGTATATCCAACAAAATTCTACTTTTTTCGCCCTTATTTTATGATATAATGAACAGGAACAATTTGATTGCTTTTAATCCATTTTGATGATGTCAAAAAAACAGATTCATAACATGGAGGAGTGAGAAAATGAATGTAGTTGAAAATCCGAAATCTAAATCCACTGTGAAAACGACTATAGATATTGTTGGGGAAAGGCAAGATTTCTGCGAAAGAATAGAAGAAGCGGCACAGAATTTCAATGACAAAGATTTATTGGAACTTATTGATTATGCCGAGAAAATAAAATTTGCAAAAACATAATTTATTCGCGCCCATACCCCTGTATAAACAGGGGTATTTCTTTTATTCTTTTTTGTTGCGGTTTTTGATATACTCTGCGTAATCCAATACTTGCAGCCTTTGTTCTTCATTGAAATCTTTCGTTATATCAAACAGCGTTTGCAGTAATTCAGAGCGGGTTTTTTGAGTAAGACTTTCTTCTTGATTCGGCGGCGTGGGATTGTCAATGTTGACAGGAGTTTTTAAAAGGTCGTCTACTCTTACATGGAGATATTCAGCAATTTTTACTAATGTTCTATTGTCGGGTTCTCTGTGTCCGTTCTCGTATTGACTAAAAGTGTTTTGTGGAATGTTTAAATCCTGTGCTATTTTTTTTTGCTTTATGCTTTTGTTGATACGTATTTCTTTGATTCTCATGATTTCACTCTCCGTAAATATTATATTTCACAAAACGCGAAATGTAAAGCAGTTTTCTCGAAATGTGAACTTTTTGTAAATATCTCAATAAACCCCTTGACAATTCTCGAAATGTGATGTATTATAATATCACATGATGAGAAAATAATCAATCTTTTTTCTCTCGTTTTGTGAAAAATAAAAGAGGTGATAATTTGAATATTGGTTATAATATACGTGAACATAGGATTAAACAAAATCTAAGTCAAGCGGAACTTGCTACACTTATAGGTTATGAAAGTTCTTCCATAATATCAATGTGGGAATCAGGCGATAGAACTCCACCGACTAAAAAACTTTCACCATTGGCAAAAATGCTTGATTGTGAAATATCCGATTTATTTAAAGATACAAAACCATTATTACCAACGCAAAATACGTCGTAAGGAGATAGGGTATGAAACATGGATTGATTAAAACGGCGAAAAAACAGACGCTCCAAAATGGAACGCCTGTTAGAACATGACACGGATTGAGGAACAACAAAGTTATTGTTCTCACCGGTGTTTACAGATGACCAGTCCGTAAATAAACATGGATTGCAAAAAAAGATTTTAGACTTTGATTACTTCTTTCAGCATTATCAGTTTATCATAAAAAATAAAGTTTGTCAATACTTTAGTAAAAAGCAACAAGCAAACAATTCATACCCTCCAATACTGTACTGCAAGATTTAATTTTTTTGCGGGAAAGAATGGTCAGTTCTCAACAATACCACCAAATATGAATATTGTTTGCCGTTACAAACAAAGCTATGTTATACTATTTTTTCTGCTTGTATGATAAAATAGCAATCACAACACTCATTGCTGAAAGAAGCAGTGTGACTGTTTCAAAAAGACTCATCACAAATCTCCATTCTACTTACAGTCCCATGGGTCAAAATATATTATAGCACAAAAATAGGACAAACGCAACAAGCATTTACAAAATTCGGCAGCAGATTCATCAAACCACGTCGTAAAAAAAGCCCGCCGAAGCGGAACTAAAGAAAGAGAGGGAAAGAAAATGATAGAGATTCAAAAAGAAAGACCGGACATGGTTTCGATAATGGAAACACTCGCGGAGCAAATAAAATTATTAACTGAATGGAATAAGGAGAATATAAAAATAGAGCCTGAACAGGTGCGTAAAAATATTGAAACAATTATTCCAGTTTTAAAAGCTCTTGCAGATTCCAGTCATCGTTATTTTTGACAATCTTTTAAGTCAAGATTGTTGTAAATAGTATTGAATAACTTATAGGTTTCTACAGCAATTTGTTCGTTGTAATAAGAATTGATTTCTTTTGCTTGAGAATGGGCTTCAATAACTTCTTTTGAAGTCGCAAACAGACTATCCAAACGGGCTAAAGTAAGTTGCAAAGCAATTTCTTCTTTTTTCAAATATATCACCTCCCATCTAAGGTGATATGTTCAGGCTCAAACCATTATAACAAAACCACTAAAAAAAAACAAGCGAGGTGATAACGTGAAAGAGATAGTATTTTTACCAACAGGTACTAAAAACATAGAACCATATACAACATCGAAAATTGTTTCTGAAAAAACGGGAATAGAACATAGAAAAATAAAAGATGCTGTAAAAAAACATAAAATCCCATTAGAAACTTTTGGACTTTTGACCTCATATCAGGCAGAAAGTACAGGCGGCAGACCAGAAGAAATAACCTCCTAAATTATAAGAAAGGCGATGATGAGATGAAAGAAGATGAAGAAAAATTGTTTGAAGAATTAGAAAAATTAGCAAAGCCGTTGCAAGAGTGGCTACTAAAAAATTATGATTTGATGTCTAATATAATATTAGACCCCGGATTTGTTAAAGTAGTCCGAAGCGAAATAGGCGTGCCGTTGGAAATTGAAGATTAAGCGATTCGTTTTTCGCCGTATCGTCCTCTTATAAAGGTATGAAAGTATTTACCTTTTGAACCTGAATTGATTAATCCATAATAGACCTCTTGAGGCACATTTGTATATTCATATAAACCGCCGGAATGGAATTTAATTCGCAAAACTGAATTTGAATAACCGACAGACTGAATATCGCTTGAATTTACAGAAATCATTTGCATAATAACCTCCTAAATTATTTGAAAGGCGGTGATGACTTGAAAAAATCTCAAAATCTTGAAAGAGAGCAAACAACCTTACGCCTTCCAACCAAATTAAATAATCAACTTAAACAAGAAGCAAAAAAACAAGGTTATAGTTTTAACGACTACTTAATACAAATTTTTAACCTTTTCGTGGAAAATAACCATCAAGCGAAATAATTCCCTTTTCGTTTTCCCATTTTTCAATATGAACTAATATTAACTGTTCAATTTCTTTATTTGCAGAACGTCCGCTATATTCAGCTATATACTTGAGTTTACTCATAGTTTCAACTGGTATTCGCAGAGCGTAATGAGGATTTTTATAATTCCCCGTAGGCATAATATATACCTCCTTTCATAGGCAATATGACAACATAAATTATATCATAAAAATGTTTACAATTTATTCATTGACAACACATAGACAACTATGATATAATATAGACAACAAGTAGACAACAAAAAAGAGAGGTAATAAAAATGACTACCGAAAGAGTACGAACTGGATTGAGAATACCTTATGATTTAAATACAAAGTTAATTCTTATAGCAAGAAAACGAGGACAAACAAAAAACGCATTAATGTTACAAATTTTGTGGAAATGGGTAACTGAATTAGAAAAGGAGAAAAAGAGATGAAATATAATAAAGTAGATATAATGAACAAAGCACACAGTTTGAGAAAAGTATACAATATGAATATGTCTACGGCATTAACAAAGGCTTGGAAAATGGCAAAAGTAGCGGTATTGGAGAATGAAAAATTCGCTCTTGACATGAAAGATTTAAGCGGCGGCAGAAACAACGTAGTAGCGCAAGTTGCAATGAGAGCAAACCAATCGGCAATAGAAAGGCTCGCAAGCGAAATAAGCACTCTGCAAGCACAAATATACCCTACAGTGTCAATGACGCAAACATACGACGAATTAGGCGACGCAAAAAGAAACGCGCTGCAAGAGAGAATAGCACGCCTTGAAGCTAAAATCGCTGAAGCTAAGAACCCGATAGAAAAGTTCAGCTACGAAAGACAACACAGCGAAGCTAAACGCACTCTCGAAAACAGCATTAAAGTTTATACAAACACAGTCGTTGATTTAAACGCATATAACGCGGCGTAAGGACGGTGTCGATTGTTTGATAATAGGAATACACGATGCAGAAAAAGAATATATGAAAAACAAATCTTTTCCGAATTATGCGTTGATGAAAATATCGGCATATCATAAGGCAAAGGGTGATATTGTAAAATGGTGGTATTGGGATAAAAAAGAGCCTTTGAATGGTGAGCAAATTGTTATAAGCGGCGAAACGGCAAAAGAAGAATATGAGAGAGAACTTACAGAGTACAATTCATTATTCGATTTAATATATTCATCAAAAGTATTTGAGTTTACGCCTGAAAATAAGAATTTGCCTCAACACACAGTGAAAGGCGGTACAGGATATGTTGACATTCCTAAAAATAGTAAATTACCGCAAGAAATAGACGATACATTCCCTGACTACACTATTTACCCTAAATGTGATTATGCAATAGGATATTTGACGCGAGGATGCCCGAACCACTGCACTCATTGTGTTGTACCTGAAAAAGAAGGGAACATAAAACCATACCGAATATGGCAGGACATTGTTAGAAAAGATACTAATAAACTCATTCTTATGGATAATAATATATTAGCGTGTGAATATGGAATAAATCAATTAGAGAGCCTTATTGACAGTGGTTATAAAATTGACCTTAATCAAGGAATGGAAGCAAGGCTTGTTACTCCCACCGTTGCAGACATTATCGCCCATTTGAAATGGATTAAATATATTCGTTTTTCTTGCGATAGGATTCAGCAGATAGAATATATAGAACGCGCCGCAGAATTTCTAATGGAGAGAGGAATAAAGCCGTATAGATTGTTTGTATATATTCTTGTCACAAAAGATATTGAAAACGCTGAAAAGCGTGTTGAGCGGTTGAAAAAGCTAAAAGGAATATGTATTTATGCACAACCTGAACAAAATCCTACAAAAGGAATAATTCCTAATGAAGAGCAAAAAGAGTTTGCACAAAGATATATTTACGGCGGTTTATTCAGAAAAGAAACATGGGCGGAATATTGTCAAAAACGTCCACGTAGTAAAATTTGAACGCATATAACGCGGCATAAGGAGAAACAAATGCAAAACGAAAAATTCAGCTACAAACTGCGCCGCGAACTGCGGCAAACATCAATAAAGACGTTGATTATATCGGCTGCGGCGATGACGGTTGCAGGAATAATAATGTTAATCATATTGCAGAATGGGCGTCTACTTTAACGAAAACCATATGCCGCCAACTGATTGATTAGAATTGTTATTATTGTCATTAGATTGTGAATTTTCATCAGATAGAGAATTATTTGCACTATCATCTCCTCCACACCCCATTAAAGCAAAAACGCAAATACCTAAAAATAGTGCTAAAACTAAAAATTTTTTCATAACTTCCTCCTAAATTTATTAATTAATCAAGCAACTGTTGTTTCTTTTTATCAAATTCGGCTTGGGTTATAACACCATCGTCAAGCAATTTCTTGAATTTAGCCAATTCATCAGCAGACGACATATAATTTATTTCCTCTTTTTGAATTTGTTGCTCTTGATAATTGCACATGAGTTGAAGTAAAGACAAACATTCTTGTGCTGAATTATATGCGGTTTGATATATGGGATTTGACGTTTTTACGGGGAAATTTATAAAGTTAATATAAGCTGTAGGAACTTGTATATTTTTGACAGTAATTTTAATTTCTAATTTATTACAAATATCTTTTGTAGTTTTACTTCCGGTTACGCCTCCTACAATAGCTCCCACACCACCGAACAATGCTCCACCAACTATTGCACTACCAATGCCGCCTTTAGTTATAGATTTACCATCTTCCAGTAATTCAAAATCAATTATATCTGAATAATCATATATTTTATTTAATCCTTTTAAACCATCAGGTATTCGCCATTTTTTATTCACATCATCAATTTCAATATATTTTCCGACTTTTTTAGTAGCATGTAGCAGTCTTTGGGCTTCATTCAAAGTTTTAGCGTTTTCTTCATTAATTTTTTTCTGCATTTCCATTGCTTTTGGAAATAACATGATTAGTCTTATCAACAAAGTTCCAAAAATAAAAATAGCCAATCCTTTGCCAATTACTTCTGCATAACCATGTATGGAATAATATATAGTATATTCATTTATTGCCCAAATGACATATATTCCCGTCGGAATAGTTGCAATAATCATCGAAATAACCCATTTTATAATAAACAATTTCTTATTCTTCATAATTTCCTCCTTGATTTTATTTTTTAACTTCTTTGTTATCCGACAATCCGAGCAGATAATCGGTCGTTACATTAAAGTAATTACTTAAATTAATTAATCCGTCAAATGAAGGCTTTTTAGTTCCTGCCTCGTAATGTTGATAGTTACGTTCCGATAATCCTAATTCTAATGCAACTTGTTTCTGTGTCAAATTCTTATTTTTTCGTAATTCTTTTAATTTTCCTGTAAAATCAAGCATAATATTACTCCAATCTATTCATAATTTGTTTACAAATTTATTTTTCAAAAACACTTGACAACGAACCATAGGACGTGTTATAATAATATCAGATACGAACCATAGGACGTATCGAGTAAAGAGGAGAGGGTGAAAATAAATAATAAAATAAAACAGTACCGAGAGAAAATAGGCTTGACACAAAAACAAGCCGCAACAAAATCAGGTGTAACTGAAAGAATGTTCCAACACTACGAAGCAGGAACAAAGGAACCTTCGGCTACAAAAATAATCCGAATAGCGGAAGCGTTAGACACAAAGGTAGAAAAATTATACGAAACACCAACCACAGTATAACACAACACGAACTAAAAGTCAATAATGGGGGTAAAAGAGATGAAAAATATAAATAGAGTGGAAATATTCAAAAGAGCGTGGGAGATAATCAGAAGCGGAGCGGATAAATCGACAGCGTTCAAAACTGCATGGGCTGAAGCGAAGTTATTTGAGGAAAATGCACGCAAATTATTTGAAGCTAATGAAAGATTGAAAGAAATGCAAGCAACAGTGGACGAACTCAAGCAAAATCTAATAGACTGCATGGACGGGGCGGAAGAAGTCAAAGCGGGTATGTTCACAGTCAAAAACATAACGGTAATGCGCAATATCCTTGATACGGCGAAGTTCAAAGCGGAAAATAAAGAAATCTACGAATCATATCTGAAATCCAATGAAAGCAAACGCTTCACGATTACATCTGCATAGGAGTATAAAAGATGAACGAAGAAAATTTTGTCACTAAAGAAGAAATGCTTAAATATGTAAATAATATGACGAAACTTCTCGACACAATTATATCAAACCAGCAACTTATATATAAATTCTGTGAAAAATTAGCGCGAAACGAAAGGAGTACCCGAAATGGAAAAAAACTTTGAATTCACAGGCGAAACAAAGGAAATAGCCGGCGGTATAACACTGAAAAGAATACGCTGCACAAAGGCAATACCTATTCACAGGGTGTGTGTCGGTGATATAGGCGGTTGGATAGAAAAAGAGGATAACTTATCTGACAATGCGTGGATAAGTGAGAACGCAAGGGTATATGGTAACGCAAGGGTAGCTGACAACGCAAGGGTATATGACAACGCAAGGGTATATGACAACGCAAGGGTATATGGTAACGCAAATTTAGCTAACAATGTACGGGTAAGTGGCAATGCAAGAGTAAGTGGCGACACGTGGGTAATTGGCAACGCAATAGTAAATGGCGACGCATGGGTAAGTTGCGACGCAAAGGTATGCGGCACCGCAAGCGTAAGTGGCGACACAAGGGTACACGATACCGCAAGGGAACAAATTTGCGAGAGTTGCATATTGACAGAACTGTATAAGAAAGGTCAAGAAAGAACAGCGTCCTTGTTGTTTAAGTTCGCAAAAATAGCTGGATTGACAGAAAAAGATTTATATATATATGAAACCACGTTTGATAGTGTAGAAAATATCATTATTAACGCAATCCAAAATCTTATAGACAACGGCGGAGATAAATCAAAACTAAAAAAGAGGATAAAAAAATTAGAAGAAGAAAATGCCGTTTTGCGTGACCTGCTGCTGTCGCTAAAATCCTGACGGAAGAAAACTATTATCATATTGAAAGTAAAATATCACAGAATACGTAACGCGGCGTGAGGAGTAGAAAATGGAAAAAAACTATGAATTTACAGGCGAAACAAAGGAAATACCCGGCGGTATAACATTGAAAAGAATACGCTGCACAAAGGCAATACCTATTCACAGGGTGTGTGTCGGTGATATAGGCGGTTGGATAGAAAAAGAGGATAATTTATCTGACAATGCGTGGGTAAGTGATAAAGCAAAAGTATTTGGCGACGCAAGAGTATTTGGCAACGCAAGGTTACGTGACTACGCAAGAGTATTTGGCAACGCAAAAGTGGCTAACGACGCAAAGGTATTTGACTACGCAAGAGTAAGTGACAACGCATTGGTAGCTGACGACGCGGATATATTTGGCTACGCAAAGATAAGTGAGAACGCAAATGTACATGACAACGCAAAGGTAGGCGGCAGCGCAAGAATATATGGCAACGCAAAGGTATATGGCAACGCAATTGTAAGTGACACCGCAAAGGTATTTGGCTACGCAAGGGTATTTGGCGACGCATGGGTAAAAGGCGGCGCATGGGAACAATCACCACTATATATACAGGGGAGCAAATGTGCGTTATATGTGGCGAGCAAAACAGAAATAGGCATAGGATTTCAAATACATTCCGTGGACGACTGGCGTGAAAGTAAAAATTGGCGAGAGATAGCAAAAGCATACAATATGGACGACGCTACTGTCCAAAAATATATCGAACACTTCAATTTAGCGGTACGACAGTACGGATTGGGTGACGAGATTAGATTTGAACCCATACGCGGCATAAGGAGAGAAAATGGAAAAAAACTCACAGAACATAGGTGGGACATATTGTGATATTACCGCCGAAGGACTTATTGAAAAAATCGATTTATGTAATAAAGCTATTGATTTTCTTCATCAAGCGATTGATTCGTTTCAGCAAGCGCAGAAGTTGGTTGAGGAAGCGAACCAAATTCAAGTTGAAATTTCTGTTTCAACGAATCCGGCAAATGAGGTGATAACGTGAAAAAACCAACACTGTTTTTGCGAATTTTATACTTTTTGCTGCCGATAGAATATGATTGGTTTTACGCATGGTGCGCGGCAATGGTCGTTTCTATAATAACATTGATATTAACTTTTATTAGGTAGAAAAGCGAGGTACTGAAATGAAAAAAACTATATGCAATTCTAATGATTGTGTTCTTTTAAATTTCATAGCATACACCTTTCACCCCTGACGCTCGCGAGTTTCTGACTTTAAGATACTATTGATTATCAATATCTAATAATTCCGCAAATGCGGCGCGTTTAGACGAATCAATTCCACGCAGCTTTTTGACTACAGAACGTTCAAACACCGTTAAATCAAGCGGTTCGGAACCGGAAGCGGCATAGGCTTTCAAATCGTCGAAAGTGTGTTTAGCAGGATTGTCAGTCCTACATAGCAGATAATCCGTAGATACGTTAAAATAATCGGCAAGTTTGATTAAAGTATCAGCAGACGGAAAAGACTTGCCAACTTCTAAATCGTTATATCGACGACCAGAAAGACCAATACTTTCAGCAACTTTCTTTTGAGTGACATTGAAATGTTTTCTTAATATTTTCAATCTTTGTACAAAATTATCCATAGAGAACCCCCACTTAATAAAAAATTCATGAAATGTTTTTAAAATACTGTTGATTTATTAGACGTTTAAGTCTAAAATATAATATATAGACGCACACGTCATAAATAAACAAGAAAGGAGCGAAATGAGTACAACGCTCGGAATGAGAATTAAAGAGCTAAGGAAAGAAAAGAAAATTACATTGGAAAATTTAGCTAACAAATCAAATATAAGCCTTCGGCGATTGTGGGACATAGAACTTGACAAATCAGACCCTAAAACATCAACGCTCATATCAATAGCTGCGGCACTCGAAACAAAGGTAACATATTTATTAGGAGAAGCGGAATGAAGTATCAAATAATGCCGGATTTGACGGCTGACGAATACAATGACTTAAAAACTGATATATCGTTGCGCGGCGTGATGATACCGATTGAATATGACGAACACGGCAACGTACTTGACGGACATCACAGACTTAGAATTTGCGGGGAACTGGGAATAACAGATTATCCAAAAGTTATCAGAGCGGGAATGACCGATATTGAAAAGAGATTTCACGCACGCAAATTGAATATAGCGCGGCGACATTTAACACAGGAACAAAAGCGTGGATTTATACGCGGACAGCTTGTAGAAACACCGGAAAAGTCAGACAGACAGATTGCCACAGGGTTAGGTGTAGACCATAAAACAGTTGGCACTCAAAGACAAGAACTTGAACAACGTGGGGAAATTCCCCACATCGAAAAAACAGTTGATACTTTAGGACGCGAGCAACCACGCAAACCCATAGCGATATTCAACCCTACGGCGACAGAGGAAAAGGCGTTACAAAATCCTGATATAACAGATAAACTTTTAAGCGGTGAAGCGTCAACAGTTAAAGAGGCGCAACGCGAAACCAAACGCGAGGAAATCATATCTAAACTTGAAAGCATTGAAGCTATGGAAGTTAAAGAAATACAAGGCGTATATGACGTTATCATAATCGACCCACCGTGGGATATGAAAAAAATTGAACGGGACGAACGTCCTAATCAGTCAGAATTTGATTATCCGACAATGACTGAAGAAGAACTTGCCAAATTAGAAATTCCTGCTGCAAATGATTGTCATGTTTGGTTGTGGACTACTCATAAATTTATGCCTATGGCATTAAAATTGTTGACCAACTGGGATTTGAAATATGTCTGTACTTTCGTATGGCATAAGCCGGGCGGATTTCAACCTTTCGGATTGCCTCAATATAATTGCGAATTTGCACTGTATGCACGGAAAGGAACACCATCGTTCATTAATACAAAAGATTTTTCTACTTGCTTTTTTGCACCGCGAACAGGTCACAGTGAAAAACCAGAAGAATTTTATAGTATGGTAAAGCGCGTTACTGCCGGTAGGCGACTTGATATGTTTAACAGACGTAAAATAAAAGATTTTGATTGTTGGGGAAAGGAGTCGTTAAATTGATTAATTGGAAAGAAGATAAACGCTGGTCTGATAGATTTTTACCAGAAATAAAACGCATCTTAGGTGAATATCTTATATCAGAACCGCCATTGGAAGAAGATGCTGAACATAATACCGATTTAATGGTTTTAAAATTAGATTCTGTGCGGATCGGATGTCGAATAAGAAAATTTGATTACCTTGAAAGATACGGTGATGAATTTACTATAAGAGCGGGTAGACCAAGCGGTATTAAGACTGAACTTACGAAAATAATTGAAGGTTGGGGTGATTATTTCTTCTATGGATTTTCAGATGAAAAAGAAGAACGATTATCGCAATGGATACTTGGCGACTTAAAATATTTTCGCTATTATTTATTCAGATATTTAGCTAAAAACAACGGTCAATTACCCGGTATTCACAAAGATAATTTTGATGGTTCGTCTTGTTTCAGGTCATTTAAATACAGAGATATACCCGATTTTATAATTTCGAGCAACGTACAAATTAGAACCAATAGCGCACATCATTTTGAAAAAGCAAATTAATCCCCACGCTCGCGAGTTTCCAACAGCTTCAAGTATTCGTCCAAGTCTTTGCGGCTCTTATCCGACAGCGCGTCTACGCGGCTGTGAAAGGATTCGCGAAAATCCACTTTAATACGCAGATTTTTATGATGTGGTTCATCAACCAAGCCCAAGAGATAGTCCGTACTGACTTCGAAGTATTCGGCGAGTTTGGTTAAAGTATCTAAACTTGGACGCAATTTTCCATATTCAAAACTTTGATAAGAATTTGTAGCAATTTTTAAATATTCGGCAATTTGTTTTTGTGTAATATTTTTTTCAAATCTTAATTTTTTGAGTTTTTCCCCTAAGGTAACCATAAAAATTCCCCTTAAAAAATATTTTTTAAAAATTTTCGAAAAACACTTGACAAACCATTTAATACATGGTATAATACAATCAACACCATTTAATACATGGTGTTCAAAAAGAAAGCGAGAGGGTGATATTGAGAACAGAATTAAAAAAAGCAAGAAAATCAAAAGGACGCAAGCAAAGGGAAGTCGCTGAATATTTAGGAATAGCAACCAATCATTATCAGAATATCGAATATGGCAAAAGCGATACAAGCGGCGACAACTGGATTAGAATACATGAGTATTTAGACAAAATATATCCATTAGAGGATATGATGAAGAACTCACCAAAATTATAACATAAAAAGTGAAAAAAATCAAGGAGATACCCCCGACGACTTCAAGATACCGTTGATGTAGCCTTTTATCTCAAACTGGTAATCCCTCGGCAATTTCTTATAAGCTTCAATCAGCGCAATCTCATCATCGTTGAGCGAAATATCACCGTTGTTTGCGCGAGTGGGTACATCACTGACACCTAATAGATAATCAGTAGACACATCAAAAATTTTAGCTATTTGTTTTAAAGTATCTAAATTAGGTTGCGAAATTCCACTTTCATATTTTGAAATTCCCGCAGCCCTCATATTAATTATATTTGCCAAATCAGACTGTTTTAATCCTTTTATTTTTCTAATTTCCGCTAAACGCTTATGAAATTGCGCCATAAAATCACCTCAAAAAAATATTTTAAAAATTTTCGAAAAACACTTGACAAACACTTTAAAAGATGATATAATCTTATTAAGAAGATATTATCTTCCAAGTAAGAAACAATCATCTCGTATAAGAAAGGAGTCGAAAATGTACGAGAATTTAAGGAAAACACGCAAAGATGCAAGACGAACTCTTGATGAAATGCGAGAATTACTGAATCTTAAAACCAAAACAGCTTATTTAAAAAAAGAAACGGGTGCAGTAAAAACGACAGTTGATGAAGCTATTATTTTAGAAAATTATTTTAAAAAGCCAGTAAAATATCTATTTGCAAAATAAAAATCCTAATAAGATGATTGTAACATACTTTTTAGGAATTGTCAAGAAAATTGTGAAAATAAATTAAGGAGAAAAAAATGACAAAGTATGAAATGGAAACCATAGCGGACATTGTGTTCCAAAAAATACAGTCGGAAAAATCAAATAAAACAATGTTCTACAAAATTATTGATGAGTTTGAAGACGAATATGAGAAAACAGGCAATTCGGGAAAAGTAAAATCGTCAATATCGGGACTGGCAAGCACATACTTTAATTTAGGAAATCGCGGTTCTCAATTCAAAGCATCAGATGCACAAGAATTACGACAATTTATAAAAAACACTCTGGATTTAATGGCAGTAAAGAAAGCCGCTGCCAACACGGCAATGTTGGAAACGGCGCAAACAACGCAAACAAAATAACAATAAAGACATTATACCATTTAAAAAATAAGATGTCAATAGAAAGGAAAAAATAAAATGAAAATATTTTACTGCCAAGATTGCGAAAGTCAAATGACCGAGAACGAGGTTGCTTCGGGCTGGACGAAAGACGTAGACTGCTTTGAAAATGACCACTGCTGCGCATGTGGCAGTGAGAGTATAGAATTGTATGATGAGGAGGATTTGTGCCCGGTGTGCAAGCAGTATCACAGCGAGGACGACGATACAGCGTGGGAGCAGTGTTATAATGCCTGTTATACAGACGCACGAGGGCTGTTGTATATATACACACAGTGGACACCAGAGGAAATAATAGACCTGACGTCGGATTTATCGGACAGCGGACAGGGCGACACGATGAAAGAAATCATATTGGAACGAGGCGAAGGCATAGATTTTATACGTTACATCTGCAAGTTTGATGATACCAGAAGCGATATATACAGGAATCACAAAATAATCGCCAAAATAAAAAGCAAAAATCTAAGCGGGATTATATCAGTGTAGAAAGGCGGAAAATAATAATGACGTTGTATGAAGTGGAACGGGCGATTTATGAATGTATAGACGAAGAAACAGGCGAAATAATCGACTTTGAGCGGTTAAATCAACTTGATATGGAGAAACAATCGAAAATAGACAATATTGCCTGTTGGTATAAACAGTTGAACGCCGAAACAGAAGCTATAAACAATGAAATAGAAATATTGAAAATCCGCCGACAAAAAAAGAAAGACAACGCTGAAAACCTTAAAAATTATTTGTCCGAGATATTAGGCGGTAAAAAATTCGAGAGCAGCAGAGCCGTAATAACATGGCGCAAATCCGAAGAAGTGAAAATAACAGACGAGGACAGACTTCCGGCAATGCTGATGCGTGAAAAAGTAACATTTGAAGCCGATAAAAAGGCAATAAAAGAAGCGATTAAGTCAGGTCAGAGAATAGACGGTGCGTATATCGAACATAAAAATAATATTAGTATAAATTGAACGGAGGAAAATCATGAAAAATTCAAATTTTGAAAACGCAATAGTGGAATATGAAAGCGGTAAAACTTCGGTAAAGCTTAGTCCGAATATAATAAAAAATTATCTTGTGTCAGGCGGCGGCAATGTCACAGACCAAGAAATAGTAATGTTTCTGAATCTATGCAAAGCGCAGAAATTAAATCCTTTCCTACGCGAGGCATATTTGATAAAATACAACAACCAAAAATCACAGATTGTCATAGGGAAAGATGTGTTCACCAAAAGAGCAATGAATAACCCTACGTTCAGCGGATTCGAAGCGGGAACCGTTATACGGACAGAAAACGGCGGCATAGAAAACAGAAACGGCACGCTTGTATTAGACGGAGAAAAGATAGCAGGCGGTTGGGCAAAAGTGTATGTTAAAGGCTACCAAGTGCCGATAGAAGCGGTAGTAACATTCAGTGAGTATTGCCAAACCAAAGACGGAGAACCTACGGCGTTGTGGAAAAGCAAACCCGCAACCATGATACGTAAAGTGGCATTGGTACAAGCATTACGCGAAGCATTCCCAGAAGATTTACAGGGATTGTATGATACGTCGGAAATGCCCGTAGACAGTTCTGTGCTGGACGAAAAGCCGATAGAAATAGAAAATGATATAACCTCGGCTGATATAGTGCAAACTGAACCCGAAAATAATTCAGAACAGTCAAATCAAAAAAATCAATCAGGAGATTATATAACCATGGCGCAAGCTAAGCTGCTGTTCGCAAACGCTAAAAATGATGTTGTCAAATCGGTCATAGCAGAGTTTGGATATGACAGTACAAAGTTAGTGCTGAAAAAAGATTTCGATAATATCTTGAAAAGACTTGCCGACGAAAAAATAAATGCTAATAAATTAGATGAATCTATAGAAATCACCGCGAATGAGGTTACTGATGAATCTGAATTTGATGATACATTGCCGTGGGAAACGTCGGCGGCAGAAATGGAATCGGCGTAAAGGAAAATAAATATGGGGCGGCAACGCCCCTTATAAAAAGGGAAGGCGTTGAAAAATGAATACAGAAGAAAAAACAGGTGTAATTATTTTATTTTTATATAAATACGAAGAACCTCTTAAAATGTTACCGCCGGAAGAACAAGCAAAAATACTTATGGCATCTATAGCATATGACAAAACTGGTGAAGTACCGAAATTTGATAATCCAATGACTGAAATGCTTTTTTTAATAATGAAACAGGATTTTGACAGTATGAAAGAAAAGTGGGAAATATAATTAGTGAGGGCAAAACATGGCACGCCGAAGAATGATAGACCCTAACATATGGCAAAGCGAAGATTTTTCAAAATTATCCTTGTTGGCAAAATTATTATTTATTGGAATGTTTTCTGTGGCAGACGACTACGGAAAAGGACGAGGTAAACCAGTATATCTTAAATCTACAATATTCCCTTATGATGACGGAATGCGGCTCACCGACGTAGAAAAAGCCCTATCGGAGATAGGTTCTAATATGTCCGTGACGTTCTACGCACATAACGGAAGTGATTATTATAGAATGGATAACTGGGATAAATGGCAAACCGTGGATAAACCACAACCAAGTAAAATACCTGATTTAGAGCAATTCGCGAATGATTCGCGAATGAGTAGCGAACAGTTCGCGAATGATTCGCGCCTAAAAGAAAAGAAAGGAAAAGAAGAGAATATAAAAGAAAATAAAGAGAAAGAGGATGCGCACGAGGGCGCGCCGCTCTCTAAAAATTTTATTCCGCCAACTGAACAGGAAATATCTGACTATTGCAGAGAGAAAAACTATACTCATGTCAATCCCGCCGCTTTCATAGGTTTTTATGAATCTGTTGGGTGGCGAGTAGGTAAAAACAAAATGCAGAGCTGGAAAGGTTCTGTTGCGGGTTGGGAAAACCGTGAAATGGAGAAACGAGGGTTGTCGCCTCCGGGTGCGGTTGCACCCCCTTTAGACGAAGGAGATGTTAGGAAATGGCAGAGAGAGTGAAAACAAACATACAGGAAGTGATAAAAACACTTTCCGTTTTGAAGTCACACAATGAACTTGTCGAAGTGCGTATGTATGATAGTCAAAAACGCATAACAAGCGGATATTTCAAAGATGATTATACAAAATTGCTAAAAGGGCTTGAAAATATTGATTATGAAAATTGTTATTTTGTATTAAACGCAATAAAAGACGATTGTTACAGCAGAGTTCAACGAGATAAATTTGAAAAATTCGCCAAAACCACCACTTCCGATACTGATATTGATTACAGGCAATGGCTGCTGATTGATACAGACCCTATACGTGCAAGCGGAACGAGCGCAAGCAATGAAGAAAAACAATACGCACGGCGTACAGCGGCGAATATATATAACTATCTGCGCGATATTGGATTCGCATATCCGATAGTTGCCGACAGTGGTAATGGGTATCATTTGCTTTATAAAATTAACATAGTGAATCATGCAGAACCCACAGAAATAATAAAAAATTTCTTGTATGCTCTGAATATTTTATTTACAGACGACAAAGTAAGCGTTGATACGAGCGTGTATAACGCAAGCCGAATAACCAAGCTATACGGTACAGTTGCACGAAAAGGAGCAGACACGGAAGAACGTCCGCACAGATTGAGCAAAATTATAAAAGTTCCGGATGAGCCTATAAAAATAACCGATATTGAACTGATAAAAAAAGTTTCAGATACATTGCCTAAATCTCCGGAAGAAAATAAAAATTATCAAAACTACGGTTCGCAGTTCAATGCGGAAGAATTTGCAAGAAAATATTTAAAAGTATCGAAGACTGTAAATACACAGCTTGGGACAAAATATCTGCTTGAATCATGCCCGTTCAACGAAAATCACAAATCGCCTGATTCTATGATTTTCATATACCATAACGGCGCAGTTAGTTTTAAATGTTTGCACAATTCCTGTTCCAATAAAAAATGGCAAGATGTGAGAGAATTACATGAATCTAAACGGCAGCAACCAAAAGATTCAGCGCGGAGTATAAAGCCCAACATTTCAGCAATAAATTCAGAATCAGCTGAAACGAAAAATACACCGCAATTAAAGCAATATTTACAGCTTCATGAAATAGAAAATTCTGACAGGAGCAAAATCATAAGTATACCGACCGGCATTAATGTTATTGACAGAAAAATGATAGGATTCAACAAAAAAGAGGTAACGGTCATGAGCGGTAATAACGGGTCGGCGAAATCAACAATATTAGGACAGTTTATGCTTAACAGCATACAAAGCGGGTTCAAATGTGCGTTGTATTCGGGAGAAATGAACAGCGAACGTATAAAATACTGGCTGCATCTTCAGGCGGCAGGTCGGCAATATACGAAACTCAGCAACTACGGTGAGAATGTATATTTCACACCTGAGCATATAGGAAAACAAATAGACGAGTGGGCAAAAGGCAAACTGTTTATACACAATAATAAAATAGGCAAAAAATTTTCAGATGTATTAAAAACCATTGATGAAACTGTAAAAAAGGAACATAGCGATATAATTTTTATAGACAATCTGATGGCGATTGATTTGTCGGAAGTAATGGGCGAAGAATACCAAAAGCAAACAAACGTCATAATTAAAATGACGGATATTGCTAAAGAATATGATATTCACATAGTATTCGTATGCCACCCGCGCAAAGCAACCGGTTTTTTAAGAAAAATTGATATAAGCGGTACGGCTGACCTAACTAACGCAGTAGATAATGTTATTATGTGCCATAGGATAAACAAAGATTTTGAAGACAACGCAAAAGATTTTTTCGGTCAAGAAAAGATAAATGGATTTCTTAAATACCAATTTACAAATTGTTTGGAGATAATGAAGAATCGGGATTTAGGCATACAAGATGAACTTGTAGGTTTATATTTTGAACATGAAAGTAAACGATTATTGAATGACCGTAATGAAAATGTAAATTATGGTTGGAATATAAAGTCTAATCCATATGATGGCAAAACTAAGGATTTTCAAGAAATCAACGATACAGACGATTTACCGATTATGTGAGGGAGTGGAAAATTTGGAAAGTTGCAAACACTGCGGAAGTATAAATCTCTGTGAAAAATCAAGACCGCCGCATATAGGGATTTATTGCAACCGCTGCGGTACATTACAGAAATGGATTAAACAGGCAAAAAAAAATGAAGTAGATGGGTATGCAAGTGACGCACAGCAGAAATATGCCATTGATTTATTGAAAAATTGGAAAGTTAAAAATATACCTATGACATCAAGGCAAGCGGGGGCTATCATTCAGGTATTCAAGGATTATTGAGAAAAGGCGGCGCGTAGACATGGAGTATAATATGACGCACATGAGTTTATTTTCAGGAATAGGCGCAATAGATTTAGCGTCGCACTGGGCAGGATTTACTACAATCGGACAGTGCGAAATAGATGATTACGCTACAAAAGTATTGGAAAAAAATTTTCCGAATATATCACGATGGAGGGATATAAGAGATGTTACAAATAAGTCTTTTCGAGAACGAACCGGAATCAGTACCGGAGAACTTACATTATTATCCGGGGGATTTCCGTGCCAGCCTCACAGCGTTGCGGGAAAACGTAAAGCGTCTGCTGATGAGCGTGATTTGTGGGACGAGTTCGCGAGAGTTATACGCGAAATTAGACCAAAATGGGTACTGGGGGAAAACGTGCGGGGATTGCTTGGTTCAGAATTTGGACGGTACTTCGGAAGAATACTGCGGGACATGGACGAAATGGGGTATAATGTCGGATGGTGCAGTTACGGAGCTGTCGATGTCGGGGCATACCATAGGCGCGAGAGGATATTTATTGTCGCCAACTCCATATGCGAGCGATGGAATAGCGTGGACAAAAATGAAAAAGTCAGACGTAATATCGCAGTTACAAAAAACGCTGACAATTCCGAAACCAAACCGGGGTTTAATGCAGAACCGTACAATATATGGCTATGCGGCAATGGGAAAATCACCAAAGGAAGCGGCAGAACTGAACGAAATGATGATGGGCTTTCCTCAGGGGTGGACAGACTTAGATGTTTAGGAAACGCAGTAGTACCGCAGCAAGTATATCCGATTCTCAAATCTATAGCGGAATTAGAAAAGGTGGCGCGTAGACATGGAGTATAGGCTGGTAATCCCGTATGCGTTGGCAGGGCTGAACGAGTATATATCGGCGGAACGGGCGAACAGGCACGCGGCGGCAAAACTGAAAGCGCAGATTGAAAGCGGCATAATTATGCTGTGCAGACAGCAGTTACGTGGTGTGAAGATAGAAAATCCGGTGTATATGCGGTATTTGTGGGTAGAAAAGCATATGCGGCGTGACAAAGACAACATATCGTCGTTCGGGCGGAAAGTGATACAGGACGCACTGGTTAAATCGGGGGTGTTGAAAAACGACGGTTGGGCGAATATAACCGGCTTCGCCGACGAGTTCGCAGTAGATAGGGAAAAACCGAGGGTCGAAGTTATTATTGAGGAAATAACTGAAACAAGTTAAATATATAAGCCGTAAGGCAGAGAGGGATAAAATATGAAAAAACTATTATCAACATTAGGAGCGGATGAACTGTTCGCTCTATCGCGCAGCTTCCGCTCGGATTTTGACGGTGAGAGCGAGGAAGCGTCTGCAGAAAGCGAATACAAGCGCGGAGGTAAGCGAATGAGTGAGAGATATTTATGCAGAGGAAAAAGGATTGACAACGGCGAGTGGGTGTATGGTTACTACGTAAGAACGCGGAAACAAAGACATCATATCTACGAAAATGTTTTTGGTTATGATACAGATATTGACCCAAAAACTTTAGGCGAAAATACAGGATTGCGCGACAAAAATGGTGTACTGATTTATGAGGGTGATATTGTAAGAGCAAGCGTTAAGGGTAAGATTGGAATTGAACCTATTTGCTTTGATCATGCAATGTGGTGTTTGGGAGATGGGGAAATGTCAGACCCATTAGCTGATTTAATGGATATTGAACTTGAAATAATCGGGAACATACACGATAATCCGGAATTGCTTGAAAACGGGGTGAGCGGTGAATGAAGATTTGTGAGTTAAGAGTTGACCCGCCCGGCGAGAGAGAGAAACTCGTGATGGCAATAGCTAACTGTGGTTATAAAGTATGGGTTGAGGCGAGAGTTAATGACGATTATATCCCTGATATAGGATATTATGTTATTATCGAAAATTCCGAAGATAAAGTGGGTGATGATGAATGAAAGCGATATTTGAAATGGACGTACCGGAATCGTGTGCAACGTGTAAATTAAATATTAATTCTCTTGGAATAATACAGAATTGTATAGGGGCAATGGAATATGCTTTTACATATGACTTAAAGATTCACGATAATACTCGCGCCCCATTCTGTCCGTTGAAATTTTCAGACGACCGCGACCGCTGGCAGAAACGCGCTGAAGCGTTGGAACAGGTATTAAAAGGTGACTGTTTTTATTGCAAACATTACAATTTGGAGCGGATTGTTGATGATGTTAAGCATAGAAGAAAAACTTGCGGCGGTAAATGTAGCATAAACTGGCAGTTCGACGAAGCGAGATTTGCGGCGGATGAGCCGGAGAAAGGAAAATGAGAAATGGAGAGATTAACGGAATGGGTTGACGGAGAAGTTTATTCAAAAAAAATAATCAAAAAAGCAAAAAACGGCAGAGAATATGAAACTGTTGCAGGAAATGACGAAATTAAGCGTAAACTTGCCGAATACGAGGATGCCGAAGAACAAGGGCGATTAGTAATATTGTCAGACCCAGACATGATTATACAAGATATACAAGACCTGAAAAACAAAAAGCATTTAGCGTATCTTGTCGGATACGAAGACGGACGCATGAGAAACCCGCCTAATATGAAAAAAGTGACAGAATTTGATTAACCACCACCAAAAAATTTATAAAGGAGTTTATGAATATGCAAGAACTATTTTGCAAATGCGGAAATGCCGTAACTGTGGAATGGTATACTGACTGGAATAATCTTTTCGGCAGAGCATTGGGCGTATATTCAAAACATCATTCTAACTTTTCGCATGGATATTTTATTGAATGTTCAAAGTGCGGGAAAAGAGTGCAAAAACAGCCACGATACAGCACAATACGAAGCAAAAAAGAAGCCAGAAATTGGGTAATAAAAGAATGGGAAAGGAGAAAATTAATTGAAAAAAATAATTGACGGTAAACTGTACGATACTGAAACAGCGGAGCTTGTATATAGTCTTGAAGATACGAATACTCACTTTTACAAGACACGAAAAGGTAATTATTTCAGATACGCTCATGGTTTTCAATATACTACGGGAGTGTATAAGCATATAATTACGCCGGTGTCGGAATCGGACGTAAAAAATGAAATAGGCATCTGCGATACCGATAAATACATTGAAATGTTTGGACAGCCGGAAGAAGCATAGAAACAGAAAGAACAAAAGGCAGCTCGCACAAGCTGCCTCCATGTAAAAATACACGCATATATTATACCATACTTTGGTATTTTTGTCAAGTACAGGAGGGGTGAGTTTGTGCAAGCGAAAGAATATTTAAACCAAATCAGAGATTTGGACAAAGAAATAACCGCTAAATTAGAACAGTGCGACCAGCTTCGCGCAATGGCGACAAGGACTACGGCTTCTTTGTCGTCTGAATGGGTATCGGGTAGCAGACAAAGCAATGACAAAATGGCTGATTGCGTTGTAAAACTCGTAGATTTAAACAAAGAAATTGACCGTGATATTGACAGACTGGTTGATTTAAAGCGCGAAGTGATTGGTAAAATTAATAAAGTGAAGAATCCTGATTATAGATTATTGCTATTTCATAAATATGTAAACGGTGCTACGTGGGAACAAGTAGCAAAGAATATGAGTTCAAATAAAAGAATCTATTCTACCCAGCATATAAGGGGATATATGCACAGTCAGGCATTGAAAAGCTTAAAATTAAATTAAGAAAAGTTAATACACATTAATACACGATTCTGTGATATAATATAAAATGTAAATTAATAAAACAAACGAACGCCAGTCATATGAGCGGCGGAGAAAAACATGAATGTAAAAATGATAAAAATATCGGACATTAATTCGTACAAAAATAATCCGCGCAAAAATGCAAACGCGGTTGATGCAGTGGCGAACAGTATAAAAGAGTTTGGATTTAAAGTGCCGATAGTGATTGATAAAAATTATGAGATAGTTGCGGGGCATACAAGGGTATTGGCGGCGAAAAAACTCGGCTTGACTGAAATCCCATGCGTTATCGCAGACGATTTAACGCCGGAGCAAATACGTGCATACAGGCTCGCGGACAACAAGACGCATGAATTGTCTGAATGGGATTTTGATTTGCTGAATATAGAGCTTGACGGTATATTTGATATAGATATGGGTGACTTTGGGTTTATAAATGAACCTGAACAAACAGAACCACATGAGGACGATTTCGACATTGAGGTGGCGATGCCCGACGAGCCTACGGCAAAACGCGGCGACATATGGCGGCTTGGCAGACACAGACTGATGTGCGGCGACAGCATGAACGCTGATGATGTGGCGCGACTGATGGACGGCGTTAAGGCTGATTTAGTTGTGACTGACCCGCCGTATTTTTCATTTGGTAGTAGTAGTGGGGCAAAAAGCAACAATAAGGATATGGGGATGGTAAAGCCATTTTTCAAGGAATTAATTAAGAATATCTCTATAAATCTTAAAAATAGACACGGAGCGTTCGTTTGCTGCGATTGGCGGACATATCCATTATTCTACGAAATAATTAATGAATATATGAGTGTTCGGAATCTCATTGTTTGGGATACGGAAATGCTAAAAATGGGTTTGTATTTCCGAAGTATGCACGAATTGATTATTTATATTACTAACGATAATAAGGATGACAAAGCCATCGGTGCGTTTGCAGAGCAAAAAGGCAAACTTATCCAAGTCAGAAAAGATATTTCCAATGTGTGGCGTATTCCAGATAATAATTTTTCAAGCTCAAATAAACTACACAGTTCTGAAAAACCTATTGAGTTATGCCTAAAAGCCATTGATAGTTTTATAGAACCTATGGAAATTATATTAGACCTATTCGGCGGCAGCGGTAGCACTCTCATAGCGTGCGAGCAGTTGAAGCGAACGTGTTATATGATGGAACTTGATGAAAAATACATAGACGTTATAATAAATCGATTGGAAACATTCACAGGGCAAAAATCAGAATTAATAACAGGGTGAAATAAATGCCTAACAAAGATATTTACCAGAAATGGGAAGAAAGCGGCGATTTAAAAGATAATTTGGCGGTTATTCAATCGTTATCCCGTCAAGGATATTCGCAGAAACAAATAGCCGAAGAATTTAATATGAGCGAAAGCACGCTTAAATCTCTAAAAAGAAAATATTCCGCCTTTTTTGCCGCATTAAAAAAAGGGCGGCGACACGTTGTCGTGATTGCTGAAAATGAGCTTATAAAGAGAGTTAAAAGCGGCGACACTATAGCGATTATGTATGCGCTTAAAGTTTACGGCGGGGAGTTTTTCCAAGACCAAAAGGAATTTATCACACTTAAACGTCGCGAGGTTGAGTTGAAAGAAAAAGAATCTGGAAATGATATTGAAACGGTTAAAATAATATTGGAGCGTCCGAATGATAGCAAGAACAACGACCCTTCATGATTTGATAATACCGAAATTTGATAATGTGCTTTATGATATTTTGGACCATAAATACACACATTATAGTTTTTATTCAGGCAGAGGCAGTACAAAATCAAGTTTTGTTTCTATAGTTATTGTATTGTTAATGATACAGGAAGAAAATAAAGATATACACGCTGTTATCTTCCGTAAAATTTCAAATACTCTGCGTGACAGCGTATACGCTAATATATGTTTTGCTATATCGCTTTTAGGACTTGATTCAGCATTTAAAAAGACTGTTTCACCTATGGAAATAACATATAGAAAAACAGGGCAAAAGATACTTTTTCGAGGGCTTGACGCACCTGAAAAGATTAAATCAATAAAAGCACCATTCGGTTATTTTGGTATAACGCATTTTGAAGAAACTGACCAATTCTATGGGCGTGAAGAAATAAGAAATGTATTGCAATCTACTATGAGAGGTATGGGCGGTAGATTTTGGAACTTTGAAACTTTCAATCCACCGATAAGCGTGTCAAATTGGGCTAATAAAGATATATTGATTGAACGCCCCGACCGTTTAATAATTAAATCAAGTTATCTTGATGTACCTCGCGAGTGGTTATCAGAACAATTTTTTGATGAAGCTGAATTTCTTAAAAATATAAACGAACGCGCCTACAGACATGAATATTTGGGTGAGCCGACAGGCACAGGCAGCAATGTATTCGAAAATATACGCGACGAGGCTATCACAGATGAGCAAATCCGGCAATTTGACCGTGTATTAAACGGCGTGGATTGGGGCTTTTATCCTGAACCGTGGGCTTTTGTCCGTTGTTACTTTCATTCAGGAAGCCGAACATTATATATTTTTGATGAAGCTGTTGAATATAAAAAAGGCAACAAGGAAACAGCGCAAATTCTGTTAAATAAAGGATTGACAGGACATGACAAGGTAATAGCCGATAGTGCAGAACCGAAATCTGTAAATGATTATAAAGATTATGGATTGGTAAGAACTACTGGAGCAGAGAAAGGCGCAGGAAGCGTCGAATATAGTATGAAATGGCTTGCAAGTCTTAATGCTATTGTAATTGATAAAAAACGCTGCCCTAAGGCATTTATCGAATTTATATCCTATGAATACGAGCGTAATAAGAATAACGAAATCATAAGCGGCTATCCGGACAAGGATGACCACTTGATAGCCTCTGTGCGCTATGCCACAAGCGAGATATGGCGGCGCAGGGAGCGTAAATACGAAAGTCTGTTAAGATAATGCAAATATAATAACGCGAGAGGTTGAGAAAGTGTTATATTATAAAGATATAGAAAAGGTTGAAATTGCAAAAATAGAGTGGACAAAAACCGCCAGACCATACAGCTACAACAATCGAGGGGAAAGAATATATGAAAAACCTTATGATTTTAAAGTATTAGGATATGAAATTATATTTCACGGCAAAGATTACAGATTACAATATGATTTTGGAAGCCGTGAATATTGGGTACACATAGAGGAAAAGAAAAAAGGGCTTTTCAAAAAGAAAACTTTGTATTATGAATTTACATTAAATACTGTAAAATTCGAAGGTTATCATAGTCGAATAGTTATAAAGTGCGACGATTATGACGATTTGCTAAAATGCAAGGAGCTTGTATTAGGCACTTTGAAAAAAATTGACGAAAAATTCGATTAGTTGCTGAATCAACAGCAGAAAGGGCGAGATATGACGAGGGAAGAATTTGAGGGGATAAAAGAGCGGTATGAACGGGCTCAGAAATTCGACTTGGAAAAATTTTATATGAATGGTAATATTAGGTTCGCTTTAATGGATTTTACGGACGATATTAAAGACCTAATCCACGCCGTCGAACACGGTTTAGACGACGTAGCAGACGAGCCGCACGAAACAGACGAGCTTTTGCCTTGTCCGTTTTGTGGTAGCAAGGCGTATTTGGTAAGACATGCTGGGGGATTTAATTTTAACTGTAAAAACTTTTTCAATGGGTGCTTTAAATCAAAAACATTTGAAGTATATCCAACGAAAAAAGAAGCCGTATCTGACTGGAACACACGAGCAAAATTGTCAGAACCCCTTTTGAAAACAGTTCAGTGTGTTAAGTGCGAAGACGAACAGAAAATATCAGATAGGCTATCATACAAATATTGCCCGAATTGCGGACTGTCTATAAACGGCTCTAAGTCGCCAGAACCTGAAAAGCCTGACGGATTAATAATAAACGGAGTTGAATACGATAATATAACAGTGGCAGACAAAGACGGCGGAGTTTGCGCGGTAATATCCGCTGACGATAATATTTTGCATAACGATTATGAAATTCATTATGATGTTGGTGTAGAGGAAACTAAAGAAATAAACGATTGTGTAAGGTGCGGGGGTATTGGTTCACTTATAGTCGTAAGTGATAGAGATAGGGATTACTTTACCTATTACGTGCAATGTCAAAATGACCGTAGACACAACAATAAATACACACCATTCAAGACAAAAGAACGGGCTATAGATTCATGGAACAATCGGATTATACCTATAAATTCTCTTCCTGATTTGGAGCTTGTAAAATCCTTGACCGCCGAACACGGTTTAGACGATGTAGCAGACGAGCCGCCTGAAGCAGACGAGCTTTTGCCTTGTCCATTTTGTGGTGTGCTCCCAAAATATAGCAAAGAATACGCGATACTTGTAAGGTGTACCAAATATACGGTAACTTGTCCTATATGCAAAATGCAGGTGAGTGATACAATAAAATCGGGATTATTTGAAAAGTGGAATACCCGTGCAAATCTGCCACAACCTGAAAATCAAAAGCCAGAAATTGAGCCGCTAACGCCTGAACACATTGAAAATTTAGGCGTGGCTATTAGAAAATTTGTAGATTATTTTAAGAAAGGGTATAATTCAGGGAAATAGTGGCTGAACGGTTGGAGAGGGCGACAACCAATATCAATTTACAAAATGGAGGTAAAGAATGATGTATGACATTTCTACCTATGGCGTTAATTCTATTCCGGCGTTCTTGTGGGATATGCTAAACGACACGCAAAGACAAGAATTGACAGACATATTCTACAGAAACATGAAAAATGCAGTAGAAAAGGCGAACTATTCGGGACCAGTGACGGCACTGGCAGAAACGACATTACGGCGTATATGTGATAACATATCAGGACATAATTCGGCTGATGATTTTGAGAAGATTATCGCTGGAATTGTCAAGTCTGAACTTGTAAAAATGAAGTTGACGTATATTTAAAATAGCGGAGAAAGGATAAATAAAATGGGAGCTTTTATAGCAAAACAACCTAATGGATTATACTGCCGCTTTTCGTCGGTAGTTGATTGCCCTACAGATTGGAATATGACAGAAGATGATTATATTGAATTGTGCAAATCAAAAGCTGAACTTGAAGCAAGAGATGTGTTGAAAAACCACCTAAAGCCGTTTGAATGGGTTGCGAATAATTTCAGCAAAATCAACATGACAAAAGATGAATTTAATAATTTTTTGATTGAAGTCAACACAACGGCGAATAAATAAGTTTTGCAAGGGGGAATTTATGAAAGTATTTATATCGTTGCCTATGGCAAATAGAAACTACGAAAAACAAAAAAGTGTGAGAGAATGGATTAGTGTGCATGTACAATCAAAATACGAAAGTGCAGAAATATTAAATTCATTTATAGAAGATGACCCGCCAGAGGGCATAGAGAATGACGGAATTGGTGTGTGGTATTTAGGCAAAAGTATTGAAATATTAGCGCAAGCACATTTAGCAGTATTTGTGCCTGATTGGCGAGAGGCACGAGGCTGTCGGATAGAACATATCGTTGCTTCCGCTTATGGTATACCTATTTTGGAAATTCCTATAGCCTGATTGTATGTAATTATAAATATTTTGTGAGGTGGAAATATGATAAAACTAACTGATATATCGGAAATTATGCACAATTGTGTTACGTGCGGGTTAAGATTCACGTTTTTTAAAGTTGGGATAGACGGCAGATATAGTATTACGATTGCGTGGGGATATATGCCCAGCAATAATCGGTCGCTTGATTTGATATACCGGGAAAGAGAGGGCTATGTTTATAAGTGCGCCGATTTAGAGAGTGAGAGCCCGCGTGAGGAATTTTCGAGCGTAAAAGACGTTATGGATTATATAGTTTATCATATGACAAGCGATGAGGTGGTAGCATGAACCAACCGATAATGGAATTTGAAAGCACAGAACAAGCGCGAGCATATTTAAAATCGCGGGAAAATGAACCGCAAACACCAAGCGATATATTTCTTATATGTCTTGTTGCCGCTTTAGAATACGGCGAAGAACAAAAAGCGAATAATCCTGATTGGAAAAAAGAAATAGAAATTATGCGCAGACAGGCTGACGGGATATTCACGGACGAGGATAATGAATATTGTAGAAGTAGGTGTTGTTATGGCAGTTTATAACTGGCGGGCGCTTGCAAAATATACGGAAAAGGAATTCGAGGAAGTAAGACAATATATCGATATTATAGATGCAGAACAACTTGAACGTAATATGAGATTGTTAGACATAGTTATCAACTTACAAAATGAAGTTAAGGAAATGAAAAAAATATTAAATAAATATGAAAAGGATAATATATGAAACTTGATATACTTGGCACTGTGTACGATTATCAAGAAACGACAGAAAAAGAAGATACGAGGCTTTGCGAAGCAGACGGCTATTGCGATAGCTATGCAAAAAAAATAGTGGTTAAAAATGAATATATTGAAAATGCCCCTGATAGTATACAAGATTTTGACGAGTTAAAGCGAAACGTAAAAAGACATGAGTGTATACATAGCTTTATGTTTGAGAGTGGCAATCGTGAATGGGCAGAAGATGAAAAGCTGATTGACTGGATAGCTTGGCAGTTCCCAAAAATGTTGAAAGTATTCAATGAGATTGAAGCGATATAGGGGATATATTTATGAAAATCAAAATAAACAATGTAAATCTAAACAATTTAAATCAACGTGATTATATAATAGGCAAATTAAAGACAACGGGACCGCCCTATGATATGATTAGCAGATTAGAAAAAATGGGATTAGGATATTATACTGGTGGTTTTCACGATAGTTGGAGTTGGAATGATAAGTCGGCTTTTGACAAACATTCGGAGTTGATATTGGTTAGGCTTTATAATGAACTTGCGAATTATTGGAATAAAGATTATGAAAAGATTGAGTATGAGGTGCTGTGATTATGTTCAACAAGAAACAAAAAGAGATTGACAGATTGCAACGTGAGTTAATAAATCTTGAAAAAAGATATGACGAAAGAACAAAAGATTTAGCGGATAAGATTAGAGAGATAGACAAAATACGAAATGAAAATTGTGTAATTGAAGAATTGCAACGCAAACTGAATGGCGAACGGGTATGTGCTGATACTTGTTATGCGTGTAAAAATTCTGTGAATGTAAAATTTGCATATAACAACAACACGGACACGGTAATTACAAAAAGTGTCGGCTGTCTGCTTGACGTGAAATGCAAGGATTTTAAGAGAGTGTAGGGAGATTAAGGGAAAACAATTATGTACAATTACACATATCAAGATTTTCAAGAGGCAGGCGATAAACTTAAATTTATCCTTGAAGCGGTAAAGGCATACCAACTATCGGATATGTACACCTCTGCTATCAAGGGCGAGGCGTATTTCCAAGGGAATAATACCGCTATATTATCAAGCACACAAAACGTGATTAAATTAAAAAACGGAAAAACCTTAAAAGTAAGCGAACCGGTTACATCAAGTATATTCCAACAACTTATCACGCAGCAAAACGCGACTCTGCTATCTAACGGAGTACAAATCACGAGTAGCGGCGATGTTGACTTAAAGCCAAAGTTCGGTATAGGGTTTGACCATGTATTAGAGCAATTAGGCGAAAATGCTCTAAGGCACTCTGTAAGCTACGGTTTTTGGAATTATGATAGATTGACAATGTTTACCGCCTTAGAGTTTTTCACGCTTGATGATGAATTTTATGATACTCCGATGATTGGGATTAGATTTATAGATAAAACCAATGGCAAAAAAGAAATGCGTATGTTGATTGAACTATATGAAAACGACGGTGTTACTAAATATACTATCAACGGT
>Ga0099364_10002095_pt1 | contig 32149 bp, 41 predicted proteins | sample TergutTh196P3_FD_73070 | JGI IMG/M metagenome (GOLD analysis project Ga0099364, IMG submission 73070) | Microcerotermes parvus P3 segment gut microbial communities from Pointe-Noire, Republic of the Congo - Th196 P3 | ecosystem: Host-associated > Arthropoda: Insects > Digestive system > Gut ... | reverse complement strand
GAGTATGGTTGCGGTTTCTGAATCATCCGAAAGTTTTACCCTTATCTGCTTCAGATTATTGATTATTTCCAGGGTATCTTCCACTATGTTTGGAATGGTTTCAAACTCACTGGAAATCATGTGGGCGACACCCTCTTCGTTATAAGAGGTTATTTTAACTGCTGTTATTGCATATCCCTGTATAGAAGAAAGCAGCACCCGCCGCAGAGTATTTCCAACTGTTGTACCAAAGCCGGGCTCAAAGGGGTAGGCCGTGAATTTTCCATAATCCTGAGTTAATTCAGTGTGTTCAAAGGTAATACCTTTAGGACGTTTGAATCCTTTAAGAAGGTTCTTACGGGCCATTATAACTCCTACTTATTTAGAATACAATTCTACTATCATCTGTTCCTTAATATCTGCAAGATCCGTTATATCACTGCGTCTTGGAACAGCAAGGAATTTTCCCTGCATTGTATCGGGATCAAGATGCAGCCAGGGCATAACTCCCGATTTGCCGAATTCTTTCAGTGCATCTTTAATGATTACCATATTCTTGCTGCTTTCGCCAATTTCGATAATGTCTTCAGGTTTTACAAGATAAGAAGGAATATCCGTCCTCTTTCCATTCACTTTAACATGTCCATGAAGAACTATCTGTCTGGCCTGACTGCGGCTTACTGCAAAACGCATTCTGTACACCACATTATCAAGACGCCTTTCCAAAAGGGCAAAAAGGTTTTCACCTGTAATGCCGGGCATTCTAAGGGCTCTTTCGAAGAAAAGACTGAACTGCTTTTCCTGCATTCCATAAATTCTCTTCAGCTTCTGTTTTTCCCTAAGCTGTACACCATAATCGGAGCGCTTTCCGGGACGTACCTTCGGATCCTTTCCCGGAGTTGCACGTTTTCTATTTATTGGGCATTTATCACTTTTACAGCGGTCGCCCTTTAAAAGCAGTTTTTTTTGTTCTGTGCGGCAAAGCCGGCAAACAGGACCAGTATATCTTGCCATATTTCTTCCTTAATTTCCTTGTCGCTATATACGGCCGCCGTTAAATACGGCGCGTTTTCCTCGGCCTGCAGCCATTATGCGGAATGGGTGTTACATCGTTAATGGATTTTACCTTTATGCCCATTACACCAAGCTGACGTATGGCGGATTCCCTGCCAATGCCGGGACCCTTAACATATACATGAACCTCTCTTAGACCTACCTGCATTGCCTTCTGAGCGGCAGTTTCGGTTACTGTCTGTGCGGCAAAGGGTGTAGATTTTTTTGCACCCCTGAACCCAAGACCGCCGGAACTTGCCCAGGAAACTGCATTTCCCATAAGATCAGTCATGGTAACAATGGTATTGTTGAAGGTAGCCTGAATATAGACATTCCCTTCGTATACCGATTTTTTCTCTTTTCTTTTCTGTCTGGTACCTGATGATTTAGCCACTATTCCTCCTAAAGCCAATTAAAATCCGCAAAGGGATTATTTCTTCTTGCCCGCAACTGTTTTCTTCTTTCCCTTACGGGTACGGGCATTTGTTCTGGTACGCTGACCGCGAAGAGGCAAGCCCCTGCGGTGACGGAGCCCGCGATAACAGCCAATATCCATTAAACGCTTAATGTTCAGGGCTATTTCCGTTCGCAGTCTTCCCTCTACCTTATAATCTGTTTCAATGATATTCCGGAGTTCGTTTAATTCCTCCTGGGATAGATCATTAATCATCCTGTTAGGATCGATTTTTAGTTTTTCACATATTTCATCTGCACTGGATCTTCCAAGTCCATAAATATATGTCAAAGCGATATTTACATGTTTGTTGGGGAGGTCTACTCCCAATAAGCGTGCCATACTTACCTCTTTTAACCCTGTTTTTGCTTATGCTTGGGATTTGAACAGATAATACGGATAATTCCATATCTCTTGATTACCTTGCATTTATCGCAAATTGGTTTTACACTGGTTCGGACTTTCATCCTTTAAACTCCTAAATCCTACACATTAAAGCTCTATCATTAAAACAAATTTAACTCAATTCGTCAATGAACACCTATAATTCAACTATAAATTTCTACCTCTTAAACGTCCCTTTCTGGTTAGACCCTCATGATGATGCATTTTTAGCAATCCTTCTATCTGACTCATTGTATCCAGGTCTACACCGACCATAATCAGCAATGAGGTACCGCCTAAAATATATGAAACTGATGATGGAAAGCCGAAAAGATACATATATAAGGTAGGTAAAACTGCAATGGCTGCCAGATAAAGAGAACCCGGCAATACAATACGGTTAAGAATCCTGGTAAGATACTCTTCCATTTTTTCGGAACGAATTCCCGGGATGGAACCTCCGTTTTCCCTTATCTGCTTGGAAATCTCTACCGGGTTAAGACTCACCTGCGTATAAAAATAAGCAAAGAAGACAATTAAAACTACATAAAGCACATTGTACAAAGAACCCTGGGGTCTGAGTGCATTGGAAAGTGCCCTTACCCAGGCAATATCGAAACCGGAAAGAATCTGCATCGGAAAGGTTAGAATGGAAGATGCAAAAATTACCGGAATAACCCCGGATGGGTTAATCTTGAAAGGAATAAATGCATTGGGAGCACCCCCATACATTTTACGCCCCACTACCCTTTTAGCATAGTTAACAGGAATTTTCCTCTGTCCCTGCTGCTCATAAACAACCAAGGTAACAACGGCAACAAACATCAGGAATACTACAATAACAAAAATGGGGTTTAATTCCCTGTTCTGAACAAGAACAATTAGCTCCCATACTGCTGTGGGAAGCCTGGCAACTATTCCGGCAAAAATCAAAAGAGAGATTCCATTGCCAATTCCTCTTTTGGTAATCTGCTCCCCTATCCACATAAGGAACATGGTTCCGGTAGTAACCGTGAGCATTGCAATGACAGTAAAGTTAAGCAGCGGAATACTTAAAAGATCCACGCCATCCCTCATTATCATTTGTGCATACTGGGTTACTACAAAGGACTGGATTAAACAAATAGCAACTGTACCATATCTCTGATACTTTTGTATCTTTTTCTTGCCTCCCTCTTCCTGTGAAATCTTCTTGAGTGCCGGAAAGACTATAAGGAGGAGCTGCATAATAATGGACATGGAAATATATGGCATAATCCCAAGCATGAAGACAGAGAAGTTGGAGAATGCACCGCCTGCAAAGAAGTCCAGATAATCTACAATGGCATTTCCCGAGTTTTGCTGAGCCCAAAAATATGAGTTGAGCTCCTGAACCTTAATTCCGGGAATGGGAATATGGGCACCTATCCTGAATACGATCAGCATCATTGATGTAAAAAAGACGCGTTCCCTGAGTTCCTTTACTCTAAAAATACCAAATACCGGGTTAGCCATGTGATACTATATCTCCGCCTGCATTTTTTATTTTTTCTTTTGCCGTTTCTGAAATTGCTTCTATATCAAATTTAAGTTTTTTACTTAAATTTCCGTTTCCAAGAATTTTAACGGGATTCGATGTTTTGATAACACCATTTCTAAGGCTGGCTCTGATCAATCTCTTATTGTGAAGACTGGCAAGATCCACTGTTTCCCCGTCCGTATACCTTTTTTCTATGTCCAGCAAATTTACTACCTGATAGACTTTTTTGAAGGGAAAATTTGAAAATCCCCTTCTTGCAAGACGTCTATAGAGGGGCATTTGTCCGCCTTCAAAACCTGCATAAACCTTGCCGCCCGAACGTGCCTGCTGTCCTTTATTGCCCCTTCCCGAGGTGGTTCCCCTGCCGGAGGCCTGTCCGCGTCCAAGCATTTTTTTCTTTTTATTGGCGCCTGCCGGAGCACGTAAATTAAAATCGTGAGCCATTATTTAAGTTCCTCCACCGATACCAGGTGGGCTACGGTTTTTACCATACCCAAAATTGCAGGATTTGCTTCCTGTTCCACAGAAGATCCAATCTTTCTTAGACCAAGAGAACGAACGGTAGCCCTCTGCCTTGGCAGGGTTCCTATTACACTTTTAACAAGTGTTATTTTTACCTTCCCTGCCATATTACCCCCAGAATTCCTTAATGGATTTACCCCTGTTTTTTGCAATCGATCGGGCATCCATCATTCTATTAATACAATCAAAGGTCGCTTTTACCACATTATACTGACTGGAAGATCCAATGGATTTAGACAGAACATCCGTTACTCCGCCGGCTTCCATGATCGCCCTTACCGCTCCACCGGCAATAATGCCTGTTCCCGAACACGCAGGTTTTAAAAGCACTTTTGAAGCTTTAAAAACACCGACTATTTCGTGAGGAATGGTTCCATTTTTTACAGGCAGCATAATCATGTTGCGCTTTGCTTTTTCTACACTCTTGCGTATTGCTTCGGAAACATCGTTTGCCTTACCAAAGCCATAACCAACCTTGCCCTTCCTGTCTCCAATAACCGTAAGTGCGGAGAAGGAAAAACGGCGTCCGCCCTGTACTACTTTTGCGGTACGGTTTAACTTTACGAGTTTCTCTACGAATTCTTTTTCTACTACTTCCCTGTCCCTGTTTCTGCCGTCTCCGCGCCTGCCATCACCTCTATTGCCTCTGGAAGATCCGCGGCCTTCGGGTCTTCCGTCTTCTCTGGCAGATCTATTGGGACTCGATCTTTCGACCTCCTGCTGGACAGAGCCCTCTTGTTGCAAAGAAGCCTCCTGTTTCACAGAATTCTCCTGTTGGACTTTATCTTCTTCCATTCCGCTTTCCATCTTTCCCCCTAAAACTCTATCCCGGCTTTTCGGGCACCATCGGCCATTGCTTTTATAGCACCATGATACAGGTATCCGTTACGATCAAAAACAATGGTTTTTATTTTTTTCTCCAGAAGTCTTTTACCAATAACTTCCCCAAGCTGAGCAGCTCCTTCCACTGTTGCCTTAATTTTTTTAAGGTCTTTTTCCAAAGTGGAAGCGGAAACAATGGTATGCCCCTTGCTGTCGTCTATTACTTGAATAGAAAAGGTACGATTACTTTTAAAAACGGTCATTCTTGGACGCTCTGTGGTACCGGATACCCTTTTGCGTATATGAACCTTTCTTTTAAAACGTTTTCTGTCTTTTTCCAACATCTTTTGCAACATTATCTTTTCCTTATCATTTAACGCCGGACTTTCCGACTTTCCTTCTTATCTGCTCATCTTCATATCTTATTCCCTTGCCTTTATACGGCTCGGGCGGACGAAGTTTTCTTATTTGAGATGCAAGTTCTCCGACTTTCTGTTTGTCTATGCCGGAAATAACAAGCCTGCCGGCTTCTGCGGTTATACTTATTCCATCCGGAATTCCCATATATAAATCGTTGGAGAATCCTAGGCTTAATACCAGGATTTTTCCCTGAACCTCTGCCCTGTAACCAACACCGGTGATAATGAGGGTTTTAGAAAAACCGGCAGAAACCCCTGTTACCATATTGTTAAGAAGGTTTCGATAAAGACCATGAAAGGCCTTGTTTTGTTTTTCCTCATTGGGTCTGGAAACAACAATTTCACCGCCCTTGTCTTCAAAATTTATTACCGGGTGATATTTCTGTGTGAGTTTACCCTTTGGTCCTTCTACGGTAATAATGTCTCCGGCAAAACTAACCTTGACACCACCGGGAATTTTCACAGGTATTTTTCCAATCCTTGACATATACCCTTCCTTTACCAGACGGTACAGATTACTTCTCCACCGACTTTCTTTTCGGCGGCTTTTTTCCCTGTGGTAACACCCTGGGAAGTGGAAACAATCAGGGTTCCATAACCGTTAAGCACTCTTGGCATGGTTTTATAACCCATGTACACACGCCTGCCCGGTTTTGATACCTTCTCTATGCCATGAATGATGGGGCCGGTTTTTTCATCGTATTTAAGGAAAACCCTAATTACATTGGCACCATCCTGATTGGCCTTCTTAAAATTCTTGATATATCCTTCTGTCTTTAAAATCTTGACTATCTCAAGTTTTAATTTGGAGTTAGGAATATCAACTTTTTCATGCTTTGCCATTCCGGCGTTCCGGATTTTTGTCAGCATGTCTGCAATGGGGTCAGAAATACTCATCCTATCCTCCTACCAACTCGATTTAGTAACACCGGGAATAAGTCCCTCGTTTGCCAGTTTACGAAAACATAGACGGCACATCTCATACTTCCTTAAATAGCCTCTTGCCCTTCCGCAAATACGGCAGCGATTGACCTTCCTTGTCTTATATTTAGGCGTTTTTAATGCCTTTAAAATCATCGCTTTTCTAGCCACTGCTCACCTCTCCTACTTTCTAAACGGCATACCAAATTTCGCAAGGAATGCCATTGCTTCTGCATCTGTTCTTGCCGTAGTTACAATTGCAATGTTCAATCCTGTAACCCGTTCAATTTTATCAAAATCTATTTCAGGAAAAATTATCTGCTCTGAAAGTCCAAGGGAATAATTTCCATGACCATCGAACGCATTTTGATTAACACCCCTAAAATCCTTTACCCTGGGAAGTGCAACATTTACAAGTCTGTCCAGGAACTCGTACATCATTGCACCCCTTAATGTAACCTTGGCGCCAATCTCCTGACCTTCCCTGATCTTGAAATTTGCAATACTCTTTCTTGCCTTTGTTTTAACGGCTTTCTGACCGGTAATTATGCTAAGATCGTCGATAGCCGCATCAAGCAGTTTTTTGTTCTGGAGTGCTTCGCCAACTCCCATACTTACAACTATTTTTTCCAGCCTGGGAGTCTGCATGGGTGTTTTATAATTAAATTCCTTCATTAATTCAGGTGCAATTTGATCTTTATAAACCTGTTTTAATCTTGGAACATTCGGTTTAACTGCTGCCATCAGAATGCCTCCCCGCATTTTCTGCATACCCTGGTTTTTTCATCGCCATTTATTTTATAGCCAATTTTTACAGGACCGCATTTCTTGCAGACAATTGCTACATTGGAATAGTGAATCGGAGATGCAATTTCCACAATGCCGCCCCTGTCCTGCTGGTTTTGGCGTTTTTTTGCCTTCTTTACAATATTTATTCCCTCTACAACTATCCGGTTTTTATTTCGCAGGATCTTAAGTATTCTTCCCCTCTTGCCCTTGTCCTTTCCGGTATTGACTTCTACTGTATCTTCTTTTTTTAGTTTAAACTTTTGCGGTGTATCGACCATCTTTAACTCCTAAGCCTTTATTATAAAACTTCCGGAGCAAGAGATACGATTCTCATGAAATCGCCTCTTTCCCTTAGTTCACGGGCTACAGGCCCGAAAATACGCTTCCCTTTTGGGTTCATTGCCTGATCCACTATTACACAGGCATTGTCATCAAAGCGAATATAAGTTCCATCCGGGCGTCTGTATTCCTTGTGGGATCTAACAACAACTGCCCTTTCCACGGTTCCTTTTTTGATATTTGAAGTCGGTAGAGCTTCTTTTACAGCGACTGTAATAATATCGCCAATGCCGGCATATTTGCGTTTTGAACCGCCAAGTACCTTGATACATTGCACAAGCTTGGCTCCTGAATTGTCAGCAACATTCAGGAAAGTTTCCACCTGAACCATCTTAAACTCCTATTTTGCCTTTTCCAGAATGGTATCCAGTCTCCAGCACTTTTCCTTGCTAATGGGTCTGCATTCTACAACCCTTACCTTGTCTCCAATTCCGGCTTCATTTTTCTCGTCATGAGCCTTTAAACTCTTGCTTCTAACAACATATTTTTTATACATCTTGTGCAAGGTTGTAGTTTCTACGGTAACTACAATGGTCTTGTCCATTTTGTTGCTTTTCACAATTCCGGTAAACTCTTTTCTGCCGCTTTTTACCGGGGCTTTGTTTTCCGTCACAATATTCTCCTTTACGCCTTTTTAGAAGCCTTTTTTTTCGGCCTTTTTAAAGAGAGATCCGCACCTGCCTCATGCTGATGGATAAGGGTATTCAGGCGGGCTATCTGCCTGCGCATATCACGTCTCTCCAAAGGATTGTCTACATGACCTATAACCATTTGAAAACGTAAATCCATATATTTTCTGCCAAGTTCTTCTCTCTTGGCTTTTAATTCCTGAAATGAAAGGTTCTTAAAAGAATTTCTCATAATTAACCTCCCAGCTCCATATCGGAACGCATAACAAATTTTGACCTTATAGGAAGCTTGGAACCTGCCAGAGTCATTGCCTCTGCAGCCAACGTCTTGTCTATTCCGCCAAGTTCAAACATTACTGTTCCTGGTTTAACTACGGCAACCCAATATTCGGGTCCGCCCTTTCCTTTACCCATTCTGGTTTCTGCCGGTTTCTTGGAAAAAGGCTTATCCGGAAAAATCCTGACCCAGAGCTTGCCGCCCCTTTTTATATGGCGGTTCATGGCAACACGGGCAGCTTCTATTTGCCTGTTTGTAATCCACATTCTGTCCATGGCAACAAGACCATATTCGCCAAAAACCACGCTATTGCCCCGGGTTGCATTTCCCGGCATATTTCCCCGCTGTACCTTGCGGCGTCTGACACGTTTCGGACTTAACATATATACTCCTAATCCCTGTTCTCAGATCTTGAATTGTCCGACCTGCGATAGGATTCCGACCTGCCGCCTTCGGGCCTGGATGAATCGGATCTTTGACCGGGAAGACGATCGCGGCGTTTGCGCAGAAGCGATCCTGCATCTTCCTTTTGTTCCTTGCCGTATTTCATTCCATTGTAAACCCATACCTTTACGCCGATTGCGCCAAATGTGGTATGAGCTTCGGCAAAACCAAAATCTATATCCGCTCTAAGTGTGTGAAGCGGAATTCTGCCTTCTTTGGCTTCTTCGGTACGGGACATTTCTGCTCCGCCAAGTCTGCCGGAAAGACGTATTTTTACACCCTGGGCATTACCCTTTCTTATTGCATCGCCAATGGCCTTTTTAATTGTTCTGCGAAAGCTTGCCCTGGCAAGAAGCTGCCTGGCAACATTCTGTGCAATTATCTGTGCATTGGTTTCGGCGTTTCTTACTTCTTTTATTTTTATCTGAATCTTTTTTGCAACATGCTTCTGGAGTTCTGAACCGATCTTCTCTATATTTGCACCCTTTACTCCGATTATTACACCGGGTCTTGCTGTATGAATCGTTATTGTTATGCGCTGTGGATGCCTGATAATTTCCAGATCGGCAATATCGGCACCCTTGGTTTCCGGCATTTCTGTAATGAGCTTTCTTAACTTAAGATCCTCATGAAGGGTTTTTGCATATTCCCTTGGTTCTACATACCATCTGGAACCCCAGGTTCTGTTAATTCCTACTCTTAAACCTATCGGATTTACTTTCTGTCCCATTATTTACCTGCTCTTTTTGAAGGGCTTTTTTTCCGCGAAGCGGTTCCGGAAGAGGCCGCAGCATTTGCGATCTGATCTACCACCACGGTTATATGACTCATTTTCTTCTTTAACATATCTGCACGACCCCGGCCTCTGTACCAGATTCTTTTCATTCTGGGACCTTCGTCTATTAAAATACTTTTTATGTAAAGCATGTCTTCCACAAGTTGTTTGTCCTGATTAAGGGCATTGGAAGCAGCAGATACTACGGTTTTTTTGATTAATCCTGCGCCCTTATGAGGCATATTTTCCAGTATGGAAACAGCTTCCGGATATGTTTTGCGCCTGACAAGATCCGCAACGGGGCGGAGCTTTATGGGAGAAACTATCAGGAATCTGGTTACAGCCCTATATTCTGTTTTTGCTTCGTCAGCTGCTATTTTAGCCATTTTACTCATCCTGCCTTTAATTCACCGGTTTACCGGGAAGCCTTTTTATCCGATCCGGCATGTCCGCGGAAAATACGGGTGGGAGCGAATTCTCCCAATTTATGACCAACCAGATTCTCTGTTATGTATACGGGAATCCATGCCTTGCCATTGTAAACGGAGATTGTTCCGCCGACCATTTCCGGAATTATCGTAGAGCAGCGGGAGTAAGTTCTAATCATTTTTCTTTCGCCCGACTTGCTTAATTCCAGCACTTTCTTGTACAGACTCTTTTCAATAAAAGGACCTTTCTTTACAGATCTTGACACTCTGCTCTCCTATCTTTTCTTGCCACGGCTGACAATGAACCGGGAAGAAGGCTTATGCTTTTTCCTGGTCTTATATCCCTTGGTCGGCTGACCCCATGGACTTACCGGATGCTTTCCCTTGCTCTTACCTTCACCACCGCCATGGGGATGATCAACAGGGTTCATGGCCATTCCACGAACCGTAGGTCTTATGCCCATCCAGCGTTTTCTTCCAGCCTTGCCTATAACAACATTCATATTATCTTCATTGCCGACAGTTCCAATGGTGGCATAACATTTCTTGAAAATCATGCGCATTTCGCCTGATGGCAGTTTGATTGTTACGTAATCGCCTTCCTTGGCAGCAACTACTGCACCATTTCCGGCAGAGCGGACGAGCTGTGCTCCCTTGCCCAGGGTTAGTTCAACATTATGAATTGAAAAACCGAGAGGAATATTCTCCAGCGGAAGGGCGTTTCCGGTTTCTATTGGAGAATCGGGTCCGCTTACTATCTTTGCATCAACCTTAAGCCCTTTGGGAGCAATGATATAGCGTTTTTCTCCGTCCTTATAATGGATAAGGGCAATATTTGCACTTCTATTTGGATCGTATTCTATTGATGCCACTGTTCCGGGAATGCCGATTTTATCTCTTTTAAAGTCGATAATTCTGTAGAGCCTTTTATGTCCGCCGCCCTGATGCCTGACGCTTATCCTTCCCATATGATCACGGCCTGCCCTGCGTTTAAGTCCGCGGGTGAGTGATTTTTCGGGTTTTACACCCTTGGTTAATTCAGAATAATCCAGACTCTGCCATGCCCTCATTCCGGGTGTTATAGGCTTATATGTTTTTATACCCATAATTTATTCCTTATACGCCTTCAAAAATCCCGATTTTTTCATCTTTGGGAAGTTTTACAATTGCCTTTTTGAAAGACGATGTATATCCGGGTCGGGAACGCAGTCTTTTGGGTTTTCCTCCAACCCTCATTACATTACAGGAAACAGGATTCACATTGTAAAGCCTGCGAACCGCTTCCTTTATCTGTATCTTTGTTGCCCTTGGGTCTACTTTAAATACATATTTTCCCTGTTCTCTAAGAAAATTGGACTTTTCTGAAAGAATGGGTTCAATTAATATTTGATCATATCTCATTTAACAGCCTCCCTGCTAACAGAGTTTTTTTCGGCTGTGTAAAATTCATTTAATTTTTTTACAGCACTCTCGGTCATAATAATATTTCTGCCGTAGAATAGGTCGTGGGCGCGCAGCCTGGAATGTGAAAGGAAACTAAGCCATGGCAAGGCCTTCCCTGCCTGCTTTATTTTCCTGACGCCGGGAAGAATATCTTCCCTGTCATCTATTCCGCTTTTGGAACATACTTCCTCACCCCTAAGCACAAGGACGGTTCTTTCGCCAATTTTGCATTGGCCGGACCTGGAAAGAATTCCTGCAAGATCCTTTGTTTTTCCGGATTCCACAGAGAAATCTTCTATTATTCTTAACATATCGCTTTGTGCTTTAAGACTAAGAATACTTTTAATTGCCTGTCTCTTGGCCTTTCTTGGCATTGAATATGAAAAATCCCTGGGTTTGGGGCCGAAGGTGATTCCTCCGCCAACCAGAATGGGGCTTTTCTTGTCTCCGCGGCGTGCACGTCCTGTACCTTTCTGCCTGTAAGGCCTGGCATTTGATCCGTTTACTTCGCTTCTGGTCTTGGTACTGGCACTTCCCTGTCTTTTATTGGCAAGCTCGTTATTTATTGCATACCAAATCAGATCCTCGTTCACCGGAAGGCCGAAAACAGCATCCGATAACTCTACAGTCCTGAGTTCTTTGCCATCTATTGAATACACTTTCCCATTCATAAATTACCTATTACCTTTAAACGCCTACTTTTTAACCGCAGACCTTACTATTACAAGCCCCTTATTAATTCCGGGAACAGAGCCCCGGATTAACATTAGCTGTTTTTCCGCATCTACTTTTTCAACATGAAGACTCATGACGGTTACCCTTTCACGACCCATTCTTCCTGCCATCTTTCTGTTTTTGAATGTTCTGTGAGGATATGTATTCTGTCCTGTTGATCCACCGACACGATGAAATTTGGAACCATGGGTAGAGCGGCCGCCGCTGAAATTATACCTTCGCATAACTCCCTGAAAGCCCTTACCTTTTGATACTCCAATTACATCGACATAACGCACACCGTCAAAAACTTCCACTCCAAGAACATCACCGGGATTTACTTCTTTTTCGAAGTCCCTGAACTCACGAATGGTCTTTTTTGGTGTTATACTCTCGGGAAATTGCCCTGCATGGGGTTTAGATGCCTTTTTTTCTTCATCTATACCCAGGACAACTGCCTTGTATCCATCTTTATCTTCGGTTTTTTGGGAAATTACAGTATTCGGCTCTATTCGCACGACTGTAACAGGCACCAGATTACCTATTTCATCAAAAACTTGAGTCATTCCCACTTTTCTGGCCATAAGCCCCAACATATTCTGCTCCAGCTATTGCTTAATTTCTACGTCCACCCCGGCCGGAAGCTCCAGTTTCATTAAAGAATCCATTACTTCAGGGGAAGGGGATATAATATCTATCAGCCGTTTGTGAGTACGCATCTCAAACTGCTCCCGGGATTTCTTGTTGACATGGGGAGAACGGAGAACAGTCACCTTGTTTATCCGTGTGGGAAGGGGAATAGGCCCGGTAACCTTTGCCCCCGCCTTTTGTACGGTTTGAACAATTGATTTTGAACTCTGATCCAACAATTCCACATCGAAACCGCGTAAACGTACGCGAATTCGTTCCTTAGCCATTACTCCTCCAAAACCAAAGGCACCCATGACGGGTGCCCTCCATAAACTTAACTTATAATTTCGATAACCTGTCCGGATGCGACTGTTCTGCCGCCTTCACGGATAGCAAAACGGAGCCCCTGTTCCATAGCAATTGGATGGATAAGTTCTCCGATTATTTCTGAATTGTCACCGGGCATTACCATTTCTTTTCCTTCCGGAAGCTGGACTGTTCCTGTGATGTCAGTGGTGCGGAAATAGAACTGGGGTCTATAACCTGTAAAGAATGGACTGTGACGTCCGCCTTCTTCCTTGGCTAAACAGTAGATCTGACCCTTGAACTTGCTGTGGGGAGTAATTGATCCCGGCTTTGCAAGTACCTGTCCTCTTTCAACTTCTTTTTTATCGATACCTCTAAGAAGTGTACCAACATTGTCCCCTGCATGACCTTCGTCAAGGAGTTTGTTGAACATTTCGATACCGGTTACAACGGTTTTCTTAGTAGGTCTGATTCCAACAATTTCTACTTCTTCGTTCAGTTTCAGAAGTCCCCTTTCTACCTTACCTGTAACAACAGTTCCGCGTCCCTGAATTGTAAAGACATCTTCAATGGGCATGATAAAGGGCTTGTCCGCGTCCCTTACAGGATCGGGAAAATAGCTGTCCATTGCATCGAGAAGTTCCTGGATACAATCGCAGTTTTCGGTAATTTCACCGGAAGTAAGATCTTCCATTGCCTTAAAAGCAGAGCCTTTGATAATGGGGATTTCTGCACCGGGGAAACCATTGGTTGTAAGCACTTCCCTGACTTCTTCTTCTACGAGTTCTACCAGTTCAGGATCGTCAAGAAGATCGATTTTGTTCAGAAATACCATCATGTTGGGAACACCGACCTGCCTGGCCAAAATAATGTGCTCTCTGGTTTGGGGCATAACTGAATCGGGAGCGGAAACAACAAGAATGGATCCGTCCATCTGGGCTGCACCGGTTATCATGTTCTTGATATAGTCAGCGTGACCGGGGCAGTCTATGTGTGCATAATGCCTTTTATCGGACTGATACTCCAGATGCCTTGTATTAATGGTAATACCACGGGCTTTTTCCTCTGGAGCATTGTCGATTTGGTCATAAGACATTACTTTATCGCCGAATTTCTTTCCGCAGTAAGCGGTAATAGCGGCGGAAAGGGTGGTTTTACCATGGTCTACGTGACCAATGGTTCCGACGTTCATGTGGATTTTTGTTCTTTGAAACTTATCCTTTGCCATTAGTGTCCTCCTTGCATATTGGGCACACTTATAATCTATTCCTTGCAGTCCGAACCCTGGAGCCGGACTTGCTTAACCTGCATACGCAGGCTTTTTACACGAGATTTGATAAAAGATATGGGATTATTCGAACAGTTGGCGACAGGGCAGATACACTGCTATCAAAAACCGTCCGGCTCCACCTATCTCATCAAACGATGATCGGTTTGGCACCGTCATACTATATCAGAAAATTAAATATATTAATTTCCCGAAAAAATGTCAAGCTGACCACAGTAAGTGGTCAGCCTACCACCTATAATGGGCGAAAGCTTTATTTGCTTCCGCCATTTTATGGGTATCTTCCTTCTTTTTGAAGGCTGTACCTGTATTATTGTAGGCATCCAGGAGCTCTGAAGCCAGAGAATCTCCCATACCCTTGCCTGAACGTGACCTGGCAGCATTAATTATCCACCGCATACCAAGAGCTTCACGCCTTGATTCCCTTATTTCTACAGGAACCTGATATGTTGCACCGCCAACACGGCGGGATTTTACTTCTACTATGGGCTTTACGTTATCTATTGCCTTTAAAAATACTTCCAACGGGTCTTTTTCTGCTTTTTTCTGAAGTCTTTCAAGTGCATCATGAACTATTCTAAGACTGGTTGAACGCTTTCCTTCCCACATCATTCGATTTACAAACTTGGATAGCACCTGGCTATTGTATTTGGGATCCGGAGCAATTCCCCTGTCGATGGTTTTCTTTTTACGTCCCATATAATCCTCTATGCCTTTGGCTTTTTGGCACCATATTTAGATCGTGCCCTTTTTCTGTCTTCTACACCAAGGGTATCTTTCGCACCCCTGACAATATGATACCTTACACCGGGAAGATCCTTTACCCTGCCGCCTCTTACCAGTACAACGGAATGTTCCTGTAAATTATGACCTATGCCGGGTATATAAGCGGTTACTTCCGTTCCGCTGGAAAGCCTTACCCTGGCTACCTTTCTAAGAGCAGAATTTGGTTTTTTTGGGGTAACTGTCATTACCCTGGTACAAGTACCCCTTTTTTGGGGGCAGGAAAGAAGAGCAGGAGACTTTGTTTTTGATACAATCTGTTTCCTTCCAAAACGTACCAATTGATTAATAGTCGGCATGAAATAGAACTCCAAAACAATAAAATGAAAAGCAGCTACGAAAAGGCAGCAGCACATATATTCCCTAGTTTAATATAGGTAATATCAATTTATCCAAAAGGAAAAAAAAAGTCAAGTAGTTTTAACATTTTTTCATTTTTTTTTGAAAAAAAGGGAAAAATTAACAGAAATTCAATAAAACAGGGGAAATATCCAAAAAATTATCCAGAATTACTATTTGCGGTAGATTTTACAAAGGCAGCCATTCTAAAATCGTCGCCTTTTATATGACTGAATAACCAGTCTCCAAGGGTAAAAATTACAGTGTTTATATAATCATCTACTGTTACATCATCCACCATTTTACGGGTAAGGTTTTGAACAGTCTTCTTGAATTCCTCATGGTAACGTTTATGGGTGGAAAATTCGGGGTATTTGGTATTCTGCATTAGCTTTTCTTCTGCCGAAAAATGCATTACCGCATAATCTGAAAGGAAATCCATTGTTTTGACGATTTCTTCCCTGCCCTTACCCTGACGATGCGCTTCGGTAATTTTATTTATGGCGGAAATCATGTCCTTATGCTGATTATCAATTACATCATTTCCTGTTTCCAGACTGGAATCCCAATTATATGTCATTCTTTTTCCTCAAAAGCATTCTATTATATTGGAATGGCTAGTGCAAGTATAAAAGCCTGTAAAGTTAACTATCCCAATTCCTGGCAAATGTAATCGCCATGTTAATGGCGTCCACAAGGCTTTCCTCGTTGGCAAGGTTTTTTCCGGCCTTGCCAAAGGCAGTACCGTGGTCTACAGAAGTGCGGATAATTGGCAGCCCTATGGTTGCATTAATGCCGCTCATGGATGAATAAAGCCCGGTGGCAGGATCCATCTTGAATCCACAGAGTTTTAGGGGAATATGCCCCTGATCATGATACATGGCTATAACTATATCGAACTGGCCTCCCAGTGCTTTTACAAAAACGGTGTCGGGAGGTACGGGGCCGGTAATTTCAAGGCTAGATCCTCCAGCCTCGGCTCTGGCGGCATTGCTTTCTGCAGCTTCGGTTCCGGATGCTTCGGAAAACTCGGCTCTCGCTCTCTCTATGGCAGGAATAATGGCACGTTCTTCTTCATCTCCAAAAAGGCCGTTTTCTCCGCTATGTGCGTTAAAACCAGCAACAGCTATCCGTCTTCTTTCCTTTCCCATTAAGCGCAAGGCTTTATCTGCAAGACGAATGGTATTAAAGACCCTATCTGTGGTGATTAAATTACACGCATCCCTCATGGAGACATGTGTAGTACAGTGGATTACATTCAAACCGCCGCCGGAGAGAAGCATTCCGTAATTTCTGGTATTGGTATAATCCGCAAAAATTTCAGTATGACCGGCATACCTATGTCCTGCCAAATTAATGCTTTCCTTGTTAATGGGACCGGTTACAACTCCGGCACTTAGACCGGCCAATGCATCTTTAATTGCATGAATTACATATTGAAAAGATGCTTCTCCGGATTTTTCACTTACTACGCTATAGGCATATTCACCCTTTTGAGTGACAACTCCGGCTTCAATAAAATCTATGGTGCCGTATTTTCCCTTGGCTTCCCGGGGATTCGCAATTTTGTTCAGGGAAAACTTTTTCCCTGTAACATCCATAGCGTCTTCAAGAACTATTCTGTCTGAATAAACCACGGGAATTGCTCTTTGGTAAATTTCTTCAATTGACAGTGCTTTTAACAGGATTTCCGGACCTATACCGGAAGGGTCTCCTATGCTGATTCCAAGAATTGGTCTTTCATTCACCATAAATTCCCCTTTTCATCGAAAGCCCAATCTTCTGCACCGGAAATAATTTCCAGTTTATTGTTTGCTTCTGCTTCTTTTTTCATTGCTTCCGATATTAAAATGGTTCCGGTATGCATACTGTCGCTAATGCGTATAACCCGCGGCTGTTCCGGATCATGACCAATACAACTGCGCAGGGCAAGCTGAACGGCTTCACGGTCGTTTTCTGTAATTAGCGGTATCCTGACATAATCCGGACTTCGTGCTGTGATTGCATTTACATAGGTGGCATCAAGATCGAGCTTGTCATAAAAGCGCCGGGTGATTACATGTGCAGCACCCATCCCCATTGCCTGACCGTGCGTGTTAGGCGTAAGATCAAGCACAGCCGTGCGTGTTGCCTTTAAGCCGCCGCTTACATAGGGAGTGCATGAATTTGCACCTGTTATGTTGGGATCCATTCCGTCACCGGAAATATCCTTGCCTATTTTATCTACTACAAGTATATCTGCTGTATCAAAATAAATGAGGGGAAGATGACTTCTAGCTTCTTCAAGCAATTTAGGCTCTTCTGTAATAATTTCCTCCGGGTTTAATGCGGAAAATTTACAGGTTTCTCCATATGCATTTTCCAGAATGGCAAAGCCAAGACTCAAGGGAGCGTTCTTAATAATGGTTTTCCCGAAAAGCTCTACCATCTCCGCCATATGGGCAAAACCGTTCTGGTGGCATATGTCCGCTCCTTCCCTCTTTCCAAGACCTATGGCAAGCATCTTCATTATTCCGCTTTCGTAAGAGCCCCTAAAACCCGTATGCGGTTTTACACGGCCGGCAGCAATAATTCCATCCGCTCCGGCAGCATTTTTATCTATACGAACCCTATATGTTTTTCCGCCCGGCCCCTTTTCACTATGTCCAATTTCTACAGTTTCCATGGATGAAATAATCGGGCAGCCGATATAAGCCTCTGTTACTCCGTAACTTTCCAGCAGAGCCTTCTGGCCTTCCGCCGTAGCTCCCCCATGACTTCCCATGGCAGGAACCACAAATGGACTGGCACCTTTTGACTTCACAAAATCCGCAATGGCTTTTATAATTAAGGCAATATTGGAAACCCCGCGGCTTCCGCAGGTTATCGCTATCCTCATTCCGTTTTTTACCGGGTCACCAAGACCGGGACGAGAAAGCTCATCAAATATTACCCTTGGTATATCATTTTCTTCTATTTTATGTTTGTCGTGGAGCTGCCTTACCTTAATCATCCGCGGCAGATTAACTTCGGCACATAATTGACTAACTATACTTGTCATGGCACATCCTTTAATTTAATAAAACATAAATTCATTTTTTTTGAAAGGGAGGAGGGTGCATCTCCTCATACCTCAACACCCCGTCAATCCTCTCAGACTTCATTAAACTAATACGATCCACCCTGACCTTAATTTCAGGTTTATCAAGAACAATGGGCTTGGAATGCCTTATCTCCCTGCCCAGGGTAATGTGAGCCTTGAAAGGTCTTTTATCTACAGGGAAGCCTTCTCTTTCCAGTCCGTTTACAAGCTTCCCATGAAGTGATTTTAATTCGGGCAGGTTTGGATCAGAGGGGTCGGCACCGGCCCACCAAATTTCATTTTGTGCATGCTTAAAAAAGCCGCATTTGGTAAAATTAATTTCAAAGGGCGAATGTTCTATCTCTCCAATGACATGGTGCAGGACAGGCAGCCTGCTCTCAGGCGTTTCTCCCAGGAATGCAAGTGTTAGGTGAAAATTTTCCGGTCTGGTAAAACTGCCCCTGTCTGCTTTAGACCTAAGCTGTTCCTGCAATTTTAAAAGGTCTGCTTTTACACTGTCACTTAACAATACTGCAATAAAAAGCCGCATTACACCTTCATCCCTCAAAAATATGATATAATTATATGGAGGTAATAAAAATGTGGCAATGTCCAAAATGCGGAAGGGATTTTAAAAATACAAATCAGGATCATTACTGTGGGAAGGTTCCCTCCGATATTGACGAATACATTGCTGCCCAGCCGGAGAAGGTGCGTCCCATCCTAACCAAAATCCGGAAAACAATAAAAAAGGCCGCACCCAAGGCTGTTGAGAAAATCGCATGGAGCATGCCTACCTTTTGGCAGGGAGAGAACCTGATTCATTTTGCCGCCTTTAAAAAGCATATAGGTATTTACCCCGGAGACCTAAGCCGCATTCCTTTCAGAGAAAAGCTATCTGTCTATAAAACAACAAAGGGAGCTATTCAACTCCCACTTGATAAGCCCATTGATTATGATTTGATTGCAGAAATAACAAAATACCGTGTAGAAGCTGTTTCCGGCGAAAATGGGACGCACTGACGGGCACCTAAAGGTGCCCTTAGATCAAATGTTACATTCGTCAGTTTTTATTAGTTTTTCTTTGCCTGGAAGAAGACTCGAACTTCCATACCCTTGCGAGCACTAGTACCTGAAACTAGCGTGTCTACCAATTCCACCATCCAGGCGATAGATACTGATTCCTTCTATATAATGCCAGTTCAGGAAAGCTTGGTCAAGTAGCGGAATTATCAGGAAAAAAGATTTTTAGCCGTTTCAGCCCCATGGCAGTAAAATATCCGCCAAAGACTACCATAAAACGATCTACAATGTTTACAGGAATACGGGAGATTATATTCATTGTAAGGGTTGAAATATCATTTTGTAATAGGCCGATTTTAATTGTGTCTTCGGCACTAAAGTAAAATTTGCCTACGGAAAATACTTCATGGTAGAAAAAGTCAACAAGACCGCCCAAAACACTCACAGAAATACCCAGGACAATGTACAGAAATAAAAGACTTCCCAGAAGACCTACCGGAAATTTTTTTCCGATTATATCTTTCCCGGGCTTTAGGAACCAGATTATTATAACTTCGGCAATACTACAGACAATAAAGGGAGTAAAACCTCCATCTCTAAAGGCAGCCAATATATGTGTTAAAATTGCTGCAGCAAGTGCAGGAATAAGACCTATACCAAAACATAGTGCCGCAGAAAAAACTGTATCCAGATACAGGGGAATTTGCAAAGTATGAACACTAAAGGTACTAAGAAAATAATTCGCACAGGAAGCAATGATGCATAGGAAAATAATCTTTATATACCTTATATAAGGCTTATTGTTCATGCTTAGAGTCTATCATAATTTATTAATCGTGAATATAATAATTTAAAACCATGAACCTTCCGGCAAAAACTCTATTCATCTTATTATTTTTTCTACTTTTTGCCTGTGCAGGCGAGACAGAAAATCCAAGCGCTCAAAATATCGTAATTCAATGGAAGGAAATAGAAAATTTATTATTATCCAATAATATTGGATCATATTTGTCTGAGAATGCCGGGAGTGAACTCCTATTAAAAACATATAATTTTATCAACTCAATAGATGAATTCAGCAGATCTCAAATGTACCAAATGTACCGTTTTGTACCTTCTGCAAATAACCAAAGACCTGCCTTTGGTCCATCTCCGCCAAGAGAGATTAATGAGATAAGCCTGACAATGTCGCTGGCATCCTCTTTCAGGGACGCTCTTATTTCCGGAGACAGAGAAAGAGCTGTCATTCTTTCTGCAGAAATAAACAGCGCTCTGATAAACTGGTTGTTAAGAGATGCAGAAATGGAGAACTTTTCCCGAACAGGATTTTTCCGGCTGCTATTAATTTTAATTATTTTCATTATCATTACGGCCATAGTAATAAGGCTTTTGCATAAATCCCTTATGCTGTCACTGGAGAAGGAAGCAGAGAGTTCAATGCTTAACAGAGCTTTCCTCTTGGCACAGGAAGAAGAAAGGGGAAGAATCAGCCGGGAACTGCACGATACTGTTGCCCAGGATTTAAGAGGCCTTTCTCTTGGAATGGAAAGAATCGGCAAAACTGCAGACATAGCTGAACGGGAAAAACTCTGCGAAGAAGCGGCTTCCATACAGTCTGAAATAATAAGCAGAATAAGAAATATATGTGATTACCTTGTGCCGCCCGACTTTCGTTTTCAGGGGCTTCCTGACGCACTTAAACGGCTCTGCCTGGATTTTGGAAGAAATACAGGAATAGACTGCAGGGCAGAAATTATGGAAAACCTTAACCTGAATTTTTTGGACGAAGAAAAACAGCTTCAGGTATTTCGCATAATACAGGAAGCTCTTAATAATATAAAAAATCATGCGCAAGCCGGAGAAGCAATTGTCGTTATGCGTTCAGGCTCCGGAGGAAATATTTTCATAGGCATATCAGACGATGGCATTGGTTTCAAAATTAACAGCAGCAGCATTAACGAAGAGGACTTTAAAACAGGTCATCACATGGGAATTAAAAGCATGAAAAAGCGCGCTGCAATACTTGGCGGCAAACTGGAAATAAGGAGCGAAAACGGCGAAGGAACACTGGTCTGCCTTGAACTGCCTGTTCAGGAAGAGCAGGACAAAAAGCCGGCGGTAGAATAATTATGTTAGACGTAATGTTAATAGACGATCACCCAATGTTAAATTACGGGCTTGCTTCCTGCCTTGAGGAAACAGGCCGTTTTAATGTAAAAAGTCAGGCAAAGTCTTTAAATGATGCACGGCATCATATAGAAAACTCCGAAACTCTTCCCTCCCTTATAATTCTGGATATAATGCTGGGCGAAGAAAACGGACTGGAATTTCTTCCCTTATTGGAAACTCATTGCCAAAACAGGAAAATAAAAAAACCGCCGGTATTAATATGTTCTGTTCTGGAAGATCCATTCCGTATAAGAACAGCTTTAAAAATGGGTGCAAGCGGCTATGTTTCCAAGACCAGCAGCAAAAATGAACTTTTAAATGCCATAGATACTGTTCTGGACGGAACTGTCTATGTTTCCGAGAAACATCACCTTATATTGGAAGAATCATCCAGCCTTTATTCACAATTTACAAAGCGCGAACTGGAAATATTAAATCTTATAAAGCAAAACAAAAGCAATCAGGAAATATCGGCTTTGCTAAAAATTAGTTTAAGAACGGTAGAAAACCATATCAGCAATATCTACTTTAAAACAGGAATCGAAAAGAGACTGGATTTACTAAAGCTATAAAAAAAATCATGACAATCCCATGGGAATCTTTAATTATTCTATCGGGTTATTTTGAAAAAAATAAAATTTTTATTAAAACATCCAAATCGTGCGTCCGCACTGATGTAAATATTTAAATTATCTGTACAATTTTCTTAAAACCCATTTTATTTGGGAGGTCATAGTGAAAAATAAATTTTTATTAATATTGCTTCTTCCTGTCATAATTTTCACAGCATGCGGAAATCCGGCAGGTTCGGGAACAACCCTTCCCAACAGGAGTGCCCTGCTTGCAGCTCTTAATTCAGCCCGGGATCTCCTGGACAGAACAGTTATAGATGATAATGAAGACAATGTTTTTAATGATTTTTTCTTTGTTGAAGAAATAAATAAAAATACAATAGAGGATTTTAAAGAAGCAATAGAATTGGCTAGTCAAATAATGGATACCGACTCTGCCACTCAGGCTGAAATTGATGTGGCAGCGATTGCCCTATTGGAAGCAATGGATATATTTGATGATCCCAATATAAGAAAGCCGGGAACAAAAGTTCCCATCGACAAAATTAGTCTGGATAATGACACTCATGGGTTTACAGAACAGTTATATGGCTATGGCACCATAAGCCCATTTACAATTACAGTTACGAACGAAGGAAACAGGAATACAGGCAACCTTGCGATAAATTTAACCGGAGCAAATGCCGGAAGTTTTACATTATCAATAGCAGAAATTACCGGCATTGGAGAAGGCAATAATGCAACCTTTACGGTTGTCCCCAACACAGGACTTCCGGTTGGCAGCTTCGAAGCCGTTGTCACAGTAAAGGGAGCAAATAATTTGGATGCCTCCTTTAATGTTTCTTTTACAGTAAATCCAAATCCAATAACAGAGGCCGCACTGACAATAACCGCTCCGGAAATCAGGGCACCCATTTCTGCAATAACCAGCACCAACACCAACTTTACAATTACAACAATAAACTGGCTGGAAGGAAGCACTATTTTTACGGCAGCCAATTATAGAGGCGGTTATGTCTATACGGTTAATATCGCACTCAATGCAAACGAAGGGCATAGCTTCACAGGCATTAACGATGCAAATGTGACGGTAAATAATATGCCGGCAATTGTCACCGAAAAAAGTGATCAGGTATTAAGACTGTCCTATGTTTTCGAAGCAACACTTTCTTCTGTAGACATAATCCTGAGTATGGATGAATTATCCCAAATTGCTATTACAGACCAGGGTATATCCCGGGTAAATATTGGCCCCTATGACCTTGATGATGGAAACCCATCTCAAAATATTACAGTGACCGGTAATGTAAGCAATGTTCAATGGATGTATGGACTCATACCCCTTGGAAGCAATACTGGAAACAATACATCGATCAACCTTAACCGTGCAATGTTCAACAGGCAGGGATTACATACGATCACCGTTAGCTTTAACTATGAAGGCGTTCACTGGCTGGTAAGCATTGAACTGAATATAATACCGGAAGAAAGAGCACCTGTGCATTTTAATCTAAATATGGATGAACTCTCCATGACGGACAGTGGTACTGCCATAGTAAACCTTGGCTCCTTTACATTAAACGATGAAACACCATCACAAATAATTACGATTGACGGCAATGTAAGTCAGATTCAATGGCGGAATGGGCAGATACCTCTTGGAAACGGTAATGAAATTACCCTGAATCGTTCTGCATTCTCCGGCGGAACCCATTCCATTAACGTAAGTTTTTATTACCAGGGAAAACCCTGGCTGGTAAATTTTGAATTAATAATTATCCCGCCGGCAAGAGCGCCAATCTATATCCAGCTTAACATGGACAATCTTGTAATGACCGATGAGGGAGAGATCCTGCTGGACAATATTGAGCCGGTAATACTAAACAATATATATACTTCGCAAACCATTTCTCTGCCGCAGGGAGTAAGCAGTCCTGTCTGGAGAAACGGAACCATAACACTTAATAGTCCGGATCCCTATAACCTTAGTCTTTACCGTTCTCAATTTAGCCCGGGAACCTATTCCATAAGTGTCAGTTTTGTATATGACAATGCAAACTGGCTGGTCAAAATAAGTTTAACAGTACAGTAGGAGGAAAATATGAATTACAAAGGAAAGAACATTTTAGGAGTCTTATTTGCTGCAATTCTTGCTTTTTTATTAATTGCCGCCTGCAGTAATATCCTTGATTATTCGGGACATATCCCGCAAGAGGGTATGGGCACCGTGCAAATACTTTTTAGCAGCAATACTGCCAGAACCATCCTTCCCTCCAAGTTGGACGATGCTGAAAGTTTTTACTATATTCTGGTTTTTACTCCTGCCGCCGGAACAAAAATAACCAGAGAATTGGAGCCTGATTCACCGGGCTTAAGCATAGATCTGGTACTTGGAGACTGGAATCTGGAAGTTTGGGGTTTTCCCTATGATCCCGGAAATGATCCCGATACGGATGATGCACTGGTTCATGCAAAACAGGACATTAAAGTTGTTCCGGGTATTAACCCCCCGGTAAAGGTAGAGCTTGAAATTAACAGTGACAATCTCTCACAGGAAGACAAGGGATATCTTCAATATATTTTAACCCTTCCCACCAACTCTTCAGGCAGACTGAATGTTTATGACATGAACAATAACCTTGTTGATACAACATATTTTCCACGTACTCTTAATGCCGGTTCCAATACAGGCGAAAGAATACTGGACTCGGATTTTTACTATATTCAAGTCAGCATAGAAAGAGGAAGTGGTGAAACAATGGAAGGAACAAGCTGGATAGAACTTGTTCATATTTACGATGGAACCATTTCTATTGCAGAAAAATCCTTTCTGGATGCTGTTTGGTATCCTGTAACAGGAAGAATTACTTCCTTTGGCTTTAATGAATCATATTACGAAGACTCTGTAGTTATTGATAACGATAAAAATGAGATCAATATTATTGTCCGTCCAACAACAAATCCCGCCAGCTTAACTCCTACATTGGAATTTGTGGGAATGCATATTTCTCCCCATCCCGGACAGACAATGGATTTTAGTAATCCGAGACAATTTACCGTCTATGCAGACGGAGGAATTGGTCAAGCCTACTTTGAAAGAACATATACAATTAATGTTGAAGTAGGAACCTATATAATCGCACTGGATAATAACAGCAACAATTTCGGTTCTATAGGATACGGCTACGACCAGCGAACACCTGCAACGGTGACAGTCACCAATGAAGGCAATAGACCCACAGGCCCGCTTAATGTCCGTCTGGAAGGAACCGATGCCAATAGTTTCACCTTATCGGCAACATCTCTTGACAGCATTGCCGTTGGAGGAGACGACTCTTTTACTGTAAGACCCAATAACGGTCTTGGTGCAAATAATAATAGTGCCAGGACATATAATGCCACTATTATTGTAGAGAGGCAGGGTTATAATATTTCAGAAAGCTATGATGTCAGTTTTACCGTTAACCCCGCATTAATTAGTGAAGCATCAGTTGAAGTAACCGCTCCCGTAAAAGGCGGCACCCCTGCCACTACGGCAACTGTGGATGGTGCAAACTACACTGTAAGCAGCCAGGTGAGCTGGAACCCTGTTAACAATCCCTTTGGCAGCGGAATAGTATACACCGTTACAGTGACATTACAGGCAAACTCCAACTATGCCTTTAATGATTCTACAACTGCAAAAGTTAATGGGCAGAATGCAAGCATTTTCAGTTCTTCCAGCAGCACATTAACCCTAACCTATACATACCCGGCAACCATCTCACATGCAGAATTAAAAATAAGCATGGATGATTTTGAAATGGAAGATCAGGATGTTTTTGCGGCAGATTATGAGATAACACTACAAAGCACAGACGATCCGTTTACAGTAACTTTACCGGATGGAATTGATACTGCACTTTGGACAAATTTTAATCTAACTCTGGGCGAAGGAAATTCCATAGAACTGGATCCTTCACAGTTTGGCATTAACATTCCGCACATCATTACGGTCAGTTTTGTGTATGATAATGCAACATGGCTTGTAAATATTACCTTAATAGTAGAGTAGGAGGGAGAACATGAAAAACTTTTCATTAAAAAGTATTTCCATATTGTTTGTTTTATGTGCCGTATTATTTACTGGTTGTATTAACCCGGCAAACATTTCTTATACCGAACGGCAAGACGGCATGGGAACCGTTCATGTAAGAATTGGGAACGATACTGCAAGAACATTACTTCCTACCCAACTGGAAAATTTTTCAGGCCTTTATTATATCCTGACATTCACCCGCATTGGTTTTGACACCAAGACAGAAACCCTGGGCGTCCTTAACAATACAACCACCGTAAGTGTGGATCTGGAATTGGGACCTTGGAACATGGATGTAAGGGGCTATGTTGGTAATCCCGGAACCGAACCGGATATAAACAAAGCTCTTGTTTTCTTTAAAGATGACATTGATGTTATAACCAATGGGCTTACTATGGATGTAAAGCTGGAACTTAATTCATCGAACATGACCCAGGACGGCTCGGGAACCTTAAGTATCGAAATTACATTGCCGGCAGGTGCAGAGGGAAGACTGGAAGTATACATGGTAAGCGGCATTATACAGGATAACGATCCCGTACTGGAAGCCAATCTTGCCGCAGGTAAATACGAATACGATCTTGAACAGCTTCCTTCCGGTTTTTACAATATATATATAAGCGTGGAAAGGAATGAGCTTGGTGCTTACTGGCGCGAGCTTGCCCACATTTATGATGGAGCCATTACCTTTGCAAAGAGGGAATTCACCCAGGACGAAATTAATCTGCGCCTTACAGGAATTATAGAGAGCTTCAGCATTTCCGGAATTACCGGCTCGGTAGATATCGATCAAACCGAAAATAATATTTTCTTTAATGTACCAGAGGGCAATCCGGCTCTCACAAACCTTGTTCCGCAAATTGGTCATAATGGGGTAATTGTAAGACCTGCCCCCTCCACAGGCTTTAACTTTTCCTCCCCTGTAGAATTTACAGTCCTTACAGCAAACGGAGAAGAAAACAAATACACAGTTCATGTTGTTTTAAAAGCTGCTTTAAACGAAGCAATTGCATTTGTAAACACATACAAAGAAGCCATTCTATATATTGCAGATTCTGCATCCGATGTACCACGCGGCGCTCATTGGGTTACATCTACAGAAATGGGAGCAATAGTAGATGCCATAGCTGCTGCAAATCTTGCTTTTAATAACTCAAGACTTACACAGACAGAGATAGACACTGCAGCAAGCACCCTTGCTGCTGCATTTGATACTTTTAGTATAGCCATTGAAACAGGCACCAAAGCTCCCGACATGGACGCACTGGACGCAAGCATCGCCGCAGCAATAGCAGCAAAAGCCGGCGTAAGGCAAAACAGTCTTGCTGTTAATGTAGCTGCCGGTGCCAACTGGGTATATGATGCAGAAATGGCAGCATTCGACTCTGTTCTTAACGATGCAATAAGCAGAAGGGATGAGCTTGAGGATTCCGGCACCCAAACAGAGGTCGACTCTGTTCTAACTGCCCTTAATGCAGCAATAACCGCGTTTGAAACAGCAAAAACCGCAAATGGTCCTGGAACCGGTCATGGAATAAACGGCGAGATTACGATGAACCAATGGGTAATAAGAATAACCGGCCTTCCGTCACACCTGAGCAAAGAAGCCGTAACAGGAATCTTTAAAACAGATGACGATCTAACCTCTGTGGAAATGTCAAATACAACTGCCTTTGGTCGAGGTATTATTGCTAATGGTGAAGTTACCTTACCGCTGGTAAACGGATTTGCCAATAATGCACCATGGACAGGTGAAGGAGATTACGAATGGTTCTTTGGCTTAATGATTATTGAAGAAAATACTTTATGGATGCTAAAAGAAGCATGGGATTTTGAAGTCATCCACTATCCAACCCTTAGTTTCGATAGCTTTAGATTTATGGATGTTGAATCCTCCATTAACATAAGCGATTTTGTTTTATCATCTACAGAAAATGGGCAATTTGATGGAGACTCCTTTGAACAGCACCTAATCTTGAATTATGGCAGCGAGAACATAACTATGGAGGAACTATTTAGCGGATTTAGACGGCAAGATGAAGACAGGTACTACGATTGGGACGATTTAATGGATCTATTGGATGGTATGGGTATTAAATTCGGCAGCGATGTGGACTATACACCCTTTAACAGGAACGACCCGGTATTGCCAAATACAATGATTCATTCCAACAATATGTTCTGGCTTAACCCTGCTTTCGATACAGGAATACGCAGAGGCCATAATATTACCGGGAGAATTACAGGAACAATTAGCCTTAATAATATTCCGGATGGTGCAATAATTCGTATCGATCCATTTGTAACTCCATTAGGTGGCGGACAAAGGTGGAATTATCAGTATTTGAATGGAGATCGCATTTTTGGAATACCAAGAGGTACCGACAATGTACAAGATATCGAATGGACATTTTATTTGACCCAAGGTAACAGCTTGGACTTAAATTCAGACTGGCTCATCGCTTTTTACCTGGAAGTAGAACATGAGGGTTTAAGATATTACATTCCTTCAGGGGTAAAGCAATATAACTTTGGCGGCAATAGTTCATTCGGTGTCGGAGCTCTGGATCCTGTGGATCTTGATTCTGTAATATTAACAGGCATTATTAATACAAATGCTGTCAATGTTTCATGGCTAAGGATTGAAGCTTTATCTTCCACGGGTTACAATCTGGGTTCAGGAAACTATCCTCTAAGCGGACAAAGCACGAACTTTGTAATTCCAATTTCAAAGTCACATACTTCAACAGGCGTCGTATTCCGGATATCAGGATCCACTTCCGCCAATACTAATCACTGGGAAAATAGATTATTTCAAATCACAACTGATAGTTTTACAATAAACCCGGGCGAAGGTCGTCTAAACATAGAAATTGATCTTACCTTTGTAACTCTTAGCGGTTCAATTGACATAAGGTATAATGGCGAGCCTCTTCATTATATGTCAATCGATGTGTCTAATCCTGCATCAGGAATATTGACAAACGCTTTTATGGGTCAAGCCATAATAAATCCAAATGAGGCAATTAGCAATTGGAGTATTCAATTACCTTTACAGAGTTTAGAAAGACTTGTTAATTTACGTATTACAAGCTTCCCACCAGGATACAATGGTAATTGGAGTAACAGGGATTTTAACATTAATTATCCTTCCTTCCCGATTACATTGGATCAGAACAGATCCATTGGAAACATAGATATTGGCAATGTAAGAGACAATACCCTAAGAGTGTTTAACCTTCCCGATGGTGAATACACTATTTTAATTGAAAGGCATATTGGCGGAGGTAGCTATGAATGGGTTTTTGAAATAGACGATCCTGTCAGCGGCCCTGTCTTTAACTTAACGCCTGGAATACTTAACCAAAACGATAATTATCGGATAACGATTACCGGAGATGCCGAAACCAAAACAATTGTCAATATACAAGCTCCTAAAGAAAGCGGAATAATATTTGCTACCTGGTAACGGCCTAATAACATTGCCTTAAAACATTGCCCGGCATCATTAAGGTGCCGGGTTTTTTTATGTCTGGACTGTTCTGAAACTACACCATTTAAGAAATAGCTGTCTCCAGGGCAACTTCCATCATCTTCGTAAAGGTGGTCTGTCTTTCTTCTGCCGTTGTGGCTTCATGGGTAATGAGGCTGTCGGAGATGGTTACAAGACAAAGACATTCACGCCCATACTTTGCTGCCAGGGTGTAAAGTTCGGCGGCTTCCATCTCTACGGCAAGAACACCGAACTTTGCCCAAAGTTTCCAGTCGTCCGGGTTTTCGGTATAAAACATATCAGAAGAGACAATCGATCCAACAGCAGGTTTCCAGCCCTTCTCCACTGCAACTTCCCAGGCTTTTTTTACAAGAGAGAAAGTCGCCGTAGGTGCAAAATTTCTACCGCCAAACCTAATATGATTGGCTCCGGAATCTGTACAGGCACTCATTGCAATAACAAGGTCGCGGAGTTTCAGGTTTTCCTGAATGGAGCCGGCGGTCCCTATGCGAATTGCACGTTTGACATTGTAATCTTTAAAAAGCTCATTAACATAGATTGATATCGAAGGGATGCCCATTCCCGTACCCTGTACGGAAACCGGCTTTCCCTTATATGTTCCTGTATATCCAAGTATTCCCCTGACTTCATTATAAAGTTTGGGATTCTCCAGAAAATTTTCTGCGATAAATTTTGCCCTAAGGGGATCGCCGGGAAGCAGAATGGCTTCGGCAATTTCACCCTGCTTGGCTGTTATATGAATTGACATTATCTCCTCCTGCAAGAAATAGGTTTTTTATGAGTATAAATCATTTTTGGTTATTTAGAAAGACTGGAAGCTGAATATATGTCCGGGATTTCCGTTCAAGGAATTACGGTTAAATGAATTACGGTATTAATTCATCGGCAGGTTGTTTCATGTATTGCAGGTAATCCCAACGGCTCACTATTCCCTGAAGCTTTCCTTCTTCCAAAACAGGCAGGTGCGATATTTTATTTTTAAAAAATATCTGTTCAATCTCCCTTACAGTTGCCCTGGTATCAACAAAAATAACAGGTTTAGACATATAGGCAGTAACAGGAACATGCATTTTTTCATTTTTCCTGCCCTTCATTATATCCCTAAGGCTGATTAGCCCGGTAATTTTCCCTTCCTTATCCATTATGGGAACGGCACTTATATCCAGTCTCTCCAAAAACATGGAAGCCTCTTTTAAGGTGGTATTCTCATGTATTGAAAAAACATTCTTTGTCATAATATCACTGGCTCTTGCAGCAGGCTCCAGGGCATAAGTCAGGAACTGGTAAAAATCGTTAAAAAATTCCCTGCCCTTCTTTCCGGAAATTCTGGCAGATGCGGCAAGCTCATGTCCTCCGCCCCCATAAATAGAGAGCAATGCATTCATGTCAATTGTCTTACCCTTCCCCCTGGCTATAAGAAGGACGATGTCATCCTTTGGGATAGAAAAAACAGCAAAATAGGCGTCGGGGCTGTGGATTTCCATTAGCTTATCCACCACTGCGGCAAGCCCTGCAATATTCTCATCAAGATCGATATAACTTAAAAGAATCCTATGTCCCTGAATATGATACTGATCCGGCTTTAAACGGCCAAGGACATCAATCTGCTCATCGGCCTTAACCGTTTCCAGAAAAGATTTAACCAGTTTAAGGGAAGCCCCCATATTTAAAAGCCAGGCTGCTGCTTCATAATCATTGGGAGTAACATTTTCGTAAATCAGCCGGCCTGTATCTGCATAAATGGCGGTAAGCGCAATTGTTGCTTCTTCGGCTCCCAGTTTAAGGTTCTTCTTCATGGCAAGTTTTGCAAGCAGGGAGGTGGTAGAACCAAAATTTCCCCTAACGAGTTCAGCATCCGGAAAGTCGCATTGTTCTGTTCTATGATGATCATAAATTGTTATTTTCGGAGATGGGTTTCTTATTTTGTTAAAATATTCCTTAACACGGGAAGACATACAGGTGTCTACAATAATAATATTTTCGATATGTTGATCTGAAATTTCATTTAAGCCGATAAAATTGAAATACCCGTCAAAAAAATCGCACATGAGCTGCGCTGCAGGAATTATGCGGCTGCTTCTTACAAGATTATAATCGGGAAAGAGTTTTTTTACCAAAACCAGGGAACCAAAACAATCGAAATCCATATTGGAATGCCCAAACGCTATGTTCATTGATTTAATTATAGCACAAAAAAAAGCCTGGCAGCGACCTACTTTCGGCGCGCCACTCAAGCTAAAGCTTTCGCGCATTAATAAAAAGCCATGAATTTCCGGGCGCCACGCCGTGTTACATATTTTTACTACACCGCTATGCGGTGCATAGCCGGGCGCCCCTTAGAGAGGCAGCAAGTTCGGTTTTTCTCAGGCACAAAAAAAAGCCTGGCAGCGACCTACTTTCCCACCCCTTAGAGAGGCAGTATCATCGGCGTAAGAGGGCTTGACTTCCGTGTTCGGAATGGGAACGGGTATAACA
>Ga0099364_10002094_pt1 | contig 32162 bp, 23 predicted proteins | sample TergutTh196P3_FD_73070 | JGI IMG/M metagenome (GOLD analysis project Ga0099364, IMG submission 73070) | Microcerotermes parvus P3 segment gut microbial communities from Pointe-Noire, Republic of the Congo - Th196 P3 | ecosystem: Host-associated > Arthropoda: Insects > Digestive system > Gut ... | reverse complement strand
GCTCATTCTCGGCAAGATAGGCTTGGACTGTTGCTTTGACGCCATTTCCGACGCCAACAATATTTTAAATTCCAAACCCAACCCCGAGGTATTCCTCAAGGCGGCCGGATTTTTGGGAATCGCCCCGGAGGCCTGTGTCGTCGTAGAGGACGCGGACGCCGGGATCGAGGCCGCGCACCGCGCCGGCATGAAGGCCATTGCCATGGGCGACGCCTTGCATCACGGCTGCGGTGACTGGAATATTGAATCCTTCGGAGATATCCTGATCGTATTGAAAAACGCGCAAACGTGATATCTTGGAAAGCAATCCAATATCGAAATTAGAAAGCTTTTCAGAAAAAGACTCCGATAAAAAAATACGTTTTTTGACGGTTGAGGAACGTGAACGGCTTTTATGGCTTTGGACGCGCATGAAAATCGAATGCGCCAAGAGCGCAAAAATCACAACCGGATCTATCGGTCTGGTGAAGCTGGGCCATCCGCAACCGGAGTCGTATTTGTCCCGCGAAGAAAACATTGGTTCGCCTGTAGTAACATCGACATATATTCCCTCAGTCTTGCTGTCAAAATATTCGTTACGGAAAGGAGGCTCCGTAGCTGCATTTTGAGTTATCCGGAATTGCATATCCGAGAGTTTCGCCCGCAACTCTTCTTTTGAGGGAAGAACATACTGGGTTGAGTCAACTTTGATTTGCGCATCCATGTTTGCTTTCATTAAATTCCCTCCCTCTGTTTAAATAGCCAACATATTGCAACCTGAGTGTGATATAACTGTACCATGTACCACGGGTTGTTGTTGGTCGTTCCCGTTTTAGAAACCGCGCAAAAGTCCTTTACGGGCTCCCGCGCGGTTTCGCGAAACGGAGGATCACTCGCGCTTTTCTCCTATACTGCGAATCCGATCGTTTTATTTTCCGTAAACGAACAACTGATGATGTTCGAATTTACCGCTTTCTCGCAGTCTCTCGCCGAAAGCAGAGACAATTGTTCCGGCGAGGGAATCCTGTCGGCCGCCGTCGCGCCACGGTAAATTTCCGACGCCAAGCGGGACGCCTGTATGTTAGTCAATATTTGGAACATGTTTTCCATCGCCCGCGCGTTGCCGAATTTTTCGTCCTTCTCGGCGAACAAGGAATCGATCTTTTGCCTTATGATCAGTTCTCCGGCGGGTTCGATCACCATCGCGGCCCGATTCATTTTCGACCGAAAGATTGCCCACAGCTCGTCGGGGGTATAATCCCTGAAGCGCAGTTTATATACAAACCTGTCGCGAAGGCCGGGATTTACTGAATCCAGCATATAATCCATCTCGCGCTCATAGCCCGCCATGATGACGCATATCCGTCCCGCGAATTCGGACATCAGCAGAGTGAGGGTATTGACAGCCTCCTTTCCGTACGAATCGAGAGATAAATCGGCGGTATATAGGGAGTACGCCTCGTCGATAAACAGGACTCCGTCCAACGCCGACATAAAAATCTCCGTCACCTGTGGCGCGGTCTGTCCTATGTATGTCGCGATCATAGTTCCCCTGCTGGCAGTTACGAGGTGGCCTTTTTTTAATATGCCCAACTCCCTGAGGGCGCCCGCCAAAATCCTTGCCGTCGTGGTTTTGCCGGTTCCCGGATTTCCAAGGAACAGGTAAGAGAGGTTCGGCGGTTCGACCGGAAGGCCCGCGTTTCTCCTCAGTTTCGAAATTAACGAGCAGGACACGATCTGATCTATCTCTTTTTTTACCTCGCTCATACCGATCATACTGTCGAGAAGTTCGAGAGAGGTTGGTTTTGCCGGAACGCCGGATCCTGTTTTACGGTAATTGGAGTTACCGAGCCAATCGAAAGAATTTCCGTCGAGGATATGACAGCCTTGCTTTGAGGTGATGTTGAACTCGGTTTTAAAAACAAAATCCTTTACTACATTTTCTATTCGGTCGCCGCGTTGACCGTCGCGGCTAATGTTTCGGAAAGCGCTCCAAGCGTCGAGCATGATGGCTTCGATGTTCTGCGGCACGAAAAACTTCCTTGAAGCAAAAGCCGCGCGGAGAGATTCCTTCTCGCAAAACTCGATTTTCTTCGCGTCGATATTTCGAATGTTCAATATCATCTCCAACTCATCCATCCGATTTTTGAATCCCGCCATGGGATGATCGAAATCTCCGAAAAAGAAAAAGTTATATATCTTATTCTTCTTGAGGAAGTTGCGAAAATTATCGAATTCTCGAGACGATAAAGACGGAAGAAGATCTAAATCCTCGACGCAAAGAAGCAAAGAGCCCATATCTTCAGCGAGATCACTGTAATCGAATTCTTTCTCCGCGTGCCTATCATTCAGACTCGGGCGGTTTTTGAACTCGCTGACGGAAATGAAGCGCGGCATTGGTTTCGAAAAATTAGAACGGCTTTTTAGCGCGTTGAACAGCAACTCGTTGAACAAATTGTCGCTTACGTTTATTTTGTAGGATAATGGTATGTATTCTGGGACGGATTTCGCGAATCTAATTTCCTCCTTTATTTCAGCGGAGTTTAAAAACGCGTCGAACAAGTTATATTTTTCGTCCGCGCCTTCAATCTCCGAAGCCTCGCGCGGCAACGACGTTTCAACCTCTTCCTCATCAGTATCAAAGCCTTCGTCTTCATATATAAAGAGATCGTCGCCAAAGTTTTTTTCTTTCGTTACTTTCTCGAACAGCGCAAAGATGTCATTATCAAATCTAATTGCCTTGAAACGTTCGCGTACGGCTGCCCAATCCGACACTCGAAAGGGGGTCTTCACTACTTCGTCATCCGAGTGTTTTTTAAATTCTCGAATCCGGGCATTTATCAACCTCTTTTTTAATGAATCGGTACGGTCTTGGAAAATTTTATCAATTTCAGGCGCGAGCCTTTTTAAACATTCGATTTCAGGTACGAGCCGTTCCAAATACTCGACGTCTTGCACTCGAGGCTGCCAGTACATTGAGTCAAGTGTTGATAACTCCAATTGATCCTTATGGCTGCTTCTGGCCAAAACTATCGCCAGATCGTTGATAAAATCGTCGCGTATTTTCTTGTCTATCATAGAGAAAAATTCTTTTCTCTTATCATCAGGATAAGTCCTGTTACCGTCTAACAGCTCCAAAAAATCTCGGCTTGAAGTGTCCATTTTATATACCCTCCATCCATATGTGACGATATTTCTGTCTCAAATGACGTCAGTTCCGAAGATGTTCTTAGGTCTACTACTGCCGCAATCTGTTCTCGCGCGTCATCTCGCCGTTCCGCTCAAACCTCTGCGCGGCGGCACGCTCGCCCATTGAAGGGATCCTCGCGTGCAAGCCGCGCTCCCGAGGCAGTTTACGTACTTGACGTTCGCTCGCCTTGATGACCGCTGTCAAATTATCAAGGTTCACAAATCAATAAGGCAAAAACCAACAGCAGGCACAGCGACTGCATTAATGCGTCGCAACGCGCGCCACACCTTGAGTGTGTGCGACCAACGGCAGAGCATAACAGTACCGTAATGCCGTCAGCGTCTACTTGATTTTTTGAATAGAATCAATGATTTAACGAAGGTCTTTTTGCGTATCCCTGATTGAAAAGCGCAAATACATGATTTTTTTTATCAAACAAGTCTCCTCAACATTTGCAACGATAATAATAATGAAAATTTTTCTTTTGTCAAGATACAATGCCTCAGCCTGTCGTTCGTCTGTGATAATGTCCTAACGTAACTCGTCTGAGAAAATGTCCTCATGAGTCAGGAGCGAGTGACATTGAGCATGAACGAGTTGAAGCGTATAAAAGTACTGGAACGATTATTGGGCGGCAGCATGTCGCATTTGGATGCGTCGGCAAGTCTGGGGGTAACCGGCCGCCAGTTGCGAAGACTGAAAAACAAATACTTGATGGAAGGAGAACAAGGGCTTATTCACGGTAATAGGGGTCGTAAGCCGAAGCACGCTTTACCAGAAAGACTAAAACAGGAGGTAATACGCCTTTTCGAAGAAAAGTATTACGACAGTAATTTCTGTCATTACAGTCAATTACTGCAAGAGCATGAAAAAATCAAACTGAGTGCGTCGAGCGTCATGCGAATATTGAAATCAACAGGCAAAGAAGCAAAACGACCTCACAAACGCCGCGGGAAAAAACATCAGCCTCGCGCACGTCGTAAGCAAGCCGGCATGTTGTGGCAAATCGACGCTACGCCTTATGAGTGGCTTGGGAGTGATTTTGGGAAATTTGCATTACATGCGGCGATTGATGACGCAACGGGGATTGTTGTTGGAGCGATGTTCACGCAAAATGAATGTATGGAAGGCTACATCGAAACGATGTGTCAAGGAATCGTTCGATATGGGATTCCCTTGGCATTGTACAGCGACAAGCACACAATATTTCGTTCTCCGAACGAAAAGCCGACAATTGATGAAGAACTGGACGGACAGGACGTTCCGTTGTCGAATTTTGGTAAGGCGGTCTCAGAGCTGTGCATTGAGCATATAAAAGCCAATACGCCTCAGGCAAAAGGCCGAGTTGAACGCCTGTGGGAAACGCTGCAGGATCGTCTTCCGGTTGAACTAAGGTTGTTGGGAATCAAGACCATCGAAGAAGCGAATAAGGCGTTGCCTGGTTTACTGAAACGGCACAATAGCCAATACCAGGTATCCGCTGCGGAAAGTGGCGACGCGTATAGCCCGCTACCGGAGGGAATGAACTTGGAGTACGTATTCGCCAAACGCGAGACACGAAAAATTGGCGGTAACAATGAGATATCTTACAACAGGGAAACTTATGTTCCAGTTGAGAAAGGGCATAGCTTCGAAGTCAGGACAACGATAGAAATAAGGGAAACTTTCAAGGGCGAGGTAATTGCGTGGCACAAAGGACAATTCGTTCAATTCAGAAAAGTTGAACGTGCGCGACGTCTTAGTCAAGATGTCGCAAGAGGAAACGTCAAAGAAACGCGAAAGCCGTATAAACCGGCAGCCAATCATCCTTGGAGGAAGAGGTCGATATGCGGAAAACAAACTCAGCAGAACATAATTGAGGCGATCGCGTCTTAGATACGAACATCCGGTGGGTGATGGCTCACTCCATCCTCCATCGGATAGGTTCGAACACTAAAAACGGACATTTTCACGGACGACTTATGTCCTTTTTAGCGGACATTTTCTCAGACGATTGACATACGTAAGGAACGAGCAATTTTTAAGAACAATGGTCAAATAATATCAGTGTTCGAGTTTTTAGTAATGAAATGATTTACGTTGGATTTGAACGAGGTTTACGAATGAACAATGACACTCACATCCAGCTCAACGAACTCCACCGCACCAATAACACCGGAGTCATGATTGCCATTCCAGAAACAGTATCTCGGAAGCATCTATCATACAAATATCAAATTCCTCGAATTATCTCTACAAATACGAAACACGCAACAAAGCACAAAAAAAACGTTTACGCCGATTGACGTAAACGCTTACTACCACTGGCGCGCCGGACAAGAGTTGAACTCGTAACCTTCGGATCCGTAGTCCGATGCTCTATCCAATTGAGCTACCGGCGCATGTTTTCCACACAACCGAGATAGAATTTTACATCGCGGCAGTGGACATGTCAATTCTTTAAACCATGTTCTTTAAACCATGTTCTTTAAACCATGTTTTATTTCAGATGTTCGACGGCCGCTTTTTCTATGGCGAGTCCCTTCGTGTATCGCTCCATGAAGGCGATAAACCCGCGGGTGTCCTCCGCTTTTGGCTCGACTCGGGAACCGGCGTCCGCGCCGAACACGCGGGATGCGAGGTAGTCCTCAAGCTTCTCTCCGCCGCCGCGTTGACGCATGTATGCCGCGAGCAGAGCGATGCCCCACGCGCCGCCTTCTCCCGCCGATTCCATCACAGCCACCGGTACGTTCAGCGCGGCTGCCATCAGGCTCTGTCCGACGCCTTTCACCTTGAAGAACCCGCCGTGTCCCAGCAGGGTGTCAAGGCGGACGTGTTCTTTTTCGGTGAGTATGTCCATGCCTATCTTGAGCGTCGCCATCGCCGAGAACAGGATTCCGCGCATCAGATTCGCCAGCGTGAAACGGCTGTCGGGCAGGCGGGCCATAAGCGGCCGCCCCTCGTCGATGCCGGTTATTACCTCGCCGCCGTAGTAGTTGTAAGTTATGATTCCGCCGCCGTCCGGTTCACCCTCCATGGCCTTGTTGTACATCGCCTCGTAGAGCGCTGATCTATCGACTTTCGCGCCCATGGTTTCGGCGAGTTCGCGGAACAGGTTGGCCCACGCGTCGATGTCCGACGTGCAGTTGTTGCAGTGGACCATAGCCACCGGCTTGCCCGCCGGAGTCGTAACCATGTCGATTTCAATATAGACTTTTGACAGTTCTTTTTCCAGGACTATCATCGCGAATATCGAAGTGCCGGCCGATACGTTTCCGGTGCGTTCAGCGACGCTGTTGGTGGCCACCATGCCGGTCCCCGCGTCCCCCTCGGGCGGGCACATTGGTATGCCGTGTTCGAGAGTTCCCGACGGGTCGAGCAGTTTCGCGCCCTCCGCCGTAAGGCTTCCCGCGTCGTCGCCGGCTGAGAGGACGGTTGGCAGAATGTCGCGGAGTTTCCAGTCGAGCTTCAAATCCGAAATCGTATCGTTGAACTGTCCCACCATCCGCTCGTTGTAATCGTTTACCGTGCTGTCGATTGGGAATACTCCAGACGCTTCTCCAACGCCCAGCGCCTTTTTGCCCGTGAGCTTCCAGTGGACGTAACCCGCCAGCGTGGTGAGGAATGATATATCCCCGATGTGGCTCTCATTGTTGAGAATCGCTTGGTACAGGTGGGCTACGTTCCATCTCTGGGGGATGTTGAACTGAAATTTTTCCGTCAGGACGGCAGCCGCCTGTTCAGTGGTTGTGTTGCGCCATGTGCGGAATGGCACGAGCTGCCGTTCGTCCTTGTCGAATACAAGATAGCCGTGCATCATGCCGGAAATGCCTATCGCGCCGAACTTGGACGGCGTCACGCCGTAGCGGCTGCGCACGTCGTCCGCGAGAGAGCGGTAACAGTTTTGAAGGCCCGCCCACACATCCTCAAGACTGTACGTCCAAAATCCGTCCTCAAGACGATTTTCCCAGTCGTGACCGCCTGAAGCTATCGGGGCGTGATCGGGACCTATAAGTACCGCCTTAATGCGCGTCGAACCGAGTTCGATGCCGAGGAAAGCGCGCCCCTCGGTTATGGCCTGTTTTATCGCCTGATTGTCCATGCTGTTCCTCCTGTCTTTATTCAATTTGTCCATAGTAGGCGGACGCTCCGTGTTTTCTGAGATAGTGTTTGTCTAAGAGTTCCTGTTTTATCGGGGGGAGCGACTGATTCATTGCCCCCGAATACCAGGCCATCATAGCTATCTCTTCCAGCATAGCGGCGATCTCCACCGCATGCTGCACGTCGCGCCCCCAGCAGAACGGCCCGTGGCTTTTCAGAAGCACTGCCGGGATGTTCATGGGATCACAGTTGCCGAGTGTTTCGACAATCACTCGGCCCGTTTCCTTTTCGTAGTTACTCTTGATCTCGTCAGGCGTCATTTCCCGCGTGCAGGGTATCTCGCCGTAAAAATAATCCGCGTGCGTGGTGCCGAACGCGGGTATGCCTTTTCCCGCCTGTGCAAAAATAGTGGCCCATCTGCTGTGAGTGTGGACGATTGCGCCTATCTGGGGGAAGGCCTCGTAAAGCACGAGGTGCGTCGCGGTATCCGACGACGGTTTCAGCTGTCCGTCACAGCGTTTTCCCGACATTTCTACGACGACCATGTCGGATATCTCCATTTTTTCGTACTCCACGCCCGACGGTTTTATCACGACGAGTCCGTAATCTCTGTCTATCGCCGACACGTTGCCCCACGTGAAAGTAACCAGGCCATATTTCGGCAGCATCAAATTGGCGTCGAGGACATCTTTTTTAAGCTTCTTAAGTATGGGAATCACCTCCGAAAAATGCGGCGGGACTTTAAGGTCCCGCCGCGCAAGGCGCTTATGCGAATGGGTTCTCGTTCGGGTACGGGGTCCCGGCCGGCAGATTGTGAGCCACTTCCTCCACACCGAGCAGCTTGAGAGCGGAGTACAACACTTTTCCGGCGTGATTGAACGCCACGCCTGTGTGGTGAGGATATTGTCTGCCAACGAGTATATGCCTGTAGAATCGGCCCATCTCCGGTATCGCGAATACGCCAATGCCTCCGAACGACTTCGGCGGCATATTGAGCACCTCTCCCTCGGCCACGTAGCTCCTAAGAGTCGTATCCGCCGTGGACTGGAGGCGGAATATCGTAATGTTCCCCGCCTTGATAGTGCCTTCAAGCGTACCCCTAGTGACATCCGGCTCATCGTCCGGCTCAATGAGACGTTTCATTATCAACTGATGGTCCATGCTGGGTTTAACGAGATGGCAAGCCGGGGTATTGCCGCAGTGGAAACCCATAAACAGGTCGGTGGGTTTGTAACGCCCGGCGATTTTTTTGTACTCAGCGACGAGATCCGCCGGGACGGTGTTGTTGATATCGAGCAGCGTCGGCGGTATGCCGGTCGCGGCGGAGATGATGTACTCGGTTAAAGCGCCGTAAATATCAGTTTCGCAGGCTATCGGGATGAGCCGGGACGCGAAACGCGAGTTGACGTAACACGGGACGAAACCGAACGCCCCCTGGAAAGCCGGCCAGCACTTGTTGGCAAACGCGTAATATTTTGAGGCCCCTATGTTCTTCTCGGCCCAGTCGGCGAGCGTCACCTCGTACTGAGCTAGGCGCTCAAGGACGCCGGGATGCTTGTTACCGGCGCCGAGTTCCTTTTCCATATCCTTCACGACGGCCTTGATCCTCTTGTCGCCCTTATGCGCGCTGAAAGACATGAACAGGTCGAGCTCGGAGTTCTCCTGTATTTCGACCCCCAGGTCGTAGAGGGATTTGATGGGCGCGTTACAAGCGAGGAAATCGAACGGGCGCGGGCCGAACGAGAATAATTTGAGATTTTTCACTCCTATGAAGACACGCGCAACCGGCACGAAATCGGCTATCATACTTGCTACTTCGGACGCCGTCCCCACCGGATATTCCGGTATATAAGCGTTTAAGCCGCGCAGTCCGAGATTGTACGAGGCGTTCAGCATTCCGCAGTAGGCGTCGCCGCGGCCGTCGAAAAGGTCTTTCCCGGTTTCCTCAGCCGCAGCCGCGAACATCACGGGACCGCAGAATTTCGCGGCAAGAAGCGTTTCCGGCCCTTCCGGCCCGAAGTTGCCGAGGTAGACTACCAAGGCGTTTGCCCCGGCCTTCTTAATCTCTTCAAGGGCCGCCATAGCGTCTGTTTCGTTCTCGACGATTTTCTTCGCCGCGACGAAATTGATTTTCGGCTTGAGCTTCTTCAATTCAGCCGATACGGCGTTAAGGCGGCGCTCGGAGAGTTCCATCACAAAACAGTCGCGCGAAACAGCCACAACACCAATTTTCACGTCCGGAATGTTACTCATAGATATACCCCTCCTAAGTTTTTTGCTTCAACAGCTTCTTGTTCCTGTTGGCCATAACAACCGTGAATCTCTGCATTACGATGAAGAACAGCAGCAGAACACCCACAGCTATCTTTGTCCACCAGGACGAGAGAGTTCCGTTGAACGAGATGTATTTTAAAATCACGCTGTTTATCATTATACCGAAAAGCGAACCTATAGGATAGCACCTTAATACGAATCGGGTTATTCTTCTGTATGCGCTGTGCTGCCGCCCGATTTGAAACCGCCTTTTCCGCGGTACGTGAGGATTACGCTTTGAAGCAGAATGAAAAAACAAAGCAATGCGCCGGTGGTAATCTGTTGCCACCATGGCTTTGTAAGCCCGGAAGTGACGACGATTTGAGTAATTGTCAGCAGCGTGAGCGAGCCAAAGAGAGTGCCAATCACATTTCCAACGCCTCCGGTAAGCAAAGTCCCGCCGATAATGGACGACGCTATGGCTCTCATTTCGAAAAATCTGGCGTCTCCGGCAGGGTTGGCCGACGCGTTAATCATGAGAAAAGCGAAACCGCCTATTCCGGCCAGCAACCCGCATAGAAGGTGAGAGTAAAATTTTGTGCGTTTAACGTTTATGCCAAGCATTAACGCGCTTTGACTGCTGCCGCCCACGGCATAGAAATTACGCCCGAGCCTTGACCATTTCAAGAGAACAAAAACGGCCAATACAACCGTCAACGCAATAATAGCGGTGAACATTATTCTAGCGGGGATAAAATTGCCCGCTCTGCCGTAAGTGCCAAGAAATCGCAGCGGGATATCTATTTGCAGCTCATGAAGAGCTAAAAAACCTTTATGCGCTACCTTAACCGGTTGACTATTGACAATGGTTGTCATCCCTCTTGCAAAAAACATGCCAGCCAAAGTGATAATAAAGGGCTGGATATCCAGGTACGCTACCAGAAACCCCTGTATAAATCCAAACGCGAACCCTATGCCCAATGCCAAACAGATTGCGCCCAAAACGCTTCCGCTATGGCTGTTGAGGAAAACGGAGCAGGACATTGTCACCAAAGCAATTACGCCGCCCACCGAAATGTCAATGCCGCCCGCAATCATAACAATGGTCAGTCCGCAGGCAACAATAATCAGTGGAGCGTTGAAATTGAATAAATTCATAAATTGTTGGAAATTTAGAAAACCTCCGCCCCAAATGAACATGGCAAGCGCGTACATACAAAAGAATATAAAAATTGTTATCGTCAACAGCAAATTGGTGTCGGTAAGGGGCTCTCTGCGCTTATATCCCGTACGCATTTCATTATCCTCCGTGGCTTTGGGTGTTGGGAGCCTGCCCGTCATTTTTATTGAACAGCCGGTCCCATAACTGACCCGCGGTTTTCTTCACTACCGGCGAACCTATAACTACAATCGCTATGATAACAATAGCCTTATAAGCTTGTATGTCAGTTGACGGGACTCTCATTGCAAGAAGAGTTGTTGTCAATGCTTGAATCACGTACGCGCCTATCACAGAGCCAACCATATTGAATTTTCCGCCGCCCAGCGAATTGCCCCCTATGGCCACAGCCAAAATCGCGTCCATCTCAATCCCTATAAGAATAGTTTCATGATTGATCAGGTTCAGCCTGCCGACTCTGATAACAGCCGCAACCGCGCAGCAAAGGCCCAATATCATAAATACCAGCAATTTAATCCAGACGGGATTAATCCCGTTTAAGTGGGCGGCTTTTTCATTGATCCCTACTGCTTGCGTATAAAGGCCAAGATTAGTAAATTTCATGACAAGGGAAAAAATGACCGCGCATATTATTACCAGATAAACCGGCGTGTGGATCGGGCTTCCCGGAATAAAGCGGCCTAAGTAGAGCGCCGGATGATCAAGGGGAATAGTGGGTGTTGCGCCGCCGTTGATCCAATAAGCGATAGAACGGCCGATGGTAAACAATATCAGAGTCGCGATCATCGGTTGTATCTTGAATATGGCGACCAGGGTTCCGTTAAATACACCAAAGATCATTGCTACAACACAGCTTACCAAAATGGCAATGATTATCACTCCCCAGGTCGCCGGGTAAGAGAGAATTATTCTGACAAAAACACTGCCCGCTATTGCCGCGGCGGCGCCCACGCTGATATCCTGCCCCCGCGAAGCGGCGGTTACCAATGTCATGCCCATGGCCAAAATCGCAAGCTCAGAGGCGCTGTTTAGAATGCTGATAAGGTTTCCCGACAGAACGCGATCACCGGCAGCGTTTGTGATAAGAGCTACGGAGAAAAAACTGATATCCCTGATCAGATTGAAAACAACGAGTGAAATAAGGGCGACTATCGGAATGATCAATTGGGATCTTGTAAAGTTTATCAATGCCGCTTTCACGCTAATCCCTCCCCCCCGCAATTGTGTGCATGATGTTCTCCTGCGTCACTTCGCTGCCGCTTAGCTGTCCTACAATATTGCGATCCCTCATGACAATGAGCCGTGAACAAGTACGCACCATCTCTTCTATCTCAGACGATATAAACGTGATGCTCATACCCTCTTCGGCGAGCTTTAAAACAAGCTTTTGGATTTCCACCTTTGTTCCGACGTCTATACCGCGCGTGGGTTCGTCCAGTATCAGGTATTCCGGGTGCGTAAGCAGCCAGCGGGCCAGAATGACCTTTTGCTGGTTACCTCCCGAAAGGGAGCCGACCAACGTATCCGCCGAAGAGGTTTTTATCCCCAACAACTGTATGTATTCATCGGCAAAGGTTTCGGCCTCGGCTTTGGAAAATGGCTTGAAAAAGCCCTTCATAACTTGCAGCGCAAGAATTATATTGTCCCGCACCGACAAATCAGCTATCAAACCGTCGCCTTTACGGTCCTCAGACATATAACCAATTCCGTTCTTCATGGCGTCAATTGGTTTGGAAATCTTAACGGTTTTTCCATTTATCATCACTTTGCCTCCGGTAACCCTGTCGGCGCCAAATATCGCCCGCACACTTTCACTGCGTCCGGAGCCAAGGAGACCGGAAAATCCATTAACCTCGCCCTTATTGATCATAAAGTCAAAGGGTTTCACGCCGGCTGAGCTGGAAAGTCCAACCGCTTCATAAGCAGGCGCCCCGCCGGCTTCGGAGGAAGATATTTCCTTCTTGCGCAGTTCGGAAAGATCGTCAAGTTCCTTACCTATCATTTTGGCGATCAATTCAAGGCGCGGCAAGTCTTTGATATCATATGCTCCGACAAGTTCCCCGTTCCGCAAAACCGTTATTGAATCGCACACCTCATACACCTGTTCAAGAAAATGTGTGATAAAAATAATACCAACGCCGCGGGACTTAAGGTCGCGCATAAGCGAAAAGAGCTTCTCCACTTCCTGTTCGTCCAACGAGGATGTCGGCTCATCCAACACAAGAATCTTGCATTCCATATCCACAGCGCGGGCGATGGCAACCATTTGCTGCACAGCAAGCGAACAGTTGGAAAGCTGTTGGTTGGCCCTTGCGGGAATACCAAGATTATCGAGTATCTTTTTGGCTTCTTTCTCCATGACGCGCCAGTTTACAAATCTGTATTTACCTCGCCCTATGAACATGTTTTCGGCCACGGTAAGGTTGGGGCAAAGAGTAATCTCCTGGTAGACCGTACTTATGCCCAAATTCTGCGCCTCCTGCGGCGATTTTACCGTTATTGGCTTATCCATACCCGCTATATTAATTTGACCGGCGTCCTTTTGGTAAACTCCGGTCAATATCTTAATCAAAGTTGACTTGCCGGCGCCGTTTTCACCCATCAGGGCGCAAATTTCGCCGCCGCGGAGCGTAAAGTCCACATTTTGCAGAGCTTTCACACCCGGAAATTCAATAGATATATTCCGCATAGTTAATACTGGATCACTTTTCCCGTTTTGCATTAAGGCGTCTCCCCTTTAACGTAAAGAGCGGTGCGGTAATGCAGATTTTATCCGCATATCCCGCACCGCGCAACTTTACGTAAAATCCCCGGCTATTTGAAAAAACTCAAATTGCCGTCAGATGCCGTATTGATCAACGTCAGCCTGCGTAATTGTCCTGGCGTCAAAGCCTTTTTCATCGGAAATAACGATCTTCTGCGTGACGCCGTTTTTAATCATATTGTCAATAGAGCCGGCCTGGAATGGGCTGCATTGGATATTAAAGTTCCAATTACCCTTGAGCAGTTCCTCAAGAGCCCATGTGTTACAGTCAAAGCCTATAATGATGACGTCACCATCGACTCCGTGCGAGATGCCGGCTTCACCGAGAGCGGCAACCGCGCCCGCAGCCATGCCGTCGTTCTCGGCATATACGATGTTGAATTTATCTCCGGCATTTATGACGGATTCAACAATCTGCTTGGCTGTGGCTTCGTCCCATGTGGCTGTCTGTTGGGTAACGAGTTTCCAGTTGGCATTTGCCCCAACAGCTTCGTTGAGGGGATTGGTACGGCCGATCTGGGCATCCGAACCCATGGCGCCCTGAATGTGAATAATATTGTATTCAGCTAGACCCAAGCCTTTCAACAACTCGACGGCGATTTCGCCCTGCTTGCGCATATCGGAAACGACGGCGGCCTCAAAAAGGCTTTGATCGACGTCAATCATGCGGTCAAAAAGGAATACTTTGATGCCGGCTTCCTGCGCTGACCGTAGAACACCATCCCAGCCGGTTGTTTCTGCGGCGGAGATAAGCAGATAATCCACGCCTTCGGTAACGAACTGTCTGGCCGCGTTAAGCTGTTCGTCATTGGTAATGCTGTAGAATGTTCTGGCGTCATATCCGTTCGCTGCCGTGAAGACTGTTTCAAAGTCTCTGACATTAGCTTCACGATAACCGGATTCGGACGGCGGATTGTTGATAATGCCAAGTTTGATCGGAGCGCTTGCCGCCATCCCCGCTCCTGCAATAACCATAGTGAGTACGAGCGCCAAAATTCCAAGTTTCTTCATGGTTAATCCTCCTATTAAGATAGTTATTTGGAAACGTTAAAAGCATAACGTCGTACAAGGGTCCTTTCCATACAAATTCTTACGATTATGTTGAAATATTTACGACCCATCTCCGTGAACAATTTACCGCTCTTTCAATTTCCTGTACCGCCCTTTTGTTCCGGTCGCAGGCAGAACGGAAGGCTGTCTATCGACTTATGGTTGATAACGCAGGCACAGCATTTTCCGTAGTTCGCGCAGGTTGTTTTTGGACAAGCGCACTCGTTTACATTCGGGCAATTCATTTCGTAAACCACTCCTTTGATGTTATTTGCAGTCTTTTTGAGCATGAGAATAACCGGTACCTCGAAGAATATTATAAACCATTTTAATATTCGCGGCCGATGATTTTGCTTTATAATACAAAAATAAGAAATATTTCGTTCCGATGAGGAGGTAAAGCGTTCATGTTGAATTTCGATTTTGTCGTCCCGACCCGGTTGGTTTTCGGACGCGACACACAACATCAGGTTGGTGAACTTGTCGCGAAGTACGGCGGCAAGAAGGTTCTGCTCCACTACGGAGGGGGCAGCATAAAGAAGACCGGTCTTTACGATCAGGTGACGGAGAGTCTAAGGAAAGCCGGTGTTGAGTTCATCGAATTGGGCGGAGCGGTACCCAACCCGCGCCTTAAACTGGTGTACGAGGGTATAAATATCTGCCGCAAAGAGGGAGTGGATTTCATACTCGCGGTTGGCGGCGGCAGCGCGATCGACTCGGCGAAGGCGATCGGCGTAGGCGTTCGCACCGACATTGATATATGGGATTTCTACGAGAAAAAACTTCCCGTCACCGATATTCTCCCCGTCGCCACGATCCTCACAATTCCGGCAGCGGGCAGCGAAACCAGTAGATCCTCTGTCATAACGAACGAGGAAAAGGAAATGAAATACGGACTCGACGACGATGCGCTATATCCGGTGTTCAGTATTATGAACCCGGAGCTGTTCTTCACTTTGCCGAAGGACCAGATTGGATTCGGGGTGGCCGACATAATGAGCCATATACTTGAGCGCTACTTCACCACCACCCTGAGTACGGATTTGATCGACGAACTCTGCGAGGGAACGCTCAGGACGATAATTAAGAACGCGCCCATACTGATAAAAGATCCGCGGAACTATGACGCGTGGGCTCAGATAGGCCACAGCGGCAGCATGGCCCATACGGGAATCCTTGGTCTGGGGAGGGCGCAGGATTGGGCCTGTCATCAGATGGAACACGAGCTCTCCGCTCTGTACGACGTCGCTCACGGGGAAGGGCTGGCAGTGCTGACCCCCGCGTGGATGGAGTACGTTTATCGCGAGAATCTCCCGATGTTCGTGCAGTTTGCCGTGAATGTTATGGGCGTCACCGGCGGATTCCGTGAGCCGGAGGCAACGGCGCGCGAGGGGATTTCCCGCCTGCGCGGATTTTTCAACTCAATAGGGCTGCCGGCTACGCTGACAGATCTGGGTATAGGGACGGACAAGCTGGAGTACATGGCGAGGAAGTCCACAAAAGTGGAGTACGGCGAAGAGAAACCGATAGGCGGCATCAAGAAACTGTGCTGGCAAGACGCGTTGGAGATTTACAAATCACTGCTGTAATGATCGGGCCGTATCAGTGACCATACAAGACGTCGCGATTCCTTCTTCGGCAATAGGTCTGGTCGACCTTGGATCGAACTCTGTCAGGCTTTTGGTTTTTCGGATAAATCCGAACAAATCTTACACGATACTGACAAGACACAAGCAGATGATCCGCCTGGGGGAAGGGGCTTTCTCGACAAAACGCCTGTCAGAAGCTGCGATTGCCCGCGCTCTTGAAGCGATGCGTAATATCGCCGAAATCTGCCGCGGCTTCGATGTGAACGATATAGAAGCGTATGCTACGGCGGCGGTACGCGGAGCGGTAAACGGAGCCGAGTTCGTGGATCGCGCCGAGGCTGAAACGGGAATAAGGTTTTCGGTCATATCCGGTCTGGAAGAGGCAAGATTGATCCACATCGGAGTTGCGACCGGCCTGTCCGTTCAGTATGAGAAGGGGCTTTTCATAGACATTGGCGGCGGCAGTACAGAGATGATATTAGGAACCGCCGGGCGTGAGTCTTTGTATCTCGACTCTATGAAACTCGGCTCGGTACGCGTGGCGGGCGCCTTCGCAGAGAGCGCGGGGGACGGGCCCGTACCTCCGGCTTTATACGAGAAAATAAAGTCCCACGTCAGGAACAGTTCGCTTCATAGTATTTTAAGAGTGAGACAAATGGCCCCCGATATATTTGTGGGGAGCAGCGGCACAATACAGAACCTTGCGGAGATGGCCTCGCGAGCATCAAAAGGCCAATCCTCCGGAGAGAACGCTCCAGCCCCGGAAACAATGTCGCTTGACGTCCTCTGCGAAGTGGCGAAAAAACTCTGTTCGCTACCGGTTTCCGAACGAAAGAAAGTTCCGGGGATAAACCCGCAGAGGGCAGACATAATCGTGGCGGGAGCGGCGATACTGCAAACCCTGATGGAAGAACTGGAGATGCGGGAGATAAATATAAGCGCGCGCGGACTTCTGGACGGGATGTTGCAGGACTATCTCGAAAGGGGCAGGTACGGTTACCTCGACGGATCCATGTCCGCCCGCGAACAGAGCGTTCTCCAGCTCGCGAAGTCGTGCAACTACGACGAGGCCCACTCCTTGTGGGTCACGCGCCTTGTGCTAAGCCTATATGACAGCGCGAGAGAGATAGGGCTGCACAGCTACGGCGAAACGGAGAGAGAACTGCTGTCATACGCCGCACTGCTGCACGACATAGGGCTTTTCCTCTCATTCGACGAACATCACTCTCACACCAGATATATAATAAAAAATACCGAGTTACTCGGCTTCGACCAGCGCGAGATAAACGTAATGGGCAACGCCGCTTATTTCCACCGTAAGTGGTCGGAGAAGAAAAATAGCGTGGACTCAGACTATAACACGCTGAGCAAGGACGACAAAAAACTCGCGCGTACGCTGGGCGTTTTCCTGCGCATGGCGGAAGGTTTGGACCGCAGCCAGCAGCAGACAGTCCGCAATGCGCGTTTCAAACCTTTGAAGCGCTCCTCCGTGGCGCTCTCACTTGAACTCACACTCACCCGCCAGTCGCCGATGGAGATATACTCCGTCGAGCGGGCGATGGGGCAGTTCGATAAGGTGTTCGGAAAGAGATACGTCGTGTCGGCGCGGTGCGACATATCCGCACAATCTACTATTTGAGCCCGCAAGCTATTTGTGTTATATTTTGTAACGAAGAAGGTCGACTTGGTTATCAGATAAGCTGAACATGAACATTTTGGATATAGAATTATAAATTATTTGAGGGGGGAGGCTTGACTGATGGACGAATCGACAATCCATCACAACAGAAGTATATTAATGCATCTTATGTCGCCTTTGGCGCTCGCGGTTCCGATCATTTTAGTGACCGGTTTTGTCGGAAGCTTTAGCTTTAATCTGTCTGGTATACCTCCCTTTTTAGCGGCAGGCGTCGTGATTATTTTCTGCATAATGTCAGGATTTTACATTCTCCTTTGCCGGCTTGGAATGCTCAAGCCCGCTATGGCTCTGGGCCTAGCCACAAACGGCATGATGGTGTTATTCTTTTCGTTCGCGTTTGACTCAGGCATTATTTGCAATTTAGTGGGTTTCATGACAGTGATAGCGGGTATATTTGCCGGAATGTCCGCGGCCGCGCCGGTCGAAACGATGTTTGCCAAAAAATCCGAGCTCATAGTGCCGCAAAACTTGAGCGTCAACGAGCTTGGCAAGATAATTGACGCCATCCAGTTTCCCTGTGTGTTTATGGAGCGCGGGAAAAATCGGACCGAGCGCATCGTGGCGTACAATCAGCCGTTTGCGCTTGAGTTTGATCTGGATAAAAGCAAGATATTGGGCAGCGAACTCGACAGCCTGTTGCCGATAGAACCAGACAACCTTCACATCAAGCACAAGGGTGAGGAATGGGTCATAAAGCGCACAGCGAGGGGCAGGCAGATTCTAACGATTCTGTCCCCGGCCATGAGATCGAAGGAAGCGGCCAAGATTGAAGTGTTCGACGCCATCGATGTTTCGACAGGTCTTTATGCGGCCGATTTCATGAGGTACAAGGCAAGATCCGACATCGAATCCGTAAACCGGGGCAAGCGCCGATTGACGGCGGTGGTGTTCAGTCTTGCGTTTCCCCCGGAAGTCGCCATCGGCATACCGGATGAGGAGCAAAAACTGGCTTTCGTTATGATGGGGCGGACGATCCAAACCGCTATACGCGTCTGTGACTCCGCATACAGAATCTCCGACAACGAAGTGCTGCTGATAATGCCGGACACTACTAAATCTGGAGCGTCAATAGTTATATCGAGGGTAGAAACTTTGCTCAAGCAGGTGTCAAAGGTCGAGTGTCCCAACATATCAAAAGCGGTCCTCTATAATGTGAACAGGGATTACGTAGGAGGCGCGGACCTCCCGCAACACGAAAAACTACTGGAAGAAATGCTCGCTTTGTTGTTCAAGACGTACCCAGAGCTCGAGTATATAAACGCGGCGGTTATGAAACGCAATCCCGAAGCCTTCGACTGAGTTGAATATGCCGTTACTTGCTATCACTATTACTTCGTGGTAATATTCCCCAGTTGAATTAAAGTGCGCGGTATTTACTCGCCGTCGGGGCGTAGCGCAGTCTGGTTAGCGCACCTGCTTTGGGAGCAGGGGGTCGAAGGTTCGAATCCTTTCGCCCCGACCAATAAAAATTTTTATATCAATAATGCGGGAATAGCTCAGTTGGCAGAGCGATGGCCTTCCAAGCCGTAGGTCGCGAGTTCGAATCTCGTTTCCCGCTCCAGAAATAGCAAGGGCTCAGGGGATTTTATCTGAGCCCTTTTTTCATTTCTTGGTACAGTTAAGAGGTGCGGTGCATTACTCGGTGCGATTAAAAGTTCGAAAATAAACCTCAGAACGTCCGAGCCACGCCAAGATTTATAACATGCTGATCGAAAGTGTGCAGGCCGCTGGTTGAGGATACGTTTGTATAGTAATACGCCGCCTCGATAATCCACGCGCTGCTTAAAGCATAGGCGAGCTCGACGCCCATGCGCCAGCGGTCGTCCCGGCGATTCTCAGTTTCCAGCGCCGTAGCCGGCCCGCCGTAGGATTCCTGGGAAAAACTGACCAGCGGCGAAATCAGCAAGCCGTTAGGCAGCTTGAAGCTGAAACGGGCCAACGCGTGCCAGCCGTCATAGCCGTAGTTATTGTTATTTGCGGAAGCCGACAAATAACCTCCGCCGATCAGGAACTCATGGCCGGAATCGCCAAGGATAAAGCGGCCGTAAGCGCCGACGCGGCCGAAATTGCCGTCGCGATCATCGCTCCCGCTATATTCGCGCCGCTCGAACGCCGCGTCCGTTATCAGATAAAAACGGGGTCTTATGACGCGGGCATAACGCAGTTCCACGCCCGCCGCCGTCACGTTGTTCTCGAAATCATAGTCGTATATCTCGCCCTTGAGACGAATATCGAACGTATTCCTGCCGTCCAGATAACGCAAGCCGGCCGCGACGCGCCCCCATTGCGATGTTCTGCTGTCGATATCATTCAAATCCTCGTTGAAATTGCCTCGCCAAAAAGCGCCGAAATCGCCGACAAACCACCAGGGACCAAACGCGCTCATTTGATAGCTCATATCGACGTTAGCCCGCACATACGCCCCTCCGCTGGGTTTTCCCTCGCCGTCCGAGAGCTGCACGTCCCAGTCCCCGAGGCGGATATTGTTGGAAGGAGGTCCCTGATTGACATTACTGTCATAGATCACTCCGGCCCGAACAGCGCCGCGAATATGCAGGCGATCCCTATCCTCGTATTCACTCAGAACCTGACGGCCAAGGCGTATGGCCTCGGCTTCGTTCCCGGCCGCATAGTGGGCGCGGGCCGCTTCCAAGCGTAAATCGGTATTGTCCGGGTCTTCCTCCAGCAGCCTGTCATATATAGGCAGGGCCGTTTCGGCGTCGTTCGCCGCAAGCGCGGCGCGGGCGACGGCGAGAGCCAATCTGCGGTTAGTCGGATATCGGGCGCTCAGGGCGGCGTAAATCCGGCTCGCTTCCAGCGTTTTGCCTTCCTGAATGAGGTTGGCGGCGTGTATAAGGTTTTGCTCAAGCACCGCGCGCTCTGCAGCGGAGAGAAGCATTTCGGACGCGTCCTGAGGCGACGAGGCGCATGCCGCGTATGACGCGCATAGTACAAATAAAAAAACAAGCAACGTACGTTTCATGTTCTTACCTCTTATTGCGTTCGCCAACCGTCATAGATTATACCGTTCACTTCGTACATGACTCCGCCGTCTCCATAGATAATCTTGAACGTGCCGGAAGCGTCCAGGTCGCCCAGGTTATCGAAACCATTTCCTGCAACGCCGTCGAGAGCCGCATTAACGTCGTAAAATGGAGAGGGATAGCCGGAGTCGGTAACGCTGCCCAGGAAATCGCTCAACGAAAAATTATTTCCGCTCACGAAGCCAGCGCCGTCCTTAAGGTCATACGTCATAAAATCGCCGTACTGCCCGCTCATGGTTCCGTTGGTGATCGCGCCGCTGCCGAGATCGACGTTGAAGCTGTATATGCCGTCGTTTCCAACGCCCGCTTGAAGGCGGCCGGTGATGCTTGCGCTTACCGGATCGCCGGGCGGCAGGGGATTACTTATCACGAGGTCGCTTATGTCAAGAAGGGTATCCGGGAAGGCCGGCCCGCCCTTGAGTAAATCAATAACCTGCATCATCTCTTCATAGGTCATATCCTCCAGCCCGTCAAGCGGCGCCTGGGCGGTCAGTTGATCGACCGTCGGATTGGTTATCTGCTCGGCGGTTTGGTCAAGCACTTGGTCGGTAAACTCGTCAATCGGCTGTTCAAACAACTCCGCCAGGGTCTCGATCGGAACACCGAAAATTTGTTCGATAAAAGCCGTAAACTCCTCGTTTTCGCTCACTTGATCGCGCAAGGCCTCGTATACGCCGCCCGGCCCTTCGTCAGCGCCTTCCCTGAACGGCTCGAGGTCACGCATGTTAAGCTCGCCCTGCGTGACAGTTGCGGCGGTTCCGATTTCCAGGTTGAAAGCGACGGTAGCCTTCTCGCCGGAACCCAAGATGATGACTCTCAATTCGCCGTCGTCGTAAAAGCTGACGGCGATTTCGCCTTCGAACACGTCAAACGATGTTGCGTTGTTCAGGAACTTCACGGAGAAAATAGTTCCTCTCACGGTGAGGGCGCATGTGGGAGTAAAAACCTCGAAACTCTCGCCGCCTTCGAGCTGCCTCGAAACGTCAAACCACACCTTGCCCTCAGACATGAAAACGCGGGTAACTCGTTCGCCCGTCAGCCCGTCGGCGAGGGCGGAGATTTGGATATCCGTGTTTTCCTCCACTATCGCGAACCGTCCCTCGTCCAGTTCGAGGCGCGACCACGATTCCGCGCCGACGGCGAGCCCGTCTCCGCGCAACAGCGCGAGTCCCCTGAAGGCGGGCATCTCAAGTTCGTTTTGCGTCGCCCTAACCGTGCCCTTTATTTCGTCGACGACAGCCGCCCTCGCGTGGTCAGCCGCGAACGCCGCGCCGGGGGCGCGGATCGTCAGGCACAGGATGAGCGCGACTGAAACAATCAGGCCGATTTTCGCGTAAATTCCCGCGCTGTTTTGGAGGCGAGACGTGCGCCGCGAAATAAAGTTCAGCATTATCAACACTTCCCTCGACAAAAATTTTTCCTGCCGGCGGCAAAGCAGGCAACTCCTATTAAAACAAACAGCGCCAGACGCCATAAGCCCGCGTTCGCCGTCATGGCGTCGCACCCGCCGCCACCCTCGCCGCCACCGCCGCCTTTGCGCTCGCCGATCAGGGCTATCGGATCGATGACGGTTCCGTTCGCTTCGCCGTCGAGGTCGAACTCGCGACCGTCCCTGATGAACAGGATGAGCCTGTAGAATGTGTCGGGCTGTATCGTTCCGAGAACCATTATTTCGTTGTTCATGGTCAATATAGAAAATTTCTTGTCGCCGAACAGACTCGGAAGCCTCTCGTATTGAAACAATCTACCCCGGGGATTCGAATCGGCGCCAAGAATTTTCACGACTTTCACGTCGGCCGCCTGTTCAGCCATAAGTTCGCGTCCCGTGACGGGCAACGCTATCGCCGCGACATGTCCCGGCGTAACGTCGGCGGAAATTACCGGAAAAGGATTTACTACGCCCACGTTCATTGAAATACCTTCTTCCTGCAAGGCGTCCTGAGCGGCAAGCCTTGCGAGGTCTGTGTCCGCCGGGACGTCGATCATCACGTGGGCAACCGGGTGGACATCGTCCGGCACGCCGGCCGGAAGTTCAAACGGCCTGCCATCGACGACCGAGACGTTACAGGTTGCGGTGAAACCTCCTTCATCGGTCGTCACGGTTATCACAGCCGTGCCCAATGAAACCGCCGTCACCAGCCCCGAAGCAGACACCGACGCTACGGCGTCGTCGCTGCTGCTCCACGTGACAGTTTGGTTCGCCGCGTTGGGGGGCGCGATCAGCGCCGTGAGCTGTTGGGTTTCGCCGACGGTTAGGGCTGTTGAAGTTGGCGCGACAGTAACGCCGGTTACACTGGCCGACACTATAGTTACCGTCGCCACATCAGAGTTTACAGGAGTCCCGCCCATCGCACTCACTACGCAATAGTAGTAATATTCCCCGATCGTAAGTGTCGTGGGTATCGTATAGCTAGTTCCCGTCGCGCCGGAAATTAACGTACCGCCCGTGTGGCTTGGCGTAGTATTGGAATACCACTGATAACTAAGCGTCCAGCTTGGTTCGTTTGCTGAGGCCGACGCCGAAAGGTTGCCGGTTATGCTGCCCTCCGTGAGTGTTGTGTTTTCCTCGGGATGGGTATTTATCGATATTCTTAAAACGTTTAATTTCGGTAAACCAGAGCCGTCCATGTACCACGGCCCAAGCGTTGTTGAATCGTTGAACAGCCAGCCGTTACCTTCATAAGTTGCCTGGCTAATAAGTTGGTCTTGTGACACTATGCCGCCGTGGATGCCATCAGGCGTATTTTCTGTGCGTTGCACGTCGTTTACTTTGGTAAGTTCATAGCGATAGTTACGAGAGATAAGACCGCCGTTGGTACCACCCACTATCCCACCAGCTTCACCGCCGGAGTTAATATTATTACCGGTGAAGTAACTGTTGGATATTTGTTCGGTGGCGGCATTTCCGAATTGACCCACCAGTCCACCGGCGTAACCTGAAGCGGCCTCTACATAATCGCCGGCGGCGTAACTGCTATTTATGGAAGTATAGCTGGCTTGCTGGCCTACCAACCCGCCTGCGCTACCTGTGCCGCCAACCATAACGTTGCCAGTGGCGTAGCTGTCCGTTATGATAGATGAATTGAAAAGAGTTCCTACCAGACCACCTGCATCGTCTGCACCGTTAGACCTAACGTTGCCAGTAGCGTAGCTCCATCTTATTGTGTTTCTATCGAATTGACTACCCACCAATCCACCAACCTGACCGGCGTTGGCCGTAACATTGCCAGTGGCGTAGCTGTTCATTATGAGACAGTTCGTTTGAAGCATGCCCACCAATCCGCCTGCGTATGCGATGCCCAGAACACCGCCTCTGCTATCGTCAATTTCCACACCGAGATCTCTGATCGTCGCGTTATTTGCGCGTCCGAACAACCCTACTTCATTAGTAGTAGGTCGGTATATCCATAGTCCGGTTATTTTTTTCCCGTTTCCGTCAAAATTACCGGTAAAGGCGGCCGTATAGGTTCCAATAGGAAGCCAACCTGCGCCTCCATTGTAGCCGGGATTTCCGGCAGAGAGATACGTGGCTAAGGGAATGTCGTTGTCCAACCGGAAGTGGGAGCTCAAGTAGTTGCGCACTTCGTCAAGCTGCGCGGGCGTCGTGATAATGTAAGGCCTACCCGCAGTACCATTGCCGCCCGAAAATGCCCCCCACGCCGACGACGGCAACGCAATTATCGCCAACACGCACAGAATAAAAACAAAGCATACTGAAAGAAAATTACATTCCCGCCGCAAACGTTTCATTTCTCGCACGCACCCCTCGCCGGACATTTATTTTAAAATCATCATATATACTGACAGTTTCTAAGCAATTTGTAAAGGCCGTAAATACAATAATCCACACAATTTACGCGTCGTAAATACGACAATTTAACATTTTCGTCCTCTCGCGGCGAATTTCGCGGCTCTTTTACGGGCAAAATAACGCAAGGCGCAAATGTTACGTCGTCCGAGCCGATTACAGCAATTTGACATAACAAATAATATGTATAGCGGACGCGTATTTGTATAGGGCGTTTTCCGATGAACGGCGCCGTTCTTTGCTTCGTCTGCTACAATGTAATAATTGAGAACCTTTGCGCGAAAGATAAAAAATGAAAAAATACGTTCGGACAATTTAGATACGCGGAAGAACAATCGTACGTTTAAAAAACGAATTACCGGGCGGGGAGTGAGTTGATGAACGACATGCTATCGTGGCTTCTTGCGGGACACATGGCAGGAGATTTTTTGTTTCAGACCCGCTGGATGGCGGAGCGAAAAACGACATACTTTCCCGCCCTGGTAACGCACGCCGCCATCTACACATGCGCGATTTGGCTCTTCTCCCTGCCGGCGGGCGGGTTTGGCGGAGGACTGAGTCTCCCCTGCCTGATCTTCGTGTTCTTTTCTCACGCCGTGATCGACAGGCGCGGCATCACCAAATGGTGGTGCCGCCACGTCACAAAATGCGACAAAGCATGGCTCGTCATGACGACCGATCAATCGCTGCACGTCGTCATTCTGGCCGCGGCGTGCCTTCTTGAGCGAAGCATTTCGGGGGGGTGGTTTTAGAAATGGCCATGCCGAGCGTTGAAAAACTTCTGGACATCGGCATCGCTCTTTCGAGCGAAAAAAACGGCGACAAACTTCTTGAAACGATCGTAGACGCCGCGATGGACATCGCGGACTGCGACGGCGGCACTCTGTACGTTCTGGAGAACGACGCGCTGCGATTTAAGATCATGATCACGAAATCGCTGGGCGTCCGCAAGGGCTCGGGCGAGGAGATAGACCTGCCGCCGGTCGCGCTGAACCGAAACAGCGTGAGCGCCTGCGCAGTGCTCGACAAAGCGCCCATTAACATACCGGATATTTATGAAAGCGGGCTTTATAATTTTGCCGGCCCTAAGGAGTTCGACGCGAGAACGGGTTATAAAACCGTTTCCATGCTGACCGTGCCCATGGAGGACGAACACTCCGACGCCATAGGCGTGCTTCAGCTCGTAAACGCGGGGGCCGCGAGCGGAAAAATAATTCCCTTCGCGCCCAAGTACGAACGGGTCATTTTCTCCCTTGCCTCTCAGGCGGCTATATGCCTGGTCGGCATGAGGCGCGCGAGAGAGGTGTCGGATCTTCTCGACTCCTTCGTGCGGGTCATGTCCACCGCAATCGACGCCCGAAGCCCTTACAACGCAAACCACACGCGCAATATGGCGAGATACGCGGGCAAGTTCATAGCGTGGCTGAACGACTCGGGAATTGCCGACTTGGACGAGATACAGGAAAAGCAGTTCCTGATGACCATCTGGCTTCACGATATCGGGAAACTTGTCGTGCCGCTGGATATCATGAACAAGGGAAGCCGCCTGGGTCCTAAGCTGACAGGAGTCATGCACAGGTTTCAGGTGATCGAACTGCAGAACAGGCTGAATTATTCGGAAGGTTCGATCGATAAGGAAGAACACGACCGCCGCGCCGACGAACTTCGCTCCGCGCGGGAACTTGTGGAACGGGCCAACAAAGTCGGTTTTCTGCCGGATGAAACCCTCGCGTCAATTCGCGCCCTCGGGAAAAAGAAAGCCCACGCGCCGGAAGGTCCCGTCCCTTACCTATCGGAGGACGAACTGAACTCATTGCTTGTGCAAAAGGGAACTCTCACAGACCACGAGCGCGAGGTCATGGAGAGCCATGTGACGATGACGCGGCGCATGTTGGACGAGATGAGCTTCCCCAAGCGATACATGTCGATTCCCGGCTGGGCTTCCTCGCACCACGAATTTCTGAACGGCGACGGCTACCCGGATAAGTTGGCCGGCGCCGCCATTCCAATCGCGGTTCGGGCTCTCACCATACTCGATATATATGACGCGCTGACGGCGCGCGACAGGCCGTACAAACCGGCGGTTCCCCCGGAAAATGCCTTTTTCCTTTTGGACGATATGGCCGCCGCCGGGCAAATCGACGCGGAATTATTGGAATTGTTCAAACGAAGCGAGGCCTGGAAGGAGTGAAAGTTTATGCGGCGCGGTAAACTTAGGCGCGCTGCGACTCTGGCGATAATGGCGCTGTGGCTTGTTTTCGCCGCGTTTTACGAGTATTCCGCCTTTGAGAGGGCGGAAAATAATCTTTTTGACAAAATTTATCAGCGCGTTTCGCCTGTCGACAGCCGCATAGTTGTAATTGGAATCGACGACTCCAGCATCGCCCGCCTAGGCCAATGGCCGTGGCCCCGTTCCTACATGGCCGGCGTCGTGGACGCGCTCTCCGAGGGCGGAGCGGCCGCTGTGGGAATAGACGTGCTGTACGACACGCCGGGCGCAAGAGAAGCGGGCGAGGACGAGAGCCTCGCCCTCGCCGTCGAGCGGGCGGGCAACGTCGTACTGCCGGTATTGGGCCTTTTCAGGACCCGGACAACCGGCGCATTTAACGCCGAAGAGCTGGTGGAACCTGTCGAAGCGCTTCGCGCGGCTCATTTGGCTCACGTCAACGGCCTTACGGAGAGCGACGGAGTGGTGCGCCGGGCGATGCTCGATCTTTTTTACGAAGGAGAAACTTACCGTTCTCTCGCCTACGAGACGGCAAAAATTTTCAAGGGCGCGGACTTTAACGACGATATACCGCGCGACGCCGCCGGGCGCTATTATGTCAAATTCACGGGACGCGCCGGATGGTATCGTCCCCTGTCCTTCGCCGACGTCTATGAAGGCCATGTTCCGCCGCAATATTTTAACGGGAAAATGGTTTTGATCGGGCTTTACGCGCAGGGAATAGCCAAAGACTGGCAGTTCACCGCGATAGACGGGGAAAGGCCCACATACGGCGTGGAAATTCACGCGAACAAACTTCAGCAATTCCTTGAGGGCAATTATTTAAGGGACTTGCCGAAGCTGGCCGGTTTTGGGGGTTTCGCGCTGTTTTCCGCCGCTGCCGCGGCGCTGTCCATAAGGTTCAGGCCCAAAGCGGGGTTCTGCGCCATCGTCGTTTTGCTTGCCGTTTACGCCGCTTTCGCGTATCTGATCGTCAAGGCGGATTACGTCACTCCCCTGCTTTACACTCCGATCTTCTGCTCCGCCTCATTCTTCGCGGCGCTTATGGGGCACTACGCGGATACGCGGCTGAACGAGGCGCGTATCAGGACCACCTTCGGCAAATACATGGCGCCTCCGGTCGTCAAAAAAATTCTCGATGAAGGCGAGGACGGGCTCAAGCTGGGCGGAACCCGCCGCCGCGTGACTGTGCTGTTCGTGGATATCCGCGGCTTCACTCCCCTGTCCGAAGCCGCGCCTCCGGAGGAGGTCGTCCATATTCTCAATGAATATCTCGACCTTGTGGCGTCCTGCATACACAGACACGAGGGCACGCTTGACAAATTTATCGGCGACGCGGCCATGGCAATATGGGGCGCTCCCTACGAGATGGAAAGCCACGCGCTGTGCGCGGTTCAAGCGGCGATGGCAATGCGCGGCGAATCGGAGGAACTGGGACGAAAACTGACGCTCAAATACGGCAGGGACGTCAATTTCGGCGTAGGCATAAACACGGGAGACGCCATCATCGGAAACATCGGCGCGTCTTTCCGCATGGACTACACCGCAATCGGCGATACGGTGAACACGGCGGCTCGTCTGGAGTCAAACGCCAAGCCGGGACAGATACTGGTCAGCCAAACGGTATCAGAGGAACTTTCCGGCTCGGACATCCGGATGAATTTCCTGGAAAACCTGAAAGTTAAAGGAAAAGCGGAAGAAATACCGGTTTACGAAATATTGTAAGGATGACGTGCGGCCTATGTCGCGTTCGCACAAAATTTGTTTACAGCAATTTAACATAACGAATACTATGTATAGCGGACGCGACTGGCTACGTTGGTCTGGCCTTTGAGCATAAGGATAAAACCCATATCCCGCGCTCTGTTAATATTTTTCTCCATGGCGTCGATGATTTTCGCCTCGTTTGTTCCCTCGGGCAGAAATATGCCGACCATCTCCACTATTTCGTCACGAGTCATAATAAGCCTGGTTCCCTCTCCTCCGGCCTCGAATTCCGCAAGCCTCCTTCGGAGCAGAGCTAACAGGAGGCTCGTTTGGTATGTAAGGGGACGTCTTGCCACAAGCCTAGGAATCTCGATCCCGGAGTTTTCCGCATCGGCGTTGCTTTGCGGGTACCTGAGATACGCAAAACCCTCGGCCTCGTCAACAAACAGCGAAAGTCCCACAGCCGCGAAATGATCATGCACCGAGGACTGAAGTTCAAGCATATTGTCCCACACATCTTCGGAGTCGTCGCGATAAAGCACACCTTTGTACAGCGCGACAAGCGCTTTGGAAAGACGTAATCGCGCCGAGTCCGCCTGTGCCGTTCCGATTTGATCCGCTCGATCCAAAAAAGTCACCTCGTAAAAATGATCCGGGGAGCGCGGGCCGTCAAGCGTTTGCCGCTTGCTCCAAGCCACGTCAAATCGTCGAAGACCTCATCATCGAAGATCGATCCTTCACGCTTGGAGGCTATGTTCATGTATGCCACGATCTCAGCAAGCCCTCGTTCAGGCGGATGGGCTATCAGTATCTCCGAGAGAGTGACCTGTGAGGAACGCAGAAGCTCCCGGTCTATGTTTTCTTCCAGCGCGGCGATGTCAACGTACATCACTTCATACAATGAGGACTCGTCTATATCGCTTCCATCTCCGTTCGTCAATCCCGACGAATCGATCCGCGTACGTGTCTTAGGTTTATAAAGAGGACGTTCCATCATCAGCCCGATGTCCACCGACGTATCGTCCATATCCATAAAATTCCCCTTTGGAGGCTCGTTCCTTACCTTGACGGCATTTTCCTGGATATTTTTGAATATTTCCACAATGCGTCGGTTTTCGAGCCAGACAGAGTTGTCGAGGAACCTCCGCAGTTGGGATGAGAGCGACGCCGCAAGCTCCTGAACATGAGTGCTCGCCTCAAGCCAAAAATTATGTATCCTGGAGAGCCGTTTGTCCGGCGCCAGTTCACGCACGGGGGGCATATCCAATATTTTCTCCAGAAGCTCCTCCAGTTCCTGCTGGAGCCGACGCGACAGTAAGAAATCCATAAATGCCCGAAACGATCGCCCCTGATCCGAGTCGGAAATCGCGTCGCGCCTGCCGAGTATCTCGTCCAGAAGCGCGCCCTTGCCCTCGTCCCAAAGGGCTATGCGTTCCCGCACGCTACGGTCAAGTTCCCTGAAATTATACTCGACAACGCGGAAATCGCTCAATAATTCCATTGCTGTCGTTGAGAACTGATAAAATCGATCCTTAACGGACGCCGAATCCATCAAAGACAATTCGCCGCGCTCGATTTTCCTTATCTCGGAATCAATAGCGTCACGCCTTTTTTTTAGCTCCATGATACGCAGATTTTCGTCGGCCTCCGTTCCCTCCGCCATCTGCCGCAGAAGGTCGAAAACCGTCTTGAGGCGCGACTCTGTTCCTATGAAAGAAACATTTTCCAGCGAACTGACCCACGAAACGGCTTTTTCCGCCGCCGGTGTGATGTCGTAGTGCGGCTCGTCGGAATTACTGGGGTAGAAACGGCGGAGCCATCCTTTGTCCGGCTCTGCCCACTCCTTCAGATAATATGCCGAGCGCTTTGGAAAAGAATCCTCTCCATAAATCTCGCGCAGGGAAAATAACTTATCCTCCAGGCGCTCGGACAGAGCAGACTCCGGGAGCATCCTGCGATTGGGCAGTATGAACGCCTCGTTCAGGAAACTGATTATCAGCGGGGCGTTTTCCGCCGTCATCAGCTTCCACGACGCATTCTTCCGCCTCATCTCCTTCAATGAATCGAAATCAATCGAATTTGCCAATGCCATGGTTCTTGTCGGATGTTTTGAATACGCTTATCATGACGTTATTATACCCTCGAGCTAACGTGCAAAAAAGACCAGGGACTTCTTAAAAGCATTGGATCGGCATATTACTTAATATTGAAAGTTAGGGTTGAACGAAACCGCTGCTGTTATAATAACATCAGTGGCGGTGAACATACAGATCGGATTCTATAGAGAGAGGTGTCTTTCGTGCTGGGAGCGATCATAGGCGATATCGTCGGCTCGCGTTTCGAGTGGAACAATATCAAAACTAAAGAATTTGAATTCTTTACATATCAATGCGAAGTCACCGACGACAGCATCATGTCGCTGGCCGTGGCACAGGCGTTACTGAACTGCAAAGGAGATTACGGCAACCTTGGCGAGGCCGCCGTCAATGCTATGCGAGAGATTGGTCGCCCGTACCCTGACTGCGGATACGGCGGCATGTTCCGGCAATGGATGTATTCGGACGATCCGCAGCCTTACAACAGCTTCGGCAACGGCGCTGCCATGCGGGTATCGGCCTGCGGTATCGCGGCGAAAACACTGGACGAGGCAAAACTGCTGTCTCGAAAAGTCACCGAAGTGACCCACAACCACCCCGAAGGCATAAAAGGCGCCGAGGCTGCCGCCATCTGTATCTATCTCGCCCGTGAAGGCAAAAATATCCTCGAAATTCGCGACTGCGTGAACGAACAGTATTACCCGATGAACTTCACTCTTGACGGTATCCGCGACAGCTACCGATTCAACGAAACCTGTCAGGATACCGTGCCGCAAGCGATCATGGCTTTTCTCGAATCGACCGGCTTTGAGGACGCAATCCGAAACGCAATATCCATCGGCGGCGACAGCGACACGCTCGCCGCCATCACGGGAGGCATAGCGGAAGCCTACTACGGCATACCCGCCGACATCAGAAAACACGCGCTCACTTTTCTTGACGAACGCCTATTAAAGATACTGAACGACTTCGAAAGCGTCTATCCGGATCAATGGGCGGAAAAAATGGATACTAAATCATAGTTTCAACTCACGCGCCCGCGTGGGGCGCGACTTGACGCGCTGTTTGGACGCGTCACGGATGCGGTTTCAACTCACGCGCCCGCGTGGGGCGCGACTCAGGGCGAGACAGCGCAACCGCAGCAAGAGGGGTTTCAACTCACGCGCCCCAGACTGTCCGAAAATCAGGGAAAAAACAAGAGGTGGCGCTGACTTTGAGTGCAGTATTTTGGGGGTATAGGGTTTCAACTCACGCGCCCGCGTGGGGCGCGACAGGGCTGCCGCAGAGCTGGTCGCCGCCGACTTTGTTTCAACTCACGCGCCCGCGTGGGGCGCGACTTTCTCACGCGCATCGGACAGGCTGTCGGCGGCGTTTCAACTCACGCGCCCGCGTGGGGCGCGACATATCGTTTCACCTCTAAGTATTATAACGAGTCGGTTTCAACTCACGCGCCCGCGTGGGGCGCGACATTTTCTTCTTCCCCCTAAAATTTGTAT
>Ga0099364_10002093_pt1 | contig 32173 bp, 33 predicted proteins | sample TergutTh196P3_FD_73070 | JGI IMG/M metagenome (GOLD analysis project Ga0099364, IMG submission 73070) | Microcerotermes parvus P3 segment gut microbial communities from Pointe-Noire, Republic of the Congo - Th196 P3 | ecosystem: Host-associated > Arthropoda: Insects > Digestive system > Gut ... | reverse complement strand
TTGATGTGAGCGACCCGTATAGTGCTGAATCAGCTGAAAATATCTACAGATACATCTGCGAAAACATGCTCGAAAAGCTGTGCGTAATCACGATAAAAAAATATGATGCGGACGATGGAAAATCGTATGTTTATCTGGATAAAGTGGAGAATTATGAGGGTAAAGAAAACATCAAAAGTAACCTGAAATATGACACAGAATACAACAGCAACAGCGATGGAGCACCGTTTTAGGGGGTGAGATGAAACTGTATAAAGTTCAATTTACAAAAGATGGAAAACACAAGGAAACACTTGTGATATCAAGGGATAGGCAAGAATTGGATGATTTTATTAACTATCGGCAAAAGATGCTTGGTGAGTTTTTAGATGTCTACAAAAAGATTGAGATGGAGTGTATGTCAGCTTTTGAGCTGTATGATGTGACGGATCTAGAGGAAAAAATCGAAAGGTGTGTAGTATATTTGGGTGAAATACTGAAATCAAATTATGTGAAAATCCGTACACGAGAAGAATATTTAATAAAAGCTAAAGACTTTCTTAGAGAACTTTACAAGGAGCTAACTAATGAAGCTCTGTAAAGATTGCTGGTATTTTGAAGTGGATTGGTGTAGTTTTTATGATTTTCATACGAGAGAAGAAGCTGAGGCTTGTGATGAGCTGGAGTGCGAGGGACAAAATGAGCCAGAATCACACTGTTGAATTTACCGTTCCCACTAGACCCAAACCAAAACAGCGAGCTAAAAAGTTTTTTAATCAAAAGACGAAAACTATGCACGCTTGGACACCGAAAGAGACAGAGGACTACGAGAGTCTCATCAGGTGGCATTATCGAGATAAGTCAAACCATCTGTTTACAGGAGCGATACATCTACACCTTGATTTTCGCTTTGAACCACCGAAATCGATGTCTAAAAAGAAAAGAGAACAGATGATAGATCAGCTAGAATCAATGACAAAAAAACCTGATTTAGACAACCTAGTCAAAGCTATAAAAGACTCTCTCAATGGTGTGGCTTGGACAGATGATTCTTTGATAGTTCATACAAACTCAATAAAATACTATTGGGAAAAAGATGAAGTCTATATCAGGATTAGCAGTCTGGAAGGCAAAGTGCTAAATCGTGAAAGTATGGGGATGTCAGACTTTTAAAAAAAAAGGACAGCAGGCTTTGTGTGCCTACTGTCCCTGTTTTGTTATCTGGTGTCGCTTATTTTTCTATATCATACCACCATTCGTAGAAATCATGTCCACGATTTAAAAGCTCGTCAACGAACTCATCTGGGGTATAATTTACTTTGTTTTGTCTGATTCTTAGTCCAGAAAATGGTGATTGTATAAAAATCGCTAAGACCTCAAACATTTTTTCTACGGGTGTATCTGATTTGAATGTGAATGCAAATCTATCACCCTCTGGTATCTCAACTAAACATTTCTTTTGTCCAGTGATTCTCTGGAAATCTGAAATGTATTCTTTGTAAACGTCCGAAGCGTCATATACCATAAAAATCCTCCGTTTCTTTATCCTGATAATGATTGTCCATAATTATGTAAAGATTCGTGTGGCAGTGTAATTTACTAATCATGGATAAAGAATTTTTTACCCTTTTATCTTTGTATCTTGTTGTTGTGTCAAGGTCAGTGAATTTTCCTCTAAGTTTAATTAAAAGATCAGTAATATCTTGTTTTTCTTTTTCAGTCATGCAGTTCATTTTTTGCCTCCTTTATTTCACAACCCCTAATGAAATCCATTAATGGACAATATATTGAGAGATAACTATTTATTTTTGGAATATTTTCGTTGACAATACCCATAAACTCAGCTGTTCCAACGATGTTACTGATTACTTTGTCCAAATCTGAGCAAGTATCACTTTTAACTAATGCTTTGAATTGAAGTAATGCAGCGTAGATTGCACAATATACATGTTTTGATGTATTATCATCCCAAACTAGCCCTATTATATGTTTACCATCTCTAATGTATGAATTTCTTAATTCATGTATATTTCCTTTACTATCTGTTAAATACATGAGATATTGTTTGGAAACAATTTCTGCATAGTCTTGAAGCTCTTTTTCGGTTAAGTCTTGTCTGTATTTTTTCATTGCTCACTCCTTGTTTCATCTTCTCCAATTATTTCTTCCCACGCTTCACATCCTATAAGAAATTCTTCTACTATGTATTTTATAGTAGTATTTGATATATTATTTTTCATAAAAGATGATAATGTGATTTTGAATATCTCAAATTTTTCTTCTCTGGTCATCCTACACTTACCTTACTTTCTTCAAATATCCTCTTATCCGCTGATGTCTTGCCTATATTCGTTTGTAAAACATAAGCAAAATTCTGATAAAAGGTTTTATATTTACTACCAAGTTCCTGTAGTTCTTTCTTATATATTTCTACATCAGACTTGAACATCTCAGGGATTTCTAAACTGACAATGTCTTTCGACAAGATATCTAAACTACGAGCTAGTTCTCGCATTATCTCTATGGAATAATTTGCTCTGCAATGAGCATTTGTTAAATGAAATAAGTCGTTGTTTAATTCATTTTGCCTTACTTTATAGGCTATTAATTCGTGTTGCACTGCGACCATTTAATTCTCCTTATTTCTGATTTGTTTAAACTTTCTTTGTAATACGCCCAGCCGCATGTTTCAGCGACTGAGCATACTGGGGTTACCAATCCATTTTTATGTTTTAAGAGCTTGCAACCTGTGTATCTCATGCAATCTCCGTATTCACATATAACATGGAGCTTTTCAATTACTGGCTCATATCCACATTTAGGACATTTGCCGTCTTTTAGTTCAACTATTGATTTATATCGCCCATTAGATACACAATCTGGGTTTGAACATTTGAAATTATTGTGCTTTAGTAACATCATGACCTCGCAAGTTTTAATACTTCATTAACAAATTCTTGTATTAGCTCATCTTTTCTATGAGCAATATCGTCAAATTTGTATGTATTTCTAAGTTCAATTGCCTTATTCTCATACTTCTCGATAAGTCCGTAATCTGGTCTTATTACTTTCATGTTATATCTGTAACCTGATAGAATACAGACTCCATATCGAACATTATATACATCTGCATTCCAGCCATAAACTCTTGATGTATATCCACTTTTTTCCAAGTGGCCTAGTAAACAATGAAGATTATCTGCCCCTACAAAAATCACCTTGTCAAAACACTCTCTTATCTGTTTCTCTGTTATCCTTACATTCCACATGCTAAACCTCTCATTTTACCTTTCCAAATTTGCCTGCTTTGTAATCTGTGTGCAATTCTCGGCGTAATTCTACTGGCAAATATAATAGTTCTAAGGTTATTGATAAACTGGTCTTCGTCATCTGATCTTGATTGAAACGAATTGACTCCATCAATCTCTCTTTTTTCAATGTGCCTACTTCTTTTAGTAGAGCTTTTTCTGCCTTGTCTCGATGACTCATGTAAACATGATATTTCTTTATCAATGTTTTTACTAGGTATAAGTTCATTGAATACATCGTTTTTACCTCCTATTTCTATGTTTATGTGGAATTTTATCATATCCCTTTCTTTACGCCAGTGTTGACCAGCTTTGATATTATCCCTCGCTTTTGGATAATTGCTACTAAATACTGCACCATCTGGATGTGTATATGTGTAATTCAAACCAAACTCCCTCATTTTACAGAGGGAGTTATACTGCATTTCTTTCACATAATACTTGTAAAGGTCTTCATCATACACATTATTATTCAACTTATACTTCTCTCGTAATTCATCCGAAAAATCCTTCTTAAACACTTCCTCACCTGTTTCTTCTATATAGCCAATGTGTTCTATTTTGGACTTTCTACCAGACTCAATCACGACATTATACATCTCAATCGCTTTCTCTATACTGTCTGCTGTGCTCTCATACTTATAATGATTGCCATCTGTTTCATCTCGATAATAGCACAATATAGCATAGTATTCTATATGAGACTTGTTTTTTTGTCTAAACATATTTAACTCCTAAAATGGACAGTCGAAGTTCTCTGCTGTAGGTTCATTTACTATATAGTTGGAAACTTCACTTGATGAACCATATATTTTGAAAGTACAATTACAGGTTATGGGTTCATTTTTACCAGAATATGCCTCCACATTATACATTTCAAGGACAAATTTATTTTGCTTCTTGAAATATTCGCTTTGACGCAAGTGGATGATGCAATGCTGACCGATAAAATATTCCTTAAAGAAACACAAAATATACTCTGTATCATTCGTATAGATGCTTTCCCAAGAAAACGTGTTATGAACATCTTTAGGTAGTAGCTGATACATAAAATGGTTAAGTCTATAATGGCTTTCAGGATACAGGTATATATAATGATCAAAATAACAACCTTCTGCCGTAGTAAACCTTAACTTTAATACCTGATTTAAACCCGTTGTTTTACTCTTGTCGATAATACAATCTGTTATCTTTGCATAATAAGGACCTGTCGTCTCTATCGGTGATCCATACAGAGAACGTTTAAACTCATCATAACTCATATGATTACTCATATTCCACCTCGGCTTCTTTCTTTTTACATTTAAGGTTAGCAAACTGATATTCAAACATCTCGAGTAAAAATTTAAGAGTGAGGAAATTGTCGTTATTCTCATACAATATATCCCATGTTTCATACAGAATTTTCATTTGTTTTGGTAATGCTCTTATGTGTTCTGTAGGAATACGCTTTTGATCATAGATATATTCAAAGAAGTCTATGAAATATTTAAATTCATACCAGTTTTTCATTCTGTCTCCATTATCAATTACTGCTGAGTTTTGAATGTCGTCAGCATAGACATTTTGTGATAGTGCTCTCATTTAGCACCTCCTTTGTGGTTTTTAATTTGCTTATTACTATACATGCCCGATTGTACCCTATTATCGCTATCATTATACTGGTGGTTTATTGGGTGTGTTTTAGAAGTTAGAGAAAGTGTATCACAATAAATCTCTAACATCGTTGAGTATTATATAGTTTCATGAATTGAGAGTAGATTAAGTTTTGTGTAAGTGTCGATAATTTGTGTCAAACAGTTATAACAAAACAACAATAACAATCAAGTTCACAAAAAAGGTTCTTGAGCGTAGCAAAGGTGCTGGTTTGTTGGTGTAATTAGGTTATCATTACAGTCGGCACAAAGGAGTCGACCCCCCCCGACCCCTTTTCTGTTTTAGTTAGAACAATATAATTAGTGTGTCCGTATTTTCTGAAAAAATTTTGAAAAAGGTATTTCTCATAAAAGGTTTTATTTTAAAATATAAATAAAAACCTATATATATAAATATATATATAGTCTTTTATATATTTTATAAATAAAACTAATAGTGTAAATTGTATTTTTTTTTATTTTTTTTTGCACTAAATATCATTGTGTGTTCTAGATATTCAATGTAATGAGAATAAAAAAAAACAAAAAACATGTTGACAAAAAAATACACTTTATTATTTTTTGTTTTTATAGAGTGAATTTTGTATTTTTTAGCTGCTTTATATAACAAATGAGAAGGAATCCATTTGCAAAGTAGCGAGGTTTATAGATAGATAAAATTTGATTGCAGAATAAGGAACAAGGCAGTCATATAAGCATATTGTTATCGTTGTGTTTATATGTCTGCCTTTTTTTTTATTAGTTTTGCATGGAGGTAATAATGTCAGATAAAGAAACATTAGTAATTGATGAAGAAGTTTTAAAGGCTTTTGGAGTTGAAAGCCGTGAGGCATTTGAGGATATGACAACATTGTATCCTGATCAGATAATACAAAAGCATAAGGAGTATGTGGCATCAATTCGCAGTGAGCTTGAGGCTAAATATGGAAAAAATGAAAATGTAGCTGAAGCGGAAGTGAAAGTGAAAGCTGAAAGTGAAACGAATTATGAAAATCGTATACGTAGTTTGGAATCAGAACTCCGTGCATTAAAGCGCCAAACGAAGCTGGACAGCATCACATCAAAGGTTCAATCTGAAGATGTAGGTGCTGGAGCAGTTGAGAGTGGTGTTCGTGCTGATGCTGTATCTATTAAATCAGAGGGTTTTATAGATAAGCTGAAGCGATTGGGTAAGGGGTGAAATAGTAGATGTATCTGGCGTGTGTGTACAGCACAAGTGGTCTGTGTACTATGTTTAAAAAAAAAGATTTTGTATGAGGAGGAATTATATGAGCGATCATAGAAGTGACACATCTAAGAGTGAAATAATTCAAAGTTGGGCATGGCGTAATCCTAATGCTGAATATGAGCCAGAGGATATGACGAGCGTGATTCATACTTTGAAACGAGATGAGACGAAGTTTTTGTTTCTGAGTATGGAAGGCAAGTCAATGCCAACTCATAATCCAGAATTTGAGTGGATGATTTACAAACGTTGTGTTCCAATAGTAGATATGACTGGAGCGACTTTTAGTGGTACAGGAGCGAATCGGGTATTGCGTTTGCCTCGTAGTCGCGAGCTAAAAGGTTGGGTAAAGAATTTGGTATGTATGGTTCGAGATGTTAATGGAGTAACAGGAGCTGAGACCTTTAGTGAGTTTCGAACATTTTCCAATCCAGTAGAGAATGGTGAATTTTGGGAAATATCATTGCGTAAGCGCACCAAGAGTGCAGATGGTCGAGATGTAGAGATCCCTCTTGTAGCCTCTGATGATGCTCTGATAATAGGTAAACAGATGCATTTGATGCACACGAGCGTTCCAGAGGGAACAGATGAGATGAATCCAATAACTCGTACGATTGAGTCAATGCGTAATACAGTAACGACCTTTGATGAACATACGATGATAACGTTGCATAAGGCAGCGACGTTGTGGGAGCCAGACATCACCTATCGTGAGTTTCAGCTTCGAGAATTGTTATTGGAGTTTAAGCGTCGTTCAGAACGTAGCTTGATGTTTGGTAAACATTTTAAAGGTATTGACACAGCGAGTGAGTTTGGTGGTCGTGGTTTATATAGTGGTAAGGGATTGGTTGATTTTATACCTTCTGAGAACAAACGATTGATTCGTCAGGATTCTGCCAAGTTTATGGACTTTATCGAATATGCAGAGGACATCGTAGCCCCGAACAATGTAGGTAAAGAGGCAATGGACACTTGGATAAATAGTTCTATGCTCAGCTATTTGGTATCTATGCTAAATCAAGAAGACAAAACTCTGTATCATTGGGACCCTCATGCGACTCATGATGTTTGGGGCTTCAGGATTCGTAAACTTGTGACGCCGCATATGGACTTTAATCTGCGTGTGAATGAAGCAATGAATGAGATGTATGGTAAAGAACCCGTGATGATTTGTACAGACATGGAAGGAATCAAGACTCGTTATATGTCAGCGAATGGAGTGAATTTGGGAACGATGGTATTGCGTGATGTTCAGAACAAGAATGCAAAATACATATCAGACAATGTTTATGGAACGATAGGCTTGCAGGTTGATTTGGTTGATAGCCAGAGTATGTTGCGTTTTTATAAAGTGAGCTAATGTAGTTGATGTTGCGGATTTATCGAATTGTGCGTGTAATGGAGGTTTAGATGAAGAATATAGTTTTATCAATATTAAAGATAGCCAAGACAAAGACAATAATCGATTTGATAATGAACGTTTTGGTGTCATTGAGTCGTAGAACGTCAAATGAGATAGACGACAAGGTTGTTGAAATCGTTGGGGCAATACTTTATCGTTGCGTAGGTTGTAATTGTGTAGCAGAGATTGAGGAGATAAAAGAGGTAGTGGAAGCTGATTTGTGTGAATCTGGAGAGTCAAGAGTGTTCTCTACGGAAGTAGTTAGTGACTGGAGTGCCTATAAATATTTCAAGTCTAGTGAGTTTTTGTGCCGTTGCGGTACTTGTGATCAAGTGTATGTGAGCCGTGAACTTGTAGATAAACTTGAGCTAGCTCGTGAAGTAGCAGGTATTCCGTTTAAAATAAGTTCAGGATGTCGCTGTGCATCTCACAATGCATCAGAAGGAGGGAGTTCGAATAGTGATCATTTGGTGAATTATGATAACCTTGTGTGTGTGGGAGTAGATATCGCTATCTCCTCCCCAAGAGATATGACGCGTTATAAGATAGTGAGAGCATTGCAGTATGCTGGTTTTACGAGGTTTAAGCTTAGCCGTCCTTCGATAGTTCATGTAGGTCTTGGTTATCGTAATGGTAAAGAGATGATAGTCCAATAGGAGAAGTTTATGATAATCTCTAGTGTAATTCGAGATAGTTTGGTTGTTTTCGGAATGGGAATAATCGGTTGGCTTTTTCGTGTAGTGTGGAGCAAGATTCATCGTCTTGAGGAAGTTTGTAATAAAATACCTGATTGTATGAACTGTAAAAATATATTTGCGAACAAGCATGAGATAGCGACGAAACAAGATATATCAGATATCCTTGATGCGAAATTCATGAAGTTTGAACTTCATTTGATAAATGAGGGTCGTTTGCTTCCTCGTGATGAAGGCAAAGTAGTTCGAGGTAAAAAGACAGTTGGCATTTGATAGTTGGCTTACAGATGAAACGAGAAGTAATATTATCAGATAGCAAATTGCCATTGCAGGCAGTAGAGCCTAAGATGCGTGTTATCGGAGAAGAAAGTCGAGAACATTATATAGACTATGTTAATGAGTGTGTCTCAGGAGTGAGTGTCCCCTACCTATTTGAGGAGAGTTCCCCTGATTATAGAGTAGAAGAAAAAGGTAAATATCTCAAGGTAAAGATTTGTTATTCATTAATGACTAATTTTATGGTAGCGAATGATTTACGTTTTGAATTTGGTATTCGTAGTGAGAGTAATCCACTGTGGAAATTTAAACGAATAAAAAGTATAAAAAGCGGTAATTTATTTAGCTCAACTCATAGTGTTAAACGTCCTGTGAATGAGGAGTATGAAATATGCTGTGGTGTAATAGATAAAAAGGAGAATAGAAGTATGTATAGAATAATGAAATTTTCAAGGGTTCAGTCGATGCCCTTTTTGCCTAAGTCATATGTAGCGAGTGCAGTAACGAAAGATCACTTGATATTAAGAAATCAAGAAGGTCCTCCTTCTGAAGCTGATCGAGATCGATATAAAACGGGAGATTATTGTGTTGCTTATTATGTAAAAAGCGAGAACAATAATAAGCTCCAGTACGCGACTAAAGGGATGTATGGATTGTTGACGTACGATGAGCTTAAATTGATTCCTGGTTTTGAAAGTATAAGTTTTGAGGAATACGAGACGGATGTAGAAAAATTTAATGTATGGCTGAGCCAAAACCCAGTGAGTGCAGATACGATATTGTCTAATATCATTGAAGCTGGTCATGTTCGGACTTTTTTAAGTCAGTCTAATTTGATGAGCTACGGAGAGTTTGAATTAATGTTTGATGACATTAATTTACCATCAAGTCTCTCAGGAGTATCGAAGTCAGACATGATGGTATCTCTGATGAGTTTGGAATCATTCTGTCCCCCAGACTACGAACAATATATAACGTTTGCGTGGGTTCGTGAGAATTGGTATTCGATAGATGAAATGACCTCACATGGAGGCTAAAAGATGAGTAGAATCCTTAGTTTACAGCGAACGGTTCCTACAGGAACAATAGGTGGTACGTCAGGCGTGACATTTGCGACTAGTTTATCTGCATCAAATGGAGGCACAGTAAGTGGTACAGAACTACGTGTTCCAGCACATGTTGGAACAATCACTGTGACAGCGACCTTTACAGGTCTGACAAGTGGAACTGCCTATTTGGCAATCAAGGCAGGAGTTGCAGGTAGCTCTACCGCCCCCTCTGATATAGAAGGCTGGCGAATTATCGGTAGTGGTTCAGTTATCGGCTCTAATAATCAGGCGAGTTTTAATGGAGTTTCAATAGGAGAAATGTCAAGCGGTATCGGTTTTTGTTCATTTGTTCGTAGTGGATCATCAGTAGTGACGGATGGAAGTGGAGCGATAGCCCTCGGGTGATCCCGTTTGAGTGAGTGATGAATGCTCTTTGTACAGGCATCCCCCCGTCTTCTACGCATCCCCCCCTGTCGATTAGAGTAATGAATTATAAGGAGGACATCGAGATGTTCAAAATCAGATATTATGAATCCAATGGACTTGTAAACTTGATAGGTGATGCAGTTCCAGCGGAAGGTCATGTGATAGTCGAAGTTGAAAGTATTCCACATTATGGAAACAATCAGCATCTTTATTACATCGATGGAGAATTTTCAGTTGTTACAGTTGATAGTTGATTGATTGTGTGGATTTAGGGAATTGGTGTGTGTGCTGCTTTGTGGTAGCTCACCACCCGTTCTTCTTCGGATCCCCCCTTGTCGAGTAGTGTAATTGTGGTGTACATATGGAGGCGTTTAAGAGAAGATGAGTATATATAATTTAGTTCGTATAATCCCTGAGGTTTCAGTGAGTCAAATAGTGCATCAACCTCTTTCTTTAACAATAGAAGGAGATAGTGTTCGAGCGTTGTATCCTTCAAATCTTTTAAATAAAAAGTCATTATTTTTCATAAATACAGATATAGGTGATATAGGCTCTCTGCCCAATATGGGAAGTAATATGATCATTGAAACGAATTGGGTAATGCTAGGTAGTGCAATGATAACATTAACCCCATATGGAGAACCCGTAGCATTGTTTAATAAACCTCGAGAAGTGAGTATCTATGCAATAGGTAGCTGTTGCATAGAGACGATTTATACAGAGGTAACAGATGTCGAAGGCTGAGAGTGAGCTATGTCAAATATAATCAAAATAGAGGATATCTCAGGTCTTAAGCTATTTGTGATCAAAGTAATAGATTGTTTTAGTGAGATAGCTGGGTTGCCGAATAGAAGATATAATAACTCCCAACTTGTAGGTACAAATTTATACCTTATGTCAGACAACACAGCCACGTCAATCGTCTTAATCAACACCACGAACAACACTGCCTCGCAGGTTACAGGTTTGCCGAGTAGATCGTATCGATACTTCCAACTTGTTGGCACAAAATTATACATTGGGGCACAAGGCTCTCAAACGTCAATCGTAGTGATCGACACCACGAATAACACGTTCTCGCAGGTTACAGGTTTGCCGAGTAAGCAACATCAATACTTCAGCCAGCCAGTAGGCACACGATTATACGTTTCGTCAGTAGTAGAACCAGAAACGTCAATCGTAGTGATCGACACCACGAATAACACGTTCTCGCAGGTTACAGGTTTGCCGAGTAGATCGTATTTCAGCTTCCAACTTGTTGGTACGCAATTGTACCTTGGGGCAGCCACAGCAGCCACGACAATGGTAGTGATCAACACCACAAATAACACGTTCACGCAGGTTAGAAATTTGCCGAGTAGGACGCATGCTTACTTCCAGTTAGTAGGCACGAGGTTATACGTTGGTTCATCCCAAGACATGTCTATGCCTCCGATCTGGTACTCAGCTACCTCAATCGTAATGATCGACACCACGAATAACACTGCCTCGCAGGTTACAGGGTTGCCGAATAGGATCTATCGATCCTTCCAACTTGTTGGTACGCAATTGTACCTTGGGGTAGGTACATTAGCCACGACAATGGTAGTGATCGACACCACGAATAATACTTTTACCGAGATTACAGGTTTGCCGAGTAGTGGGCATGGATTATTCCAGCTCGTAGACACGCAATTATACGTTGGGTCAAATACAGTAGCCACGTCAATCGTAGTGATCGATACCACGAACAACACTGCCTCGCGGGTTACAGGTTTGCCGAGTAGATCGTATCAATCCTTCCAACTTGCAGGCACGAAATTATACATTGGGCCATTATCCACGTCAACATCAGTCACGTCAATCGTCTTGATCGACACCACGAATAATACTGCCTCGCAGGTTACAGGTTTGCCGAGTAGATCGTATCAATCCTTCCAACTTGCAGGCACGAAATTATACATTGGGGCAAATACAGCAGCCACGTCAATCGTCTTGATCGATACTACGTTAGTTGATAGTTTGTAGATGATATAGAGGAATTAAGTAATGCATTTGAATGATTTGATATTGGATGTACGTGCAGAGCTAGATGATGTACGTAGCGTAGATATATTGGTATCTTTGAATAGATTTATTCGTGCTCATAGGGTATTGAAAGAGATATTATTTAAGCTGATAAAAGCTCCTGACTCAGAGGAATCATTTGAGAGTAATGAGAGTGTCGGCGCTGTAGAAGGATTACTCCTGGTAACTCCTGCGATAGATGAAGATCATCTAGTAGTAACCCGATATGACCATGAGAGTGGTGTAGTCAGCTATAGATGTGAATTGCATAAGAAATCAGATAAAAGAGGATTTTATTTTACTCTCCCTAGTGGAGTAGTGATGTTGTTGCATCTGAGTCATCAAGGCTATCCTCTTTTCTTAGGCAAAGATTATAATATACGTGGTAGTCGAGTAGTAGAGTTGTATATAGAATTAGATTTTTCTGCAGATATTGAACTTTCAAGTCGAGGCTGGATAGTTTATCCAGCTCTCTCCTTGGATAGTATGGAGACACTGGATCTACCCTTTCCTGACCATTATTATGGTAGTATCAGGTCTTATGTGATGTGGCAGTTGTATAAGAATAAGCGGTATAGGGATTTGGAATTGGCATTATATTATATGCGTGATTATAATGCTGAGCGTGTGAAACATCGGAATCCATCTGGGGTATGGAGGCCTGATATAGTGAGGTTATAGTGTTTGAGGTGATACATAATAAAGAGAAAAGCAGATTTAAGATAGAAGATTGGCTTCATAATTATCGTTTATCGCAAGAGCATCGAGGGTCTTGGGAATCTCAGGCGCGACAATGTCTTCGTGTACGAGAAAATGATATACCAGAAGGTCAGGGTTTGCCGAATTTTAAAAATTATCGTGGTCGATATTATAAAGACAACATGATATTTAAACATATCAAATGGCTTGAAGCGAAGCATGCTTGTAGTATGATAGGGTATGATGTAGATAGTATGACAACCTATCGAGATGAAAATACGGAGCTACTTGAAATGGAATTGAATATGCTATCTAGCCAGCTGGAAATAGCGAAATATACATCTTCAGCAGTCTCAGATATGCTTTATACAGGAATGGGTTATGTTCGTCTTTGGTGGGATAAAAAGCGTGTGAGCGTAGCGAATAAAACAGGATCCCCAGTGATCGAGCATGTTTCGTGTATGAAAATGTATTTGGATGCGAATACTCATCACCCGGACAAATCAGACATGGATCATATCTTTCATGTAGAAAAATATCACTGGCAAAATTTGTCTATCGAATATCCAGAAATGAAAGGCGAATTTAAAAAGCGAGCCGATAGGAATGGTCTTGTTGAAGTAGTGCTAGTGCAGTATAAAACAGAACATGATATCGAATGCGTTTTGATGACAGATAGAGGTCAACATCCTGAAAAGGAATGGATAGTTCCTATTGAAGAAATGGAAAATGGAAAAAGTGTAATTGAAAATGACAGTGTGACAGTATCCTTTCCTTTTGAGGTACGTAAGACCTTTTGGTATGAGGCGAAGTTTTTCCCTGATTTAAAGCGTTTGATCCAGCTTCCTACTTTTGTGGGCGAATTTTGTTCATATCATGTAATTCATTATCAACATCAATTAAATAGTGCTTATAGTTTGGGTTTGTGCTATTATATGTATAACCTTTTAGAAATCAATATAGCCTTGATGACCTCTCTGATGGTTCAAGCATTTCAATACCAAAAGGCAGATAGGTTGATAGTCTCAGGCGCATTATTAAACGAGGAACAATACATAGTAGAAGGTCGTAAATACGATATTCCCGCCTTGATAAGTCCCGAATACAATGAGACCCATCCTGGTGAAGATCCAGTTCGTTATCTGAAAATGCCGGATTTTCCACAGGCTTTTATTCTTTTGAATAGTATGCTGAAAGAAAGTATGATGGATATATCAGGTGTGACAAAGGCTTTGCAAGGCGAAAGTGAATTTGCAAACGAATCAGGCGTTCAGCTTTCACTGAAACAAAATGCAGGTCAGACCTATCACAAATTTGAGCAGCTGCGCTATCAACATTTACTTTTGGATATAGGTAAATCTTTGCTGTGGATGATATCCCAGTTTAGAATGCACCCTCATCCTGTTTCATTTTTGAATGAGGAGAATCAAGAGGAAATGGTGATGGTAAATGACCCGGAAGTGAATCCATTTACCTTTGAGCCTGATAGGGTAACCATCTCTTGCATAATGGAAGAAGATGTGGCTATGATGAAACAGCTTCAATATGAAAAACATCTTGGTCTTTTTGATAGAGGTGTGATGTCAGGTCGTAAGCTATTGGATAGTGCAGATGTCCCACATGCTCAGATGGTTTATGATGAGGCAATGCACGAAAAAGGAATATTTGAGATAATGGAGTTTATCAAGGAAAATCCAGATGCTATGGATCAGGTTAAACAATTGATGGGTCAGGGATAAATGAGTGCAGTAGATAGTTTTAATAATCATTTAAAGCGTTTGAAATCGAAGCGTGGTGAAAATATTCATTACCAGCGTACAGCGCAGAATATAGGTCGCTTTACGCATCCATTTAACTATATGAGCAATCAGATGGCTCAGAGTATGGTAAATCAAGAGGCGCCGATGTCGGCTAGGCTTCAGCTGAATCGAGATAGAGCAGGTGACTATAACCAGTTTACACATAATATATTTAGCGATGCAAGTGTGCGTGATTTGGAACGTAAAGATGCACTTGATATGCAAATAACGGATGTAGAATTTCAGCGAGATGAAACTCGTAGGATGGAAAAAGAGCAGGAAAAATATCAAAAACGTGCTATGTGGCAGGCCGGTCTGACAGCAGTAGGTCAGATAGGTGGTAATATCATAGCACCTGGCTTTGGTGGCACAATCGGTGGCGGTCTAGGTCAGATGCTGGGTAGTATCTTTAATGCGAGCTACCCACAGGACTGGGGTAGTATGCTGAGCGGAGCATCCTCAATAGTTGGTGGAATATCACAAGGCATCGCGGATAAAAATCAAAGAAATCATTTGAAAGAGATACAACTAATGCTAGATGAAGGTGATGACATAGAAAAGATTCTTTTGAAATATATAGGCAGAGCGAGTGAGTCAGGTGGCAATCTATTTACACAAATGCAACAAGCTAGAGAGACGAGTAAGGCACTGGAGGCAAGGCGAGGTGAGCTGGAGCAGAATAAACCATCCCGAGTAAATAATGAATCCCAGCTATATTTTAATAAATTGATATCGCCGACATTTGAAGGTAATGTATTGGAAATGATAGACAAAAAAAGGTTAGAGGAGCTGGCTAATAATCCGTCATTGTTTGATGTAAATAGTTTTAGAGATAAACGATTGGGTGAGTATTTAAATAGATTTGGTGGTGGTGATTATGGATTTGGTTTGAGGGAAGTGGAAGGTAGAAGAGGGCTGGCTACGGAAGCGGAAGTGGAAGGTAGAAGAGGGTTCGCTACGGCAGAAGAAATAGAAATATTTAAGAAGATATTTGGAAAGATGTTAGGGATAAATATATGAAAACCCGCTGCAAACTATGCAATCACCCAGACAAGTCAATGTATGAATCGATGTATGCATCTGGTGAGATAAAACAAAAAGCCATCGGTCAAAAGATAGGAGCTAGCGAGGTTTCAGTTTATCGTCACTTTACAAATCATTTGATGCGAAGTAAGCTTGAGCGAGAGGAGAAGGCGTTATTTGAGCTGACGGAGACACATAAGGCGATCATTTCAGGTGGAGGTAGTATAGTTCCTGAAGCGGAAGTGGAAGGGAGAAGAGGGCTGGCTCCTAGTGAGTTAGATGCGAAGTCAAAGCTGCTGACCCGGTTAACCGAGATAGACTGGCTGATAGGTCTGATCTTAGCAGATAAAGACATCAGGATAGAAAAGAAAGTTCAATTGATACTTTCGGCATATACAGAGTCGAGAAAGACTTATGAGACAATGGGTAAATTTTTTGAGATGCAGCTAGAAACAGAAAAGGTTCCAAGTTCGATAGGTAAGCTTGTGATAGAAGTGGTGAGTGCTTCTGAGATGCGATCTGAGCGAAAGGAAAAGAAAGAGTTTTCTGATGCGTCAATCGTGTCTAGCTGGAGCGAATATGAAGCTGAGGCTGACGCCTAAACAGCAAGAGGCGTTTAATATCCTTTTGGATAAAAAGACGAGAGTATTGGTATTTGGAGGCGGAGCAGGCGGAGGTAAATCCTGGCTTGGCTGCGCTTGGCTGATCGTGATGTGTATCACTTATCCTAATACAAACTGGTTTATAGCTCGTGAGGAGCTGAAAAGGCTTCGAGAATCTACCTATAAGACCTTTCTGAAAGTAGCTGTCGAGCTTTGTGTCACAGAATATTTCACATTCAATTCGCAATACAATTTTATCAAATTTTCAAACGGTAGTATGATATATCTACTCGAATGTAAAGGTAAACCTGGTGACCCTATGTTTGAGCGTTTTGGATCTACTGAATATACAGGAGGCTTTCTGGAAGAAGGATCAGAGGTGATGTATGACGCAATGGAAGCCCTTCTGGATAGGATAGGCCGGCAATATAATGATAAATACGATATATTTGCTAAAATACTGGTGACCTGTAATCCAAAGAAAAATTGGATATATCATATGTTTTATAAACCTTCATTGGATGGTAGCTTGCCTGTGCATTATTCATTTATTCAGTCTTTGGTAGATGACAATTATCTGATAGAAAGTCAATATAAAGAGATATTGGAAAATAAACAGGATGGAGTTCAAAAAGAAAGGCTTCTCTACGGAAACTGGAATTATGAAGATGAACCCGACCAGCTGATCGAATTTGAATGGCTGGAAAAATGTTTTTATTCATCCTCAAGGCAGCCCTCAGAACAGATAGACCCAAATCAAAAATATTATGGTGTAGATGTAGCTCATATGGGTAGAGATAAATCTGCGATAGCGAAAATATTTGGAGCTAGCCTGGTTTCAGCTAAAGAATACAAAATGGACACTTTGAGCTTTGGTGATGTTGTCTACCAAGAAGCCTGTCTGGATTATGTAAATCCTATCAATATCGGAGTAGATAAGATCGGTGTGGGAGCTGGCACTTATGACAAGCTTGTCAGAGATTATAAATTTTCAGTTCATAAAATAGAGTCCTCAGGCTCACCAGTATACACACTTTCTACGAGGTCGTTTAAATTTAATAATATTCGCTCTCAGATGTGGTGGGTTCTGCGAGAAGATATAAAAAATGAAAATCTGTTTATTGATATTCCTATCGATAGTAAACTATCAGAGCAGATAATCTCTGAGCTGACCTGTATCCGATATGAAATCAAAAGAGATAAAGAAATCAAAGTTGAAAGTAAAACTGATGTAAAAAATAGACTCGGAGCAAATAAAAGCCCGGACATAGGTGACGCAATAGTTTATGCAAACTGGATGAGACACCTGCGTAAGAAACGAAACCCAGTTAGTATAAATTATTGTAATTTTGGTGATAGTTTTGCGGATCAGTTGTACGGTTGATGTGTAGATGATATTTGATAGTAGAGGTGAAAAATGACAATAGAAGAAATAAGTATAGAAATCGTGAAGCGTGCAAACAAAGACTTTACGGACAGATATTTATTAGAGCGAGCTGAGTCTTATTTTAGGAGTGCGTGTTTTTCCTTGCTTGGCGGGAGTCATAGTGAGATAGATGAACATGATTATCAGTGCTTTGTAGAAAGTATGAGATTGGAACTGGGAGTGAATTGTTTTTTGCCAGATGATTTTGGCAATGAGAAAAATGATATATTGCGACTTGTGGATGCTTTATATACTGAGCATGAAAATAATAGGTATGCTGGAGCAAAGGTTGTAAGAAATCCCTCAGAATTTGGAAATATAATAAATAATCCCTTGACAAAATATAGTGATATATCTTATGTTTGCCTGAAGGCAGGCGTGATATATGTTTATCCTTTTATCGATTGTTGTGAAGTGCTTTATGTCCGAAAGCCTGAAGGTGATGATATGGTGTTTCGTGGTGATGTGGAAAAGAATGGAGTGAGTCTGAGGTTTATTTATTGTGCGATCGATATGGCATCGGAACAAGTTAAGAGTTAAGAGGTTAAGAGATGACAATAGATGAGATAGCGGTAGAGATAGTAAAAAGAGCGGATGAAGATTTTTCTTCGAATGAGTATTATCTTTCGAGAGCGAGGTCTCATTTTGTGAGTGCGGTAGCATATACGCTGTTAAATTCTGAGACAAATTTTAGTGAGCAGGAATATCATAGTGTGATCAATGTGATAAAATTGGAACTTGGAGTGAATTGCGTATTGGCAAGTGAGGTATTAGGAGCGGTTCGTGACGGACAAGTGCGTCCCCTACGATTGCTTGGAGGCTATAGTCTGAGTGGTGGAAATAAAAAAATGATGATAGCTACTGATGTGAATGCGTTTAATAGTCTGATAAATCATCATCTTTTTCCTTATTCAGATACGAGTTATGTAACTATGATAGGTAGGCAGATAGTGGTTTATCCGTTTCATGAAAATTGCTTTTTGAAATATATCAGATGGATAAAAGATGATGATGTTGTGTTTATAGGTGAACTTTACAATAATTTTTCCTTGCGTTTTATCACGGCTTGTAAAGATATGGCAGTGGTGGGATTTAGTGGTGAAGTGATTGACAATTGACAATTGATAAAGTAACAAGTATAGAAGAAGAAAGGAATTATTGAAAGATGAATAAGGTAGAGCTGATAGATTTTGGCGGTGGTTTTAGTCGTCAGATAAGGGCGGATTTATTGCCTGATAATGTGTGTCAAGAGGTGATAAATTGCGAGGTGAACCAAAGCGGACTACTGGAATGCCGACCTACTTTTGATGTTTTATCAGCGTTGCCAAATTTTGGTCTTGGTATGGAGATTGTGGCTGGGTATCTCTGGAATAGTTTTTATCGCTGGCGTGGGAGTAGTGCTGCGCATATCTTGTTTGTGGTGAGGCGAGATGATGAATATTTTCTTTATTTGTATATGGAAGGTAATGTAGAGCAGATAAAGAAATTTTCATCTAAACCAAAGCTGGCTATCACGGATAAGAAGGTTTATATCACCTCAGATGAATATCTGTATTATTGTGAGATAAACAAAGATGAGCGTCTGGTGCATGGTGTTTATACAGTTCAGCAGCCTGAAAATGCTTTGAGTGTAGTGAGTAAATCAGCACTACAGAGTAGTCGTGGTGCGAATACAGGGCTGCCCTTTGGATCACTTTTGCAATACTGCTATAGCTTTGTGGATGCTGAGGGAAAGGAAAGCAGACCTAGTCCTGTGACGAGCCATTTTTCTGATCAGTTTTTGTATAGCGAGAATCCTGATGTGAGTGAGCGAGATAGGTATCTGCTGAGGAATGTTGATCTTTCTTTCAATACAAATCCTGTACAGAGTATAAAGTATATTAATATTTATCGCAGGCATGCATTGTACAGTGAGAGTTATGAAGGTTTTAGTCCTTTTTATCTGATAGATCGTATAGATGTCCGAGATGAAAATTATTCAGATATGTGTCAGGAAAATGAGATACTTCTCCGTGAGACAGGTTATCTGATAAAAGGTGATGATATAGTTTATCTGGATAATAGTTTGTTTATATCAAGCGGTGAAAAGCCTCTGGAATTTGGTGTATCTGGTGAATTTATCCAAGAAATAAGAATTAATAATAGTAGCGGTAAAGGTTGGGTGAATAAACTATTTAGAATGCGAATAATCCCAACAGAACATAAAGTCATCTATGATGAGCTGGTTCATAATATTAATCAATTGAGATTTATCGACTTTGATATGAATACTACGCTAGAAGTCTATCGTGGAGACTCTTTTAATATTTATCTAAAGATTCCTTATATCTATCCGAACTCGAGTCATAGTATTTTTGTGCTAAAAAATTCACCCAACGATTCATGGAAAAATATAAATGCTCTTGAATACGAGCCGATGGTAAAAAATGCAGATTGTATTATGTGCTTAGGCAGTGAGTCTTTTTCTGATGATTTATATGATAAAATAAATAATGATGCGATTAATATTAAAACAGTAGAAAATAATCTAGTGATCCCATTTCCTGAGCTCGAAAATACAAGCCCCAGATATCCTGGCACATTATTTATGACCACAGCACAAGACTGGCTGAAATGTTCTAAAGCAGGTAATTTTGGATATACTACCTTTCAATCTATATTTGGTATCAATCCTGGTCACAATGATCACGGTGATATAGACCCATTTGAAGTCCGTTTTGATCTGAATTTTGAGAATATAAACTTCATCACCGTTTTTGATGTTCGTATTTATGCAAGTGATTTAAAAGAAGGTCTGGAACTGAGATTATATGGTACAAGAGGAAGTTCACATTGGGATGGAGGCACAAAAATCATCGACATCCCCTTAAACGATTCTTTGATAGGAACTGCCTTTTTAACTACTCTCACTTGGGAAAAAATAGATAGTAAAATAAATATAAAAGTGTATTTTTGGTTAAATAGAGCAAACTATATATTATATCCTTATGTTCTAGAATACACGGTAAACGAAGTTAATTCCGCAGACATTCTCGAAATCAAGTGTCGCTCCTTTGCCTCTTATATAGGCAATCTTTATATATCAATAGATGAATTTATAAAAGATGAAGGTCAAGCTTTTCTCAATCATAATCATTATTTGATTGCAGAAGATAGATATATGATAGGTGGGGTAAATAATAAAAAAATCACCTTTCATGATCCTGAGGTCTGCTATGCACCAGGTCTGGGTATGCTTTATTATAGCGACCACAATATGGGTTTTCCTGCTCTGAATTATATCTCAACGAGGAGCAAGATACTCCGTCTGTGTCAAGCTCCGTTGTTTTTGGAGAGTGGTTATTTTAATAGTTTATTGATATTTTATAAAGATAGGATTGATCGTCTCGTAGTGCAGAAGGATTTTAGCGGAGTATTGCTGGATAAAAATTTGGTAAGTAATACATTTAATACTTATCTTGCTTCTCCTGATATGCTCGAAAATGTAGATGGTAGTGTCTATTTTGTGAGTCCAGAAGGAGTGATGAGGTTTAGTCAAGAGGGTCTGGAAAATCTGAGTAGAGAGGTGGTTTCTTTTAACACAGAAGTGGAACGGATCAAAGGGTTCGCTACGTATGCGGACACAGATGTGAGACCCGATAGCTTTATCCAGTATCTCCCTGACAAAAAGCAGATATGGTTTTATTTTCATATGGGATTTTGTTTGGTTTATGATTTGTATCGAGGGATATTTTATGAATTTCATTTTAATCTCGATATGAAAAAAGGGTTCTGGATGGATAAAAATGTATTATTTACTGAAAATAGTATGTTTGAATATGATCCTGATAGAGAGTTACTTTCTATCGGAGGCACGGTTAAATCAAAAAAATTTCTAAACAAAGCTAAACTAAAAAAAATAAAGACAAAAAGTGTGTTTCATACGATGACTGTCAGCTTTGAAAATAAATTTGGAAAAAAAGAAAAAAGATTTGCTTATAATGATAGCGGTATATATATCCTCGAAGCTGGGTTCAAAGGCGATATTACGCTCATCTTTACGGGTGTAGATAGGCTGGATAGGCTGGAGCTTTATTTTAGGTAAATGGAGAATGTAAAATGGAAAATGTAAAATGCCCTTTTAATAAACAAATAGAAAAAAAAATAGAAGAATTTAAAAAAAATAAATGCTACGGTGAGCTTATCATCAGCTTTAGAGCAGGTGAACCTGTATTCATCAGTATCAAAAAAACAGAGATAATAGAAAAAGAGGAGATTAAAAATGTTCAAATCCCTTCCTGATATCAATGCTGAAATAAATGGTCATAGAAATAGACAGCAAGCACAAATCGATAGCCAAATGATCCCTCTATTATTTAAACTGCTGGAAAGACAAGACGCAGAAAAGGCACGTGCGAGACGTATCCCAGATGCACTGGCATATAATGAGGCAATGCATAAGCAGGGGCTGAGACATTCTGACGAAACCGCACAAAATACTCTCGATAGAAATATGCGAATGCTCGGACCAAATGCAGACTATGAAATAGCCAAAGCAGAGCAAGACCTACGTGTCAAAGAAAGTAGCTGGGATATGATGAAAGAATTTTTGGGTCGTCAAAAGTTTGAAGAAGGAAAAATAAACTTTGCTGTAGAAAGAGACCTATGGGATAGAAATAAATCTGAAATGCAGAGAATGAATTTGGAACAAGCGAGACTAAATGCTGAAAATGAACAAAAACTTGAAGATGAATTTTGGGAATATCGACAGACAGTAGCAAAAAATATGGGTACATTGGATGCTATCAGAGAGTTTGAGAAAGAAAAACATTTGGGTAAATTAAACCCTGCACCGTCAGGTAATAAACCATATGTTTATTCTTTAAATGACCTTGATAATAAATATGTAAAAATTCAAAATGAAAAACTGACAGTTCATCTCTTAGAAGATGGTAAAACCATTACATCTGAGGTTCACCACGACATAAAAACAGGACATTTGCATAGAGTGTCCTATCATAATAATGAAAGGTATGTAGCCGAAAGACCTTTGACACATTTGGACTTACAAGAATACAGATCTATACCTGCAAACCAAGACTATGGTAGCCCATCACGAGGCACATATTCAGAATCATTAGCTAAAAAAACAAGTCCAGACTACAAGAGAGGAGGTTTCCTTTGGACAAATAAATATAAACTCAAAGGTGATGGTGAAGAACAAATACTTGGTGAGCTGCTGGAAGGTAATATGAATTATGACCATTTAGATAGAAATGTAGAACTGACAATGCATTTTGATAAAAATAATGAAAAAATGGTGGTGTTTCCGAAATACAACGAAACTCATCAGCAAGGTCATCTGGAAGCTGCTCGTAATAATGATGTAACAGCAGTATTTAATGCAGCAAATAAGCGGATGGCAGAAAAAATATTGAAAGAAGTAGAAAAAGAAAGAAAAAACACATTGGCAATGAAACAACCCCCGCAAATGGATGTTGGCGGTCTGAATGCAATGGAAGCAGAAGTTCCTGCTGACAATAATGATCTCATAAGATACAGTCATGCAGAGATGAGAAGGATAGTTAATAAAGCTAAAGGTGAAGCAGCAAGAGAATGGGATTCATTTGCATATTATTTAAAATCATATGGCAATGGTGTTTCTTCTCCTCTTGATCCTCCATCAAATATGCGTATGCCATTTAATAAATTGAGAATAAGATACCCTGAAATGACAGATAAAGAAATAATAAAAACAGCCCTTATGAAAGTAGGAGAAACCAAAAGAAATATCGGCGTTGGTAATGTTATCGATAGATTGAATCACCCCGCTCATCCACTTACACGTGATCAAGTCAAAGATGAAAATTGGAAACCAGTAAACAAATGAGTAATCTAAGTAATCGCATGTGGACAGTGACTAGTCAAGGTCGTAAATATATCTTTACGACAGATGAGTATATGGAAAAATTTCCGTATATGGCAGCAAAAGGAGCAGTGCTGCATGAAACAGTTCCGATGGTAATGAATGAAAAAATATTAGATGTCCCAGAAAATAAAGTAGATGAATATGTAAGATCAGGTGCTAGGCTATACAATGTATCAGACCGAAAACCATTGAGTGGAGAGCGTAAACGACAGTATGATAATTTTCAAGAACAAAAAATAGAACATATCAATCAAGGTGGGACAGCTGATTCATTTATGATTCAACAAAGGCAAAATGAAAATGCCATAGAATCATGGAGACAGTCCGGTGCAGATAAGGCATCTATGCACAGTGGAACATATCGCAATACAATCGGTTCATTTGGAATTGGTGGATTGAATTATGCGAGTAGTCGTGGAGCGATGTTTAGTGGTGGGATGAAAAGGGAAAATCGAAATGGAGAGCTGAGTCGCTATGAGCAGATGAAAGCCTTTTCAAAAGGATATAATGAATATATCGCAGAGTATGGTAATTTTTGGGAGAGTGTATTAAGCGGGACAATGCAGTCTATACCTCGCATGGCAGAGAGTATGGCGGTGGGTGGTGTGGCAGGAGGCGTGGCTGGAGCTGCTGCTGGCAAAATAGCAGGTGCAACGAGTGTGGCAAACATCGCGGGCGGTGCAGAGGGAGTAGCGAGAGCAACCTCAGTCGCTAAAGCAACCAAAAAGGCACATGATATAGCGGCTCATACAGCGAGGTTTGCATCTATGGGGACTGCGTCAATGGGCAGTAAATATCTGGATTTGCAGCGAGAACAACATTTGGAATTTCATCAGATTATGACTAATGCAGTATTGTCTGGGATGGCAACAGCAACCGCCGAGAGCTTTGGAACATTTGCTAATATAGATAAATGGACGAGGACAATAGGTCGTGCAGCTGCGCTGAATAGCTGGGTGGATAAGCTGGGAATGTTTGCGAGACGGCTTGGTCTCGGTATGGCCGAAGAAGGCGTCGAAGAACTGCTGGAAACATGGGCAGAATACTTTGTGGATAGGTTTACAATCGGTGAGGACAAAGGTGTGGTGGCGACCTTGCAACAGTCAGGAGTAGCTTTTTTACAAGGAGCTCTCGGTGCAGCTATATTGTCACCAGTATTTGGAGCTATGAATCTGGGAGACTATAGCGATATCAAAGGTAAAAAACTGATAGGCAAAACGGACGTTTATATGGACACAAAGCTGGCAGAGGCACATCCGATGAGAGCAGAGCGTATCGCTAATGCCTTTATGAAAGGTGAGAATTTGCCTGTCATCAATGATATAGATAGACAGCTGATAGACAGCGTCTTTGTCCGTGATATAGACCGAGAACATGTCTTTAAAAATGAGGCAAATCGCAGGCAAAATTCAGAACGATTGTTAGAAGTGGTCAGAGCAGAGCAGAGACGACTTTCACATAGTTTTTATAGTGACAATCCTCGTGTGGCTCTTTTATTGGCAAATCAGGCTCTGGATTATTATGGCAAATATGTCACTCCCGAAGCTCGAAGTGAGGCAGAAAATATCAGAAATCAGATCAGAGAGCAGGTGCGAGAGGATGTCCGCAGTAAGACTCGGAATAGAGCATCAGCTGCTGGTGAGGTTTTGATAAATGCTGCAAATCAATTGGATGCTGAAATAGTGGACATTTTATCTATCAGCTTTCCTGTAAATTTCGGCATAGATAATAACGGCTCACTGGGCATCGAGCATTATCAAAAGATAGCCGATATTCAGGCAGAGTTTGAGCGTGATTATATGGCTGTTTATGGTGAAAGCGCTACCCAGATGGAAGGTGCTCTAAACCTGCCCGCTATGAAACATTATCTCGATATAATAGGACAGGTAAGTAGTATCATGACCCCTGCTCTAAAAAATGAATTTGAAAATAGTCTCTCTCAAAAGACATCTGCTCTGGATAATAATGTCAAACTATATGACGGACTTTATCGAGACCTCGCTATCCAAAAAGCTGAATTGAACCATATCGACATCGCCATAGAAGACCTCACAAATACCAAAAATAGACCTTCTCTATCAAAAGATAAATCAGATATTGACAACCAAATAAAACAGCTCGAACAAAGATACGATACCCTCGAAAATCTGATAGACAAAAATGAAGCTGATATCGTGGCTCTTTATCAGGAACTCTTTAAAAATGAGGCAGACATCCAAAATTTCATAGCTGCAAATGAGGACTTTGCGATAGATATTCCAGAGCGTAGAAGCCTGAATGCACGACTGTGGGAAATACAGGCACGACATGATACTATCAAAGACAAAAGTAAAAATAAAGAGATAGAGACTGTGGGAGAGGGAAAAAAGAATACCAAAGTAGAGCCTAAGAAAACAGAAAATACACAAAGGACTGATATAAAGAAAACACCTACAGAGCCAAAAACAGAAGTGAAGACAGAGATAGTGGCGGAAGGGAAATCGGAGGTTTCAGATACGGAAGCGGGACGGACAAGTGCGTCCCCTACGGAAGACATCCCAACAACCCCAATTGCAAAGGGGGGCAATAATTCGGCAGAAATATCAGCCAAAGAATTTGAGGTGGGAAATCTGATAAAATATCGCAATGAACTGCAAAAAGAGCTTGAAAATCTGAAAACTATGCCCGTAGGAAAAATAGAATCAGAATCTGAAATCAGAAACCTAAATGAACTGAATAAAGAAATAAAAGATTTAAAAGACGGAAAGGTGGTGGCAAAGCCTGAGGCGGTGAGTGAGCAGAAAGCAGAGCCAAAAAAAGCAGTCAAAAAGAAAGGAGACATCACCCCAAAGCCAGAACCCCAACATGAAGTGAATGTAACCCCCCAAAGAAAACACAATCATCTACCCAAAAAGAAATCCCCTCGTGTAATAGATAAAGAAATTGTCAAAAAAAGAAAAATAATAAATGATAAAATACAAAATTTTAGAGATATAGATAAAAAAAATGTCTCGATGAAAGATTTAGATAATGTATTAGAATTTATAAGTGATATAAATCAATACGGATATTTGGATAAAGAAGGTTTTAAAAAGGAAAATATCATAGAAATAAAAAGAGAAGCTCCAAAAATCAAAGCAGAGATACTAGAAGCATTGTCAGAAAAATGGGATGGTAAAATCGGAATAAAACTTGCTGATGTGCAAAACCGCTACGGAAAAATAGACTTTAATGTTCTCGAAAAAAAAGGAATAACCTTTACAGCAGATGAAGTGCGAAGCATCGCCGACCTCATAGACTCTGGGGAATATTGCGTCATCTATACAAATCTGATACAAACCAGCGATAAATATTATAAAACCAACCTAACTGACGATATCGAAATAGTCAAACATGTCATCAGAACACAAGAACAAATAAAAAATGAACAAGAAAAACGAAATAGTAAAGGCGAAATACAAACAAAATTCTTTTTGAAATCTGATGAAGGTCTCATAGAAATCGGAAGCAAGACTATGATACTTTCAAAACAAACAGAACAGCTTGAGAAAATGAAATTTGATTCGCTCGAAAATTTTACAATATCAGAAGAATACAATAGATGGACACAAACTGAAGTTTATGCAAGATATAATAGTGAAAAAGCAACTGATGAAATAAGTAGAAAAAGACTTTTAAAAGAAGCTAATACTGCTCACTTTCTGCTGAAAGACACCCTCGAGAAATATATGCTTTTAGAGAAAAATTCAAAAGATGTAAAGGAAATAAGGCTGTCTTATGTGAAAGAATTGATGGAGCAAGAAGACACTGGCAATATGAAAGTAAAAAATGAAAATGAGCTTGATCTGATGAATAAAAAAGCATGGGCTGCCGAAAGAGGTCATCTGGAACATGTGGATGAATACTGGAAAACAGTAGTAAAAGAAAGTGAAGAACTGAAAGCTATCTCGGAAAAGTATAATTTAAACATAAAACTATTGAGAGATGAGATATTACTTAGCTTTCAGCGTGGTGCACTAGTGGAAGACAATAGAATAGTAAAACTGATACCTATTGAAGATAGACAAATGCTCAAATTTCCTGTCAGAGCAGACCTTTATGACTATTTTACAAATAATAATAAAACCCTCGTAGAGCTGGATGAAATAATATATGGTGATAGAGAATTAAAAATATTCACACCTACCGATAATGTAAATAATACATTGCTGACAAAGGTGGAGTATTATCTCGAACACTTTATAGAAAAAGGAGTTCCAGAAGCAAATAGACTTCAACAAACATTAGATAATTTTGGCAATTTTATCAGTTCCATCAATACTACAGTCCCCATCTTTAATAAAAATAATCTAAAAATACTTTCTGATAAAGTAATAGAAATCTCCCAAAACCTGAAAGAATCAATAAATAATAGAACTACAAGAAAAAATGAACTTAATAAACAATTTAGTAGAATACGGACAGATTGGCGTGGAAAAATCAATGAGCTCGCTACTGTATCTCAAAACTTTGATGAGATGATTTTAAAACAACAAGCTAAAAAAGACAATCAGGGGAAAAAAAATGAGACGACACCAGAGCATATAAGAGCATACATAAAAGAGATAGAATCACAAATAGAAAAAGTGGAAAAAGAAAATGAAAGAAATATAGAACGCAAAAAGAATGTCGAGGCTACATGGAAAAAAAGAGGGGAAAGAAATTCTGAATTATATACACAGGCAATCGATGAACTGCAAACAAAAATAGATGTAGCAGAACGACTTCTGACACAGTTTAAAGAAAATTTGAAACGAGAGCAGGAAAGGCTGGTTGTATTGAATAAAGAGCTTGCTGAGATGGAAGGCAAGGAAGGAGAAGTAAATGCAGAAAAAGGAAGAAAAGCTGGAGTTTTGGAGCAGCACGGAAAGACCAGAGGTGACGGAAGCGAGAATTTTGGCGATACCAGAGGAGAAAAGGGAAGCATTGCGGGAGGCGTTCATGAGTGGAGCAAGAAAGGGGAAGTAAATGCAGAAAAAGGAAGAAAAGCTGGAGTTTTGGAGCAGCACGGAAAGACCAGAGGACACAGAGAGGGAAATAATGAGCAATCCGAGATGGCGAGAGGAATGGGAGGAATATCGTCAACTATGTCTTTCAAAACCGCAAGAGAATACATCAGCTACACAAAAAAAGAATTAGGTAAATTATATAATTTATTAACAGACAAATCAAAAATACAATCTAAGATAAACCTGTTTAAGAATCGATTTTACGATAAAGATACGGGCAAACTCAAAAAAGGTCTTACACTTGCAGAGGTGCAATCCTTTAAATATATGCATGTGGAACAAGAAACAATAGATAAACACTTGAAAAAACTATCTAAAGAGTATAACACTACTTTTAACTATGATAAAAAAGGTTACAAAATCCCTGAATTTCAAGATACACAAAAAATGCTGAATGGCATGGGTATAGAAGTCGTTCCAATTCATGCAGATTTTAATCCTGATGGTGAAATCACTTATGGAAGTGCATTTAAAAAATTTAATAATGTTATTTATGTAAATGTTATTGTGTTTGACAAAAGTTTTTTAACAGATAGGTCGTTATATAGGATGTTAGAAGGCAAATCTAAATCAGACATAGAATCAGTAACTAATTCATATCTTGACCAATTTTTGCAAACTAGTGTCCACGAACCATTTCATGTGATACATGATAGATATAAAAATGATTTTGATGCTTTTTATCAAGGTTTAGAAAAGATAGATAAATTTGTTCGTTTCAGAGATGAACAAACACCCGTTTTAGAAAATGACCTCAAGTACGAAAAAGAAAATATATCTGGTGAGATAGTAGCGAGATATTTGGCAAAAGAAATCTATAATAATCTGTCTTTTATCCATGTTTTAAATAAAGAAATAGAGCCTAGTGCATTTCAATCTTCTGACGAAGCCTTTCAAAAGATAGCAGAATTTATGTTTAAAGGTTTTGCAGACTATCAAGCTAATCCAGATGTGATTTATGAGGCAATCGAGGCTGGTGATATAAACTTGGAAGTAGGCAGAGCAGAAGAATTGACTAGTGCTCAAAAGGAGCGTCAACTGATACGAGAAGTGAAGCTGGTGACTGATACTCTGGTGAATAAGCTATATCTGGACAAAGAGATGGTGGAAAAGAATTTTGATAGGTTTACTAAACATATCGGTCAGAATTTGACGAGTAAAGGCATGGAGCTGACGGAGCAGAATATCGTGGAATTGTTTGATAGTCTGATGTATAGTAGCTATTTGAAAGAGCATAAGCTATTTAAATGGATGACAGAGACCGAGCCGAAATATACAGAATCACAGCTCAAAAAAATGTCCATAATATACGGGACAGATGAGATATATACAGAAGCGTTTCTCAAAAATGAGATGACAGGTAGTCAGGAAAAACAGGTGTCAAATTATATGGGGTTTGGTAACTGGCTGGAAGATATTTTTACTCCGATAGCGTCTCGTGTGAAACGGATAGCACCAGAGCTGCATGATATTTTGACAAAGTATGAAAGTAAGCTGGGAGTGGCACTGACAAAGAGAAATGCTGCTGTGAAACCTTATGCAGTGAAATTTAATAAGCTGCCGAAACATGTGCAGGTGACTCTGGATCTGGCTCTGAAAAATGCCGATAGAGAAATGATACGGAAAATTCATAATGAATATGATATGGCAGCCGAATATCAGACTCTGAGAGGTATGCTGGACGGGATACATCAAGAGGCTCTGGAAGCAGGTTTTACAGGGCTGGGCTATCTGCGAAATTATGTGCCTCGTGTGTTTAAAGCAAATACATTTTTGCACTATATCAGCGAGCTGGAAAAGTCAAATAACTTTAAAGAAGGGGCATTGAGGCACGAGGTAGAAAAGTTTGAGGCGATGAAAGATAGACCTATCAATGATGTGGAATTTTATCGGATAGTGAATAGGATGATAGTGCATGGTGATGGCGATGAACTGGTGGGTGTGAATGCTATCGGGAACTATCAGAAACGAAAGTCACTGATGATAGATGATACTACAAATAAAGCTTTCTTTATGCCAGCAATCGACGGGATACTACACTATGTGAATAGCGCTACGAATCGTAATCATACGAGGGCTTTGCTGGGGTATGATATATCCTCTGAACAAAAAATAGATATGAGCAAACCTCTACAAGGAACTTTACCTGGTAAGATGGCAGAGCTGATAAAAGATAAAAAGATTTCAGAAAAAGACCAAGCAATACTGACAAGGCTGTTTCATACCAGGCTGGCTTATAAACCTACTCCACACGGCGTGCAGAAAATCAAGAATATCACGAATCTGGGTTTGATAGCAAATACAATGACTGCTATCACACAGCTGGAAGAAATAAGTTTGGCTTTTTTGCATAATCCAAAGGTGGCTACAGGAGAGCTGTTTAATACTTTGCGTGGTAAAGGGTATATGAAACTTTCTGACATGGGAATAGATAGTATCGGTGCTGAATTTAATAGCGAGGGTATAAATAAATGGATGGATAGGGCTTTTAACTGGTCTCTGGTAAAAGCTTTTGATAGTATCGGGAAAGTGACCTATATCAATACTGTTTTGTCTGACTATCATAATAAAGCTCTGAATAATAAATTTAGTGCAAAAGAAAAAGCAGAGCTGATACGGATGTTTGGCGGTGAAACAGAAGCTCTGATAAATGATTTAAAAAATAAAACGAAGTCTGAAAATGTGGTGTCTCTACTGTTTAATAAAATATCAGGTGTGCAGCCAGTGTCGCTGTCAGAAGTTCCTTATTGGTATTTGAAATCGCCAGGTTCGAGGCTGGCTTATCAGTATAAGACCTTCCTTTTGAAACGGTTTGATATGATGAGAACTGAGATATACGATGGCTTTAAAACAGCAAAAACAGAGGGTGAACTTCTGAAATACTGCGGTCGGATGATGAAGCTTTTGGGTGTATTGTGTATCTTTGGTGTAGGTAATGAAGCCCTGAAAGACTGGTGGTTTGGACGAGGTGTGGATCTGACAGAAGAAATAAATGATGTCGCCCTGAAATATGTTTTGCATAATCGCTACCAAAAAGCTATGATAGACCAAAATCGACCTGTGAGATACTTGCTGTCTTATGTACCAGCGACCTCAATGCCGCTGACATTTTATAGAGACGCAAAAAATGTGGGTGGAAAAGTCTTTAAAGGGGAAGAAGTGGACTGGGTAAAACTGCGAAGCATAGAACATATCCCCATCGTGGGTAAAGAGGTTTACTGGCGACTACGGAATGATGGGCTGTGGTAGGGTGGCTATAGTTTGTCAATCGCCTCATCGAGCTGCTCGCCTGAGATATTTACATATTCCAGAGTGGTTTTTATGTTTGTGTGTCCCATCATCTGTTGGATGACAAGCGGGTTTATGTTTTTTCTGGCACAGAGTGTCCCGAAAGAGTGTCTGGCGCAGTGTCCTGTAATGTGGCGTGTGATACCTATTTGATTTATGATTTCTTTTACTTTTCTATTCCAACACTCGTAATTTGGTATTTTAAAGACCTTTTCTTTGTATTTTAGCCTTTGCTTTTCTATGATTTCGAGAGCTGTTTTGTGAAGTTTCAATGCGATGACATTACCTGTTTTTTGTTGCTTGATGTAAATCCTATTGTCTATGATGTCGCTGAATTTTA